>Ga0209125_1000607_pt1 | contig 43512 bp, 38 predicted proteins | sample BarGraIncub1131A_FD_184503 | JGI IMG/M metagenome (GOLD analysis project Ga0209125, IMG submission 184503) | Arctic peat soil microbial communities from Barrow, Alaska - Barrow Graham LP Incubations 11-31A (SPAdes) (version 2) | ecosystem: Environmental > Terrestrial > Soil > Wetlands > Peat... | reverse complement strand
ACGTTCTACGTTCTACGTTCTACGTTCTACGTTCTACGTTCTACGTTCTACGTTCTACGTTCTACGTTCTACGTTCTACGTTCTACGTTCTACGTTCTACGTTCTACGTTCTACGTTCTACGTTCTCGTCCAGCGATCTCGTCCAGCGTTCACCGGCTAGGTTCTTCAACGTTGAACGGCCGTCAGCCTTTCTCAGCCTCGCCCAGGAGCAGGACCGGTATCCCCTCCCGCACCGGGAACTTCAGGGCACAGGACGGACAGTGGAGGTAATCCCCGATCTCGCTGAGTTCTCCCCGACAGCCGGGGCAGGCCAAGAGCCTGAGGACTTGAACCGAAAGCGTCATGTACTCTCCCAAAAACTAAAAAAAACCCTGCGGTAGCATTCTGCCACAGATGCACCGAAGTATTAAAGCAATTTCTCCAGGGCGGCCTGCAACGGTGCGCTGTCGTCGCAGCCGAGTTCCAGGATTACCGCGAAGCAGGGGCCGATCCTCTGCACGAAGGGGGCCAGTTTGACGGCATCCTTCTCCGTGGTGATCAGGAGCGTGCTGCGGGAGGCGTCCCTCAGTCGACAGATGGCGGCGATCTCCGGCTCGCCGTAGCTGGCATGGTCGGCAAAGGCGAGGGTGGCGGTCAGCCGTACGCCCTGCTCCTCCAGTAGATCGAAGAAGGCGCCGGGGTCCGCGATGCCCGAAAAGGCGGTGACGCGCGCCCCCTTGGCCAGCTCGAAGCCGGCGCGCTCCCCCCCGCCCAGCGGCACCATGCCTGCGAGCTGGTGGCTGGTCCGGCAGCTCGGCTTGCCGGTGAAAAGGTCCGGCCGGACCCCGGGCGAGCATCTGGTGTAGACCACCAGGTCGGCCCTTGCTGCCGCGGCAACCGACTCCCTGAGAAACCCCGCCGGGAGCGTGCGGCCGTTGGCGAACGGCCTTGCCGCGTCCAGGAGAAGGATGTCCAGATCCCGCCTGAGCCGCAGATGCTGGAAACCGTCGTCGAGGATGCAGATGTCGGGCTTTAGCTCCCGCAGGGCCAGGAGCCCGGCGCGGTAGCGGTCGGCGCCGGTCACCACCATCAGCCCCGGCACCTTCTGCGCCAGCAGAAACGGCTCGTCACCCGACTGCTCCGGGGTAAGGAGCATGCGGCTTCCGTCCGAGACGATGCGCGGCTCGCCCTCCGCGGAGCCGCCATAACCGCGGGAAAGGACGGCGACCCGCTTGCCGCGCGCGACCAGGTAGCCCGCCAGCCAGGCGACCATCGGCGTCTTCCCGGTCCCCCCGAGCACCAGGTTTCCCACCGAGATGACCGGTACCGGGAGGCGGTGCGACGGGAGCACGCCGTGCCGGTAGGCCGCGGCCCGCAGGCGGAGCAGCAGGGCGTAGACGGGGGCGAGCGCCCTCAATGACGCCAGCAGCAACCGGTCCGGCACCCCGTGCCGCTTGCCGTCCACCAGCTCCCGGAAGTACTGCTCGGAGGGAAGCTTCATCTATCCCCCCTGCCGGACAGCCCCTGATGGAGCCGGTCGGCTGCCTCAATGACCTCGGCGGCGCTCACCGCAGTCATGCAGCGGTGGTCTGTCGGGCACTCGCGCTGCATGCAGGGGGCGCAATCGGCGCCGCGGCGCACGACCACCCCTCGCCCGAAAAAGGCGCTGGTGGTCCGGTGGTCGGTGGACCCGAAAATGGCCACCAGCGGTACGTTGAAAGCGGCCGCGATGTGCATGGGGCCGGAATCGTTGGTGATGAAGAAGTCGCAGCGCTTGATCAGCGCCATAAGCTGGCGCACGCTGGTCGCGCCGGCCAGGTTGACGCACTCCCCGCCCAGCAGTTCCTCGATGCGCGCCGCCATCCCGGTTTCGCCCGGTCCGCCGGTGATCACGACCCGGGCGCCCCAGCGCCGGGCCAGTTCCCCGGCCGTCTCGGCGAAGCGCTCCGGATACCAGCGCTTGGCGGAACCGAAGGTGGCGCCGGGGTTGATACCGAGCACCAGGTCGCCGGGGCCGATGCCGCGCGCGGCAAGGAGCGCCGCCAGATCGCCCTCCTCGGAGGCGGAGGTCTGCAGCCGGAGCAGCGCCTTTGCCGGCTGGAGGCCGAAGTACTCCAGCATGGCCAGGTAGTTAAGAACCTGGTGGGTGTCCGGCCGCTGCAGGATTCGGGGATAGCTGCCGCTCAGGAGCAGGCCGCGCGCGTCGCTGTTCTTGCCCAGCCGAAGCGGGATGCCGGCCAGCCAGGGGACCAGTGCCGCGTCGAACGAGTTGGGGAACATGATGGCGAGGTCGAAGCGGTGTTTCCGGATTTCCGCCGCCAGGCGCAGGCGCCCCACGACCCCGCGGTGCGTGCCGTTGCGGTCGAAGGTGATCACCCGGTCCACCCCGTCGTAGTGCGAGAAGATCGGGGACACCGCCCCGTTGGCGAGCACGGTGATTTCCGCCCCGGGGAAGTTAGCGCGGACGGTGTCGACGGCCGGCGTGGTCATGACGGCATCGCCGATCCAGTTGACGGCGCGGATCAGGATCCGGCGCACTGACGTGCGATCGATCGGTTTCATAGCATAGCCCCTGCTGCGCGGGCGCTGCCGGCGGATTTATTTACATAGTCTGAGTTCATGGTCCATCGCCTTGCTGGAATTGGAAATCCCGCCATCTTGCCATAACTCCAGCCGGGTGTGAAGCGAATTGCGCCGCTAGGCGCCTGGAGAGGGCGGGAGGGGGACGATTCGGGGATGAATCAGCTTTCAGAGGGTCCCGGTGGCGCGGCCCTGTGCCGGCCCGAGGCAGCGGTCGATGACTTCAAGATGCCGCAAGGCGGCACCGCCGTTTTCCCGCATCATCAGGAGGGCGTTTTGACCCAGGGCGCGCCGGAGTTCGGCGTCCTCGATCAGGGTGCGGCAGGCGGAGGTCAGCGCGCCCGGGGAATCGACCTGGATCCCGGCCCGGTAGCGGGAGACCAGGGCCGCCACCTCGCGGAAGTTGTTCATGTGCGGCCCGTAAACTGAGGGGATGCCGCGCGAGGCCGGCTCCAGCAGGTTGTGCCCCCCCAGCTCGACCAGGCTCCCCCCCACAAAGCAAAGATCGGAGAGCCCGTAGAGGTCGAGCAGCTCGCCGACGCCGTCCACCAGCAGCACCTCGCCGCGCCCGCAGATCCCGGCCCAGCCGGCCAGCGTGCTGCGGCGGCGCCCCACCAGCCCGGCGTCCACCAGCAGGGCCGCGATCTCCCCGCAGCGCTCGGGATGGCGCGGCGCGAGGACCAGGAACAGCTCTTCGTGGCGGGCCAGGAGCTCCCGGTAGGAGGCGATCAGGCACTGCTCCTCGCCGGGACGGGTGCTCCCGGCGCAGATGACGGTGACCGCGTCGGGGATCCGGTAGCGCGCCCTTAGTTGCGCCCTTTCTCCCGGCGAGACCGCGCCGCTCGGGATGTCGTGCTTCAGGTTGCCGGTCACCACGGTCCGTTCGGCAGGGGCTCCGATAGCCACGATCCTTTCCCGGTCAGCTTCGCTTTGCATGCACAGGGAAGAGAAGCGCGCCAGCGTGGAGGCAAAGACCCAGCTGAATTTCAGGTAGCGGCCGAAGGAGCGGTCCGAGATCCGGCCGTTGGCCAGCAGCACCGGGATGCCGCGGCGCTCCGCCTCGCGGGTGAAGTTGGGCCAGATCTCGGTCTCCATGATGACGATGATCCGGGGCCTGACCGCCGCCAGTGCGCAGCGCACGGCCGGCAGGAAGTCGAGGGGAAAGCAGATACAGAGGTCGATCTCGGGAATCCCGGCGGAAACGGCGCGGCCGGTCGCGGTCGTGTTGGAGACCAGGATGGCGTGGCCGGGATAGCGTTTCCTGAGCGCCGCCAGCAGGGGGCGGGCCGCCTGGGTTTCCCCCACCGAGACGGCGTGCACCCAGATAACCGGCCGCCCGGCGATCTTTTGCAACAACTGCCGGGGGATCCTTCCCAGGCGCTCGGCAAGCGCGGGGGGCCGCTTCCCGCCCAGCAGCTGGCAGAGATGAAAAAGGAGGACCGGCAGCAGAAGCAGCAGGGTGGCGGTATTGTAGAGTAGGTAGAACATGGGGTTAAGGGGCTTCCGTGCCGTAGCGGGAGCGCCAGAGCTCGACCTTGTCGAGCACGTCGCGGACCGTGATGCGGGGCATCCGGTCCAGGCGGTTTTCCATGGAGAAGGGGTAATCCTCGCCCGGCTCCCCGTAGGCGTCGATCACCAGATCCTTGAACTTGCCGTACGGTCCCACCCGTTTCGGGTTGGAGTACCCCATCAGGCTGATGACCGGACGGTCCAGGGCGACGGTGATGTGGAGCGGGCCGGTGTCGAGCGAGAGCACCAGCGCGGCGCCGTCCAGAATCCCGACCAGGCCGCGCAGGCCGCCGTTACCAAGGGCGCTGACCGGGGTATGCCTGGACCGCTCCAGGATCACCCGCTCGGCGTGCTCCTCCCGGGGCGAGCGTCCTCCGACGAGGACCGGCTGCAGGCCGAAGTCGGCCCAGAGCGCATCGCACACCTCTGCCCAGCGCTCCGGAAGCCAGTCCTTCTGCTGCTTGCTGGTCGCCACGACGATCGGGACCACGGGGCGCTCGAAAGGAGCGTAGAAGTCGCGCTGCCAGGCGCGTTCCTCCTCGTTCCAGGGGCCGAGGCCCCAGGTGACGGGAGCCGTCGGCGCGCCCAGAAATCCGCAGAACTCCAGGTACTGGTCCTGCACGTGCTGCATGGCATGGGGCGGGATGCGGTGCGTGGTGAAGAGCCAGTTCAGGTCCCGGGCCCGGGCGAAGTCGAAGCCGAGCTTCACCGGAGCCTTGATGAAGGAGGTGATGATGTTCGCCTTGAAGTAGACCTGCAGGTCCAGCACCAGGTCGAAGCTACGCGACTTCAGCTGGTCGCGGACGTCCAGATAGCCGCGCCACCCACGGGTCCGGTCGAAAAGGATGATCTCGTCGACCAGTTCATGGCCGCGCACTAACATGGCCGGCCCCGGCTGGAGGATCCAGGTCACCCGCAGCGCGGGATTGCTGCGCTTAAGCGCATGGAGCACCGGCAGGACGTGCACCGTGTCGCCCACGGCGCTCATCATGACGATGCAAACACGATCTGTGGCATAACTCATTACATTTTCTCCATCGCGAGTGCCGCCAGCCGAGCCAGCGCATCCTCGTCAAAGTCAAGCCCCCAGCGCTCGCGCCATTTGCGGGCGGAGCGTGCCAAGCGCTCGAAGTTGCGCGCAGCGACTTCCTCCCCGGGGCAAAACTGCACCCGGTCCACGTCGAGCAGGTAGGCTGCGGGGGCGGGAGCCCCCGCCAGGTAGATGTTCTTCAGGTTAAGGTCGGGATGCCAGGCGCCGCACGCGGCAAGGGCGCGCAGCAGCGCTGCAATCCCAGCCAGCATCGCGTCGCGCGCGCCGGGGTGAGCGGTGCGCCAGGCCTCCGGCAGGTCGGCACCGGGGGGAAGCCGCCTGGTCATCACATCGCAGCGGGCCAATCCGCCAAAGGTCGGGTACACCGCGTAGGCGACGACTTCCGGCGTCGGGATGCCGGCCGCCGCCAGCCGCAGCGAGTTGGAGAGTTCCAGCGGGGCACGGGTCGGCGTCAGGAACTGCTCCCCGGTCAGGTAGCGCAGCAGACCGCCGTGCCGGTTGCGGCGCACCACGACCGGTACAACGGCGCTCTCGGACGGAAGCTCCACCCCGTAGCAGGCGCCCCGCCCCTGCATCACGTCGCAGCCGGGCTGCGCTGCGGCCCAGGCGTAGAGCGTCCCTGCGGCAAGCGCCTCGCGCAGTGCCTGCGCGGCCCAGGGGCGCGTCACCACGATCCTGCCGGCCACGGTGAACTGCTGGTAGCCGTCCCCGATGTCGCGTGCTTCAGTCAGTGCCAGTCCCACGGCTCGATTCATTTAGGATCCACCGCTGGGGCGCTGGCCGCGTCGGGCTGGGGTGCACGCTTCCACCTTCGGTGTATCCAGTACCATTCCGTCGGGTGCTCGACCACGTAGGCGGCGATGCAGTCAGTCATCAGGGCGGTGTCCTGCGCCTCGGCGCCATCCTCCGCCCCGAGGGCGATTTCGGGATGAATCTGCACCACCTGCCGGGCCCCCTCGCGGTGGATGAAGACCGGGAGCATCGGCACCCCGTTTCTGCGAGCCATGCGAGCCATCATGTTGGTAGTCCAGGCGGGGCGGCCGAGGAAATCGACCAGCTCGCCGTCGCTGGGTGAGGAGGCCTGATCGATGTGTACCCCGACGATCCCGTTTTTCCTCAAGATGGCGTACAGGCTGCGCAGCGCGCCGTTTCGGTAAACCAGGCTGTTGCCGTGCCCGCTGCGCATCTTCTCCAGTACGTCGTTCAGGCGCGGGTTCCCCTGGCGCTTAGCCACCGAGGTCATGGTCTGGAAGCGCGCCCCGAAGGAGAGGGCCATCAGCTCCCAGTTGCCGCAGTGCCCGGTGATGAAGGCGATCCCCCTGCCGCGGGCCTTTGCCTGCTCGAAGTGCTCGAGCCCGCGGAACTCGACCGCGTCGATGATGTACTGCCCTTTGCCGTTGTAGACCTTGCAGTCCTCCACCACGGACCTGCCGAGGTTCTCGAAGGTCTCGCGTGCCAGCTCGGCCGGCTCGCGCCGCACCCACCCCGGCTGCCGCTCCAGGTACGGGAAGGAATCGGAGATGTTCTTGATGGCGATCAGCCTGCGCCGTTTCAGCAGCAGGAAGAGGAGTCTTCCCAGCCACTTTCCGGCAGGCTGGACGAGGCCGGCCGGCAGCCACGCTATGGAGCGTGACACGGAGAGGAAAAGCACGGTTTCAAGGTACCAGCGAATCTCTTTTAGCACGTAATTCCCATCCTGATCCTTAGAAGAACGATTCTGTTTCACCTAGTTTTTAAACTGCATGCCGTGCAGCCGGCTGTAGAGCCCTTGGTTGTCCAGCAGCGCCTGGTGGCTCCCCATCTCCGCAATGCCCCCCTTCTCCAGCACGATGATCCGGTCGGCATGGATGATGGTGGAGAGGCGGTGGGCGATGACGAAGGTGGTCCGGTTCGCCATCAGGTTGTTAAGGGCCGCCTGCACCATCTGCTCGCTCTCGGTGTCGAGCGCGCTGGTCGCCTCGTCCAGGATCAGGATCGGCGCATCCTTGAGTATGGCGCGGGCGATGCATATCCGTTGCCGCTGCCCTCCCGAGAGCCGGACGCCGCGATCGCCGATGTTGGTCTGGTACCCCTCGGGAAGCTCCAGTATGAAGTCGTGGGCGTAGGCTGCCGATGCGGCCTGCTCCACCTCGGCATCGGTCGCTTCCGACCTGCCGTACCGGATATTGTTGGCGATGGTATCGTTGAAAAGGATGGTCTCCTGGTCGACCAGGGCGACCTGATTCAAGAGGCTCTTGAGCGTCACCTGCCGGATGTCATGCCCGTCCACCAGTACGGCGCCTTCCGACGGGTCGTAAAATCGGGTGATGAGCGAAACGAGCGTCGTCTTGCCGCCACCGGAAGGTCCGACCAGCGCGACGACCTCGCCCTTGTGCGCCTGCAGCGATACGTCCCGCAGCACGTACTCATCGTCGTACCTGAAGGAGACCCCTCTGAATTCCACCTCGCCGCCGACGCGCCCTAGATCCAGCGAGTCCGGCGCGTCCACTATCTCCGGTTTTTCATCGATGATTTCAAAGACCCGTTCCGCCGCGCCCAGTGCACCCTGAACCACGTTGTAGGTGCTGATAATCCTTTTGATCGGGGTGAACAGAAGAATCATGGCGGCGATGAAAGAGAAGAATTCGGAGGCGCTCATTTTCCCCTGCATGACGCTGCTCCCCCCCACCCAGATGACCGCGGCGATCCCGAAGGAGATGATGAACTCCATGATCGGGGTGGAAAGGCCGGCGTACTTGATGCTCTTACGGAGCGTCGTGTACAGTTCGGCGTTGCACTGGTGGAACTTCTCCGTCTCGCGCCCCTCCAGACCAAAGGCCTTGATCACCTTGATGCCGGTAAAGGTCTCCTGGAGGATGCTGGTCAGGGCGCCGAGCTTCCCCTGCCCCTGCTTGGAAAGCCTCTTGATCCTCGTGCCTATCATGCGTGCCGGGATGACGGTGACCGGGATGACGACGAAAGTGATCAGCGCGAGTGTCCAGCTCCGGTAGAAGATGACGCCAAGGAGCGAGACGGCTGATACGCAGTCGCGGAAAAGCCCGGTGGTCATGCTCGCCACCCCCTCCTGCATGACATTGACGTCGTTGGTTATCCTCGACATCAAGGTTCCGGTCGGGTGGCGCATGAAGAAACCGAGCCCCAGCCGCATGTTCCGGCCGTAGATTTCGTTGCGCACATCCTGCACGGCCAGTTGCCCCGCGGTCCGCATGAAGTATTCGTTGGTGTAGCGGCAGACCCCCCTCACCACGAAAAGAGCAATGATCCCCACCGGCAGCAGCGTGAAGATCAGCATGTCCTTGCCGGAAAAGATCTTCTTCAGGACCGGTTCCACCAGGTAGGCGAAGGCCCCGTCCATGCCGCCAACGGCCAGGGACGCAGTAGCAGCAAGGGCTATGCGCCACCAGTAGGGGCGGCTGTAACCCAAGAGTCGTTTGAAATGGTTCATTCGTTTTCCTTGTGCGTCGCCATCATTCCGAGGGCGACCCGGGCCAATCTCCCGAGCGCGCCGCCGCTTCCCAACTTCGTCCTGACCTGGAGGAACTCCTCGCGCATCCGGTCCGCGTAGCGCTGGTCTTCCAGCAGGTTCCCGATCTCCCGGGCCATGGCCTCGGGGGTCACCTCGTGCTGGATCAGTTCCTTGACGATCCCCTTTTCCGCCACGATATTGCAGATGCCGATGTGCGGCAGTTTGATCACCCTTTTGCCGATCTGGTAGGTGAGCCCCGAGACCCGGTACACGATCACCATCGGGATGCCGACCAGGGCCAGTTCCATGGTGACGGTTCCGGAGACGGAAATCGCCGCGTCACAGGCGACCATGACGTCGTGGTTCCTGCCGGAGACGACCGTCACCTGAAGACCGGAGCGCGCCACCTGGGGCGCGATGTCCTCAGGGCGTAGCGAGGAGGCGAGCGGCAGCACGAACTGAAGCTCGGGCAGGCGCGCCTGCAAAAGCCTGGCAGCCTCCAGGATGTCCGGCAGCAGCTTGGCGATCTCGCTCTTGCGGCTGCCCGGGAAAAGCCCGACGGTCCGGCGCCCGGACTCCAGCCCGAGGCTGAGAGCGGCCTGATCTCTCCCCATGCCGGGGCGCACCAGATCGAGGAGCGGGTGCCCCACGAAGGAGACCGGTATCCCCGCCTTCTGGTAGAAGGGGACCTCGAAGGGGAACAGCACCGCCATCATGTCGACCACCCGGCCGATTCCCTTGACCCGCCCGCTCCTCCAGGCCCAGACCTGCGGGCTGATGAAGTAGAGGACTTTTATCCCGGCCCGCTTCGCCACCCGGGCGAGCCTCAGGTTGAAATCCGGGTAATCGATAAGTATCAGCAGCCGGGGAGGATCGCTCAACAGGGCGCGCTTCAGAATGGAGAACCCTTTCAGGATTACCGGAAGCTGCCCGAGCACCTCGACTATTCCCATGACCGCCATGACGTTGGCGTCGACCAGGGTCTCGACACCGGCCTCACGCATGCGGTCCCCGCCCATGCCGAAAAGGCGGGTATCCGGGGAGAGCGCGCGGATCTCGGCCGCCAGGGTAGCGCCGTACAGGTCGCCGGAGGCCTCACCGGCGACGATCATCACTTTATCACTTATTTCTGGCAACTTGCAATCCTCATTAGCATTGAAATCGGGGGAAGGAAACGGGGGGAACGGGAGAAATCAGGTTAAGGTTAAGGTTAAGGTTGAGGTTAAGGAAGATCTATTCTCAACCTTAACCTCAACCAAACTGTTTACCTTAATGGGAAAGGTTCGCACGGGGGAAGGGTTCACTCAACCTTAGCCTTAACCTCAATCTTAATCTGTTTCTTTTACCTGCAAACCCCTCTTTTGGAGGATTCGATGAAAGAGATGAAATAGTCGACTTCGGTGCAGGGCGGGATATCCGACTTCATCCGCTCGACGGCCTCGGAGAGCTTGAGTCCGGAAAGCGCCAGGATCTTGTACGCCTTTTTCAGCCCTGAGATGGTTGCCTCTGGGAAGTCGCGCCTCTTCAGGCCGATCAGGTTGAGACCGCGCAGCCTCGATTCCCTCCGGTCCCCGGTGACGATGGTGTAGGGGGGAACGTCCAGGGTGACGGAGGTGGCGCCCCCGACCATGACGTGGGTCCCGATCCGGGTGAACTGCAGCACGGCGCAGAGCCCGCCCAGGATGGCGTGGTCCTCCACGGTCACGTGCCCGGCAAGCGTCGCCGCGTTGGCCATCACCACGCCGTTGCCGACATGGCAGTCGTGGGCGACGTGGGAGTACGCCATGAAGAGGTTGCCGTCCCCGACGGTGGTCTCGCCGTCGCCGGTCACCGTGCCGAGATGCAGGCTGGCGAACTCCCTGATGGTGTTGCCGTTGCCGATCTTGAGGTAGGTCTCCTCGCCGCGGTATTTCAGGTCCTGCGGGACCGCGCCGACCGACGCCATGTGGAAGATCGTGTTGTCCTCGCCGATCTCGGTCCAGCCGTCGATGACCGTGTGCGGGCCGACCTTGGTGCCGCGCCCGATCCGGACATGCTCGCCGATGACGGCATAGGGCCCGATCTCGACCCCCTGCGCTATCTGGGCGCCGGGGTGTAGTATTGCGGTAGGGTGAATCATGGTCATCTCCGATAGTTGCTGCAGCGCGCCTGGTGCGGTAGCGCCCAAGCGTCAGGTTGAGACGAGACACCCGCCTTCATCGCCGACTGCGTGCCCCCTTGAATACCGCGTTTAGCCGCCTGCGCGCCTACTTCGCCGCCAGCGTCGCCTTCAGATCCGCCTCGGTCATCAGCACATCGCCGACATAGGTCTTCCCGGCCACGCTCCAGATGCCGCGCTTGTGGAAGATTGTCTCGATCTCGATCCTCAGCGTGTCCCCGGGTTTCACCGGCTTGCGGAACCGCGCGTTGTCGATCGCCATGAAGTAGCTCACCTTTTCGTTGGACTCGCTGCCCGAGGCGAGGTAGGCCATGATCGCCGCCACCTGGGCCATCGCCTCGATGATCAGGACCCCGGGCATGACCGGGAAACCGGGGAAGTGCCCCTGGAAAAACGGCTCGTTCATGGTCACATTCTTGATTGCCACGATCCGCTTGCCCTGCTCCACCTCGAGCACCTTGTCGACCAGCAGGAACGGGTAGCGGTGCGGCAGGATCTTCATAATTTCGACTATATCCAGCATGCTAGGTCTCCTATAAATAATAGTTTCGCGTCCCGCGTTACACGTTTCGCGCTATCAGTACATCGGTGGCAAAAAGCCATCAGGACATCGGACTTAAATGGGGTAGATACGTCACCCAAGGCAGGGGCGGGGCTTGGCGGAAACAGAGCCCCAACGTATTATGAAGTCAATCCCTGCGCAACCATCTTTTCCAGTTCGGCCACCCGTTTTTCCAGGGAGTTCATCGACTTTCTGTACTCGGGGAGCTTGGGGAAGACGCCCGAGGCCTTGAGCCACTCCCGGTGCGGGATGGCCGGTATGCCGCTCACCACCTGGTTGGCAGCCAGGTTTCCCGGCACCCCGGACTTGGCCCCCACCATCACGTTGTCCCCGATCTTGATATGCCCGGCGACTCCGACCTGCCCGCCCATGATAACATGATTCCCCAGTTGCGTGCTACCGGAGATGCCGACCTGGGAAACGATCATGCAGTCCTCCCCGATGACGCAGTTGTGGGCGATCTGCACCAGGTTGTCGATCTTCGTGCCGCGGCCGATCCGGGTAACCTCCAGCGCGGCCCGGTCGATGACGCTGTTCGAGCCGATCTCCACGTCGTCCTCGACCACCACGATGCCGATCTGCGGTATCTTGTACCACCCCTTGCCGTCCGGCGCGTAGCCGAAGCCGTCGCTGCCGATGACCGTCCCGTCGTGGACGGTGACGCGGTTGCCGATCCGGCACCCCGAGCGGACGCTCACGTTGGCGTGCAAGGTCACGTCGTCGCCCAGCGTCACCCCGGGATACAGGACAACGCCCGGGTGGAGGACAACGCGGTCGCCGATTACGACACCCGCGGCAACCGAGGCGCCGGGGTGGATGGTGGCCCCTGAGCCGAGGCGCACCCCTTCGGCCACGTGCGCGCCCGTCATGATTCCGGCAGGGGGAGCGGCAGCGACGTAGAAAAGGGTGAGCAGCTTGGCAAAGGCGAGGTACGGGTTGGGGTGGAAAATCGCGTTGTGGCCCTGCGGGTCGGCCCCCGCGGGGAGCAGCACAGCAGAGGCCCGGGTGGTGGCGACCTTGGAGGCGTATTTGGGGTTGGCCAGGAAGCTTAACTGCCCCTCTCCGGCGTCGTCCAGTGTGGCGAGGCCGCTGATGAGGGTCTCCCCGTCTCCGGCCACGCTGCCGCCCAGGTAAAGCGCAATTTCTTGAAGCGTTTTTTTCATGTGTCACCTTTGAGACGTGAATGGTGAATGGTGAATGGTGAATGGTGAAAGGTGAATGGCGAAAAGGCGCGAAAAGCGAAACCCATAACCTACACGGTTTAATTCACCTTTCACCCTTCACGATTATATTCACCATTCACCATTCACCATTCACCATTCACGGTTTTACGGTTTTACGGTCTCTTCCTCGATGCGTTGAAGGCCTTCAGCACCTCTTCGGTCAGGTCCGCGCTCGGGTCGAGATAGACCATGGTCTCGCTCTTGACGAAGATCGCCGTGTAGCCGTTCTTGCGCCCGTATTCCTGGGCCACCTTGACGATCTCGTCCACGATCTTGCTGGTGAACTCGTCGTTTTTCGCCTGCAGGTCCTCCTGGGCGTCCTTCAGAAAGCGCTGGTACTCTTTGAGGCGCTGCTGATAGTCGCGCTCCTTGGAGCTGCGCGCGCTCTCAGAGAGCAGGAGTCCCTGCTTCTCCAGCTCGACCTTGAGCTTCTTCAGCTCCTCTTCCTTGCTATTTTTCTCGGCCTCGTACTTGCCCGCCTTTTGGCCCAGCAGATCCTTGGCCTCCTTCCCCGCGTCAGACATCAGCAGCACCTTCTGGATGTCGACCGAGCCGAATTTGGCACCGTCGGCTGCCAGTGCGGAGAGGGGGAGTGCGAGTAACAGGAATAAAGCGACGATGAAACGTTTCATGACATGCTCCTTGCCGTAGCTATAGAATTAGAAAATGCTTCCGATAGAGAATTCGAGTCTTCCGCTGGACTTGTCGATCCCTTCCCGCGGGTTGATAGGAATACCGTATTCGAGCCGCAACGGGCCGATCGGCGAGAACCAGCGGACCCCGGCGCCGTAGCTGGTCAGGAAATTGGAGAAGGTGTTCCCGATGGTAGTGGAGGCGTTGCCCGCATCGAAGAAGACCACACCTTTGAGTCCCGCTTCCTTCAGGAGCGGGAAGGTGTATTCCAGGTTGGCCACCGCCTCGACTTCACCCCCAAGATAAACCCGGTTCACGCTGCTGGCGAAGACGCCTGCGCCGTCCGCGTTGTTCGGGCGGGTGGTCTTTACGGGGGACACCGTCCTCCCCGAGTAGCCGCGCAGCGAGCTGATCCCCCCGAGATAGAACTTCTCGTCGAGCGGGATCTCCTTGCCGATGCTCTGGATGAGACCTAAGGTGCCGCGCAGCGAGGCGACCGTCCCCAAACCGACCGGGTAGAACAGGGTGTGTTCCGTGAGGTAGCGCAGGTACCGGTTGGTGCCGCCCAGCCCGGCAAACTCCAGGGAGAGCGAGTCTATCATCCCGGAAGAGGGGTCGATCCGGTAGTCGGTCGTGTTACTCGTGAGGCTCGCCAAAATGGCGCTGGTAGAGGACCTTACCTCCGGTGCCAGGATGGCGCCGATACGGATATTTTCCTGCAGCGCAGCGGACTCGTCGAAGATTTCCTTTTCCTCGTACTTGTAGAGCCAGAAAGTACTCAATGTGTCGGAGAGCGGATACCCGGCCTTGATATCGCCGCCGGTCGCGCGGCGCGTGTAGTCGAGGTACTGCCTTTCGGTGCGGTACACGTCGGCCCCGACGGTCCATTTGCTGTCCAGGAAGTAGGGGTCGGTGAGCCCGAGGTTGTAGGTCTGTGACTTGCTCCCGAAGGAAGCCGCGGCAGTCGCCTTGAGACCCAGTCCCAGGAAGTTAGCCTGCTGAATCGAACCCTGACCGATGATGCCGTCCAGCGAGCTGTACCCCGCGCCGATGCTGAAGGTGCCGGTCGGCTTTTCCTTCACGTCCACGTTGAGGTCGAGCTTGTCTGCGAAGCCCCCCTTGGCCGTCACCAGGTTGGCCTCTTCGAAAAATCCGGTGTTCATCAGGTTCTGCTTGCTTCGCTTCAGGGCAGTCGAGCTGTAGAGTTCGCCCTCGTTCAGCCTGAGTTCGCGGCGGATCACCTTGTCGCGGCTCTTTGTGTTCCCGGCGATGTTGATCCGGTCGATGTGAACCAGCGACCCTTTTTCCATCTCGAAGGTGATATCTATGGTGTGGCTGTCCGGATTCATCCTGGTCTGGGGTGTGGCGTTGGCGAAGGCGTATCCCTTGTCCGCGTAGAGATCGGTCAGGGCGAATACGTCGGTCCTCAGGGCGGCGCGGCTGAACAATTCGCCGCTTTTTTGCGTCAGCTTTTTCATGAGCGTCTCGGAGCTCTCCAGGAGCTCGCCCTTGAAATCGAGCTTCCCGATGCGGAACTGCTCCCCCTCGGTGATTCCGATGCTAACCTTCATGCCGCTTTTGTCCGGCAGCAGTTCCACCTTCGGCTCGCCTACCTTCACGTTGACATATCCGTTGTTCATGTACAGCTCGGTGAGGAGCGCCATGTCGTTTTTCAGGACCTCTTCCTTATAGGTGCCGGCTCCGGTCAGCCAGGAGAACATCCACTCCTCGGAGGTCTCCATGTTTTTCTTGAGTTTTCTCTTGCTGAAGGCCCGGTTGCCGTCGAAAGCGATGCTCTGGATCAGGACCTTTTTCCCTTCCTTCACCTTGATGATCACGTCCATCTCGGTCTCGGAGCGCTTGCTGGTGCTTCCCTCCACCTCGGCCAGGTAGTATCCGTCGTCGGCGTAGAGCTTTTTCACCTTCTTGATGCTTTTTTGCAGATCCTTCGAGGAGAAGATGGTGTTCGGCTTGATTTCCACCGCCTCGCGCACCTTTTCGGGGGTGATCTCTTTGGCCCCCTCGATCTTGATCTCCCTGACGACCGGCTTCTCCTGCACCAGGAAGCTAAGGACGACTCCGCCCTCCACCTTTTCGGTCTCCGCTTGCACGTCTCGGAAGTGGCCGAGCTTGTAGATGGCGCGCAGGTCGGCATCCACCTTCTCGTGGTCCAGCAGTTCACCGGCCCTGATCTGCAGCACCTGCAGGATGGCGGCAGCCTCGATGCGCCGGTTTCCTTTTACCTTAACAGAGACAACTTTGAGGTCGGGAGCGGCCTTGTCGGGAGCGGCCTTGTCGGGAGCGGCCTTGTCGGGAGCGGCTTTGTCGGCGGCGGCTTTGTCGGCGGCGGCTTTGTCGGCGGCGGCTTTGTCGGCAGCAGCTTTGTCGGCAACGGCTTTGTCGGCAGCGGCCTTGTCGGGAGCGGCTTTACCAGAAACAACCGTGTCCGAAGCAATACGGGAGGAAGCGCCCTTATCAGCCGTGGTTTTGTCAGCCTCGGCAAAAGCTGTTGCGGAACAGACAATGAGCTGCACGGCGAGCATGACGGTGAATAGTATGCGGAGCAAAAGTCCCCCAGGGTAAGTGCATTGCACTTTAAAAAAACGGCATTGAAATCATTGTGCGACGAAAAATTCAGCTGCGACGTACCAGTAGCAACGGTAAAGGCATTTGGAACAGAGAGCCACAGAGAACCCCCTGAGCCTCTGCGCAAGTCCCCCTGATCAGGTGATCCTGCCATCGACAAAGCGGATGGTGCGCCCCATGCCGGCTGCCAGTTGCTCGTTGTGCGTCACGATGACCAGCGAAATGCCGGTCTGCCTCTGGATGGAGTAAAGCAGCGCGTGCACCTCTTCGCTGGTCTTCATGTCCAGGTTCCCGGTCGGCTCATCCGCGAGCAAGAGCCTGGGCGAGCGCACCAGGGCGCGCGCGATGGCGACCCGCTGCTGCTCTCCGCCCGAGAGCTCCCCCGGACGGTGGGTGATCCGGTGCGAGAGGCCGACGTCGTCCAGAAGGCCCCGCGCCTTACCCTCGGCCTGGGATCTCTTCACTCCGCCGATCAGAAGCGGCATCATGACGTTCTCCAGCGCGGAAAACTCCGGCAGCAGATGGTGGAACTGGAACACGAACCCGATGGAGCGGTTGCGAAAAGACGCCAGCGGCTGGTCCGAAAGGGCAAAGATATCCTTCCCGTCGAAGAGAACGTCTCCCGAGGTCGGCCGGTCGATGGTCCCCATGACGTGGAGCAGCGTGCTCTTGCCGGCGCCGGACGGGCCCACGAGCGCCACCGTGTCGCCGGCCTCGATGGTGAGGTCGATCCCCTTGAGCACCTCGACCTTGGCCGAGCCGTCCCCGTAGGATTTATAAAGGTTGCGGACTTCGAGCAGGCTACTCATAACGCAATGCCTCCGCGGGCGATAGGCGCGAGGCGGCCCAGGAAGGGTAGAGGGTCGCAGCGAAGGAGATCAGCACAGCTGTGATACTGATCAGGAGCACGTCCGACGGTATCACCTGGGAAGGGAAATGGTCCAAGTAGTAGATGTCCTTGCTGAACAGTTCGAAGCCGGTGACCTTCTGCACCAGGTCGACGATCGGCCCCAGGTTGAGCGCCACCAGGAGCCCGCTCAGAACGCCGATGGCGGTCCCGAGCACCCCGATGATGACCCCTTCGAAGACGAAGATCCGCATGATGCTCCGGCTGGTCGCCCCCATTGATTTGAGGATCGCGATGTCCCTGGTCTTCTCCATTACCACCATGAAGAGCGTGGAGGCGATCCCGAAGGCGGCCACCAGCACGATGAGCGTCAGGATGATGAACATGACGCTCTTCTCGGTCTTCAGCGCGAACAGGATGTTCTTGTTCATCTGCATCCAGTCCCGGGCGTGGAAGGGGGGACCGAGCTCCCGGTTGATGGTCTGCGCCAGCTCGCCGGTCCGGTAGACGTCCCGCACCTTGAGCTGTATTCCGGTCACCACATCGCCCAGGGCGAGGAAATTCTGGGCCTCTGAGAGGCTCACGTAGGCAAGCGTCGAGTCGTACTCGAACATGCCGGTGTTGAAGATCCCGGAAACGTGGAAGTGCCGCATCTTCGGCATCATCCCGAACGGGGTGATGTTCCCCATCGGCGAGATCACGTCCACCGTGTCCCCGAGGAAGAGCCCCAGGTTCTTGGCGAGCTCCTTGCCGATCACGAGCCCCGGGGTCTGGCCGGAGTTGGCGTTCAGGGCCTGGAGGCTCCCCTCTACGATCGACTTGTGCAGGTTGGTCACCTTTGCGTCGCTCGCCACGTCGATGCCGCGCAGCACCACGCCGGAGACGTTCTTCCCCGAGGAGAGCATCACCTGGTTGTAGATGAACGGGGTGGCGGCCACGACGCCGTCGATCCCCTGCACCTTCTTCAGGACCCTCTGGTAATCCTGCACCGCGCCGGTCGCGTTCAGCACGACGATGTGCGCGTTGGTGCCGAGGATCTTGTCCTTCAGGTCCTCCTCGAAGCCGGTCATGACAGCGAGGACGATGATGAGCGCCATGACCCCGAGCGCCACGCCGGCGACCGAGATCAGGGTGATCAGCGAGATGAAGGTCGATTTGCGCTTGGCCTTCAGATAGCGCAGCCCTATGAAGAGCTCGAAGGGCATTACTTGACCTCTTTCCGTAACTGCGGGAAGAGGATGACGTCGCGGATCGAGGGGGAGTCGGTCAGCAGCATGACCAGCCGGTCGATGCCGATCCCCTCTCCCGCGGTCGGGGGGAGGCCGTATTCCAGCGCCCGGATGTAATCCTCGTCCATGTGCTGCGCCTCCTCGTCCCCTTTGTCCTTCGCTGCGACCTGGGCCAGGAAGCGCTCCTTCTGGTCGCGCGGGTCGTTCAGCTCGGAGAAGGCGTTCGCCATCTCGCGGCCGGCGCAGAAGAACTCGAAGCGGTCCACGAACTCGGGGTCCTGGTCGCTCTTTCTGGAAAGCGGCGAGACCTCGGTCGGGTAGGAGGTAATGAAGGTCGGCTGAATCAGCTTGGACTCTGCCACCTCTTCGAAGATCTCGGTGATGAGCCTGCCGTAGCCGACGTCCTCGGGGAGCTGCAGGCCGATTTTCTGGGCGTAGGCGTAGGCGAGATCGCGGTCCTCCAGGCCCTTGGCGTCGATGTCGCCGAAGTGCAGGATCGCCTCCTTCACGGTGAAGCGCTGCCAGGGGCGCTGGAAGCTGATGGCCTCCCCCCCGTAGCTGAAATCGAGGGTGCCGAGCAGTTCCTGGGCCACGTGACAGAGGAGCTCCTCGGTGAAGATAATCAGGTCCTCGAAGGTGGCGTAGGCCTGGTAGAACTCCATCATGGTAAACTCGGGGTTGTGGCGCACCGAGATCCCCTCGTTCCTGAAGCTGCGGTTGATCTCGAACACCCGGTCCAGGCCGCCGACCACAAGCCTCTTTAGGTAGAGCTCGGGAGCGATCCTCAGGAAGAGTTCCATGTCGAGCGCGTTATGGTGGGTGACGAAGGGCTTCGCGGTCGCCCCCCCGGGGATCGGGTGCATCATCGGGGTTTCCACCTCGAGGAAGTCGTTCCTCGTCATGTACTCCCGGATCAGCGAGACGATGCGCGAGCGCTTGAAGAAGACCTCCCTCACGTCGGGGCTGACGATGAGATCGACGTAACGCTGCCGGTAGCGGGTCTCCACGTCGGTAAGACCGTGGAACTTCTCGGGAAGCGGCAAAAGCGACTTGGTCAGCAGGCGGATTGCGGTGACTGCGATGGAGAGCTCGCCGGTCTTGGTCCGGAACGGCTGCCCGGTGACGCCGACGATGTCGCCGATGTCGTAGTTCTCGAATTCGGCAAACAGCTCGTCGCCGAGCACGTCCTTCCTCAGGTAAAGCTGCACCCGCCCTTTGCGGTCCTGCATCTGGACGAAGGCGGCCTTGCCGAAGGAGCGGCGCATCAGCATCCTGCCGGCGACCACGAAGGTCGTCGGGTTTTCCTCTATGACCTCCACGTCCCCGTAGGCGGCGCGCAGGTCCGCCGAGGTGTGCTGCGGTCTGAAATCGTTGGGGTACGGGTTGATCCCCGCCTCCCAGAGTGCATCAACTTTGCGTCTTCTGTTCAGCAGCAGTTCGCTCAATTCTTCCATGTTTTATATCAACCTTTCTGAAAGCCGTAGCATAGTAAAGAATCCGTCAAATTAAACTATTTCGGCGCGCCAAGTCAAGGGAAAAGGGGCCGGAACCCACCCGGGGTCACGGGCCAAAAACCGCATCACGGCCCGAGGATACGGGCGCTAGAACCCGGCCACCGGCACCGGGACCAGCAGGTAGCCGATACCGGTTGTGACGGTCGGAGCCCCGATCTGGCCGAAGCTGTTCTCCCCCCATCCCCACATCTCTTCTTGTTTTGCTGCGGGATCCTTCTTCCACTTGGCAAGCGATGAGTTGCCGAAGGCCTGGACCTCCACCACGCCGGTCATCGGAGAGCCGCTCCCGATTGCGGAGCTGCCGCCGATCAGGGTCTGTACGGGAACAAAGGTGTTAGGGCTCGTGTCACCGCCGACGCTCGGATTGTTGCCGAGCTGTCCCCTCTCGTTGTAACCCCACCCCCAGACCGTGACGCCGACGCGCGCGAGCACATGCCCGGTCCCGGCGGAGATCTGGTCTATCTTCAGGATACCGTTCGGATTGGCTGGATCGACAATCTTCACCTGGCTCGGTGTGGGGTTGGGGGTAAGGCCGTTCGCCGCAAAGCCGAGTTGACCGACGCCGTTGTGTCCCCATGCCCAGACCGTGCCGTCATCCATGAGAGCAAGGCTGTAGCTCCCGGCGGCGGCAATCTGAACCACCTTGGCATCAGTTCCGAGGAAAACGACCTTAAGTGGCGAGGAGCTGTACTTAAGCGCTCCCGTGTTCGCCCCGAGCTGGCCATAGGTATTGTCCCCCCAGGCCCAGACCGTGCCGTCGGTCATACGGGCGAGGGAATGGTAGGTCCCGGCCGCCACCTGGGTCGCATTGGAAAAGAAGGAAACCGTTCCGTTCAGCACCTCGACCGGGGTGGAGGCGTCATTGGTGTTTCCGACTCCGAGCTGCCCGAAGACGTTGTACCCCCAGCTCCAGACCCTGCCACCCGACACCGCGAGCGAATGGTAGTTGCCCGCAGCAACCGAGGTGACATGGGTAAGCGAGCCGACCCTCACCGGTTTGTCGCTGAAGTCGCTGGTCGAGCTGGTTGCGCCGATGGCGACGGTACTGTTGCCGAGCTGTCCATGGCTGTTGTAACCCCAGGCCATCACGGAGCTGTTGTTGCTGAAGACGAGCGTGTGTTCCGCGCCGGCGGCGCAGCCGTCCATGTGCCCGAGTCCCGGCACGACCGCGGCGGTAGCCCGGCTGGCGAGCTTGCCGTTGCCGTCGCCGAGCTGGCCGAAGGCGTTATAGCCGACGGTCATGGTGGTGTGATTTCTGAAGAAGACGCCATGTTGATAGAAGACCGAAACGGTGCTGGGAATGGCCGTCGTTTGGGATGAACTGCCGCACCCGGGGAGCAAAGCTGCTGCCAGAAAACAGGCGCAGATCAGAAGCCGGGAGCGTTTGCGAATTTCCATATGAAGGGTCCTCTCGTCAGTTTAATTGAATCTGCGGATTTAACTATACCTAGGGGAGAATGTCAAGGATCGACTGGCGCAGAATCGAGAGTTGACACGGCGCACCGCTTCCATGTAAAGATGGGCAATTAAACTTTTATAGGGAGGCAATGACACGGCATGGCGATCGAACCGAACAAAGTGATTTACTCCATGATTGGGGTGAGCAAGTTTTACGATAAGAAACCGGTCCTGAAAGACATCTACCTATCCTACTTCTACGGCGCGAAGATCGGCGTACTCGGCCTGAACGGATCGGGCAAGAGCTCGCTGCTGCGGATACTGGCCGGGACGGACAAGGATTTCAACGGCAAGACCGTGCTCTCGGCCGGCTTCACGGTCGGCTTCCTGGAGCAGGAGCCGAGGCTCGACGGCACCAAGACGGTCCGGCAGATTGTGGAGGAAGGGGTCCAGGAGACCGTCGACCTGGTTAACGAGTTCAACGAGATCAACCTGCGCTTCGGCGAGGAGATGACCGACGCCCAGATGGAAAAGCTTTGCGACCGCCAGGCCGCGGTGCAGGAGAAGCTGGACCACCTGGACGCCTGGGACCTGGACAGCCGCCTGGAGATGGCGATGGACGCCCTGCGCTGCCCGCCGGGAGAAACCAACGTGGCTCTTTTGTCCGGCGGCGAGAAGCGGCGCGTGGCGCTTTGCCGCCTGCTGCTGCAAAAGCCCGACATCCTGCTTTTGGACGAGCCGACCAACCACCTGGACGCCGAGTCGGTCGCCTGGCTGGAGCAGCACCTGAAGCGCTATGCGGGTACCGTCATCGCGGTGACCCATGACCGCTACTTCCTGGACAACGTGGCCGGCTGGATCCTGGAACTGGACCGCGGCCAGGGCATCCCGTGGCAGGGAAACTACTCCTCCTGGCTGGAGCAAAAGCAAAACCGCCTGGCCCTGGAGGACAAGACCGAGACCGAGCGCCAGAAGACTCTGAAGCGCGAGCTCGAGTGGATCAGGATGTCGCCCAAGGGGCGCCACGCCAAGGGGAAGGCGCGCATCGCCTCCTACGAGGAGATGCTCTCCGAGGAGAGCGAGAAGCGCGGTCGCGATCTCGAGATCTACATCCCGCCCGGTCCGCGCCTTGGGGGAGTCGTCGTCGAGGTCGTGGACGTCAACAAGGGGTACGGCGACAATCTGCTGATGGAAGGGATGAATTTCCGGCTGCCGCCCGGCGGCATCGTCGGGATCATCGGCCCGAACGGCGCCGGCAAGACCACCCTGTTCCGGATGATCACCGGCGAGGAGCAGCCTGATTCCGGGACCTTCAAGATCGGTGAAACGGTAAAGCTCTCCTACGTCGACCAGAGCCGCGAATCGCTCGACCCGGACAAGACCATCTGGGAGGCTATCTCCGGAGGCCAGGAGCAGCTGCAGCTCGGGAAGCAGCTGGTCAACTCCCGCGCCTACGTGTCACGTTTCAACTTCTCGGGGGCCGACCAGCAGAAGAAGGTGAGCGCCCTGTCGGGAGGGGAGAGGAACCGCGCCCACCTGGCCCAGATGCTGAAGGAGGGGGGGAACGTCATCCTGCTCGATGAGCCTACCAACGACCTGGACGTGAACACCATGCGGGCGCTGGAGGAGGCACTGGAGAACTTTGCCGGGTGCGCCGTCGTCATTTCCCATGACCGCTGGTTTCTGGACAGGATCGCCACCCACATCCTCGCCTTCGAGGGGGACAGCAAGGTGGTCTGGTTCGAGGGGAACTATTCCGAGTATGAAGAGGACCGGCACGCCCGACTGGGGACCGCGGCGGACCAGCCGCACCGGATCAGGTACCGGCAGTTGACGCGGGTCTAGTCGACGCCTTGCAGACGGATGGAACTGAAGGGGCGCCTCAAAGTATCGAGGCGCCCCTTCAGTTATGTGGTAGCAGCTATCTTTAAGCAACCCCCCATCCGTAGATGACCTCATACGTTGCCGGTATCGCACCATCCCTGCCATAGTCATTTTGATAAGCTTCCATCATGCCGAGCATGACCCGTCTCCCGGAGAGGCCGCCGGCTGCGACCGGCGCTGCACTCCCGGCGCCGATACGCTTCAGGGAACGCAGCAGCTCCGGGACATCCCGATGTAATTCCACCTCCAACTCCGAGGTCACCTCGCAGCCAGAGAAGCCGCCGCGCTGCAAGGCGTCCAGCACATCGGACTGCGAAAAAAAGCTGTGGCTGCGATCCGAGCCGCCGTTTAGGGCCTTTTTGTAGGAGTCGCGCAGCTCGAACAGCGTCCTTTCGCCGAAGAGCGCGAAGCAGAAAGTCCCCCCGGGCGCGAGCACCCTCTTCACCTCGGCAAAGGCGAGATCGAGCGAACTGAGCCACTGGAAGGTCGACGTTGAGAGGACGAGATCGAAGGAGCCGGCGGCGAAGGGGAGCCTTTCGGCGTCAGCGTTGACGAGCTGCACCCCCTGCCCCGCGAGGTTAGCGGCAGCGGTGCGGCACATCCCGAGGGCGAGATCGGCCCCCACTGCGAACGCCGCGGGATAGAGCTTTCGCAGCGCTGCCAGCAGCCTGCCGGTGCCGGCGCCGACATCGAGGAGCCGCTCCGGGCACACCCCTTGCGCCTGCAGCAAACCGGTCAGCCGCTCGACCACCCTGCGCTGCACCACCGCATGGCCATCATAATCGGGAGCCTGCCGATGAAACGAGCCCTGCACCTTTTGCCTGTCTATGTTAGCAACCATTCTTCAGTACCATCCAGTACGCCATGCCGTTCTGCGCTATCCAAGTGAATAAATCTGTAGGAGCGTCCTCCAGGGCGCGACAATCGCGGCAGGAATGCCGCTCCTTAAGGTTAGGCTGTCATCGTTCCCGCGCTCCAGCGTGGGAATACATCCAGGGACGCTCCTGCTTCCCGGCTTGCTTGCGGGAGGTCCAATTTCCTAGGGGGAAAAGGACGCCAGAAAGTCACGGACCAGGGCGTTGAACCGATCAGGTTGGGTCATGAACGGCGCGTGGCCGCATCCTTCCATGATCCTGAGCGTCGCCATCGGGAGCCTGTCCGCCATGTACGCCGAGGCGCCAGCGGGACAGATGCTGTCGAGTTCCCCATGGATCAGCAGGACCGGCCGATCGATCGAGGGTAATTCCTCCCGCAGGTCCGCCGCAGAAAGGATCTGCAGAGACTGCCGGACCGTGTCGGGGTCGGCGGAGCGTCCGCCCATGACGATCTCGTGAACGATCCGCTGGTACTGCGCGCCGTCCAGCTCTCCGTCGGCGAACATGCCACGAAAGAAATCGCCCATGGTCTTCTGGTAGTCGCGCCTGAGGCGAAGCCCCATCCCCTTCACCTCGAGCGGCGCCTGGCCGTGCGGGTAATCGTCGCAAGCGGTGAACCTCGGAGTCCCTCCGACCAGGACCAGTGCGGCAAGGCGGGATCGGAGCTCCGGAAAGGCTTTAAGGGCCACCTGCACCCCCATGGACCAGCCGACCAGGATCGCGTCGCGCAGCGCCATTTTATCGAAGAAAGCTGCCAGATCTCCGGCAAAGTCCTCCACCGCGTAGCCCGCGGCAGGACTCGACTGGCCGTGGCCACGCTGGTCAAGAAAGATAAGGCGGCAGGAGTCATCGAGTTGCTGCTGAAAGCGCCAGACCCGGGCCGACATGCCCCAGCCATGCAGGAAGACCACAGGCCGTCCGCTTCCCGTCTCATCGTAGTGCAGACTCACTCCGTCCGAAGTTTCAACAAATGGCATAACAGTTCCCACTCAGAGTTAGTGAATGCGTTTATGTAGGGTGGGCCCCGCCCACCATTGGGATACTCTTGGTGGGCGGGGCCCACCCTACATCTTGGTCCGTAGGGGCGACCCGGTGGGTCGCCCTGCCTTTGACAGGGTTTATGCTGTTTTTCAAATGACTCCGAGCAGCCTGCCGACCGAAGTTATCCCGTCGACAGCCCGCACAAGCTCCTCCTCGGTGTGAGTCGCCATGATGGTGCAGCGCAGGCGGCAACTCCCGGCCGGGACGGTCGGAGGCCTGATCCCCTGCACGAAGAGCCCCTGCTCCAGGAGCTGCCGGCTGAACTCCATGGTGGCCGGCGCGGGCCCGACGAAAATCGGCACGATCTGGGTTTCGCTCCCCATGGTCTGGAACCCCGCGGCTATCAACCCCTGCTTGAAGAGCGTCACATTCGCCGCCAGCCTCCCCCTGAGCTGGGCGCCCTCGGGCGAGTCGACCAGGTCTATCGCGGCGATGGATGCTGCCAGCACGGCCGGCGGCAGCGAGGTGGAGAAGATGAAGCTGCGCGCCTTGTTGACCAGGTAGTCGCAGATCTCTGCTGAGGCCGCCGCATAAGCACCGAAACTCCCGAACCCCTTGCCGAGCGTCCCCATATGGATATCGATCCCGTCCAGCACGCCGCACAACTCGGCGCTGCCGCGCCCCGACGCGCCGAGCACGCCGGAGCCGTGGGCGTCGTCCACCATGAGGAGCGCATCGTGGCGCCTGGCCAGCCGCACCAGCTCTTCCAGGGGCGCAATGTCGCCGTCCATGCTGAACACGCCGTCCGTGACGATCAGACGCCTCCCCTTGCCCCCCTTCTCCTCGAGCATCCTGGCAAGCGCGTCCATGTCCCGGTGCGGGTACCTGAAGAAGCGGGCCCTGGAGAGCTGGGCGCCGTCCACGATGCTGGCGTGGTTCAGCCGGTCAGAAAAGATTGCGTCGCCCCGGCCGACCAGGGCTGAGATGATCCCGGTGTTCGCGGCGTACCCGGAATTGAACAGCAGCGCCCTTTCGGTCCCCTTGAAGCAGGCGATGCGCGCCTCGAGCCTGTCGTGCAGCTCCATGGTGCCCGAGACCAGGCGCGACGCGCCGCTGCCGGTCCCGAAGGCTGCCCCCTCCACGGCTGCCCGCTTGAGCGCCGGGTGGTCCGCAAGGCCCAGGTAGTTGTTGGAACAGAGCAGCAGCACCTCCCTGCCGTCCAGCTCCACCCGGCTTCTCTGCGCCCCTTTGATTACGCGCATGCTGCGGTAAAGCCCCTCTGCACGCAGGGCGTCAAGCTCATCGGCGAATGTCTGCACCTTTTCTCCTTCCCTGACCCGAGGCACCTGACCTGTTGCCCCGAATAATTACTCCTTATTAGCACACGGCACTGAGGTTCGTCAACCTGCCAGGCGCAAACGGTTGACAATCAGCGCGGCGCGGGCAGCAGATCGATCACGGTCACCTCCGGCGGCGCGAGGACGCGAAGGGGAGGGCCCCAGGTGCCACTGCCTCGGCTCACATAGAGAAGGGAACCGGCGCCGCCTCCGGAGAGTCCCATTTTCACGGGATAGACGAGATGGGTGATCAGGTTGAAGGGAAAGATCTGCCCCTTGTGGACGTGCCCCGAGAGCTGCAGATCGAAGAGTCCCCGTGATTGCTGCTCCACCGTGGGGCGGTGCTTGAGGAGGATGGTGAACCGGTCCCGCGGCAGGGAAGCCAGCAGCGCTTGCTCGGTGGCTTCCCCCGCTCCGCGCGGCAGCGCCGGGTCGTCCACGCCGGCCACGGTGAGAAAGTCGGCAACCGCCACGGCTTCGCCCCGCAGCAGCCTGAATCCGCTGCGCCGGGTGAAGGAGACCGAGGGAGCCACTCCGGCGAACACCTCGTGGTTTCCCAGCACCGCGAATTTGCCGAGCGGCGGGTGCAGGGCGCTCAGTTCCTCGTCGCGCCCCCCGAGGCCGTCCATCTGGCCGTCCACCAGGTCTCCGGTGCAGAGCAGGAGGTCCGGGCCAAGCTCCGCCACCTTATCCAGTACCCGCCTGAGTCCCTCCTTGCCGAACATGATGCCCAGATGGACGTCGGAGATCTGCACGATCCGCACCCTGCCGACATCTTTCGGGAGCTTCGCGCTATGCAGGGTGACCCGCTCCACCCGGATACTGCGCGCCTCGAAAAAGCCGTATAGCGATGCGGCCAGCGCGAGGCAGATGGAGAGGGTGAGAAGTCGCGCCTCCGGCAGCATCAGGTCGCGCTGCCAGAGCCACCCCGCCGCGGCAAGGACACCCCGAACGAGGTCCAGGGCGAGGGATGCGCTCAGGAAGAGGAAGAAGAATCCCATCCAGAGATAGCCGAGATGGGCGACAAACCTCGCGGGCCCATCCATCCCGGAGCGCTCCAGGACCCGGACCAGGATCGGGGCGAGGACCATGAAGACAGAGACGACAAGGAAAATCGCGGGGCAGGGAGCAGCAAGATGGAAGCCCCGCACCGTGCGCGACAGCAGGTAGGCGTGGGCTCCGCCGTAGATGGTCAGGTAGAAAAGGAGAAATGGCAACATTTTAACTCCTTAATAAAAAATAGTGACTACTCTATCACAAGCGCCGATTGCAGGCGAGAGAAACGCGGCTATACTATTAAAAATTTCTATTACTCTCAGGAGCGAATGTACGCAAAACGCTATGACAGCGGCAAAAGTCTGCCGTTTCGCTGCCGCGCTCATAGGCGCCCGCTCCAGAGGGCTTTCGCACTTGGCCTGCCGCGTTGCGGCCTGCGAGCAGATTCGGAGATCAACGATGCCGCACCTAACTGCCAGAAGCGGGTACAGTTCCCTGACAGAGCGTTTGAACAGGTTTCCCCAGGGCGCCCCTGCTTCGGAACTGCTCACCAAGATCCTTGCTCTGCTCTTCAGCGAGAAGGAGGCGGGACTGGTCGGCCAACTCCCCATACGTCCCTTCTCGCCGGCCATGGCAGCACATCTTTGGGGGGTACGGGAGGTGGAGGCCTTCCGCATGCTCGAGGGTCTTGCGGATCGGGCACTGATGCTCGATGCGGAGCACGACGGGGAGAAGATGTACGTCCTCCCTCCGCCGATGGCGGGTTTTTTCGGATTTTCCCTGATGAGGGTCAGGGGAGACATCGACCAGGAGGCCTTAAGCGGGCTGCTCTACCAGTACCTGAATCTGGAGGAGGATTTCATCAGGACGCTTTTCACCGAGGGTAAAACCCGGTTGGGCCGGATCTTCGTCGGCGAGGACGGGATCACGCCGGAAAACGCCACCCGTGTCCTCGACTACGAACGAGCCAGCAAGGTGATCCGCGGGGCGCGAAAGATCGGGGTGGGGACCTGCTACTGCCGCCACAAGATGCAGCATCTCGGCCGGGCATGTAGCGCCTCGATGGAGGTTTGCATGACCTTCGACGCGGTCGCCGACCCGCTGATCAGGCACGGCCATGCCCGGCAGATCGACGCCGTGGAGTGCCTCGACCTGCTGCAACAGGCGCGGGAGGAAAACCTGATACAGTTCGGAGAAAACGTGCGGGGCGGGGTAAGTTTCATCTGCAACTGCTGCGGCTGCTGCTGTGAAGCGCTGGTAGCGGCGCGGAAATTCTGCCACCTGAAGCCGGTCCACACCACGAACTTCGTCGCCGAGATAAGGCGGGATCTGTGCAGCGGCTGCGGCAGATGCGTCGACGTCTGTCCGGCGGAGGCTGTGAGTCTCGTATCGGCAAACGATCCCCAGCATCAGTGGATGCGCAAGGGGCAGCTGGATCCGGGGCGCTGCCTGGGATGCGGGGTCTGCGTCCGGGTCTGCAAAAGCGGCGGGCTCTCGCTCTCACCCAGGCCGGGGCGCGTGATCACACCGGTGGACAGCGCGCACCGGGTCGTTTCGATGGCGATAGAGAGAGGCACACTGCAGCACCTCATCTGGGATAACCGCGCACTCTCCAGCCACAGGGCGCTGGCCGCGATCGTCGGAGTCATACTGAGACTGCCGGCGGTGAAGCAGTCCCTTGCCAGCAGCCAGTTGGGATCGCGTTATCTCGATGCCATGATAAAGAAGCGTAGCGCCGGACCAGACAGGGAAATGGCGAGATCAGATACAATCTCTTTTAGAAGCTAAACTCCTCACTCGACCCACTCCGGCGGGATGGCGGCGGCCCGCCATTCTCCGGGCGCCAGGGCCTCCAGGTCCCAGGGTCCGACGGCGCGCCGGATCAGCCGGAGGGCAGGATAACCGACGGCGGCGGTCATGCGCCGGACCAGGAGCGTGCGCCCTTCGGCCAGGGTGATGGAGAGCCAGTTGGTCGGCACCCGGAGCCGTTCCCGGATGGAGGTGTGCGCCGGCCAGACGGGAGGCGAGGTGAGCCTGCTGACGACCGCCGCTGGCGTCAACACGCCGTCCAGCACGACGCCGTCGGCCAGCTGCTGGAGAGCCTCCTCGGTCGGGAAGCCGTCAACCTGGACCCAGTAGGTCTTTTCCAGTGGGTCGGTCGGCGCGGTGATCCGCTTCTGGATGCTTGCCGTGTCGGTGAGCACCAGCAATCCTTCGTCCTGGTAATCCAGCCGGCCTGCGGCGTAGATGCCGGGAATGGCGATGCAGTCCCCCAGGTTCAAGCGCTTCCCGGGCTCGGTGAACTGGCAGAGGACGTTGAACGGCTTGTTGAAAAGGATAATCTGCACTGCGTTCTCCTTGAATGTTTCCTGCGGCAACCGTTCGATCTAAATCATGATCGACCACAATAGGCGCGAAATGTGGTCCAGTCAACTCAGTTCTGGTCCCGCTGGCCTGCAAACGTTGATCGCCAAAAAAGGTCATCCACCATAGGCTACAGGGAGTCCCGGCAAAACCGCCGATTCCGCATCTCGCCTTAAAAAGGAGGGAACCCATGTCATTCACGCTCTACCTTATCGGTTTTTTACTGATCATCGCCGGCGTGGCGTGGGCGCTCATCGTCGCCGGCGTGGCTGCCCTCTACATCGCGATCACCTGCTTGATACTTCTGGGCGTCGGTGTCTTGACCGGTGTGATCACCACCCGTCCCAAGGACCCGCCCACGAAGCCCTCCCTCTGACACAGCCAGGGAACCTGCGGTCGGGATGGCTTTAGCATCGATGGCAATCACTTTAAGAAGCTCCAATAAAATGCGTTCACAACGGGAGGGATAACATGCTCGTCAAAACACTGCAAGTTCTCGTACATGCCGAGCACGACACACTCTGGAACATGCTTCTGGACAGGCTGCAGAATCCTGAGCGGTATTTACCCGGGGTTAAAGAGGCACGTGTTCTAGAAAAAACAGACAACGTGATGGTCAGAGAGATGAGGCAGCATGGTGAATTGGTGAAAGAACGGATTACCATTCGTCCCTTTGAGAGCGAAATTCGTCACGAGTTGCTGGAGCATCCTCAATTCACCGGGACCATCGTGACCAAGGTGGTCCGGACCGCAAGGCAGAGTCCTGTGGCACCGCAGCACCTGGAATACCACCTCGAACTGCAGCGCAAATCGTTTCTGACTGAAGGCTTGCTGAGGGGGGAAGAGGAAATCGTTGCGGACATCGAGGCCGAGATGCACGGGCTCAAGTCGAGGGCGGAAGAGATGGAGCCCCGGTCCTGAAGGGTGGTAACTGCCCTGCGGGCATCCGGTTGCCGGGCGGGCAAAGAGATTGATTATCTACCAATGGAGACAACCACGATGAGATCACTGACAGGTTTTATCTGCGGAGTTGTAGTGGCAACCGTTGCGACGATCGGCACCCTGGCGCCGCCGGCCTTGTGTGCGGGGCCGGACTGGGTGCTTCTCGACGAGAACAAGGACTCAACTTTCTTCTATGACCAAAGCTACGCAAAGAAGCCGAACGGGGGGATCCATCGGGTAAGGACGAGGGTTATCTATACTGCGGAGGGTAAAGCGGATGCCCTCAAAATCCTCGCTGCCAAAAAATTCCAGAAGCTTTTCGAAACCCGTTATCTGCACGATCTTGACTGCAAGAAGGCAAAAAGCCGGTTGTTGGAAGCGTCCCATCTCGATGATGAGGGCGTCACCTTAAAGACAACCGATCTCGCGTCGTCCACCGAGTGGGAGGACATTGTTCCTGACACACGCATGGACTTGGTTGTCGAAAAAGTCTGTATAGGCAATGGACATTGACAATGGACAATTGACAATGGTCTTGGGCAATTGACAATGGCCTTGGATAATTTGTCCTAGTGTCACAGAGTGCAGCCGCCACAAGTTTGAATACTGATAAGTCCTTCTTCGTCAAGGGGGACTTATTTTTTAGATATTGCGCTCAAGTCCATCGTCCATCGTCAATTGTCAATTGTCTTACTAGTGGCTTTTGGCAATCAGGACCACGAGCGAGCGCCCGGGCAGCCGATATTTTTTACCGGTGATGTTTGGCATGGCATGCCAGGGGACAATGTCTTCGGGTGAGGCTTGCGAGGTGTCGATCCAGCGATGCCAGACGCCGCCCGGTAGTTTTTCCGGAGGCGGAAGACTGAAGACGAGGGGCTTCCAGTAGGCATTGACCATATAATGAAAAACGACCCGCTGGGTCACGCTCCAGGCTGTCAGGGCGATGCTGTGCGATTCATTGCTCCAGTCCGGCGTGCCCAACCGCACACCATGCCACTCCAGCCGCGCCTGACCAAGAAGCTGGTTCAAGGTCAGCTCTTCCACTGCGGTGTCGCCGTGCATGAGACGTGCGGCAATCAAAAGCCTGGTGAAACGGTGAATGTCGGCATGACGCTCGAGCAACTCCCAGTTAAACCAGCCGATCTCGTTGTCCTGACAGTAGGCGTTGTTGTTGCCACGCTGGGTGCGCCGTGCCTCGTCCCCCATCAGGAGCATCGGCGTGCCGAGGGCGAGCAAGGTTACGGCCAGGAAGTTTTTCACCTGGCGGTTGCGGAGCGCCTCGACCGCCCGGTCGTCGGTCGGTCCCTCGACGCCGCAGTTCCAGCTAACGTTGATCTCGGAACCGTCCCGGTTCAGCTCACCGTTTGCCTCGTTGTGTTTGTAGTCATAGGAAACCAGATCGTTCAAGGTGAACCCGTCATGGCAGGTGACGAAATTAATGCTCTGCTCGGGCTCGCGCTCCTGGTGGCCGTAGATGTCGGGGCTCGCCAGAACACGCGCGGAGAATCGGGAAATTGCGCCGTTGTCCCCCTTGAGGAAACTGCGCACGTCGTCACGGAACTCTCCGTTCCACTCTTTCCAGCTGTCACCTATGAAACTGCCGACCTGGTACAGCCCTCCCGCGTCCCATGCTTCAGCGATCAGCTTTATCCCCGCCAGTGCCGGGTCCGATTCTATGTCCCAGATGATGGGCGGGTTTTTGAGCGGACGCCCCTGGCCATCGCGTGACAGGATGGATGCCAGATCGAAGCGGAAGCCGTCGACGTGCATCTCCTTTACCCAGTAGTGGATGCTGTCTATGATGAGCCTGCGCACCACGTGATGATTGGCGTTTATCGTGTTGCCGCAGCCGGAGTGGTCGATATAGGTCCCGTCCTGGTCCAGGCTGTAGTACACATCGTTGGCAAAACCGCGGTAGCAGAAAGTCGGGCCCTTGGGGTCGCCTTCGGAGGTGTGATTGAACACCACATCGAGTATCACCTCGATGCCGGCCCGGTGCAGTGCCTTGACCATGTCGCGGAACTCGTTCAGGGGGCCTAGCGGGTCCTTGCGGGAGCTGTACCCAGCATGGGGCGCGAAGAACGAGATCGGACTGTAACCCCAATAATTGCGCAGGCCAAAAGGCGCGTCATGCTGGTCGAACTGGAAGACCGGCAGCAGCTCGACCGCGGTGACTCCCAGATCCTGCAGATAGGGGATTTTTTCGATCAGACCGGCATAGGTGCCGCGCCTTTCAGCCGGAACGCCGGAGGAAGGGTGCTTGGTGAATCCGGCCACGTGCATCTCGTAGATGATGGTCCGCGAGTACAAGCGCTTGAGCGGCACATCCCCTTCCCAGTCGTAACCGCGTGGGTCGGCGACCACGCTCTTCATGGCCTGGGCCGCGTTGTCTCCCGGCAGGCATGCTGCGCCGCGGTCATATCCCTCAGGTACAGCCACCGCGCGGCCGTAGGGATCGATCAGGAGTTTGTCCGGATCGAAGCGCATCCCCCGCTGCGGGGCAAAGGGTCCCGCCACCCGATAGCCGTAGAGCTGCCCGGCTCCGATGTCGGGAACGAAGGTGTGCCAGTAGTGGTAGGTGCGGTTTCGCTTGGGGTCGAGGGTGATGGTTCGAGAGGCTTTCGCGTCGTCGGCGCTGTCGAAGAGGAGCAGCTCAATGCCGGTGCAGTCCCTGGCAAAAACGCTGAAGTTCACCCCTCCGGGGAAAACCGTGGCACCAAGAGGAGAGGTGTTTCCCTTGTGCAGTTCGGAAAGCACACTGCCTGTTTTATCAAAAACCGTTGTCATCGGTGCCTTTTTTCGTCCTTGGAGAATCCATGGCGGTAATTTTTCCATTGAAGCAACGGCACTCAAGTAGCTGACCCGCTTATACCCATCAATTGACAGAGAAAACGCTATTCCGTGGTAATTGAACTATAGTCGATAAAAATTTTTAGTCAAACATAACGGAACGCCGTTACTGAGTCGCACGCGAGGGGGACAGACGCGGTGAGTTTCATCGGCGCCCTCGTGACTTGTGCGCCAGGGAGTGGGAGCACTGGTGCTTGCCGGCCCTTTCTTCAGGCGAGCGGTCGGTCTCATTGCGGGGCCGGGAGACACGCACCGCCTGGGCCATGCAGCTGACGGCGAGGATGGCGCTGAGCCAGCCGATCCAGTCGCCAAGCAGCGAGTACACGGTGCCGCCCTGCAGCATCGGAATCCGGTCCGCCAGCGACTCCCTGGTCCACAGCCCGGTGCGGCTGACGATCCTCCCCACCGGATCAACGAAGGCAGAGACGCCGGTATTGGTGACCCGCACCAGGGCGCGGCGGTTTTCGATGGACCGAAAGCTTGCCAGTGCCAGGTGCTCCATCGGCTCGATCGATCTGCCGTACCAGGAGTCGTTGGTGAGGTTGAACATCGCCTGGGGGACCAGGCGCTCGCGCCCGCCGCGCATAAGCGATCGGATCTTGCCGGGGAAAATATCCTCGTAGCAGATGCTTACCGAGAGCAGATGCCTGCCCAGCCGCAGCGGTTCCTCGCTCTCACCGGGCCAGAACCTGCTTGAGTACGGCGACCACGAGTACATGCCCGGGAACATCTCGCCGAAGGGAATGTACTCGCCGAAGGGGACCAGCACGCTCTTGTCGTAGCTGCCGAGAACCCGACCCGTGGCGTCCGTGAGCAGCGCGGTGTTGCAGGTGCGGACCCTGTCGCCACCCGATTGCTGCAGGACTGCTCCAAACAGTACCGGCGTAGCCAGGTCGCCGAGCACCTGGGGCGGGAGCCGGCCGTCGCGCGAGACCAGGTTGCAGATTCCCTCGGGCCAAACGACCAGGTCGAGCGGCCCGGTTTGGGCCAGCGCCCTGGACATCTCCTGGTGCTCGCGGAGGGAACTTTCCTGATCCGTATGATTGTCAGCCGCGCCGCGGTTGGTCTGAACCAGGCCGATCGTCAGCTTCTCGGCGGCCGATGCCTCCCGGTCCAGTTCCCGGATGCGGAACTCCCCGTAGCCCAGGACCAGCGTGACAGCGGCCAGCAACAGTGCCAGCTCGCGCCTGGCCAGGCGCCGGTTCTCGAACCAGCATGCCGTTACTGCATAGAGAGTGGAGTTGATGTACACAACGAGGAAGCTGACACCGAGGATGCCGGTCAGGTCCGCTATCTGGGTCAAGCGCGGGAGCATGTACTGGCTTGCGCCCAGGTAGTTCGGGAAGATTTCGGGCCAGAACTTCTCCACCGCGGTCCAGACCACCGGGGCGACCCAGACTACGCTCCAGCCGGTGTCCCGGGTGATGAGCCGCGTGGCCCAGGCCCAGGTCGCGACCACGATGCCGTTTGCCGCGGCAAGAAGCAGCAGGCCCAGCAACCCGAACGGCCAGGAAACCCCCGCGAACTGCTGGAACATCCCGATCACCCAGTAGAAGCCGCCTGCATGGCCAACGATGCCGGCGACCCAGCCGAGGAGAAAGGCGCGCCCCGGCCGCTGATCGCGTACGGCCCAGAGAACCGGCACGAGGCAGATCCATTCCAGATAAAACTGGTCGAACCCGACATAGCCCAGGAAAAGCAGGACGCCGCCCGTGACGGCGGCAATCCATGGCAGCAGTTTGGTAATCCGGTCGTTACCAGGCAAAATCTGTCCTTTCGTGCGCCGCCGCCAAGTCAACAATGCCTGAGCGCGGCTTAGCTGTTTAATGGAAAAATCCAGTAGTGTCCGGGTTGTTTTTTGCCCACAACAACCGCCGCGCCTTAAGTCTAAATTGCAATTTACAAACAAGCTCAAACTAATTCCAAAAAAGAAACCAGAATCTTTTTAGCCGCAAAAAAGCGCAAAATGCACAAAATAAGCCTTTAATGCCTTTAACTTTTTGCGCGTTTTGCGCCTTTTTGTGGCTAATGTTTCTTTGTGGTTTGTTTGCAGGAATTAAACCGGACAACGCTGGGAAAAATCCGGTTAGCATCCCACGCCGCCCCGCGGCGCTTCGTCATAGAGACAACCTCTGCAGCACTGCTACAGGATCTAACTCCTCCCGGAAGGGAGAGGTTGGGAGGGGGTAAGCCCGTGGCTTTTGCGAACTGTCCAGGTGTCCCCCTCCCTAGCCCCCTCCGGGAGAGGGAACTATTTGGGAGGGTAAATATGCTTGGACCATCTCAGGACTTCCAAACTGCCAGCTTGCGCCGGGAGCGTATCATAAAATCTTAATAGGTTCAACCTCACAAACAGGCCCACCGCTATGGACCCGCCCTACCGCACCGGTGTCGGGTAATAGTCCGGCGGAACCGAGTACATCTCTGACGATGGAGGAGGCGGAGGGACGCTCCTGCCCCGGCGCACCCTTCTCACCGTCCCGGGGATCTGGTTTCCCTTGGAGTACATGCACTGCACATAGGTGTTATCGTAGCGACGCTGCGCCTCCATACCGTATACCTGACCGGAACTGGCGCCGCTGGCCGTGCCCATCAAAAGTCCACTGCCGGCGCCGATCGCCGCACCGGCTCCAGCGTTACCGGAGGCGGCCCCGAGGGCTGCGCCGACTCCGGCGCCAAGGACGGTGCCAACGGCGGCCCCGGTCGCCGTATTTTGGTTTGCGGTATCCTGGGGACTCATACCGACCTGGCGTTCTGCCCATTGCCTGCAGATCGCGTCCTCGACCTGGAACTGATCAAAGGATTTCCCGGGGGCTGGCAACACCCTGACGCTTGGGCCGGTCGGAAGGGTCGCACAGCCGGCCAAGGCCAGCAAAACGAGCATCGAGTACAATTTAAGCGCTGGTTTTAACATAGCTCAATCCTCCTGATCGGGTGGCGCCGGTGCAGGGGCGACTCTCAGCCAGCCACCCGGGCACGTTTTCACGTATGGATAGTATCCCTTCGGATTCCGGCAATAATACCAGTAACTTGTTTCCTCTGGTTGCTGCTCGGGCAGTATATACTCCTGAGGCTCCTGCTGGATGACGACGGGGGGCTGGTACGGATACGGGTACGAATAATAGGGATAATACGGATAGAAGAAGGGATCCCACAACCCCCACCCCGGGCCGATCCAGATACTACCGCTGAAGTGTCCTCCGTGTCCGCCGTGACCGCGAAAGCCACCAGAGCCGCCACGACCGACAAAGCCGCCGGAGCCGCCACGACCGACAAAGCCGCCGGAGCCGCCACGACCGACAAAGCCGCCGGATCCGCCGCGACCGACAAAGCCGCCGGATCCGCCGCGACCGACAAATCCGCCGGAGCGGCCGCCATCGACATGCCCACGCACGGCGGGTTCGGCAAAAGCGACCTGCTCGACATGCCCCGGCAAGGAATTCACAAAAAACGCCAGCGTGGCAGCAAGGACGATGAATATTGTTTTTTTCATATCAGCCCCCTCTGGAACTATTGATTGCTTTAATGCATTTTACAACTTAACGACCGATCTGCAAAAGCTAAAAATAAAGCCGCCTAATCCCTGTTGAAGCAAAGTCCTCTCGATCTCACGCAGCACCTTCAATGCCGCGGGACGAAAATGAATCTATTAGGCAAAGAGCGCGGGAACGGAAACGCGCAAAGAAAAACGAAAGGCCCGCCAGATTTCTCTGGCAGGCCTCTTTTTAAAGCTCAGCGCTGATTTCGCGAGGTAATGCCTCGCCGTCACCATCCCCGCCAGCGGGTCAAGCGACGCTGACACCGCGCCGGTAGTGGTACACGAAGCTCCAGAGTTCAGAAAGCAGCATGCCGCCCAGCATCAGGCTGCAGCCGAGCAGCGCCCGCGGGGCGAGGACCTCGCCCAGCAGCAGCCAGCCCCCGAATGCGGCGAAGACCCCTTCGGCGCTGAGGATGACGGCGGTGTGAGCCGGGTGGGCGTCGCGCTGGGCCACCACCTGCATGGTGTAGGCGACACCGACGGATATGACCCCGCCGTAGAGGATGGGAAGCGCCGCCTGCAGGATGCCCGTGAGACTGACCGTCTCGATGCAGAACGCGGTAATGAGACTCAGCAGGGAGCAGACGGCGAACTGCACAGCGGAGAGCTTGAGCGAGTCAAGGCGCGGGGAAAGATAACCAATCAGCAACACGTGCCCCGCCCAGAAGAAGGCGCCGATCAGTTCCAGCAGGTCGCCGAATCCGATGGTGAATTGCGCGGTCACGCTGAGCAGAAAGAGTCCAAAGGCTGCCATAATCGCGCCCAGCCAGGTGCCGAGGGTGGGGCGCTGCCGCCAGCACAGGCCGAGCAGAGGGACGATCACCACATAGAGACCGGTGATAAACCCCGCATTGCCCGCCGTCGTAGTGATCATACCGACCTGCTGCAGCGAGGCGCCGAAGAAAAGAGCCGCTCCCGCCAGACCGCCGCCCAGCAGCAAGGATCTGGTGCCGCCCTTGGGCAGGAGACCGGGCAAACGGTTCTGGCGACGCTGACCGATCAGGACCAGCGGCAGCAGCGACAGGCTCCCGAGGGCGAACCGGACCCCGTTAAAGGTGAAAGGCCCGACAAATTCCAGCCCCTGACGCTGTGCGACAAAACCGAAACCCCAGATGGCAGCGATGAGCAACAACAATAGATCGGATTTTAAGCCTTTTCCCTGCATGAATGGTCCTTCTGTGGGATTGATAGATGATTGACTGGGGAGGTAAATGGCTACTGTTGTCCTTTTCTGCGCAGAAAGTCAAGTGACAGAGGGCTATTTCTGTTATTCTTGATAACAGCCTTGAACTCGTTGAAGGTTTATCCTGATGCCGGGGTGGGCCCTTCCTGCTTCATCTGGCACACAAGAGGAGTTTTTTGCATGACTGACAAAAACAACCATACACCGAACATTCATCAGACCGAGCTGGCAAACGGAATTCGTGTCATCAGTCAGCCGACGCCTGGCCTGCAAGGGGCGGGAATTGCCATTCATGTCCTGAGTGGCTCCCGTGATGAAGATCCGCGTATCGGCGGTGCTTCGCACTTCATCGAACACCTTCTTTTCAAAGGGACCGAAAAGCGCACCTCCTACCAGATCACCACCGAGCTCGACGCCATCGGCGCCTCGCCCAACGCCTGCACCAGCCAGGAAGGGGTGACCTACTACGTGAAGGCACTCAGCAGTGACCTGCCCCAGGCGTTTGATGTTATCAGCGACATGTTCCTCAACAGCTCCTTTCCGGAAAAGGAAATCGATATGGAGCGCGGCGTGGTCCTGGAAGAGATCAAGCGCGCCGAAGACAATCCCGACCGCTATCTCCATAACCGCTTCTGCGAAGGCTTTTGGGGAGACCACCCGCTGGGCAGGCCGGTACTGGGCACCCCCGAGGTCATCAGCAGCATCAGCCGGGAACAACTGATGCAGCACATGCGGGAGCGCTATGTGCCTGGCTCAACGATAGTCGCCGCAACGGGCAATATCGAGCACGGCGACGTCGTTTCTCTGGTTGAAGGTTATATGGGCGGCATGCAGGCGCGTGCTACGGCGCCGGCCGCCGCTCCGACAGCCTCGGCGAGTTATGGCCTGGCGTCCGCCCGCCACAACCATCGTGAGATGCAGCAGGTGCAGTTCTACCTCGGTTACCCGTCTCTTGCTCCCACCGATCCGCGCTACTGGTCCCTGCAAATTTTGAGGCTGGTCCTGGGCGGCGGCATGAGCTCGCGGCTGTTCCGGGAGGTGCGCGAGGAGCGCGGGCTCGCCTACTCGGTCGGGGCCTACCTGCTCGAATACAGCGACCGGCCGGCCATGGTCGTCGTAGCAGGCTGCAACAGCGGCCGGGCGCAGGAGGCTATCGAGGTCTGCCACCACGAAGTGATGAAACTCTCGCGCGAAAAGCTCACCGCCCAGATCCTGGAGGAGGCCAAGCGGCAGGCGCGGGGAAAACTGCTGCTGAGCCTGGACAGCCCTGCCGATTGGCTGATCCCCCTGGCCAAGGAGGTCGGTTATTTCGGGCGGGCGCACAGCATGTCGGAGGAACTTGCAGAAGTAGAGGCGGTTACGCCGGAGGCGGTGATAGAGCTTGCGGAAGAGCTTTTCGCCGGCAGTCTGCCGCGACTGGAATCTATCGGACCCGAAATGGAGCTCACCCTCCCCTCTTAGCTCGCGATCTGTTTCGGGCCTGCAAATGGCAAAAAGCCCCGCCGGGTTTCCCTGGTGGGGCTTTTCTGTTGAATTCGCCAGCGCCTCAGGCGAGGCGCCAATCAACCGGCTCTACGCCGTGTTGTTCCAGATATGCGTTAGCCAGCGAAAAGTGTCGGCACCCCAGGAACCCCCGGTACGCCGACAATGGTGAGGGATGAGGTGCTTTTAGAACCAGGTGCTTTTTGTCATCAATCACAAGACCCTTTTTATGTGCGTAAGATCCCCAGAGCATGAAAACGATATGTTCCCTCTCTCGGTTCAATTCGGAGATCGCTTTGTCGGTAAAGGTCTCCCAGCCCTTTCCTTGATGCGAAGCGGCGTGACCAGCTTCGACGGTCAATACGCTATTAAGGAGCAAAACGCCCTGATCGGCCCAGCTCCCCAAATTCCCGTGGCTGACATCGCTTGAACCGATCCCCAAATCAGCTTGAACTTCCTTGAAGATATTCACCAGCGAGGGCGGGCAACCGACTCCTCTCCGGACGGAAAAGCACAAACCGTGGGCCTGGCCGGGTCCGTGGTAAGGATCCTGTCCGAGGATGACGACTTTCACCTTGTCAAAGGGAGCGCAATTGAAGGCATTGAAATATTCGCTCTCATTGGGATAGATCGCCTTGCGGCTGGAAAGTTCGCGGCGCAGGAACTCACCGAGGTCCTCCATATAGGGCTTCCCAAATTCCTCAAACAGATGTGATTTCCAACCCGGCTCTATCTGTGCCTGCAATTCTAGTGTCATCCTGGCGCGTCCTATTTCTTCTGAAGATTGCTTTCGCGTAGTTACTCTCAATTCGAGGTATAGCCTCCACCATCCGCCGGCACCAATTCAAGGCTGTTGGTAATACAGGGAAGGTGATCCTCCTGGTGGTGCGTCACATAAAGAATTTGCGTCGTCCCGGTTTTCCCAAGGTGGTCGATGAGCTTCAGGACCATTTCCCGGTTGATATCGTCGAGCCCCTGGCATGGCTCGTCCAGTATCAGCAGGTCGGGCTGTTTTACCATCGCCCTCGCCAGGAGGACGAGCCTCTGTTCGCCATAGGAAAGATTGCGAAACGGTAGGTCGGCGTGCTTTTTCATGTGCAGCATCTCGAGCCAATCCAGGGCGATATCCTGCTGTTTCTTGGAATACTGGTTATACACGCCGATGGAATCGAAAATTCCTGAGATGACAACGATTTTAGCAGTGACGCCGACCCTGTAATCCTGCTGGAGCGATGTCGACACCAGCCCGATACGCTTCTTGATATCCCAGACGCTCTCTCCCGAGCCCCTCTTCACACCGAAGAGGCTAATGTCATTGCCATAGGCCTGGGAATTGTCCCCGCTCACCAGGCTCAAAAGGGTGGATTTGCCAGCGCCATTGGGACCCGTTATCCTCCAGTGCTCGCCTGGCCTTACCGTCCAGTTGAGCCTATTCAGTACATATTTTTCGTCATATCGGACGATTACGCTTCTCATGTCAATCAGGGGTGCTCCCGCTGGCAAGGGAGGAACTATGTTGGCACCATCGATCTCTGGGAGTTGCGCGGGAAGGGTGTAATGAAAGGCGTGGAATCGCAAAAGAGCATCTGAAGCCATCAGTTCATCCTTAGCTCCAGACATGAGTACTTTGCAGTCCTTTATGTAGGCAATGTGGGTTATTTCCGGGATGATTTCGCTGAATCGATTCAGCAGCAAAACGACCTGGATTCCCTTTTTCACAAATCCGCTGATCAGGCTTCGCAACAGCGCGCATGATTTAAGGTCAAGGCCGTCGAAAGGTTCGTCCAGGACGAGCAGTTCCGGTTCCTGCATCAATGCCTTACAGATGACGACCTTGCGCATTTCTCCAGTGGACAGGAATTTGATGCCGCGGTTAAGGATTTCGGTAAACCCCATTTCCCCGGCGAGCTCAACCAGCTTGGCTTCATCTTCACTGTTAGCACCGAGAATGAACTCACTTACCTTTGTGCCCGGATCCACAAAGTCCAAAAAATCGGAATCATCATTGTATCTCTCTATCTCCAGAATCTCGTTAACCCTTTCGAAGGAGACATATCCGGTTTTCACAGCCGTGCGATACGTTCCGGAAATTATTTTCAACCCGTTGCACAGCAAATTGCCCACGGAGGATTTACCCGACCCGTTCGCCCCAACAATAGCCCAATGCTCGCCAGCCGTGATTTGGAGGCTTATATCTTCAAGTCTCTTCGTGCCGTGTATGACGGCAGTCACCCGATCAAAAAATATTTCAGACAAATGTATCTCCAAGGTAGGTAATCGACAAAGTGAGAATTTTCAAAGTGACACAGGAACTAACTTCCCAGTTTGTTACAATATGCCTTGATTTGTCAACCGGCAAGGGAAGGTAGCATCTGGAGAGCAAAAGGAGAGACCGCCGGGAATAAGGCAAGGGGATCGATGCTCGCAACGGGGTTGGCGAAGGCTCCCCCCTGCAAGGACAGCGGGGGGGATATGTTTATCGGCTTCTAAGGTTCACTTGATCCAGTACAGCAAGCCATTCATCGAGATAGCATACACCCGGTAAGGCTTGGGTCCCACGAAGGCCTGGCTGTTGATGAACACGGTCGGAGTCCCGAAAAACCTGGTCTTGGAGACCTCGTCCATCTGTCGGCTGACCAAATCCTCCGTCGCCGGGTCGTTGAGGCAGCGGTCCATCTCGCCCCAGTCGAGCCCCAGTTGGGCGGTCACCTTTTGAGCAAACGCCATGTTGTCCAGACGGTCGACGTCGGCTGCAAAAAGGATGTCGTTCAGTTTCCAGTATCTCGCGTGATCGCCCTGATAGACACATTGCCCGAGACGGGCCATCAGGGTCGTCCTTACCTTCACAGGGTAATCAATGAACGTGAGAACAGCATCGGTTTCTCTGGCTAATTTCCTGATCGTTGGATAGGTCTTCCTGGTATAGCTGCAGCCATAGCATCCGATCAGCACTATCCTTCCTTTGCCGCCCTCGTTGAGAGCCGGGAAACCGGCAAGGTTCACGCCCTTCAGGGTCAGATCGGCCAAGGTGGTAGGTGTGGCCTGGCAGCTTTCTGAGACAGCGGAAAGCTGGTTGTTTTCGCCCTTGGGATCGAACAGGCAGAAGCTGGTCTGATTCAACCCGCTGCAGCTTCCGGTGACATAGAAGAGGTACATGCCGCGTACGGCGAAGAGGCTGCTGGTGAGCATGAGCAGAAAGAAGACCCAGGAAAGGAACTCGAAGTTCTTGTTGAGCAGGCGGGCGGCGGTTTCGGAGCGGTTGATCACGCTCCCAAGAATCCTGCTCTTAATTTTTTCATCGAATCCGGTGGTGCAGGGCCTGAGGGTGACCCGTCTCAACACACAGTCGAGCGCCTCTTTGGCGAGCCCCCGGTAGGAAGCGCTGAAAATGCCAAGGATAGCGAGTGTGATGAAAGCGACGATGCAGAACATGGCGCTAGAGTACCTTTTCTATCTTGCGCAGGCTGCGGACGAACAGTTCCGCCTCCTCCAAGGTGTTGTAAAAGTACACGGAAGCCCTCAGGGAGCCGGGCAAACCGCGGGCGTTGAACCAGGAATGTACGCAATGCTGGCCGGATCTCACCATGACATCGGCCATCTGGTCGAGCATCAAGGCGATCCGGTGGGGATCGATTCCGTCGATATACAGGGAAATGATCCCGCCCCTCTGCTCCGGGTCGGGGGGGCCGATCAGTCGCACCCTCGGGATCTCCCTTATTTGGTCGGTGATGAACCGGTTGAGAAGCAGCTCCTGCTTTTCAATCGCGTTAAATCCGATCCCTTCCAGATACGCGACTGCCGCACCCAGGCCGATGATGCCCGCGTAATCGTGCAGGCCGGCCTCGAACTTTTCCGGGGGAGGCAGAAACTGGCAGTCATCATACGTTGACGACACGACCGTGCCTCCTCCCACCATAAACGGCCTCAACTGTTCCAGAAGCCGGTATCTGCCGAAAAGCACCCCGGTGCCCGAAGGCCCCAGCATCTTGTGACCGGATAAGGCGAGAAAATCCACCTCCAGGGCTTTCACGTCAATGCCGCGGTGAGGGGCCGTTTGCGCCGCGTCCAACAGCACCAGTGAGCCGTTCAGGTGGGCTTTTTCGATCACCTCACCGGCGGGGATGCTCGCGCCGTCCAGATTTGCGGTATATCCCAGGCAAACGAGCTTGACTCTTTCATCAAGAAGCTTCTCGAACGCCTGCATGTCAAAGCTGTTGTCTTCGCGGTTGAGTGGACCCCTTAGTCAAGACAAAAAGAGGTGGGGTTTAAGATGGTAGCCGGCCGCGCAGCGGCACGGCGCTGCCCCGAGTCTTTTCCGTTTTCGGGTTGTGGTTTTTCTTTTATT
>Ga0209125_1000605_pt1 | contig 43579 bp, 47 predicted proteins | sample BarGraIncub1131A_FD_184503 | JGI IMG/M metagenome (GOLD analysis project Ga0209125, IMG submission 184503) | Arctic peat soil microbial communities from Barrow, Alaska - Barrow Graham LP Incubations 11-31A (SPAdes) (version 2) | ecosystem: Environmental > Terrestrial > Soil > Wetlands > Peat... | reverse complement strand
TCCAAAGATAAGTTTACGGGATTCAAGTCCCACTTATTTGTGCTTGAAAGAGCGGTCGGCACACATAACAATGCGGTCAGCAAACAAGCTGTGCCCACTCACCTCCACGTGCTCTGTAGTGTACCCGCTTCCTCACGCACAGTGTAACAGAAATCTACAATCTGCGCCACGTTGCAACGCTTTTATCCCGTTTTGTACCTTGAGCGTAGCGAAAGGAATAGTCATAACAATGAAAGTCTTGGACTTAACGCATACAATATCAAAAAATATGCCGGTTTATCCGGGAACGGAACCGCCCAAACTTACGATTGCGAACACCTTGGAAAAGGATGGCTTTAATGAGACACTGCTTCATATGTATTCCCATACCGGAACTCATATGGATGCCCCTGCTCACCTATTCGATAACGGAACGTCGCTCGACAGCTTTGACGGCTCTCAATTCGTGGGCAGCGCTGTCGTCATTGACTGTTCGGAGCTTAAGGAAGGCGACCGAATCGAAATGTTCTTCATTGACCGCAACCGTGAAAAGGCCGAGGCTGCTGATTTTCTCCTTTTCCGAACTGATTGGGATAAAAAATGGGGAACAGACGAATACTTTGGGGATTTTCCCTGCATAACGAGTGAGGTCGCAACCTTCATCGTTGCAAGCGGCAAAAAAGGCGTGGGTCTTGATGTAATAAGTATTGATCCTATTGGCTGTAAGCTTGAAAATCACAAAATAATTCTCAGTCAAAATACGATGGTGATAATCGAAAACCTATGCGAGCTAGAGTCTTTGGGCAACGATTTGTTCACGTTTATAGCGGCACCGCTCAAGTTTCAAAACGCGGACGGGGCGCCGATAAGAGCGCTTGGCATTGTCGGATGAACTTGCTCGGCACATAAGAATATTGAGAATTCAAATGGGAGCTTCCATTTAGTGGCGGCTCCCGTTTTTTTGTCTCAATACGCACAATATGTTTGATTAAGACACTATATTGTGCTATACTAAAATCTGAATTATTGATTAGACCGGGAGGCACATTATGAATATTGTTGTATTGTGCGGTGGCATCAGCACCGAGCGGGATGTTTCAATCACAAGCGGAACCATGGTTGCAAAGGCACTGCGTGAGCGCGGGCACAACATCGTCCTGCTGGACTCTTTTTTCGGCTATGCTGAGCCTTACGACAAACCCGAAGATTTGTTCCTTCGTGAGACACACAGCCAGACCATTCTCGTAGGAGAAAAAGAGCCGGATCTTGACAAAATCAAGGCCAGCCGGCATCAAGATAACAACAGCGTTCTGGGCGACAATGTTCTAGAGATCTGCCGTGCAGCAGACATCACCTTCTTTGCGCTCCACGGTGAGGAGGGCGAAAACGGTCAGCTTCAGGCCACCTTTGACGTTGCAGGTATAAAATATACGGGCAGCGGTTATCTGGGTAGCGCTCTTGCAATGAACAAGACTCTTTCCAAAAAACTTTTCGCGTGCTCGGGTATTCTCACTCCATCTGGTATTACTGTTTATGCCGGCGAAGCACCCTATGAGGACGTGGGCTTTCCCTGCGTGGTAAAGCCCTGCTCCGGCGGTTCAAGCGTCGGAACCTCCATCGTATCGAGCCGCGAGGAATATGACGCCGCTCTTTCGCTTTCGTTTAAGTATGAGCGCGCGGTCATCGTTGAACAATACATAAAGGGTCGCGAGCTGACTGTTGGCATTATTGACGGCAAGGCAATGCCTGTCGTGGAAATCATACCTAAAGAGGGCTTCTACGACTACAAAAACAAATATCAGGCAGGGCTGACCACCGAGCTTTGTCCCGCTCCCATCGGAGATGAAGTAACTTTTCGTGTTCAGCGCATAAGTGAAGAAGTCAATGACGTTCTGATGATTGAAGCATATTGCCGCGTTGACTTTCTCATGGATGACAAGGGCAATCTTTTCTGCCTTGAAGCAAACACTCTCCCCGGAATGACTCCAACCAGCCTCATTCCGCAGATGGCGGAGGCTCAGGGAAAGAGCTTTGGCGGACTTTGCGAAGAGATTATTGACGTTTCGATGAAAAAATACCAATAAAGGACAGGTCGATTTCTATGAAGAATCTGACCATCGAAAATATAGTGGCCTCAGTTCATGGTGTCTGGCACGGTGACTCAGCGCTTCTCGAAAGAGAAATTTCGTTCGTCACCAAAGACAGCCGCGAGGTTGACAGGGACTGTCTTTTTGCCGCCATAAAGGGTGAGCAAAGTGACGGTCACGACTATATCGGCGCATCAATCGAAAAAGGCGCCTTGTGCGTAATCGCGGAGCGTATCCCCAATAGCAGCACACTGCCCATCATAATTGTCAAAAGCACCATCGCGGCTCTGGGCGATCTTGCATCCTTCTACCGCCTTCAATTTGATATTCCCGTTTTGGGCATTACGGGCAGCGTCGGTAAAACCACTGCAAAAGAAATGGTTTCGGCTGTTCTGTCGCAACGGTTCAAGATTCACAAGACCCCGAAAAACCTCAACAACGACCTTGGCGTCCCTCTAACGCTTTTCGGACTTGACGAAAAGACAAAATTCGCAGTTATTGAAATGGGTATATCACACTTCGGTGAAATGAAAAGACTTGCCGAAATTGTCCGCCCCGACATGGCGCTCTACACCGCCATAGGGAGCGCTCACCTTGAATTTTTGGGAGACTTTGACGGCGTTTTGAGGGCAAAATCCGAGATGCTTGACTATCTGCCTGAAGACGGCGTTGTCTTCGTAAACGGCGATGACGAAACTCTTGGAAAATTGACCTGCACACAGGAAATCTGCCGCTACGGAGTTTCCCGCGGCTGTGATGTTACCGCCGAAAATATAAGACTTCTCGGAACAGACGGTATGGAGCTGGAAATCATTTCGGATAGACGCCGTATTCCCGCAAAAATCAATTCTTTCGGCGTTCACATGGTAACTGCCGCGCTCGGCGCTGCCGCTGTCGGTATGCACATGGGGCTGACGGACGAAGAAATATCTCGGGGCATAGCTGATTATGTTCCGGTCGGTAGCCGTTCTGGAATTATCAAAACCGATAAAATCACTATTATAGATGACTGCTATAACGCAAACCCGACCTCTGTTGCAGCGGCTATCGACTCACTGTCTATGCTAAGCAATAGGCACGTCTGCATTCTGGGGGATATGGGCGAACTTGGCGATACGGCGGCAAGGCTTCACTATGAAACGGGTGAACACGCCGCTATTAAGGGCGTGAATCTTTTAATAGCCTGCGGTGAGCTTTCCTCAAACACGGCGGAGGGCGCAAAAGAGGCCGGCTGCAGTAATGTTCTTCACTTCAACGACAAAGCGGAACTAATCGCCACGCTTCCGAAACTCATCGAAAACAGCGACGCTGTTTTAGTCAAGGCCTCGCACAGTAGGAAGTTCGAAGAAATCGTCGACGCTCTGCAGAATCTATAACCGATAACAAAAAGGGGAAGTTATGTGCTTCCCCCTTCAATTTTTTCTCTTTTTCTTTGCCGCTTTGTATTCTTGATAGAGAATATCCTTCAAAACCAAGGCGGTATCCGCATCATTAAAACCATACTCTTTCTTGCAATCGTAATACAGCCCGCTTATCTTTTCGCGATAGTTGTCCATTCCTCGCAGGTCTTGATAAGAGGCCAAATTCGGGTATCTTTTGCTCCAAGCGCTTGTCCAGTCGATTTCATCAACTATCATCTCAATACCCGTTACGTCACTTCCGGATTTGACTTCCACTGATAAGATAATCCTGACTCACACTATATAGCTGACTAAGCAGTTTCGCTTTGATAAGCTCCAGAGCTGTCTGGTCGGTTTCCCATTTGCTCACAGTTTGACGGGACACCCCCAGCTTTTCTGCGACCTCCTCCTGCGAAAGGCTCGCTTTCTTTCTCAAATCCAGTAGTTTTTCCCCTAACGACATAATTAATCATCGGCCTTTTTCATTTTCATATTAACAGTGTATCTGTATTTCAAATAATTTTTCACCAAGTATAAGTGGAAATTTGTCAACTAACCTTAACATTCTATAATTTCATGCCTGAGGTTTGGAATATTAAAAACAGGGGCTTTACATTTTCTGTAAAGCCCCGTTTCGTCTTACTTCAAGTTGTTTTCCAGCTTTTCAAGTGAATTGTAAAGCTCTTTCGGAACCCTGTCGCCAAACTGCGAATAGTATTCGCGGATATCGGCGGCCTCTTTTTTCCAAAGCTCACGGTCGATTTTGAGAAGCCCCTCAATGGTCTTTTCGTCTATATCCACACCCTCAACATTAATATCTGCGGAATAAGGAATGTAGCCGAGTTCGCATTCCCTCGCATCTATTTCGTTGAAGCAGCGCTTAGAAATCCATTCAAGCACACGGAGATTGTCACCAAAGCCCGGCCAAATGAACTGGCCCTCTTCATTCGTGCGGAACCAGTTTACATTGAAAATCTTGGGCAGTGTTTTTGCGGCTTTGCCCATGTCTATCCAGTGCTGCCAGTAATCAGCCATATGATAGCCGCAGAAAGGCAGCATTGCCATCGGGTCGCGGCGGACAACTCCGACATTTCCGACTGCGGCGGCAGTAGTTTCGGAAGCCATAATTGAGCCGACGAAAACGCCGTGGTTCCAGTCGCGGGACTGATACACCAGCGGTGCGGTCTTTGCCCTGCGCCCGCCGAAGATTATCGCGGAAATCGGAACACCCTTGGGCTTATCGAATTCCGGCGATATGCAGGGGCAATTTCTCGCCGGAGCGGTAAAGCGTGAATTGGGGTGAGCGGCTTTCGCAGTGCTTTCGGGCGTCCAAGGTTTACCTAGCCAGTCGATAGCATTAGCCGGCGGAGTTTTATTGAGGCCTTCCCACCAGACTGTGTTGTCGGACGTGTCATGTGCAACATTTGTAAAAATAGTGCCCTCACGTGTACTTTCAAGCGCATTGGGGTTAGACTTCATGCTAGTGCCGGGAGCAACGCCGAAGAATCCGTTTTCGGGGTTGACCGCCCAAAGTCTTCCGTCTTCACCGACGCGAAGCCAAGCAATATCGTCTCCCACGCACCATATTTTCCAACCGTTTGCTCTATATCCCTCCGGAGGAATGAGCATGGCAAGATTCGTCTTTCCGCATGCCGAGGGGAAAGCGCCGCAGACATAGCGAACTTCGCCCTGCGGATTTTCGATTCCAAGTATGAGCATATGCTCCGCCATCCAGCCCTCTTTTCTGCCGAGATTGGAGGCTATACGGAGCGCAAAGCACTTTTTGCCCTGAAGGACATTTCCGCCGTAGTTTGAATTAACGGAGATTATCGCGTTATCCTCCGGAAAGTGAACTATGTATTTGTTTTCCTTGTCGAGCGTCCCCTGAGTGTGAATACCCTTGGTAAAATCGTCGCTGTTGCCCAGTGCCTTGAGAACCTCATCGCCAACGCGCGTCATAATCGACATATTCAAAACGACATAGATGGAGTCTGTAAGCTCAATGCCGTACTTTGCGAAAGGAGACCCGACAATGCCCATAGAATAAGGGATTACGTACATCGTACGTCCCTTCATTGATCCTTCGAGTATGCCATACAACTTTTCGTACATTTCTGCGGATTCCATCCAATTGTTTGTCGGACCCGCGTCCTGCTTATTCTTACAGCAGATAAAGGTGCGGTTCTCTACTCTCGCAACATCATCGGGGTCGGTGCGGTGAAGAAAACAATTCTGGAGTTTCTGCTCATTGAGTCTTATCATGCTACCGGAACTAACGGCAAGCTCACGAAGTTCCTCAATCTGAGCTTTGCTTCCGTCAATCCAAACGATTTTATCGGGCTTAGCTTTTGCGGCAAGTCCTTCAATCCAATCGTTTATAAACTTGTTACTGTTAACGTCCATTTTTTACCCCCGATAATGATTTAAGTTAAAGATAATTGTATACCTCTTATATAAAAATTTCAATTCCAAAAATTATATACTTAGTCAATTTTGCCATCACTTCCTTGATAAGCTTATGAGACCGGATAAGTTCACAGTAAGTTTACCTTTGTGCCATCATTTTGTGTTGACATTAAAATTACGTTGTATATACTTTAAATGTTATATATACAGATTTAATTACTGTTTCGAAAGGGTTCTTCTATGTTAAAGCTTTTAAAGCGTTTTTCCTCGCGTGAGTGGATAATGACGGCCATCTGCATTATGTTGGTTGCCCTGCAGGTCTTTTTGGATCTGAAACTTCCTGACTACATGACAGAAATCACTAAGTACGTTCAAACACCCGGAAGTGCTATGGGTGATGTTTGGCTCGCGGGAGGTAAAATGCTCCTTTGCGCCTTGGGCAGCCTTGCTTCATCAATCGTTGTAGGTTACTTTGCCGCCCGCATTGCAGCAGGCTTTTCCAAAAAGCTCAGACTCTCGATTTTCAATAAGGTTCAGTCATTTTCGCTCGGCGAAATCAACCTTTTTTCAACGCCTAGTTTAATAACCCGTTCAACGAACGATATTACTCAGGTACAGATGTTGATTGCAATGGGACTTCAGATAATGATAAAGGCCCCCATTCTGGCTGTTTGGGCAATAATAAAAATAGCCGGCAAGGGCTGGCAGTGGACATCCGCAACAGCTGTTGCTATAGGGTTTCTGCTGATTATGGTTACTATAGTCATAGCTCTTGCGCTTCCCCGCTTTCGGAAAATTCAAACACTGACAGACAGTCTCAACCGCATTTCGCGGGAAAACCTCACCGGACTGCGTGTTGTCCGCGCCTACAACGCGGAGGACTATCAGCAGAAAAAATTTAGCGTTGCTAACTGGAATCTAACCAACAACAACCTATTCACCACTCGTGTTATGGCGATCATCATGCCATGCATGACAATTATCATGAACGGTCTAACCCTTTCGGTTTACTGGATTGGAGCTTCTCTGATTGACGCCGCAGGCATGATGGATAAAATCACACTGTTTTCAAACATGGTTGTATTCACTTCATACGCCATGCAAGTCGTCATGGCCTTTATGATGATGACAATGATTTTCATTATGCTGCCGCGTGTAACGGTATCCGCAAAGCGAATAAATGAGGTTTTGGACACGAATGTCAAGGTTAAAGACGGACCCGGCGTTGAAGAGTTGCCCGAAATTGAGGGTGAGGTCGAATGTGGGGTCGAGCGTGACGCTGAGGGTGCAATCGAGGGTGAGGTCGAGGGTGAGGTCAATGTTCCTCTCAAAATCGAGGGCGAAGTGGAATTCAGAAATGTCTGCTTCAAGTATCCCCTCGCTGAGGACTATGTTATTCGCGACGTAAGCTTCACCGCAAACAAGGGCGAAACCGTCGCCTTCATCGGTTCGACCGGCTGCGGTAAAAGCACGCTGATTAACCTTATCCCGCGCTTCTATGACGCTACTGAGGGCGAAGTGCTTATTGATGGCATTGACGTCCGCCAGTACACGCAAAAGCAGCTTAGAAACAAACTGGGCTATATCCCGCAGCGCTCTGTGTTGTTCACGGGCACAGTTTCCGAAAATGTCGCTTTCGGCGACAGCGGCAAGGGTGAATATAGCCCTGAAGCTATCAGAAACGCCGTACGAATTGCCCAAAGCTCAGACTTTGTTGAGCAAATGCCCGAAGGCTACGACGCACCGATTTCACAGGGCGGAACAAATGTCTCCGGCGGTCAAAAACAGCGTTTGTGCATTGCTCGCGCGGTCTGCCGTAACCCCGAAATTTTCATCTTTGACGATTCTTTCTCCGCTTTGGACTATAAAACAGATAAAAACCTGCGCACAGCCATTAAATCGGAGCTCGCCGATACGACTTGCCTCATAGTTGCACAGCGCATAGGCACGATACGCGACGCGGACAAGATTGTTGTACTTGAGCAAGGCGAGGTCGTTGGAATCGGTACCCACACGGAGCTTATGAAATCCTGTGAGGTTTACAGAGAAATTGCCCTATCACAGCTTTCAGAGGAGGAACTGACAAATGAGTGAAGCTCCCAAAAATAACGTGCCCCGCAGAGGTGGTCCCATGGGTCCGGGCGGGCAGACCGTCGGTGAGAAACCCAAAAATTTTAAGTCCACATTACGCCGCTTTGTTGCATACTGCAAGCCCTATGCCGCCCCCATAATTGTTGCGTTTGTTCTGTCCATTGTTGGAGCGGTATTCACACTAATGGGTCCCGACAGACTCAAACAAATTACAAACCTCATCATTGCCGGTGCTATGACGGGCATTGATCTTAAAAAAGTCGGAGAAATTGCTCTGACCTTAGCCATACTCTACGGTATTGGTTCTTTGTGCTCCTATGGTCAAGGCTTCATCATGGCAACTGTTACACAAAGACTGACAAAGTCCATGAGAAAGCAACTGTCCGAGAAGATTAACCGTTTGCCTCTTAAGTATTTTGACTCCGCAAGTTACGGCGATGTTTTGAGTCGAATTACAAACGATGTTGACACCATCGGTCAAACCCTCAATATGAGCGTCGGTCAGCTGACAAGCGCAGCGGCTCTGTTTTTGGGTTCGCTGTTTATGATGTTCACTACAAACGTCATTATGACTCTTACAGCTATCGGCTCCACTATTATCGGTTTCTCGCTGATGATGTTTATTATGTCAAAATCGCAAAAACACTTCAAGAATCAGCAGCGTCAGCTCGGTAAGATTAACGGTCATGTTGAGGAAGTATATTCAGGTCTTAATGTTGTCCGTGCATACAACGGAGAAGCGCAGTCCGAAAAAACCTTTGCCGCAATAAACGACAATCTGTATCAAAGTGCATGGAAATCCCAGTTTATGTCCGGAATTATGATGCCGCTTATGAACTTCATCGGAAACTTCGGGTATGTCGCCGTCTGTGTTGTCGGCGCTACTCTCGTCATGGATGGAAAAATCGAATTCGGCGTAATTGTCGCTTTCATGGTTTATATCCGTCTGTTCACTCAGCCGCTTGCACAGGCTGCACAGTCCCTAACATCACTTCAGTCTACCGCTGCTGCCGCCGAGCGCGTGTTTGAGTTCCTTGATGAAAAAGAGCTTTCTCCCGAAAATGAAGGCATTATCACTTCTCACGAGTCAAAAGGCGAAGTCGAATTCAGGGATGTTAAGTTTAGCTACAATCCCGACCGTGAAATAATTAAGGACTTTACCGCTCATGCAATGCCCGGTCAGAAAATCGCCATTGTCGGACCGACGGGAAGCGGAAAAACCACAATAGTCAATCTGCTCATGCGCTTTTATGAGCTTAACAGCGGCGAAATCCTCATAGACGGAATACCGATTAGTCAGATGAGCCGAGAATGCGTTCACAACCAGTTCTGTATGGTTTTGCAGGACACATGGCTGTTTGAGGGCACGATACGCGAAAACATCATTTTCAGCAAAGAGGGTGTTACGGATGAGGAAGTAAAGAACGCTTGCAAAGCCGTTGGTCTTCACCACTATATCCGCACTCTGCCCGATGGCTACAATACCGTTTTGGGCGACACTGCAAGTCTCTCCGCCGGTCAGCGCCAGCTTCTTACAATTGCGCGTGCGATTATCGAAAACTCTCCGCTGCTCATCCTTGACGAAGCAACAAGCTCTGTCGATACACGTACCGAGATTCAAATTCAGGCTGCAATGGATAAGCTCACAGTAGGCAGAACATCATTTATAATCGCGCACAGATTATCAACAATAAAAAGTGCCGATTTGATTCTGGTCATGCGCGACGGCTGCATAGTCGAGCGCGGAACACACGAGGAACTTCTGAATCATGGTGGCTTCTATGCAGAGCTGTATAACAGCCAGTTTGACGACGAAATCGCTTAACAACTTATAAGAACAAGACGGTATAGAAATATTAAGCGTTGCTTACCGCTATGGCATCATTTTCAGACAAAAGGAAGATTAGCATGAAACAAAAATTCGCAAAGTTCATGTACGGGCGCTACGGAATGGATGAATTCTCCAAGTTTTTATCCTATGCAGCGTTGATTGTACTGATTGTGTCAATGCTTTTGGGGCAATTAATCGGGCAGTCGGCAAAGTCAGTCGTTTTCATCCTTGCATTCGCGCTCATCATATATGCCTATTTTCGTATATTCTCAAGGAATTTTGAGAAGCGTCGTGCGGAAAACGCTAAGTATCTGACCTTCAAGCATCCCGCAGCCGAGAAGCTAAAGCTCCGCCGCGATATGTGGGGACAACGCCAGAACTTCAAGTTTTTTAAGTGTCCCTCCTGCAAGGCCGTTCTGCGCGTTCCGAAGGGAAAAGGACAAGTTCGTATAGTGTGTAAAAAATGCGGCACGGCATTCGAGAAAAAAACCTGATTGGGGTGATTAACGCATGTTTGGCTATATAATCGCCAACAGCGAAAGCCTGTCGGAAGAGGACAAACAGCGCTACAAAGCGGTTTACTGTGGGCTTTGTAGCGCGCTCAAGGCGCGGCACGGACAGTTTGGGCGCATGACGCTCAATTACGATATGACCTTTCTCATTCTCGTTTTAAACTCGCTTTATGAGCCGGAAATGTCGAAAGGGGAAGAACGCTGTATTGTGCACCCCTGTTCAAAGCACTGTTACGTCTCCAACGATATAACGGAATATGCCTCCGACATGAATGTTGCTCTCGCCTATCTTAACCAGCTAGACAACTGGCACGACGACAAAAACATTCTCAGCTTTATTTACGCACGTATACTCAGAAAAAAGTATGAGAAGATTTCCAAAAAATATCCGCGTCAATGTCAGGCAATGGGGCGCTGTATAGCTAAGCTTTCGGAGCTGGAAAAATCGGGCTTACAGAACCCCGATGTCGGCTCCAGAATCTTTGGCGAGCTGATGGGAGAAATATTCGCCTTCCGTGAAGACAGATGGACCGATTCACTCTGGGCGATGGCTTCATGTCTGGGCGAATTTATCTATATTTTGGACGCTGTCATAGACCTTCCTAGAGATATGAAAAAGCACCGTTACAATCCGCTTACATCTCTTAAGAAGGCCGGACGCAGCGACGGATACTTCAAAGATATATTGACAATGCTAATTGGAAACTGTACGATGGACTTCGAAAAACTGCCTCTGGTTGAGGATGTGTCCATAATGCGAAACATACTGTATTCGGGCGTATGGACAAAGTATGAGCTTGAACAAGCGAAAAGAGCTAGGCGAAAAGGAGAAAAACGCTAATGTCTGCAGACCCCTATAAAGTCCTGGGCGTTTCTTCCAATGCCAGCGACGATGAAATCAAAAAAGCGTATCGCACTCTGGCAAAAAAATATCACCCGGATATAAATCCGGGTAATAAGGAAGCGGAGCGCAAAATGAACGAAATAAACGCCGCCTACGACCAGATCAAGAATCCTCAGCAGAACGCGACGGGCTTTGGCGGTTTCGGTGGTTTTGGCTCAAACACGAGATACGGCTCCGGCTTTGGAGGTGGCTTCCACGCAGATTCGGAAGAGGAGTCAACTTCATTGCGCGCCGCTATGAATTACATTAGGGCGCGACACTTTGCAGAGGCTCTCAACGCACTTGAGGGCGTGCCAGTTTCCGAGCGCAACGCCCGCTGGCACTATCTATGCTCGCTGGCTAATTACGGTCAGGGCAACAGGATAGTGGCGCTTGAGCATGCCCAAACAGCCGTTAGGCTTGAACCAAACAACATGGAGTATCGCAGTCTGCTTGAGGAGCTTTCGCAGGGCGGCAGCTTTTACCAAAGCTACAGTCAAGGATTTCCTACGGCAGGTTTTGGCGGAAGCCCTTGCCTCTGGCTATGTGCCGCAAGTCTGCTCTGCAATTTCTGCAGATGTGTATAGTTTTTGATTTGCTATAAAAAGGAACCGACGGTATATTCCGTTGGTTCCTTTTTTCTATTTAATCTTCAGTTTTTTGCGATTATCTGCACCATTTTTGCGCTAGCTGCTCCACCTGGTCGGCAAACCTTGCCAGTTCCTTATTTGCCATGCCCTCACAGCTTTTTGCAACACGCATAAGCTTTTCGCAGGCCGCAATAAGCCTTGAGGAAACCTTTGTCGCTCTCTCGTCACGGGGATGCTCTTCCTTTTTCTCGATGCGTATACCCTCTGTTTGGGCAACGAGTACTCCCGTGAGCAAATCATAGCTCGTTCCGCTATATGGCACAACCGTGTTCAGCTTATATTCGTCGTGCAGAAGTTTTGCAAACCCCTCGGCAACTTCATCTTCACCGTGGTTTACAAAAACCATCGAAGGCTTTTTTGTAAATCCGTTTATCCACTCGAGTAGTCCATCTTTGTCCGCGTGTCCGCTGATGCCCGGCATAAGGAAAATTTCCGCTTCAACCGTAATAGGTTCTCCGAAAAGCTTGACCTCCTTTACACCGTCAAGTAAAATTCTGCCCAACGTACCCTTTGCCTGATACCCGACAAAAAGGATCAGGCTTTCCTTGCGCCATAGATTATGCTTAAGGTGATGGCGGATACGCCCCGCTTCACACATTCCCGAAGCGGAAATAATGACCTTTGGCGTTTCGTCGAAGTTTATCGCCTTTGATTCGTCGCTGGACACGGACATTTTTAGGTCGGGAAAAACAAGAGGGTTGATTCCCTGTTTGAAAAGACCCCTTATTTCCTCGTCAAAGTCGCTGGGGTCGCTTTGCAGAAACACCCGTGTCGCCTCATTTGCAAGCGGGCTGTCCACATATACAGGGAAGCCGTCGTGCCCTTTGATTAGTTTATCGGTTTTTATTTTGCGCAAATAGTAAAGCATCTCCTGTGTTCTGCCAACGGCAAAGGACGGAATAACGACATTTCCGCCGCGGTCAAGTGTCCGCTGCACGCAGGAAACAAGTATCGGAAGCGTGTCCGTTACAGCCTCATGAAGTCTGTCTCCGTAGGTGGATTCAACGACAAGATAGTCTGTTTCGTCTATCATTTTCGGATCGTTCAAAATCGGGCGGTTCTTATTGCCTACGTCTCCGCTGAAAACGATTTTTTTCGTGACATCGCTCTCAGTAATCCATATTTCAATGCTTGAAGATCCGAGCAAATGCCCCATATCGTTAAAGCGAATGGAAACATTCTCGCAAACCTCTTTTATCTCATTGTAGTTGCACCCAAACATTTGTGCAATGGCACACTGGGCGTCCTGCGTAGTGTACATCGGCTCATAAGGAGACATTCCCGAGCGCTGAGCCTTCCTGTTTCGCCATTCTGCTTCAAATTCCTGAATGTGCGCAGAGTCCATGAGCATAATCTTGCAGAGATTAACTGTCGCCTCGGTTGCATATATTTTGCCGTCAAAGCCGTTTTTGCACAGCAGTGGAAGTTTCCCTGAGTGGTCGATATGCGCGTGAGTGAGAAAAACGCAATCAATATTCGCCGAATTCACCGGTATGTCCTCATTCACAAAAATATCTGCGCCCTGCTCCATGCCGCAGTCTATCAAAATATTTTTGCCGTTTGTCTCAATCAGAGTGCAGCTTCCGGTAACTTCGTGTGTTGCTCCCAAAAAAGTAATTTTCATTTGTTATGACCATCCCTTTCGTTACGCTCAATGCGCTGATGAGTTCCGCAAAAAGCCTTCTACGCCTTGTTTTTATATTACCACTAAATTTGCCAATTTTGAAGCAATATCTAGAATATTCCAAGAAAGTTCATAAATATCCTGACTAATACAGAAGAAAAATTATCATGCTGGATTTTTCAATACCGCCATGTTATAATGTCCTGCGGTTTGATGTCATATTATACTAAACCACGCGGACTAATAATCAAACAACTCTTCACCCAATATATGGATTAAACAGGAAGGTGTTTTCTATGTTAGAACTGAGAAATATTAATTTCAGCGCCGACGGGAAGCAAATTTTAAAAGACATTTGCTATACACTCGAGCCCGGGAAATTCGTTGCAATTACGGGACCCAACGGCAGCGGAAAATCCACACTAGCAAAAATTATCATGGGTATTGTTAAGCCCGACAGCGGCAAGATTTTCTGGAGCGGTAAGGACATTACGGACATGCCCATAAATGAAAGAGCGAACCTTGGCATTAGTTTTGGTTTTCAGCAACCCGTCCGTTTCAAGGGCATAACCGTCCACGATTTGCTGAATCTTTCTTCAAAGTCCAAGCTGTCTAAAGGCGCCGCCTGCGATGTTTTAGCGACTGTCGGGCTCTGTGCAAACGACTATCTCGACCGCGAGGTCAACGCTTCCCTTTCCGGCGGTGAGCTCAAGCGCATTGAAATCGCCTCCGTTATAATGAGAGGCTCAAAGCTGACCATATTCGACGAGCCTGAAGCCGGAATCGACCTTTGGAGTTTCAACAGTCTTATCAAGGTTTTTCACGAAATGCAGAACAATCTCTCCGGCAGCATTGTTGTCATTTCGCATCAGGAGCGTATTCTCAAAATTGCCGATGAAATCATTTTGCTTTCAGATGGTATGATTGAAAAAGTCGTCCCCCGCGGCGAGCCTTTGGAGTCCTTTATCGACATGCAGGATGTTACTGCGTCCTGCCGCAAACTTTAATGGAGGTTGCTATGGAAAAAGTAGTTTTAGATAAAATGGAATCAGCCCTTCTGAAAGCGATTGCGGACATTCCTGACCTCCCTGCAGTCGGAGCCTTCAGTCTTCGTAAAAACGGCAAACCCGTTATGGTCAAAACCACGCCCAATATCAATATCCTGCCGAAAGGCGACAAGCCGGGAATAGACATCTATGTGCGTGCGGATACGAATCATGAAACAGTATACATCCCTGTTGTTGTAACCGAAGGCGGCATAGACGATAAGGTTTTCAACGACTTTTATATTGGCAAAAATGCCGATGTTATAATTGTCGCTGGTTGCGGTATCCACAACGACGGCTGCGACGACTCAAAGCATATAGGTATCCACCGATTCTTCCTTGAAGAGGATGCCAAGGTCAGATATATCGAAAAGCATGTCGGTGAAGGTACCGGCGAAGGCAAGCGAATTCTCGATCCCACAACTGAAGCAACGCTCGGAGAGGGTTCTCACATGGAGATGGAAACCACCCAAATCAAGGGTGTCAACTCCACCGTCCGCATAACCAACGCTCAGCTCGCAGCCAGATCCAGTCTTGTAATTTCCGAAAAAATAATGACTCACGGCGAACAATTAGCCGAGACCAATTTCACCGTTACTCTTGACGGTGACGATTGCAGCGTTCAGGTTACCTCACGTTCAGTCGCAACAGAAAATTCGACGCAGAAGTTTATTTCCAACATCGTCGGCAACGCTCGGTGCTTCGGTCATGTCGAGTGTGACGCTATAATAAAAGACCATGGCAGGGTTATTGCAAAGCCTGAAATCACCGCAAACTGTGTCGACTCAAACCTTATCCATGAAGCAGCAATCGGAAAAATTGCAGGCGAACAGCTTATTAAGCTTATGACGCTAGGGCTTGACGAAAAAGATGCTGAAGTAGAGATAATCAGCGGATTCTTGAAATAAACTCACATAAGCACTCCCCTTATTTTGGAGGACAACAATATGACAGTAAACTACACGCCAACGGGAGTTTGTTCTCGCAAAATGATTATAAGCGCGGACGACGGCATCATAACAGACGCTCAGGTCATCGGCGGCTGCAGCGGCAACAGTCAGGGAATAAGCAAACTTGTCGTCGGCATGACACTTGAAGATGCCATCGCCCGCCTGCGCGGAATTGACTGCGGCGGCAGAGGTACCTCCTGCCCCGACCAGCTTTCCATAGCAATGCAAGAGCTTATGGATTTGGAAAATTTAAGCTCATAAAGAAAAGCAATAAATAAGGGTCCGGCGCTATAGCGCCGGACCCTTATTTATTGTCCTAAATCTTTCTCCGTCCCTTGAACTTTGTCAGAACCTTTGAAAAATGCTCATAAATTTTTGCCTTGGACCCGATTAGCACTGCAAGGTCGTAAAGAATTTTACAAATGAAGAGATAACAAACTATTCCTGCAAACTGTCTTAAAAAATCCATACTCACAACCAGCTTTCTTCGATTTCGTGCGTTTTTGCACGGGTCATAAGAGCTGTAAAGGTTTCTCGAAGCGGTGCGCCATTATAAAGGACATTATACGTTGCTTCCGTAATCGGCATTTCAACGCCGTATTTTTGCCCCATAGCAAATCCCGATGCTGCGGCATAATAGCCCTCGACCACTGCACCAACCTGCTTCATTGCTTCCTGTGGATCCATTCCTGCACCGATGAGAAGCCCTGCGCGGCGATTTCGTGAATGGTCGGAAGTACAGGTAACTATGAGGTCACCCATGCCGGCAAGTCCCGCAAAGGTTTCCTTTCGTCCGCCCATTTTTGCGCCGACTCGCGCGATTTCCGTAAGTCCGCGCGTCATAAGCAACGCTTTTGTATTATCGCCGAAGCCCATACCGTCACAACAGCCTGCGCAAAGGGCAATTACGTTTTTGAGTGCCGCTCCAAGCTCAACTCCGATGATGTCACTCGAAGTATAAACACGAAAGCGCTCGTTCATAAACAAATCCTGAATCCACTCAGCAACGGCAATGTCTGGACAGGCGCATACGCAGGCTGTGGGTATTTTACGGCCAACCTCCTCCGCATGGGACGGACCCGAAAGTGCAGCTACAATATTGGCGCCGTGAAGCTCCTCATCTATTACCTGTGATAAGCGCAGGGAGCTTCCCTTTTCAATTCCTTTTGCGACGGATACTATAACGGTTTTCTTCGACAACAGCGGCGCTATTCTTTTTGCCGTTTCGCGAACGGCAAAGGACGGCGTTGCCATGATTACCGCGTCCGCGCCGCTTACGCACGAAAGGTCAGAGGTCAATTTAAGGCTAGCGGGAATCGGAACGCCCTTAAGAAATGGGTTCTCGCCCGTTGCCTTCATCGTTTCGGTTTCCTTTTCAAAGAACGACCAAAGAGTAACATCATTCCCATTTTCTAAAAGCAGCAGCGAAAGGGCTGTTCCCCAAGCTCCGCTGCCGATAACAGTTATTTTCATCCGGTTTCTCCTCGTTGCACAATATAGGATATTATTTTTCATTATATTATCTTAATGGGATATTATTGCGCATTTCAGTCAAATCGCGCTTAACTTTCAGCCACGCAAACGACGGCACTCCGCCTCGCGGTAGTAGATATATCATAATCCACAACCGTTCAAAACGCAAGCGCCGCCGTATGCTATTCATAATTAATTTATATCATCGAATGTTCAAGTTCTGGATGTTTTGATGAAATTTTCAGGAAACTGATGTCCGCCGATTTGGGATATTTTCTATGGCTTAGTCAAGGTTAAACTTCTCGCCGTAACCATAGTTCTCATAGATATAGTCGATGTCCTTATCGCCGCGTCCAGAGAGGTTGACAAGAATTGTGCCTTCCTTGTGCTCCTTTGCATACTTGAGCGCATATGCAAGACCGTGACTTGATTCAATTGCGGGAATTATGCCCTCGTTACGGCAAAGGAGGAAATATGCTTCCATCGCCTCATCATCGGTAACGGACTTGTAGTTTACGCGGCCGAGGTCGTGCAGATATGCATGCTCGGGACCGACAGAGGGATAGTCAAGCCCACTTGCGCAGGAATATACTGGAGCCGGCTCGCCATTTTCATCCTTGAGCATTATGCTCTCGAAGCCGTGCATAACGCCCTTTTCTCCAAAGGTGATTGACGCTGCATTGTCACCCATTTTTTCGCCTCTGCCCATGGGTTCAACACCATAGATTTCAACTGGGTCGGCAAGGAACGCGGAGAAAAGTCCCATTGCGTTTGAGCCGCCGCCGACGCATGCACAGAGCGCATCGGGAAGACTCCCTGTCATTTCAAGGAACTGGTCTCGAGCCTCAAATCCGACTACGGACTGGAAATCACGAACCATCATTGGAAACGGATGAGGTCCAACAACTGAGCCGATGCAGTAAATTGCGTCCTTATATTCGTGCATATATCCCTCAAAAGCGGCGTCAACAGCTTCCTTAAGGGTTTTTAAGCCGTGGCTGACGGGAATAACTCTCGCGCCGAGCATTCTCATACGGGTGACATTGGGAGCTTGCTTTTTAATATCGACTTCGCCCATGTAGACGTCGCATTCCATGCCGAAGTATGCCGCTGCGGTTGCTAAGGCAACGCCGTGCTGACCTGCGCCCGTCTCGGCTATTATCTTCTTTTTGCCCATGAACTGTGCAAGCAGTCCCTCGCCCATGCAGTGATTGAGCTTATGCGCGCCTGTATGATTTAGATCCTCACGCTTAAGATAAATCTGTGCGCCGCCGATTTTTCTGGAAAGGCGCTCGCAATGATAAACGGGTGTCGGCCGCCCTTGGAATTCCTTGCGGATTCTGCGAAGTTCGCTTATAAACTGTGCGCTGTTGCAAATGGTGTTGTAGGCTTCGATGATTTCTTCAAAAGCGGGAATAAGGTCAGGCGGAAGATACGCTCCGCCGTAATCGCCGTAGCGTCCGTCCTTAGTTGGAACATTTTTGAGATAGGTTTCAAAGTTTCTATTGGGATTTTCATAGTTAGCGGTCATAATAATATCTCCTTATTATCAATATTGTTTAATTTAATTTTCCTATTCTGATATTTTCATATCCTCACTTCTCAAAAAGCTGTTGTTATCGTCCGTTGCTCAGTTTTTCCTGAAAACGGTTTTTTGTCCGCCATCGAACAAGTCCCATACTATTTTCCTCCTAAAACAACAAAAAAAGCCTCTGTCCTATTCTTAGGACAAAGACTTAAAGTCTCTGCGGTACCACCTAAGTTGACGAATAATTCGCCCACTCACGACACACAAAATGTGTCTGCATATTTTACGGGTTGCTCCCCCGTCGGCCATTACTAACGCTAAGCGCTTTCCTGCCGCCCTCACAAGTCCATTCACATACACACTCGCTGCGACACTTCCACCGCCTGCCGCTCTCTTTGAACCGCTCTTGTATGCTACTAACTCTTGATCATCGGTTTAATATTTGATTGGCATGATATTAACACGTTGCGAAACACTTGTCAATATTTTTTTCTTTAAAGTGGAAAAGGATTATTTCCACCCTGTTGTAGCTTCGGAGCATCATATGATTTATGGCGGAGGGTTGTATTACTCTATGCAATATTCTTCCCCTCGGTGACTTTTCGTGAAAATAAAGCGCCATAAAGAAAGCATTTCTTTATGGCGCTTTATTTTATGTCAACCTATTGTTAGCGAATTTGTCCGTTTCCGTAAATCACATATTTGCAGCTTGTGATTTCACGGAGACCCATCGGACCGCGTGCGTGCATCTTTTGTGTGGATATGCCGATTTCGGCACCCAATCCGAATTCTCCACCGTCCGTAAAGCGGGTCGAAGCGTTTACATACACTGCAGCGGCATCAACTTCATTCAAAAATCGCTGTGATTTTGCGTAGTCGTTTGTAACGATGGCTTCGGAGTGTCCGGTTCCGTAACGGGCGATGTGATCCATGGCTTCGTCAATGTCAGAAACAATTTTTATCGCCAATATATAGTCATCATACTCCGTTTCCCAATCGGATTCTGTCGCGGGAATTGCTGAATCTCCAAGTATTTTCAAGGCTTTCGCATCACAGCGAAGCTCAACATTGTACTTATTTAGGCGAGGCAAAACAAGCGGCAGAAATTCATTTGCAACGGTCTCGCTGACAAGCAGAGTTTCCATCGCGTTGCAGACCGAAGGACGGCTGCATTTTGCGTTTTCCACAATTCTCGCGGCCATTTCAAGGTCCGCCGCATCATCCACATATACATGGCAATTGCCAAGACCTGTTTCGATAACGGGAACGCTTGCGTTCTCGACAACGGATTTTATGAGACCGCTTCCCCCTCTGGGGATCAGAACATCCACATACTCGCGAAGTCCCATAAGCTCTTTTGCGCTCTCGCGCGAAGTATCTCGGACAAGGCAGATACAGTCTTCGGGTAGTCCCGAAGTGGCAAGCGCCTCTCGCATTATGTCAACCAATACGGAGTTTGAGTTAATTGCTTCCTTACCGCCGCGAAGAATACAGGCGTTGCCCGCTTTAAGGCAAAGCGACGCAGCGTCAACCGTAACATTTGGTCTTGCCTCGAAGATAATGCCTATCACTCCGAGCGGTACACGCCTTTTCCCGATAGTGAGTCCATTGGGCCTATCCGACATTGAGATTACTTCACCGATAGGGTCAGATAACGCGATAAGCTCCGCTACGCCTCTTGCTATGCCGTCTATGCGCTCGCCTGTGAGAAGAAGTCTGTCCAAAAAGGCTCTTTTGATGCCGGAGCTTTCAGCGATTTCGATGTCGATTGCATTAGCGGCTAAAATGCGGTCTTTGTTATTCAAAAGAGCCTCTTGAATCGCCTCAAGAGCGTCATTTTTTCTGGTCGTGCCTGCAACCGCAAGCACACGTTCCGCTACTTTTGCCGCTGCGCCCATTATTTCAAGCTCTGTCATTTTACCCGTTACCCTCTCTTTCCCACAAAAAGTGTTCCTGCAGGTCTGTCCGCAACTATTTCATAGAGTATTTCAGGGGTACTCCCGTTTGCAATATACATATCTATGCCGTTTTCCGTGGCAAGTTCCGCGGCTTGTAGCTTTGTTATCATGCCGCCTGTGCCGCGGCTGCTTCCGACTCCGCCTGCCAAAGCGCGGATTTCATCATCTATCAGCCTGACTTCGCTTATCAGCCGTGCATTAGGATTTTCATTCGGGTTGCTGTCAAAAAGCCCGTCGATATCCGAAAGCAAAACGAGCTTATCGGCACCGCAAAGTACTGCAACAACGGCTGAAAGCGTGTCGTTATCGCCAAAAACCTTGTGTTCCTCAGAATCGGCTTCTATCTCGGCGTAGCTGACTGAGTCGTTTTCGTTTACTATCGGAATAATACCCATATCCAATAGAGAATTAAAGGTATTTATAAGGTTTTGTCTTTTCTCTGTACTATCGACATCCTCGCCGGTTAAAAGGATTTGCGCTACGGTTTTCCCATATTCACTGAAAAACTTATCATATAGGTGCATCAGCTCGCATTGTCCCACGGCAGCTGCTGCCTGCTTATGGCTGAGGATGCTTGGGCGCTCCTTCATCTGGAGCTTTCCGGCACCGACGGCAATCGCCCCCGACGAGACCAAAATGACCTCGTTGCCCATATTGCTAATGTCTGACAACACCCGCGCTAAGGCGTCAAAGCTTCGGAAATTAAGCTTGCCGCCCTCATGCGTTAGCGTGGAGGTGCCAACCTTCACAACTATTTTGTTTTTAACAGTATTGCCGTCCATATGTATCTCCCTTTCGCGGTTTAGTTTAGTATACCACTAAATTGAGGATTTGCAATCAGATAAATGGTATAAAAAATCGGGCGTTGCGCTTGATTTTTCTTTTTTAATTAGGCAAAAAAGACAGGCGCCGCCGCAAAATTCGCGGTGGCGCCGACTATCAACGGTTACCCTTTTTGAAGCTCCGCGATTTTATTGGAAATTGCCGCGAACCCTTTAATGTCGAGCGTCTCACCACGGATTTTTTCATCGAACCCACAGCCAACAATGACATCATGGAGCTCTTCCTTTGAGTATCCTGTAAGCCCCGATGTAAGCGCGTTTAAAAGTGTTTTTCTCCGCTGATTGAAAGAAGCCCGCACCACCGCGAAGAAAAGCTTTTCATCAGCCACCTGTGCAGGCGGTTCGTGCCGAACTGTAAGCTTAATCACGCTTGACCAGACCTTCGGCGAAGGCATGAAGCAGTCGGGCGAAACGTCAAACAGAATTTCAGGCTCGGTGTACCAGTTCGTATATACCGTAAATGCGCCGTAGTCGCTCGTCCCCGCCTTCGCACAGATACGATGCGCGACCTCGCGCTGAACCATTATTGTAATGCTCTCAAAACAGTCGGCTTCGATAAAAGCCGATATTAAAGGGCTCGTAATGTTGTATGGCAGGTTTGCGCAGACAACAGGCTTCATTCCGGTAAAGTTTTCGCTTACTATTTCGGCAATATTCAGCTTGAGTACATCTCCCGAAATTACTTTTGTATTCTCAAAATCCTTGAGTGTTTCGTCGAGCACCGGTATAAGCGCCCTGTCAAGTTCCACGGAAACAACCTTTCCTGCGCGCTTAGCCAACTCAACGGTAAGGCAGCCGATTCCGGGTCCGACCTCAAAAACTCCTGTTTGTTCGTCAAGCCCCGCCTCCTCGGCAATTTGCTCCGGAACCCACGCGGCAATCAGAAAATTCTGCCCCATGGATTTTGAAAAGCGAAACCCATGCCCTGAAAGCAGCGCTCTGATTTGTCCTATATCACAAAGATTCATACATCTCCTTATAGTCCTAAAGCAGTTTTTCGTAGCAGACGCGCTCGTTTTGAGCGTTAATTTCGCCGTTTATATATATTGTTCCGCAGTGAGCAAAGCCGCTCTTTTCGAGAAGCGCACGCATCGCCTTGTTGTCGCGGTGTGTGTCGCCGCGCATACTTTTTAGGCCGCGCTCAAGTGCAATATTCTCCGCACAGGATAACATTTGGCTTGCGATTCCCATTCCACGATAATTGTTGCCCACTGCCGCACGGTGAAAGACTGCATATGGGGTGTCACTGGTAAGCCAATTTCCGTCATAGACTATGCCGTAGCTCTCCTCTGGCGCGAAGAAAACTGAGATTACCCCGGCAACTTTTCCATCAACAGTAACGACGTGGCAAGCTCCCTTTTCTATATCCGCTTCGTAAATTTCGCGGGTCGGATAACCGTTCTGCCACTGGTCAACTCCCTGCTCATTCAGGAAGCGCTGTGCATCTCCAATAATTGCCATTATGCGGTCAACGTCCGGCAATTCCGCAAGTCTATGTTCCAATCAGAACCCTCCTCGCAGCACCGATGGCAGTCGCAAAACCGGAAAATTCGGGTATAACGTAATAGAGTTTATAGAGCTTTGAAAAACCATCGTACACAGCTTTTGCGATTTTTGTCTGGGATATTCCGCCCGTAATTATGACATTTTTAACTCCGTATCCATTACAGGCGAGCGCTGCGTGAGATCCCGCAACCTCCATAACCGTGTTCACTAATGCCATCGCCCAATCCGCACTTGTTGCATCGTCACTAGCTTTCGCGAGGTTCGAGGCAGTAAGGTCTGGCGGTAAAGTATCTGTTCCGGAGAATAAATCTCCAATTGTTATATCCACAGTCAACCTGTTGCCCTGTTCTGCAAGTTTAAATAGCTCAGTCACATCGGTTGTTCCAAACATTTTCTTTGAAATTCCGCGGAGCGTTCCGCTGCCGACTCCGGAGCCGCCGATATGCGAATAGCCCCCGTTTTTTGCGAGAGCTATGGATGTGCCGGTTCCGATGCTAACAACAACAGCTTCGTCGAGCCCTGACAGCCATAAGCCGCCCTCGCCTATAGCTTCGATTTCTGGAACGCATGATATCTTCCCATTAAACCCGTCGAATTGGCACTTTTCAGCGCCGACACCCGTGACGGCGATTACTGTTACGTTCTCGGCAGAAATGTTGTTTTCTTTAACAAAATCGAGTACCAGGTCTCCGGCAGGTTTTTCGCTTCCAACTATGCTCTTTGTAAAAAGCACCTTGTTGCCCTCTAGCGCAACAATTTTCACAGCGGAAGATCCTTTGTCATATCCCAGAATCATTCTTTTTCCTCCACGTCAATACGCTCCTGTGCCTCTTCGCTCTCTATTTCCACGAGGAGCTTTTTATCCGACTTTTCGGTAAAAACAATCTTTTCAAACATGTCGGGTCGGCGCGCTTTTGTTCGGATTATCGACTGCTTGCGCCGCCATTTTTTAATATTTGCGTGATGTCCGCTCCGCAGTATTTCTGGCACGCTTCTGCCTTCCCATACTTCGGGGCGAGTGTACTGAGGGTATTCCAAAAGACCGTCCCAGTGGCTTTCGCCGGTGAAGCACTCCTCATCGGACAGCACTCCAGGTATCATCCTGCAAACACAGTCCGCCAAAGCCATCGCAGGAATTTCCCCGCCAGTCAGAACGAAATCGCCGACTGAGATTTCCTCATCAACGCATACCTCGATGAAACGCTCGTCAATTCCCTCATAATGTCCGCAGACAAGAACAAGGTGGTCGTAGTCAGCCTTTAGCTGCCGCGCTTTTGTCTGATTAAACTTCGTTCCCTGCGGCGACATGTAAATTACGCGCGTTTTACGCTCTCCTGCGCATTCGCGCACGAAGTCAAGACAGGACTTGAGCGGTTGTCCCATCATGACGCAACCCCAGCCACCGCCATAGGTATAATCGTCCACCTGGCCCTGTTTGTTCTCCGTAAAGTCTCTTACTTGGATACTATTAATTTCAATAATATCCTTTGCAGTTGCTCTTCCTAAAATGCTCTCGCTTAGTACAGCATTCATGGAATCGGGAAACAGCGTCAATATATCAATGCGCATGAGAGGCTTTTTTGGAAACTCCTCACTCGCTTTTTTTTCTAGATCAAGATTTTCGTTCATCCGAACCTCCTGTACAAATCGGAATATATCACATTCCGTCAATCAGACGGACTGTGATAAGCCCCGCATTCACATCGGTTTTTATGATAAACTGCGGTACGGCAGGGATCAGTATTTCCCTTTCGCCCGTAACCACATAGACATTGCTTGACGGCAGTTCAAGAACATCGGTCAGTTTGCCGAGTTCCATGCCTCTCCCATCTACAACCCTTGCCCCTATTAGATCCTGAATAAAGAATGCGCCCTCTGGGAGCTTTGCGTCTTCTCTGTTGATAGACACAATTTTGTTCTTTAAAGCCATTGCCTCGTTCACGTCAGAAACACCTTTAAGTTCCGCTATCAGGCATTCCTTATGAACCTTACCAGAAAGCAGTTCATATGGTTTTCCGCCGATATAAATATATTTGAAATCTTTTAAAAACTCGGCGTTGTCGGCCCAGGGCTGAATTTTAACCTCGCCCTTAATACCGTGTGTATTGGCAATTACACCCGCTTCAAGATATTTATCCATTCAACATTCTCCAATTAAGATATAATTCGGCATATCATAGAAAATCTCACTCCATGAAATGCTGAAAACCGATATACTTGTAAACTTCAGACCGGATCTTTTTCGCTAAATAACACGCAAGGGGGACATAGTCCCCCTTAGAACGTATCAATCCATGATTTCCACGGACACGCTTTTTCCCTGTCTTTGAGCAACGGCACGCATGAGTATGCGGATTTCTTTGACGATTCGGCCTTGACGACCGATGATTTTTCCCATATCGCCCTCCGCAACGCGGACCTCAAATACAGTTTCCATATCGGTGTTTCTTTCGGTAACTGAAACCTCGTCAGGATTATCGACAAGGTTCCGCGCGATGTAGGTTAAGAGTTCTTTCATGCTCGGTAATCTCCTTAAAGCACCTCTGCCTTTTTCAGCAAAGCTCTAACGGTTTCTGTGGGCTGAGCTCCGTTAGCAATCCAATACTTAGCACGTTCACCGTCAACCTTGACTCCCGCAGGATTGGTAAGGGGATCATAGGTGCCGATTTCCTCAATAAACTTTCCGTCACGAGGAGAATGAGAATCTGCAACGATAATTCTGTAAAAAGGGTTCTTATGTGCACCCATTCTACAAAGTCTGATTTTGACCATTTATATTCACCTCCAAATTCTTTTATCTTTATGTGCAATCGCCTTTAAGGCGGTGCAAACGATTTAAAAACGGAACGGCATTCCCTTTCCGGAACCCATGCCCATTCCCATATGCTTGGATTTTTTGCCGCCGCCTATCATCTGCTTTGTCATTGTTTTCATCATGTCAAATTGCTTTATCAGGCGATTTATATCAACAACGCTTGTTCCGCTTCCTGCGGCTATGCGCTTTTTCCTGCTGCCGTTTAGTATTGTCGGATTTTCGCGCTCATAGGTAGTCATTGATTTGATTATCGCTTCCGTTCGTGAAAAGGCCTTCTCGTCTATTGTTGCTCCTTTGAGTGCCGTTGAATCCATGCCCGGAATCATAGCAGCGATATCCTTGATGTTTCCCATGGACTTGAGCTGTTCAAGTTGGTCAAGGTAATCGCTGAAGGTAAACTGATTTTTGCGCATCCGCTCAGCCATTTTCATGGCTTTTTGCTCGTCGAAATTCTGCTCCGCCTTTTCAATAAGCGTCAGAACATCGCCCATACCGAGGATACGTGATGCCATGCGCTCGGGGTGGAAAGGCTCAATGTTATCAAGCTTTTCGCCAATGCCGACGAATTTGATTGGTTTGCCTGTGACCGCACGAACCGAAAGCGCTGCGCCGCCTCGCGCATCACCGTCCAGCTTTGTAAGCATTACGCCCGTAATTCCAAGCGCCTCATCAAAAGCCGAGGCAGCATTGACCGCATCCTGACCTGTCATCGCGTCGACAACCAAAAGGATTTCGGCGGGATGAGTGGCTTCGCGGATATTTTTAAGCTCAAGCATCAGCGCTTCGTCGATATGCAGACGTCCTGCCGTATCGAGTAAAACAAGGTCATTGCCATAGCGCTTTGCGTGCTCGATAGCAGCCTTTGCAATGTCGACCGGATTTGCCTGCCCCATCTGAAATACGGGGATGTCGAGCTGTGCGCCTACAGTTTCAAGTTGCTGTATAGCAGCCGGACGGTAAATATCGCAAGCGACGAGAAGAGGACGCTTTCCGCTCTTTTTCATTAGTCCTGCGAGCTTTGCCCCGTTAGTTGTTTTTCCTGCGCCTTGAAGTCCCACTAGCATAACCACGCTCGGTGACTGGGACGAAATGCTGAGCTTGACGTTTTCGCTGCCCATCAGCGCCGTCAGTTCTTCGTTGACGATTTTTATGACCATCTGCGCAGGAGTAAGGCTATCAAGGACGTCCTGTCCCTCTGCGCGGTCGCTGACCTTTTTTACGAAGTCTTTGACTACCTTGTAACTGACGTCAGCTTCCAATAGCGCAAGCCGCACTTCGCGCATGGCTTCCTTTATGTCCGCTTCGGTAAGGCGGCCTTTGCCCCGAAGCTTTTTAAATGCCGCCGATAACTTTTCGGAAAGGCTTTCAAATGCCATAAACGCTCCTTGTTTGATAACGAAATTAGTCTCTTATACTTCCAAGCTCCGCTAAAAGCTTTTCTGAAAGCCCGCGTGCTTTTCCTTCCGTTATTTGAATGAGCTCTTTGAGCTCGGTTTCCATTTTGTCCAGAACAAGTTTTTGTTCGGAAAACCGTTTGATAAGTCCGGTTTTTTCTTCCGTTTTCATGAGCGTTGCTTCAGCACGAACTATGAGATCGCGCGCACCCTGACGAGAAATATCCAAAATTTCGGCGATTTCCGCAAGCGAAAGATCTTCATTGTAATGCATACTGAAACAGCTGCGCTGCTTTGGTGTAAGCAAATCGCCGTAAAAGTCAAGAAGCATGGTCATCATAAGAGTCTTGTCGCCCATGTTCAGACCGCCTTCCGTATAAAAATTGTTCTAAGGAATCCGCTCGGTATTGCATATATTACACTGTATTTCCGTTGTTGTCAAGTATTATCACTTTACACCATAGGAATATTTTTTCTGAATATGTGGAAAACTTTTGCTTATGAAGAACGAAAAGAGGTCGAAATAATGATGTATGACGGCACAATGCCGCAGATAGATGATTCGGAACTTCCCCAGTACGGTGAAAATATTGCAAGGACGCTTAATGCAACAGGTTATGTTCGCGGAGCTCATGTTGCAAAAGCGCTTATTAAAAACACCCATCACCTCCATGAACGCCACACGTCTCTGGAGTCGGAATATTCAGATGGCGAAGCCGTGCCGCCCTACATCGAATGGCTTTTGGACAACTTTTACCTCGCCCACCGAGAGGGGCTTTCGTCTTCGGAGGAGCTTCGCGGTTGCGGAAGAATCCCGGCTGCAAAGGGCACAGCCGCGCTCTTTTCACTTTGCCAGGCGCTTATCCGCTCCGGAGACGGCAAGGTTTTACGCCGGAGCGCAGTACGCTTTTTTTGCAGGGCTGTCAGCAAGTCTATGTACTCAGCAGGCGTGAGTTTCTGCGTTTCGTACCCGTTTTGAAAGCCGCGGCAATCTCTGAGCTTGCCGACTTATTCGGCTCCGGCATTGACGGCGATTTTGCCGCCAGAACCGCCGAAAAGCTATTTCCCACACTTCGCGCCCTTTCGACCCTCGACTTTTCCGAAATGCTGGAGAATGTTGACAAAACTGAGCAGATTTTGAGACAGGACCCTGCGGGGATCTATCCTAATAAGTCCGAAAAGACACGCAATCACTATAAAAAGCGTGTCGAAAAACACGCAAAAATTTATCATGTCAGCGAGTATCGCATAGCCGAACATGTGCTGGAGCTTGCGCAACCCGTGCAGGGAATCGCAAGTCACGTCGGCTACTGGCTTTTCACCCGTCCCATGCAAGAGGACAAGGTCTCCCGCTCCGGGGAAATCTATATCTTCGCAAACCTGCTGCTTACACTTGCGCTGGCGCTTGCCTTTGCGGAAAAAAGCATGGCTGTCGGACTACTTCTGCTGCTTCCATTTTCCGAACCTGTAAAAACCGTTATTGATTATCTTTTGCTTTCTTTCACTCCTCCGGCGCACATTCCCAGAATGGAGCTTGAAAACGGTGTTCCACCCTCTGGGCGCACAATCTGCGTCATATCAGCTCTCCGCGACAAGAACGGCATTGAGCAGGTCTTTGAAATCGGCACAAACAGTGCTGCAAATGATATAAGCGCTACCGAAAATCAATGAATTTGCACGGCAAGAAAAATTCACGAAAATGTCATTTTCAAAACAGGTAGATTGTGGTACAATAATTAACAAGTTATTGCATCACGCTTGTGCCGACTCCGTCGACAAGCGCAACTTAAAATTTAATCAGGAACGGAGGTCAGTACTTGAACTCTTTGACCGAACAAATAATGCCAAACGTCGTTCTGACTTGTCTTCAAACTGCAAAGTTTAAAACTGGCTGTCTGAGTATCAATCTTTTGACGCCGCTAAACCGAGAAACCGCTTCCAAAAACGCCCTTATTCCGATGGTGCTGGTCCGTGGAACCGCAACCTTACCTGATATGGCGGCAATTTCCGCAAGGCTGGACTCGCTCTACGGCGCGCGAATTAAACCCGTGGTTCGCAAAAAGGGTGAAATACAGGTCATCGGTCTGTATGCCGATTTCGCCGACGATGCCTTCATTCCCGAAGAACGTAACATTCTGGAGCATATTACCGAGCTTATGGGCGAGATGCTTCTGATGCCCAAAACTCGCGGAGGGCTTCTGCTGAAAGAATATGTTGAAAGCGAGCGCGAAAAGCTGCTGGAGCTCATCCGCGGACGCATCAACGACAAGCGCGGATATTCTATACAGCGGCTTTTTGAGTTGATGTGCTCAATGGAGGATTATTCCACCGACAAGCTTGGCTCGGAAACGGACGCGGAGAGCATCACGGCAAACGAACTTACTCGTCACTATCACGACACGCTTGCCGTCTCTCCGATAGAAGTTTTCTATTGCGGAAGCTCCGAGCCTTCCCGTGTTAAGGCGGCTGTGAAAGCAGCTTTAGCCTCACTTACCCGCTCTGACGAAGAGCCTGATTTGGGTACGGACATCCGCATGAACTCTCTGGAGGAAAACCCCCGTTATTTCGAAGATGAACTTCAGATTACTCAAGGCAAGCTCGCTATTGGCTTCCGCCTAGGTGAGTGCATGGACGAGCCCAATGCCGCAGCAATCAGGGTTTTTAACTCGGTCTTCGGTGGAAGCGTCACATCAAAGCTTTTCATGAATGTTAGGGAAAAGCTCTCGTTATGCTATTTTGCAAGTTCTTTTGTTGATATGCACAAGGGCATTCTTGCCGTTTCCTCTGGCATCGAATTTGACAAATACGACGACGCCTTGTCGGAAATTTTGTCACAGCTTGAGACCGTGAAAAACGGTGACATTTCCGAACATGAGCTATCCTCTTCAAAAAGCTCTATTGCCAGCGATTACCGAACGATAGAAGACAGCCCTGGTGCTCTTGAGGACTTTTACCTCAATCAGGCGCTGATAGGTCCTGCTTGCTCCCCCTCCGAGCTTGCCGCATTAGCAGAAGATATTACGCTGGAAGAGGTCGTTCAAATCGCAAAGGGTGTCGAGTGCGATGCCATCTATTTCCTGCGAGGAGCAAAGGAGGAGGATAGCTGATGCAAAAGGAATACTTCAAAAACATCGACGAAACCCTCATATCCGAAACTCTCCCTAACGGGTTGAAAATAAATATCATCCAGAAATCTCAGTTTTCAAAGAGCTTCGCGATGTTTGCCACAAATTACGGCGGCGCGGACAGGCGCTTTAAGCTTGCGGGAAAATGGATAGATACTCCTGCCGGAGTTGCCCATTATCTTGAGCACAAAATGTTCGACATGCCGGAAGGCAACGCTTTGAATGTCCTTTCCTCGCGCGGTGCCTCGCCCAACGCATTCACAAGTTCCGGAATAACAGCATATCATTTTGAGAGCACGAGTATGTTTGACGAAAATCTCCGCACCTTGCTCGGCTTCGTTTCCACTCCTTATTTCACGGCAGAAAGCGTCCAGAAGGAGCAGGGAATAATCGGACAGGAAATCAGAATGGTCGAAGATACTCCGGGATACGTCTTATACTACAACCTTCTGAAATGCCTTTATTCCTTAAATCCCGTACGTGATACCGTTGCCGGCACGGTCGAAAGCATTGCGGAAATCACGCACGAAACTCTTTATCACTGTCACAAGGTTTTCTACAATCCGTCGAATATGACACTTGCCGTCGTAGGAAATGTCGATCCCGACAAAGTCATCGAAGCCGCACGCGAGCTTCTGCCATCCGAGCCCGGTGAAGTCCCTGAGCGAGATTACGGTGAAAAAGAAACGGCTTTTCCTCATCAAAACAGCCTCTCTACTCAAATGGAGGTCTCTGCCCCACAGTTTTTATTCGGATCAAAACTTATTCCGGAGAGCAAGGGAGAGGCTCGGCTGCGTCAAATGCTAACAGGCGAGATTGCGCTACGCCTGCTTTTCGGCTCTTCCTCTCCATTCTATACCCGTCTTTACTCTAGCGGTCTTCTAAACAGCAGCTTTGAATATGAGCTTGACTACACTGCCGGCACGGCGATGATTGTCGCCGGCGGCGAAAGCCGAAATGTTGACGACGTAATGACCGAACTAAATGCAGAAATCGCCAAAATTGCAACAGGTGGACTCGACAAAACGCTCTTTGAAAACGCAAGGAAATCCTATTTCGGTTCTCAGCTTCGAATTTTCGGCTCATTTTCGGCTTTGTCTCAAACTCTCGCAGATGGAGCGTTTGCCGATTACCGTCCGCTTGATGCCTTTGAAGAGATAAATCGTATCGGACTTGCGGATGTGCAAAGCTTCATAGCACAGAACATCTCTCCCGAAAAGCTGGCGCTCTCGGTAGTTTCACCTGTTGAGCGGTAAACAGAAAGGACAATAACGATGGAAAGCATACCAAACGCAACCATAACCTTCCCTATGTTCGGGGATGGCTTTTCGATAACGGCTCCGGGGAGCTACAGCATCTTCGGGTTCACTCTTTACTGGTACGGAACAATCATCGCAATAGGTTTTTTGCTCGCGGTAATTTATGTAAGTAAGCGCAGCAAAGAGTTCGGTCTCACGCAAGATAACCTCATCGATATGCTGATTTTTGCCGTTCCCTCCGCTGTAATCGGCGCCAGACTATATTACGTTATCTTCAATTTTTCACTTTATCAGGATAACTTGTGGAACATTTTTAAAATAAGGGACGGCGGTCTGGCAATCTACGGCGCGATAATCGGCGCGGTAATCGCGGTCATAATTTTCTGCAAGGTGAAAAAAATGCCAGTCGGGCCATATTTCGATCTCGGAGCGTTTGGTCTTCTTATCGGGCAGGCAATCGGTCGTTGGGGCAACTTTATGAACCGCGAAGCCTTTGGCCGTGAAACAACAGTTTTCTGCCGCATGGGCTTAACAGATACCTCCGGCAACACGATTTTTGTTCACCCCACGTTCCTTTACGAATCCTTATGGAACCTTCTCGGACTGCTTCTGCTTCACATATACTCAAAGTCAGGCAAACGCCGCTATGACGGTCAGCTTTTCGCCATGTACGTCGCATGGTATGGCTTAGGTCGTATGTTCATTGAGGGGCTTCGCACAGACAGCCTGTATTTATTTAATACTGGGCTGCGCGTATCGCAGGTTCTGGCAGGCTTGAGCGTTGTCGCAGCAATCTTTTTTCTCGCAATCAACGGCTCCCTCCCTCACGACAAAAGCAAAATGCTCGTAAATATGGCCGCTGAGGCATCCGCAAAAACAACAAAAGACAGCAAAGCTGATGAAACAAAGTAATCAACACAAAATACATAGTACAAATAATTAGGAGGTACAATTATGTCAGATTTTAACGAACTCAAAGGCGCATTTTTAAACACTCTGGGAACCGTAGCAGGAAAAACCCGCGATTTTGTGGAAAAAGCAGGTGACAAGGCAAAAGACGTTGCGCGCATCGCAAAGCTTAACATGGAACTAAGTTCAGAGAAGGATACCATCGAAAAAGCATATCTTGAAATTGGCAAACTCTACTACGAAACTCGCAAAAACGCTCCGGACGGATTCTTTGTCCAGCTTTGCGACGAAATAACGTTAGCAAACGACAATATATCGAAAGTTCTTTCTGAGCTTGACGATCTGAAAGCCGGTTTGGGCACAAAGAGCGGCGATATTGAAGTCGAGTTCACAGAAGTTACTGTTGACGATGCTGCGGAAAAACCCGTTGTGGAAGAGGACTTCGTAAAGGAAGCAGCCGCTCCTTCAGAAAAACCCACTGCCGAATAATTACAAAAAGCTATTATATTGCACAGCAAAAAAGGGAGTCATCGATTTTTACACGATGGCTCCCTTTTTGATTATTAAATTACTCACTCGGCGAAGGCATGGTAACTTCTGGCGGAACGACGCCCTCAGGCGAGACACTCGGAGATGAACTCTCCGAGGAAGCAGGTATCTCTTGGAACATAAGATTCAGATCTGTTCCTCCCTCGATGCCCTTCACGGTTCCGGTAAACGAATACTGCCACATACTGTGTGCGTAGTAAAAGTCAGGAGAATCGGCAGGTGCGCCAACCCAAAAAATTAGGTCCGTCAGCCGATCCAACTCGTAATCATAGTATCCAAGACTGCGATAAAAATATACGCCTGCATCTAATCCCGCGTTTTTAATAATGCTGCAAAACGCAAGAGCGCAGTCGGTTATTGTAGTTCCGTTCACGCTGTCAACCCGTGTTTCTCCGACATCCGCAACTTGTTCCCAATCGAAGTATACCGGCAGGTCCAGACTGTAGCCGTTAATAATGTTCAGAAGATACTCAGCTTCCTCCGTAGCCTCCGCAATATCAACGGCTTGTGAGAAGAAATAGACTCCCACTTGGATTCCTGCTGCAAGCGCGCCCCCTATGTTCTTACGAAAATTAGCGTCCTCAAAGAGCTTGCCCTCGCTGTAGCCTCTGTATCCCGCACGAATAATCGCAAATTCAACTCCGTCATCGCGAACCGCCTGCCAGTCGATTTCACCCTGATGTTCGGAAACGTCAATGCCTCTTTTTGCCGTATATTGCGTGCCGCTGTAGTCGATGTATGTTCCGTCCGAACAAAAATCATTGGCAGAAAACGACGACATAGGAACGTCATCATATAGCGGAGCCCACATTTCTCCGCCCTTCCCATCCGAAACGCTGACCATCCCAGCATGAGGATCAACATAGCTTTCATTCCCGCACGAGCACAAGCTAACTAGCAATAAGGGTGCGCATATCAGCGCTATTATTTTTTTATATGTATTTTTTGCAAAAAATAAGCCCATATTATACTGCCTCATTCCCTTCGGAACTGCCTTAATAGAATATATTTCAGTATAATAACATAAATGAATCAGGTTTGCAAACTCACTCTGAAACGCTTCCACAAAACATCTCCCATTGTATTTAAGATACTTTTTTAGCCTGCACCTTCCGCGCTTCAAGGTTCTGCTTATGCTTGACGGGCTCAAATCAAGCCTTTGCACAATTTCCGTCATGCTCATCTATTCAAGATAATATAGATTTATGAGTTCTCGCTGTCTGTCCGTCAGTTCCTCATTGATTGCGATACGCACTCGATTTCCGAGATTTCCCCCAACATCCAAAAGGCCTACAAACTCCTGTAAGGCCTCATATTCCAACTTCTTGTTTTCTGAGCCTTTCAAGATGTTCTCTCCTTTCGAAATATGCTTTGAGATAATTTGAAGTGGCAATGCAGTCTCTGGACATTGCCGTAAGCATTGTGATTTCGCGTTTCAATTCGTACTCATTATGGTCACAATCATTGTCGTTGAGCATTCCTTCCAACTCAAGCAGTTTTTCCCTGCAATTAACTCCGACGGCGCGGTATTGAGCCGAAAGTTCCAGCATATCAGCCATAATCCGTCTCTCCATTCTTTTCCCAAAAGCTAAAATATATGTTGACAAAAGTTTATAATTTTGCTAATATGAATCTCGCTGATGACGTGCTGGTGTAGCTCAGCCGGTAGAGCAGCTGATTTGTAATCAGCAGGTCGGGGGTTCGATTCCGTCCACCAGCTCCATCTCAGTAGTCATCAAAAAAAAGTTCATACGGAGGAGTTCCCGAGTGGCCAAAGGGGGCAGACTGTAAATCTGTTATCAGTGATTTCGGTGGTTCGAATCCACCCTCCTCCACCACGTTGTCGCAAGCTGCATATCGCTTGCGACAACTTTCTTTATAATAGTCGTCTTGCGCGCATTGCTCCCCTCCTCTTTTTTGTGTCCTACCCTCTTCACTGGGATCTGCCGCGAGTAAACGATTGCTTTAACTGACCGTCATTTTATATTTTTCTCTTTGAACAAATTTCCGCAAAATCCTGTTCTGTGAGATAAAAGACCTGCCTCAACTCAAGTTCCGAGCGGTCGTTGTCTGTGTTGGAAATCCACTCTTCCAAGCGAATCGCGTCCCCGCTTTTCAGTATTTCTTTTATCACAGGATGTTCGGGACAATTTCTGTACATATAACTAAAATCCTTGGTCGGAGAGCTTTGTCTCTCCGACCTATATTTTGAGGTGTTGTTCTCGATAAGCACCAGACGCGTTTCGTGGCTATTCAGCACATCGTCGTGTTCTTCGACCTTTTCCCAAATTTCCGCGTGCGATTCGCTGTTTTTTGCGGCAAGCTCCGAAATGTTTTTTTCAAGCACATTAACGGCGGCTGTCAGCTTTGTTATCGTTCCGTTCAGTCTGATCAGCGGACGTATAACCGAAGCGCAAATCCCGATTAAAGTCGCAATCACCGTAACTACCATCCATTCATTCATGGCCTGCCTCCCGAAAAGTTCTTTTACTCATAAATCTCAAGCTCCTGCCAACTGTGTGCGCTTCCCTCAATAGCCGTCCAGCTGAGCAGCCTAATAATCAGTTCTTGCCACGTTGAATAGGTAAACACGTATTCAACTGCGAGATGGCAGGGTGCAATTTTCTCAATACGGCATTTCAGCTTATCAAAGCCATCAGAATTCCTCTGTTTTTTGGAAATGTGACAGCACTCGTCATAGCCGTGCCACTCTCTGCGATGCTCGCGGAAATACCGCAGCCGCTGAGTGTATCCTGTAACATTTGTAGCGTAAAGCAGCCCCTACGTATGCGCAGTAGAGCCATAACGGCGTTTCGCTCGTCCTCAGTGGTAATATAGGCAGGCCGTATAGGGCAACGCTTCTTCATAGCTTTGCAGTCCGTAGCTTTCCACCTGCGCCAGTATCGATTCGCACCTGACTTCCTCCAACGAATTGAAAATATCATCAAGCTGTTTTCCGATAACGCGAATTTCCTTGGCGCTAGTTCCCTCATCAAGGTCATATATGCCCAAAGGTAAAAGCATTTGTTTTAAATAGTCAGTGTAACCCAACTCGGTCATCTCCTTGTCACAGAAATCGTGCCCGCAACCGGCAATTGATTATTGGCAATGGTGATATCTGCAACGGGCAGTGAAATTGAATAATTCGATATCCACTCAACCCCAAAAACCACATTTCCCAGCTTTGCGAGCAGCACATTCTTCCCGAGAAGCGTGCCGTTAAAGTGCTGCCCCAGTGCCGTGGCAACATTTGCTTCCACGGTTTCATAGACATATCCGTTCTCGATAGAGATTGCAACCGAAACAGGAACCGAAACGGTCGTAGGTGCCGAAACGGCCACATCTACGCAAATCTCGCGTTGAGTCGAAAACTTGTCTTTCACGGTTGTCAGCAGCGTTTCCGACGGTACTCCCGAAGTGCTTGAAATTATTATGTCAACCGTACCCAGCCCCTGTTTTTTGCCAGGACACTAACCGCAACAACCTTTAATGCCTCAGCCTCATAAAAAGCTTTGTTTGATCCGGTTGGAAGGCTGTCAAAGCTCTCCAGAATGCGTGCCCTCAGCAGCTCGTCGGACTCTGTATCAGTCCCTCCCGTAAATGCTTCCGGATTATAGCACTTAAGCACTCCGACATGTGATACGATAGGGTCAGTGTTAGAATTTCTGACAGTATGATAAGATAGAGATGAAGAAAAAAGGAGCTTATCAAAATGTCAAATAACCGGAGAAAATATGATGAGGACTTCAAGAAGCGAGCAGTCCGCATGAGCTACAGCAGCGAGCGTGGAGTCACAGAGGTGGCCAACAGTCTGGGAGTCACAAGCAATATGATCTACCGCTGGCGCAAGAAATACACGCCAGAAGGAGAGATGCCGCAGATGTCCCAGCAACAGGATGATGTGAACCAATTGCGCAGCAGAATAGCGGAACTTGAAGAGGAAAATTACATATTAAAAAAAGCACCGGCCTTCTTCGCGAAAAATCAAAAGTAACAATAACGGATTGCCACAATATTATGAAAGATGCAACCCAATACGCCAAGACGAAGTGGGCCGAGAAATTAGGCGTTTCAACCTCAGGATACTATACTTGGATTCATGAGCGAGAACAGCGTGAGCTAGCTAACGAAGCGCGTGTAAGCAAAGTAACACATATATTTAAGGACAGCGAAGGAACCTATGGGGTTGACCGAATCTGCGGTGTTCTGAGGCGTGATGGACAACCAGCTTCATTTCCTGTTGTAAAACGTATCATGGATCAGGATGGCCTGAAATCGTGCCCTCGCAGAAGAAGACAGCGGTCTCTTACAGACAGCCGGAAAGCTCGAGGAGACGAATATAAAAATCTGACAAAGAATATTGAAATAAGCGACCCGTTCCAGGTTATTTCAAGTGATATAAGTTATATCCGGACTGGCGAAGGTTTTGATTACCTCTGCCAAATTCGTGATGTTTACAGTAACACAGTCTTGGCCTCTTGCCAGGCAGAGAGCATGAAAAAAGAATTAGTTATGAAGACATTGAAGGCCGCTCAGGATCGTTGGCATTTGCCGGCAGGTATTATAGCAGCCAGTGATCGAGGCAGCCATTATCCCTCAGATGATGTAATGAAACAGGTGTCTGATTTTGGCTGGGAACATAGCGTCTCCAGGGTTGGCACACCGGGAGACAACGCTTGGAGCGAAAGTTTCTTTTCAATCTTAGAAAAAGAGATTGTACACTGGCGGTTCTATTCGACTCGCGAATCTGCTAGACAAGCCATCTTTGAATATATTGAAGAATTTTATAACCGTCGCCGGGTGCAGAAACGTCTGGGTTATCTTAGCCTTATGCAATTCCTTAACAATTGGAATAAGCAGGTTCTTTCCTGTAGTGCTTAGCAGATTGTCTGAAATACTGTTGACTTCTCCCCGTCAAATATGTACATTTGAGTACGCAAAAAAAGAAAGTTTATAATTTAAAGAAATATCCAAAAAGTATATTCACATCTTTGAATTAGCATTAAAACTCTCTTCTAACGAAAAGCATCCTAGCACCCAAGACTTGCGATAAATGTCAAAACAAGTCGTAAAAGATAAAATCTTGTAAAAGCTGGTCGAAAGCGGTCGAATAAATATCAAAAAAATACCGCACCCAAGCTTCATGTGAAGCAAGGTTACGGTTTAATGCATGTTTATAAAGCTTTATCGTGTTAAATAAAATCTACAATGAGGTAAAAAGAAGGCCGGCGCTTTAAGGCGCCGGCCTAGCCCGCTATTGCCGTGGGGACTTTATAAGAACCTGCACTTGATTGCAGGTGGGTCGCCTCTCCGCTGTTTCTCTGCTTCCAACGTCCAAGCACGGTCAAAGCCGCCTCGGGAGGCCTGCAATTCACAGCGGACGCTTTCGGCATCCCTTATGATAGATGTGGGTTTTAAAAAGTCCCTCACGCACACAGCAGGTTTTGAAAAACCGCTGTGTCAATTTATTGAACGGAATATATAAGCGTCTTCCCGTCCACAATTAAATTATACAACCGAAGCCCGTAAAAATCAAAGAAAAAATAATTGAAAATTTGCCTCTTACAGGAACATATTATTCCTCTTCTTCGTCAAAAAGAACTGCTGCAAATAATTCGTATACTTCTTCAAGTTCATCGGGGTCATCAATAGAGCCCAGAATTTCTTCGCCGTTTTCATCAATGACTTTCAGTATAATAAGCCCGTAGTCATCATTTCCTTCATCAATATCGGTAGGAAGAAACGCCATGTAAAAGCGGCCTTTATGTTCCAGTGTATGCAAATGCTCCAAAACATATTCGGTTCCGTCATCATCGGTAATGGTAATTAAATCGTTGCCAAAATCTTCGTTCATAATGTATGCCTCCCGTAAGTTGCTGGTTTACCCGGAAACCCGACCGTCCCGATAGCACATTTTACCTCAAGCCTTGGTAAAAATCAATCCCAAACGCTAAAAGCCGATTATGAACCAAGATCCTCGAGCGTCATCATCAATCTTTCTCGGGAATAAAGCTTCATGCCTGTTTCCAGAAGCATTTTGTCAAGCTCGCGAAGTGTGGAGACCTGAATATCGGTCACCGTCATTGGGCATGTCGGGTCGTTTTCCACAAAAACGGCAACATATCCCTCGTAATCTCTCAAAACGTAGCATATCTCGCTGCTCTGCGCCATAGTGCTAACCACTTCACCGCTATCTTCCGCTTTTCTGAAATCAATTATAACGAATGCGGTAAAGAATACCGTGAAAAGACAAAGCATTCCGATAATTACCATTTTAAATTTTGCTTTCAAATCAAAGTCCTCCAAATAAGTATTTATTTGAATTATCCCCTATAAATCCAAAAACGACCAAGTACTTCGGCAAAAATATATCTGCGATTGTACTACCTCTTTTTGACATACTATGGTATAATAATCATAATTGGTTACTATACTGATTGAACGTATCTTCAAAAACAACTTTGAATTTTCATTTTATATAACCCAACGGAGGTTTCACCTAAATGGACAAAAAGGAAGCTAAGTCAGCCGCAAAGGCAGTAGCCACCACAACCGCAGGGACAGTTACAGGTGTTCTTCGTGTTATCTTGAAGGTTTTGGTCACATTACTTTTCATATTCATTACCACAGGTCTTCTTTTCACCTGTATTTTTGCTTATTACGTCAAAACCAATCTTTCCGATGATCTCGACGTATCGCTTGAGGAAATGACCTTGAATCTCGCCAGTACAATCTACTACACTGATGAAAGCGGTAACAGCGTGGCTCTTGCATCGCTTCACGGAACAGAGAACCGCGTATGGGTGGACTATGAAAATATTCCTAAATACATGGAATATGCCGCCGTCGCCATCGAGGACAAGCGTTTCTATGCGCACAAGGGTGTCGACTGGTACAGAACTTCTGGTGCTTTCGTAAACATGTTCCTCAGCATGAAGAATGATTTCGGCGGCTCCACGCTTACGCAGCAGCTAATCAAAAACCTTACCAAAGAAGACGACATAACGGTTCAGCGAAAGATTCTTGAAATATTCCGTGCCTTGAAGTTTGAAAAAATGTACAAAAAATGGGAGATAATGGAGTGGTATCTCAATGTCAGTTTCTTTGGCGAAAGCTGTAATGGCGTAGGAACCGCCGCCCGGACGTATTTCGATAAAGATGTTTGGGATCTTGACCTGGCCGAATGTGCCTGCATAATCGGCATAACCAACAACCCCTCAAAATACGACCCCTATATAAGCCGTTCCAACAACAAAGAGCGTCAGGAGCTGATACTAAAGGAAATGTACAGTCAGGGCTACATCACCAATGACCAGTACACACAGGCCGTAGCCGAAGAATTGGTATTCAAGCGCGGTGAAAACGAAGCGTACGAAATGCCTATTAACAGCTATTATGTCGATACCGTAATCCAAGACGTTAAATCTGACCTAATGGAAGAAAAGGGCATAAGCTCAGAAACTGCCGAAAACCTCATATATAACGGCGGTCTGCAGATTTATTCCTGCCTCGACATGAAGGCTCAAAACATAGTAGACGGTGTCTATGAAGATGCTTCAAACTTTCCGACAGTGAAATCCCCCGCGGGCGAGTCCCTTCAGTCTGCAGTAGTTGTCCTTGACCCTTACACTGGAGAAATTAAAGCGTTGTCCGGCGGAATCGGAGAAAAAACCGGTAACTTAATCTTCAACAGAGCCGTTGATGCCCTACGTCCGCCCGGATCAGCAATAAAGCCCATAGCCGTCTACGGACCTGCAATCGATCAGGGTCTCATCTCTCCCACAACTCTGGTTAATGACAATCCCGGTATTAAGCTCAACGGAACCAGTTGGTATCCGAGAAATGCCGGCGGCGGAAACGCAGGCGTTATAACAATTCAGAACGCTCTCACCAATTCTATAAACACCGTATCCGCTCAGATTCTCGACAAGCTCACGCCCTCAGTTTCATATAGCTATCTGAAAGATCGCCTAGGTTTTGTAACCCTTACCGATTCTGACCGTGACTATGCCCCGCTTGCTTTGGGTCAGCTCACAGACGGCGCTACCGTCCGCGAAATGGCGCAGGCATACGATTCCTTTGTAAATGACGGTGTATTCACCTATGCCCGCACATACACTCATATAACAGATTCCGACGGCAACGTGGTTCTGGATAATCCGGCGGAAACAATCGTTGCATTCAAGGCAAACACAGCATGGACAATATCCTATATGCTGAACATCGCCGCAACCTACGGCACAGGTTCCGAGTCATATCTCGGCAATATGCCTCACGCAGGTAAAACGGGCTCCAGTTCCGATTACTGCGACCGCTGGTTCGTCGGCTTCACACCATATTACGTGGCGGCTGTTTGGACGGGTTATGACACCCCTGCCCGTATGTATGTTTCTGGCAACCCTGCCGCACAGATCTGGAAAAAGATAATGTACACTCTAAATGACGGTCTGGCATACAAAGACTTTAAAACTCCGACTCTTTCCGGTCCCACAAACATCTTCGGTGAATTGTCCGAAACTCCCAGTCCCTCGCCGTCTGAAGAGTCGTCCGAAAGCCCATCAGGCAGCGAAAACGCAAGCGGAACAGACATCCCGACCCCAAGCGCACCAACTCCGTCTCAGCCCGTAACACCCATTCCTTCAGGCGCAGCAGCTTAATCATTCGCGGTATTTACAGATGCACTCCTGCGCTCGGCTTGAATTAAAGTATATCAAAAAAAGCAGCACCCAATCGGCTTTTGATACGCTCCCCCTTAAAGTAGACAGTTGAAAAAACAAAACTGTCAACTTAAGGGGGAGCGTAATTATGCCCAAGAAGTCAAAGATACCGCCTGCAGAAAAGATACAGGCGGTAGAAGCATATCTGGATGGAAAATTAGGATTTACAGAGGCGTGCAAGAAACACGAAATTAATGGTTCCGTATGGCGCGCATGGGTACGACTATACAAGACTTATGGGTCAGAAGGATTAGTGCCACAAGCGAGAAATCGAAAGTATTCTAAAGAATTGAAGATGCAGGTAGTAATTGAATATCTAGGCGGCGAGATCTCGTTGCTTGGGCTCTGCTCAAAATACCGTATCACCAATCACAGCCAAGTGCAACAATGGATAAAGAGGTATATTGGTCAAAAGGGATTCAAGAATCCGAACAGTGGGAGTGAAATCCATATGACCAAAGGACGCGAAACGGCCTTGGAAGAGCGCATAGAAATTGTGAGTTCCTGCATTGAGAACGAAAAGGACTACGCCAGGGCCGTCGAGAAATATCAGGTATCCTACCAGCAGATATACAGTTGGGTACATAAGTACGAGGAATTTGGGGTAGACAAACTGATCGACAAACGCGGCAAGCGTAAGTCGTTTGAAGAGATGACGGAAGTTGAGCGTCTTCGTGCGGAACTTAGGCTCCTTACAGCTGAGAACAGCCAAAAAGATATGGAGATAGACATATTAAAAAAAGTCCAGGAGGTCGAAAGGAGGCGAGGCTAAACGGCGTCCGACAGGAAAGACTGTACATTGTCATAACTGAACTGCATAAAGAGAAAGGCTATTCAATAGAAAGCATCTGCAAGGCCATAAATTTGAACCGACCCTCGTATTACAAGTGGCTTAACCGCAGCAAGAGTGTTCGGGAAGTTGAAAACGAAGATTTGCTACATAAGATTGGATATATCTATGCAAAATTCAATGGAACCTACGGATACCGCAGGATAATAACTGCTTACCATTGTGATAAGGTCTATACTTAGTGCATATTTCGGGATAAAAACCGTTCTCCCGCATCATCTTCCGAACACGATACACGCTGATTTCTGTACCCGACTGCGCCAAAGCTCTGCATCTTCCGGTAGCCGTAGGTCCTCCGGCTCTCTGAAAACAGCTCTTCTATCTTCATCACCAACAGTTTTTCTTGCCAGCAGGTTTTCTGCTGGCGTTCTTGTACGCTGCGCCACCTATAATAATTGGATTCTTTCACTCCAAGTGCGCTGCACATCTTCCGCATCGAGAACAGGCGGCGATGCTCATCTATTGCTTCATATTTCATTCTTGTACTTGCATGAAGATGTGCAGGGATTTTTTTAGTATTTCTACCGTCTCTTTCTCTTCGGCTAATCGCCGTTCCCGCTGCGCGAGTTCGAGATTCTTATCTTTAAAGGCTTTCTCTAGTTCTTTGACTCGGTATTTCAGCTCTGGCGCCGACTGAGGAGGTTTTCTCGTCTGACCTTTTTCCTTCGCCATGCTCGTTGTTGATTTGTGGTTTTCAATGATATAGGCCGCCGTCTGTTCCCGCATTTCCGTGGCGTATTTCGAGTTATTGCTTGGCATAAAATTCAGTTTCCTTTCTTTCTGAATTCCTATACATATACTCTAACATACCCACTCTCTCTTTTTCGACGCAGTCCACTTTTTGATTTTTATTGGGATACACAAATATATTTATATTCGCTACACTTTCGCTATACAAAATACAGCTGTTTAAACAATCAAATTAGTATACATAACATATTCCAGCTTGATGACGGCACGATTATTGTCATTTCCGAAAAAAAAGTATCATATTTGAAGTTATTGTGTTATGTTGAAAATGACAAGACAAACAAGATAGCATAATCTTAATATAGAATAGAGGGTTGCTTGTGAACGAGGAGTTTAGCTTATATAAAGAAATGCTGGATAATCTTTATGAAGGTGTATATTTTGTAGATAATAGCAGAAAGATTACTTTCTGGAACAAGGGCGCAGAAAGGATTTCGGGGTTCAA
>Ga0209125_1000603_pt1 | contig 43804 bp, 40 predicted proteins | sample BarGraIncub1131A_FD_184503 | JGI IMG/M metagenome (GOLD analysis project Ga0209125, IMG submission 184503) | Arctic peat soil microbial communities from Barrow, Alaska - Barrow Graham LP Incubations 11-31A (SPAdes) (version 2) | ecosystem: Environmental > Terrestrial > Soil > Wetlands > Peat... | reverse complement strand
CCCGCGACTACTCTCTCATTTTACACTGGCCGGATTGCGCCGGAATGGTGGCTGCAATCAAATCGAAATGCTGGCCGGATTCCCGCCGGAACGGTGGCCGCTTTCCCGCCGGAATCGCGGCCGGATTCATCCGGAATACGCAGCTGGCCGCGCAGGGCGTCTTCAGCAAGCTCGCCCCAGTTGTTAGTGGTAGCAACAATAATGCGATGGGTGAAGGGCTTTTTGCCGGATTCCGTAAAAAAACTGTCAATATCGCTCTTCTGTAACCGACGATCTTCCGCGTAGAACTTGCATTGGATGGCATGGTACTCGCCCGTACCATTGGTTCTGGCAACTAGATCAATACCTGAATCAATTCTGTCCAATCCTTGCTGGGTTGCCCAGTCGGAATACATCCACACATCGCTGTACAAATCACGGTAGAGGGCTTCATTGCGTAAGTATATGCAAATCAGCTCTTCAAAATAGGTGCCTTTTTCTTTTTCGGAGACCGAGGCGTTGCGGAAACTATCCAATAGGTTTTTGAGTATTGTCATGTTTTTGGTTTTCCTCAGTGATGACGGCCTGGTGTCTGTCGATTTTACTTTGGAGTTGTGAAGTGTCCTGTCAACAGCGGACACTCTCATCTAATAAATTCTCTAAATGTGGGAAATTTTGTGTAACTAAATACACAAGTTTTGCAGAGTAAGGAGGCTGGTTTAGTTTCACACTATTGGCAAGAATATGTGGTACATAAGCAATTGTTTTTCTCCCAGGTGATATGATTCCTTAAGAAAGTCAATATCTGGCTGAGATGTAGATGGTTCAAGTGAAGTATTAGTTACGACTTTTAACGCAGAAGAATTTTTCTTTATTGCTTTTCTTACATCGTCAATTGCCTCATTTACATTCCCATCCATTACATATCCGATCATTCCACCGCTGCCATGAGCACCAATATACCTACCATCTATGAAACATTTCATTCCTTGAGGACCTATATAAGCATTGGCGTCTTTTGAACCAGCAATCTTACCTTTTTTTGAGATGACCCTCAGACGCTTGCATTCGAAAGCGAAATAGACATTGTTTTTACTTCCATATAAAAAGTTAATATCTATCCGTATCTTTTTTTTGTTTAGAACATGTTCGTTAATAATGCGAAAAGGAAGATCTCTTTTGTCCTTTTCATCTTCAAGAACGCAACAAAAACCGCTTGTTATCCTATTCTCAATATCGTTAATTTTTTCGAAATGGTCCCAACTATCAATGATTAGATTGAGAATTTCGTCACGTAAGCCGGAAGGGAAAAAACCATCCCACTCCGATGGATTTCCAAAAATCACCACTATTCCCCTATTTGAAGAATTTCTGTTGCTATTTCATCAGCGTCATTCAAAGCAACTGATTCAAGCCATTGGCTCTTTGAAAGATCTTTCAGAATATATATATGACGACCGTCGAAAACTTTCAGGCCATAACTGTGAACCAAAAAGCCTCTTTTAAAGGAGAACGATTTTATCAGTGAGGCTATTGTCGTAAAGAAGTCTTCTTGGGGCGGGAGTTCATGATATTTAACAGCTTCAATTGTTTTGGTAAGACAGAGTAGAGCGATCCCACAACTAGATGTATAAGTTTTAGCTGAAACCGAAAACTGGCCTTTCTTTGACCATTTATTTAATGTATCACACAATCTATTAGCATATTTTTCTTTTTCAGCAAACGTTACTGAACCTGGATTATATATAGAGTCAAAATTAGAAGGTGTTATGGCATTTATATGATGATTTATAGTGTCTTTGATAACGCAAATCTCATGTTGATTTAAATCAAAGTACTGATAAACCATTTCGTTAGAATCGTACATAAATCTATCAATTTCATTTTCTTTGTATAAGAAGTTGTCATTTACATTCTTTTGCAATTGAATATACATTTCTTCTATTGAGTTAAGTATTGATTTACATCTATCCTTATTTCTTGATTGCTCCGGTAGAAAAAAAGGTAATTTTTTGTATTCGTTTGGATGGATTTGAGGCCTCTCTATACCCCAACTAGAAGATGTGTGAAAGATGTAATATTTAGCTAAATCAGATTTGAGATACGCAGCTAAGAAAATTAACAGTTGAGTGTCGCTAGATGGTCCTGCTATTGAATAAAGAGCATCTTGAAAATATACTTTGAAATTGCAAAAGACGACCTTAGTAAAGCCTTTATTAGCAATAACCATCGGCGGAGTATAAATAAATTCTTCTCTCCTCCGATGAAGTTTCGGAAATTGGTTGCCAATAGCGCTGCAATCTGTTTTTTCTAAGAGAATATCGGACGGCACTTTTTTGGCATCTAGATATAAATCGCAAGGCTCCCAGTATGGATCTTGATGTTCCCCATACTCTGGATCACTGTCATAGCTTTCTTGATTAAAGGGCTGGAACCCCTGAGTGCCAAACCAGCGCTTCATTTTTTTAGACTTTTTAGTGGAAATTAGTTCCTTAAGAGTGGGTAAACGCAATAACTTATCAATTAACCTTACGTCCCTTGGCGTACCCCAAAAATGTTTTTTCCAAAAAATTGCAGATTCGTTGGCTTGTGCAGCCTCTATTACCTCGCAAGCACTTATGCATTTCTCTTCGGAAGGTAAAACAGACACAACTCCCCTTCGTGGATCATATGCTGTTGCCTTTGGTGTAAAATATTTTATTATATTATCGGACTCTGCATGAACAGAATTACTAAATTTTATTACTAAAGCAGGATTTATGGCCTTATCAAAAAGCATAAACCTAACATCAGATAGTTGATATATTTCTTCAATATTACAGCGTGAAAACCATTCTAGTTGAAATTTATGTGTTTTGTTAAAGAGGACTTTAGATGTCACTAGTAAGCAAATCTTGCCCTCTTCTTTAGTATGCAATAATGACTTCCATAGGAAAGAATGTGCAATCTGCTTCTGAGGGAGGAAATGTTCTAAAGTAAGTTTTTTTGAAGATTCCTTCCGAAATACATTATCTTCACACCATTTAGTTAAGATGGTATCTTCTTGTTCGTTATTTCTTCCTCCCCAAGGAGGGTTGCCGATAATAACGTCAACATCACTTGGCAAAGGTAGCGAGGTATCAAAGAAGTTTCCATGCAGAATAACATTACCAGAACTTTGTGTATCAGATGTCTCCGGAGTCCAAAGCAAGTTACTGAAGACGACACCCCGTATTCTCTTTATCTCGTCTATATCACGGGGCTCAAGATGATCTAATAGGGCCAAATACAGGCTGAAGCAGGTTATGCGGCAAGCGGTAACATTTATATCCAATCCTCTAATATGTTTATGTAAAATATGGAAGAGTGCATTTGCAAGCTCAACATTATCAGCTTCGCGATTTTTATATTTCCATTCTTCTGCAATTCGGTTGAAAATCGTAACAAGAAATACACCCGACCCACAGGCAGGATCAAAAAAGGTTTTATCAATCAAGCTATCCAAGGAGGACGTCGCAACGTCAATAACCATTTCAGCAAGTAATTTAGGTGTATAGTAGGCACCGTCATTATGCTTTTCATATTCACTTTCTGATTGAAGAAAATCTTCATATATGGCGCTTATTGATTCTATCGGTATAATACTGAAATCATAGGCCCAGAACCCTAGCGCTTGTTGACCAGTTTCAAGACTATCACCTTTAAGAAACCGATGAATCACCTGTAAATGGCTTGTAGTAATAAAATCTACCGCATCAGAGAGGGAAACATCAAACATAGTCCCGTTAAAGTAGCTTTTGAGATGCAAAAACAATAGATTTAAAATATTAATGCATTCATTGTAAGGGTAACATTCCAGCAACTGCCTTAAGGTGGATACGCCATTTGCTCCAGCTGCTTGGAATTGGTCTTTTCCTATTATCTCTCTATCAGTAAGGTAGAAAACAAAGATTAGTCTACATAACAAATTATGAATTTTTTTGTAACCTACCTGGTCATCGCAGGCTAACAGCTCATCTCTAGCAATAGAAAGATTTTTAAGAAGCGTTGTGTCAATATTTTTATCAGGGCAGAAAGCCTTTGAATTCTCCTTATAGAATTTACCTGATTCAACGGATGAAATAAAATCCTTCAATTTAACTGCATCTGCTACAGAATCCAACATAACAGCAAGACGTGATTCTGTATTAAGTTCCTCAGTACTACTTGCTGGATAAGTTAAACCGGAGTAAATATATATTTTAGGCCCACACATAATTACTAATATAGTGGCAAGGCCTTGGTTCCAAAAGGTTTTGTGGATGGATCTTACAGCATTTTCATCGTAATCTTTGATCTGTTTAAAGTATACTGTCGGCTTACTATTCACACATACCACGGCATCTAGATCAAGCAAGTCCCAAGCCTTGCGCATCATGTGCGAATAGGCAAATGGTGATTGATCTATATCGGCTTTTGATCTTATGATAACGGGTGTAGAAAGATCCGTTAAGCCGAATATGTCATCGTATTGCAACGCGTTCATATGTCACCTTTTAAATCATCTTATTCTACTATTAGGTTACAATACGTCGCTGAGGACGTTTACGCTTTCAAAAAAATGAAAGAAGATTTTGTTGATTGGCAGCTCCGAATTTCCTCTTCTCTGTTCCACGTCCTTTTTTTGTTTCTATTTTCACCCGAGCAAGTGCCTTCCTAAAGTCAAGATTTTGTTCCGCCATCTCTCCCATTAAAACAACTATTATAGCCAGATGTGAAGGGACCTCCCCAACTTTTGCGTAATTGGTTATTGAGACAGGATTCAGCCCGATAATTTCAGCGAATGCTTTAATCGTTAAACCGGCTTTTCCAAGTTGTCGCTTAAATTCTTCATAATTCATTTAACTCTTAGACTACACTAAAAAGTGTGTTATGCAACTAAATTAATGTGTTAAAAGCATAAAATGATGTTGTTAACACATATTTTTATGTGTCAATTTCTATCTAAACCATGCCTTATCCCTGGCGTATTGGTATTTCGCGCCTTTCCATAAATCCGACCACCGCCTGAATCGCATTTGCCGTCTCACAATGTCCGTATTTAACAAGCTCTCCACTACCCGAAAGGTGCTTGCTCAAGATCCCTTAGTAAAGCGGAGCTGAATAGTTTCATACGTTCACAGACACCAATAAACCGTTGAGGCCATTCGTTTAATGGCCAAACGGCCTTGTTAAGCATTCGCGCCTGATCACGGATCTGTACCGACTCGAGCGTTTTACAACCAGAAATTTCAAGTGAATCAATACCAACGCCATCCAGCAACCTTGAGCCGTAATGCCTCGACAGCATCAGCCTTAGTAACGAACGCATTGTTCAACGACAGTGACAAGCTTTGATAGCTATGAGGCAGTATTAGATTTCTTGAAGACTTCTTTAACCGTATTCGGCAACCAATAAGTAATTCCTCTTATAACAAGACTCATGCTATCTCCGGGCGTACTTCCCAAATCAGTTAGTGGGTAGGACTTAATAACGACTTTGGGTAAATTATGGAAAAATGCCAGTGCAGTTCCAAGCAGTTTTCTTTGGAACAGAATTCCCTTCCCGCCGTATTTTAAAAGCTGTGTAAGTTCATCTTCTAACGCACGCCTCTTATTTTTAGCTGCTCGTCCATCTTTGGGTGGTAAAAACACCTTCAGCCCACATTCGTTTCGTAGATATACCACGAATCCAGAAACAGCTGAACGTTGGCCTGGTGACTTCTTCAAATAAGCAATAACATCACTTTGGACAGGAATAAGCCGCCCACTATCCTGTACAGATCGCATCAATTTAGTTGCTGGCATGAGAGCTAGCCGTATAGATCGTAAAGATGTTTCACCTGCATCTAGCTTCACAACCAAGTTGTCATAAAAATCCTTCAGTTTCTTGCAGTTGCCACTCTTTTCAATAAGTGCAGCAATACGTCTCCGTTCAGCTTCTTCTTGTTTGCTTGATTCATCGACGATCATATATCCATTTCTTTGAAGATATCTCATTGGCAGCTCGCGCATACGCAAGCCTTTTGGGCCATAGCATTTCAAAAGGACACTATAATCTTTTGGAATTTCGCCCCACAACTTTTCCATTTCAAGAAAAAAAGCAAGATAGCGGTTTATCGTAATTGCCGCCTTCGACGGGCCTATCTCGTCCATTAACCATGCCCCAAACAGAGAGAATGTATCCGACATGCTGGTTGTCAGAAACGAGGCACAATTCATGTCAATGCGGCGATGCAATAACTTTTTGTAGTAACAGGTGCTACATTCCTTTCCCTGGCCTGCTGGCATCATCTCTCCGCAAGTTGGACAGGGGAAACTGCCTAGTTCGCGACATTTTTTGCACAACTTTTTGCCATCAGCTGAAATATCCAACAAACGATACCGCCCACAGGACGGGCATGTCGCGTGGTCTGCTCTTGCACATACTGGGCAGAGCAACTTATCCCCACCAAACCTGCTTACTCGCGAAATTCCATATGACCATTTACCGCAACCATCACACTGTTTTTTGTCTCTGAAATATAGTGAACAAGCATTACATACAGGTCCATACTCGGTAACCTTACCCAACTGATATTCAGTCTTCCCACATCTGACGCATGGGACCCCAGAATTTTCACAACTAATGCATAGAGCTCCTGAAGTTTTTTTGTACAACCGAGACAGCATGCCACATTTCGGACAGATAGCTTTTTTGAACTCACGCTTGTAACAGGTAGCGCAAAAAGCTTTGCCTTTATAACGCCTACTGATTTTATCAACGTTGTGTCCGCATCCATCACAGACCAATGGTGCAATGTCAGGTTGATCAACTGTCATAATCCCAAAATACCTCCCTTACGGCCAAGTCGATGCATCATTCTTTCTACAGCTCGCAACGACTTGGGCTCTTTAGAAGGATTATTTTCATTCTTTAGCTTTCTGGTTCTTGTAACCGATCTATTTACCAGCCCAGATGAAATATCATACAAAGCTATCGGTAATTCCATCCGGTTCGGGCAAAATGCTTGCATTGTCACACCTGACGCTTCCAACATCGATTTCATCTCTTGTGTAGATAGTGTCATTATTTTGTGTATGCCTACAAACATCCCATGACGATCCGTTGCCAGAGCATTTTCTATTGAAGAGTATCCCAGCCTTATTTTTAAATCTGTTATGCCGGTCTCTTGTGCAAAAACAACCAGAGACTCGGTCCTGCCGCCCAACATTCTTCTTACAAAAGCCCAGTAGAAACGTGCAATGGCAAACCAATCTGCTATAGGAACCTCTACGCCATGCACAAACTGTCCGCCATGTGCTAATCCATCATCTGCAGCAACCTGGAACAAATGCTCGCCATTCAAAAATCTGCGCTTAGTGCCATACTTAAGGTCACTTCCACAAATAGGACAAACCCCCATGGAGGTGCTTTCCGCAGTCAACCTGTGGGGCTGTATTGCTAATGCACACCCAGGACAGCGGTCAAGCAGCATAACGCCGTGCCTCAGACAAACGGTATGCCACGCATACCGCCAGTGTTTCCTGAAATATGGCAACTTGTCCTCCGCCAGGCAACCAGGGCAATACTGAACTCCACCATAGCGTCGTCTGTTCCGACAGCCCAAGGTTAGAATCCAGTACCAGAAATTTTTTATAGGTAACTCACCCATGGAGACTTTGGCGGCTACTGACGCTAATGCGCTTCCAGCTATTGCACCCGTTGGTAGTCCGCTTGAAGCTGCCAGGACTTCCATTTGAATAGCGGGAAGTCCACGATCAACGTCTATGCACCACATCCGCCACTTCGGCCATATTGCATCAGCGAAAGCCAACGGGTCACACCCATTTGCCAATGCTGACCTTACAATCCACGATGAAAGCAATTCATCTGGCTGTATGGTCGCGGGGACAGCCCAACCAGCATTAGTCAAGTATGTGCCGTATTCCTTTTGTAGGGCGGAGCCATTGTTTACTGCTAATGATTTTTGCATCTATTTGCTCTTTACCTGAAAGAATGGCTTCTTTTGCACATTCAACAAGTAGCCTGTGCAAATTTCCAATATTTCCGTCTGATATTGCATTTAACTGATTAGCAAGCTCTGGCTTGTGTAGTTGTGAGGGGCTTTTCAACGGTAAAACACTCTCAAAGCTTGCCAGCAGTTTTTGCAGTTCGGCATTCACTTGCCATTTTTGAAGAGTTACAACATCAAAACGACTTGCATGTTGAGGGTCGGAATGCAGTACTTTCACAGCCTCATTAGTTCCAACCCCAACGATAGGTATACACAACTCATTACAGAGTCCCTTCAGCGTATTCATTGCTTCACGCTGCTTAATCGCTGTACCTGACAATAGAGTATGAAACTCATCCACAATCAGCATCTGGACGTGGCATGTCCGCATAAGATGAAGTGCCTGATACCTGAGTTTGATAGCTGGATCAGTAGGTCTATATGGAGTCCAGAATTGGTCGAGAATGGAGGCATATAGTGACTTTTCATCTGCACTTGATGTTTCACAGAGAATGATTGGTTTTACTGGATCACCGTTCTCATTCTGATATGATTTTCCGGCCAAGTCGAAAAAACGCCGCACCAATGTAGTTTTGCCATTATTGGATTCTCCAACTATCAACAAATTAGGCATCCGTGGCCGCTTTGGCTTATTTAAAAGTCCATGAAGCATGTCGAGTATTTCTGATGCTCGCGAATATCCTATCCAACGCGGTATATCCATTGCGGCAATTCTGTCGGCGTCTGACAGGAGCATCATTTGAAGAAAATCCTTATGGATATGGCTATAGGGGCGATCTTTTATCATGCTATATCCTCAAAAGGCTTCACATCATCCAGTAGATCGGATAGCCCCTCTGTAGATTTTGGTGCCTCGGCACTCGGTTTTGCTTTTGATGTCAGAGGATTTTCGTGAGACATCATTTTTTCATGTTCCTTCCTGCGCTGTCCCATACGTCTTGCTTTCTTTGTTTTTTCAGCGGAGGCCTCAACTTTCTCCCGCAAGTCAGTAATCGCCTGAAGAATCTGGTGCTCGTTAACAGATGCATTGCCTGCAACCTTGGCTGCCCTGCGTGCTTGCTGGTATTCCCAAATACTCATTGCCGGTAAAGCCTGATTGGCTAAAGGAATATTGTAATATTGTCTGTCTTCCGGATCGTAGAACCACACCGAACTAATGTCGCGTGAATCGCGCCGGAATATAAATTCCCTCTTAACCTTTGGGTTGCCTGGCTCAGCCACATTTATCCACGGACGAATAACATCTGCATAATAATTAAGCCCGTCTATGGAGACTCCATATCTTTGGATGCTGCGTTTGAAAGAAGGAAGAAAATCAAGAAGCAGTGAATGTCTGTTTGCAGGTCTCGGCGGCAGACCTCGGCCATTGATCTCATTATTCCCGAAAATTCCTATTTCCCACATCTTCGCAGGGGGCATTCCAATCCCCTCATGCTTACGCCGATGGTAAACATTACAGATCAGACTAACAAACCATTCCTCGAACTCGCTTTTAGTCATGGTTGCATGTTTTTCTGAATCATATCCTTCCTTTTCCTTTATTGATGAAAAGGTCGTGCCTGGCAATTCGTGAATATCTCTTGCAAAAGTCCCTATAAGCCTCTCGATATGCCCGCCGTAACGCGGCACCTTCACAGGTCTGAACTCAAGATTGATGCTGTGCATAAGGCATGACTGCCTGAAGTTGTCGGCACGAAAATCAGCCCCATTATCAACATGGATCGTATCCATTATTCCCCATACATCCCATTTTGCTTCTACACCATGAAGGGCAAGCCACTCGTCCTTTGGCAAGATTGCATGAGCAACGCACATAGCTACTGACGTGCCGCTTGGCGGGTCAAAAGACAGGTAATACCCAGCAACAGTTCTACTGAAAACATCAATAGCCAGAGTGATCCATGGTCTACCTATAGGCCTGCGATATTTATCGTCAACCAGAATTATATCAACAGGAGTGTGGTCAATCTGGACAACCGATAGTGGGTAATCAGCATTGGGGAACTTACCTAAAATAGGTAGAAACTTGTTTATCGCCTTTTCTCTAAAACCACGTCCACGGAGAACCTGTTTTTCACTAAGGGCTATTATCCTGTTTCTGACAGTATTTGGGTGTGGTGCATCAATGCCTTTTTGCTGGCAGCGGCGTTTGACTTCAATCACCGTTTTCTGTGGTGACGGCCTTTGATGAGTAAGATAGGTATCATTGATTACTTCCTGTACGACATCTTCAGCGTATTTACTGATTCGTCCCTTGCCTGTTTGCCAGCCACGCTTACCAGGGATCAACGAAGACAGCACCTCTGTACTGCGAAAACGACTAAGCCAACGGTAAACTGTTGAAGGATCCTGATCAAATTCTCTGGCGCGATCCTCGATTTCTCGGCGTCCACTTTGTCCACCAAGAAGAGGTTTGATGATTGCGTACCGTTTTTCAGCTATTTTCCAATCGGTATCTCCAATATCATCTATGTCCTGTTCGGAAACATTCTGAGCCCCATCATTGGAACCGCAATAGGGTGTCAGCTCGCCGATTTTTAACGGCTTACTTCTACCAGACTCAAGCTCTACCGCTACAACAGACTCAAAATCCAGAATCTCAGCGATTCTGTATACTTTATCAGTATGGCCTACAAGAGCACCTGGTACTAAATGCAGTTTTTTCCTTGAATTTTTTACTGAGATGGTCACGTCTTTATTATTGTCATTATACATAAGTCGGGATCTCCGGACTGGGCACCCAAACTACGGTGTCGTTTGTAAGCGGTAAAGTCATGTCGCACTCAATCTGATTGGTCGCAAGCAGGTGCCAGATGTGCGAGATTCCAACAGCGACATCTCTGAAACCAACAAAATGTCTTGCCACAAGATAATGAAATGGAGCCTGCCCCATTAGCTGAAGGGTTGAAATTATCTGGTTTGTGTCCTCATGCTCGAACTCCATGCGCTTGTAGCGACCAAGGTATCGAATATTGTCCAGTACCTGGTCACGAATACGACTTTCGTCGTGAATCCTGAAGTCCCACCCTTGCCCTTTTGCAAATCGCAATGCCGCCCGGAACTTTGCTCTCATCTTGCTCCAGTTTTCTCTTATTTCAGAACGAGGTTTAACCTCGACAAGCAGAGGCTTCGGTCCACGCCCCCAAGGATAATCATCAGAGCGGTAATAAACCAAGAAGTCTGGGGTATATATATATGAGCGGCCATCATCAGTAGTGAATGGGATTTGGACTGGCTGTGGTATTACGTCCAGAACCAATCTACAGAACTCTTTCCGCAGAATAAAATCTCTCTCAAGCGTCGACTCGAAAGGTATTGACACTTCACCCCGAAATGCTAATACTCCAGAAACGCTTCGGCGCGTTGGTTTGATCTTGCGGGTTTGAGTGGGGTGCGTAATCATGTCGCAGCTATTATTGTACAATTTACACCTCGTCGCACCTAATCATGTTGTTTGCGTCGCATATTTTGCTGTTATTTGCATTGTAACTTATTGTTATTTCGTTAGCAATATTGCATTTATTTCTGGAAATGACAGCGGTACAACCCCGAAGCCGGGTGAGGTCTCACTGGCGCACAACGGTGTCCTGTTTTTGGACGAGCTCCCCGAATTCAAAAAAAATGTTCTTGAAGTCCTGCGGCAACCGCTGGAAGATGGCAAGGTTACCATTTCCCGCTCGCTGTTATCCTTGACCTATCCGGCACGTGTCATGCTAGTGGCGGCCATGAACCCCTGCCCCTGCGGCTATCTTTCCGACCCGACCCACCCTTGTACCTGCACACCTGTTGCCATCCACCGCTACCGTTCGCGCATTTCAGGTCCATTGCTCGACCGCATCGACATCCACATCGAAGTACCGGCAGTAAAATATCGCGATCTTGCCGATCGTGGCGAAGCTGAAAGTTCGGCAGCCATCGCCAAACGGGTTGAGCGCTCGCGGGAAATCCAGCTGGATCGCTACAAAGGCACTAAAATCCACTGTAACGCCCAGATGACGCCCCGCTTCATCAAAAAATACTGCGAGCTGGACGCCTCCGGAAACCGCATGCTGGAGTTGGTCACCGACCGCCTCGGATTTTCGGCCCGTACCTATACCCGGATCTTGAAAGTGGCCCGCACCATAGCAGACCTTGACGGCAGTGCTTCGATAGGTGAACAGCATATTGCCGAGGCAATTCAATATCGGAGTCTGGATCGGAAGACTACCTGACACCCTACAAAAAGGCCCCGCCCAATGGATACAATCGACCACCACATAATCCGGCAATTGCATGATGATTGTCTGCGGATGTATGCCTCCCGAGATGACCGGTTCACGGAACTTTTCAGTGAGGATTTTTCCGGTATTACCGGCAGCGGCGATGAACTGATCAAGGAACGGGCCGGATGGATCGCCATTAACCTCCAGGATTTCGAGCAGTTCAAGGATCCGCTCCGCTTAGAATTCAAGGATCTTTTCACTCAGTCATTATCCGATACAATTGCCGTTGCTACCAGTTCCTTCATTATCCATCTGCCGATCAAGGATCATATCATTTCACGCAAGATAACCCGCCTGGCGCTGGTTTTTCGCAAAGAACCTGCGGGGTGGAAAATCTGTCACTGCAGTGTTTCCCTTCCGTTCGCCACGGTTCAGGAGGGGGAAGTCTACCCTCTGCAGGAGATGGAGGAGCGTAACAAACTGCTGGAAGAGCTGGTCGCAGAACGAACCATGGAACTTTCCGCAGCAAAAAAAGCCGCGGAGGCTGCCAATATCGCCAAAAGCCATTTCCTGGCGGTCATGAGCCATGAAATCCGTACCCCGCTCAACGCCCTGGTCGGCTTCAGCTCGCTGGCACGCACGGCAACCGATCCGGTCAAGCTTGGTCAGTACAACGCCATTCTTGAACAATCGTCACGTTCCCTGATGGAATTAGTTGATGATGTTCTTGATATGAGCAAGATTGAGGCGGGGCAGATGGAATGTGAGACCGTGCCGTTTAATCTGCACCAGGTGATCGGTAGCCTGGAAGAGCAGTATCAGCACCTGGCCGCACGCAAAGGATTATGGTTTCATGTTACTGTCCAAGACAATGTACCTGTCTGGGTCCTGGGCGATCCGGTCCGCCTGCGCCAGATCCTGGCCAACCTGCTGGCCAATGCCATCAAATTTACTGACAGTGGCGGGGTTTCCGTAAACATAGACGAGGGTAAGGGAGATCCGGGCAAAGGACAGCCAATGGTCAGCTTCGAGGTACAGGACACCGGCATCGGCATCCCCGAATCAGGTTTTGATCTGCTGTTCCAACCCTTCAGGCAGCTTGATCCGACAATCACCCGCAAGTTTGGCGGTACCGGTCTCGGCCTGTCTATTGTGCATAGCCTGGTAACGATGATGCAGGGGACTATCGCTGTTGACAGCCGCGAGGGGGAGGGGAGCTGTTTCGTCGTCGAACTGCCGCTCATGGCAACCGGACAGCTGCCGGCAGAACTCACTGCAGCACCGGTAATTCTGGTCCAGGGGCTGGTTCTCGTGGTTGAGGACAATGAATTCAGCCGCCGATTATTGAAAGATACCCTGACTTCCTGGGGGCAGGAGGTGCTGCTGGCGGAAGATGGTTGGCAGGCGTTGCAGCTTCTTGAACAGCAGCGCTTTGACCTGATTCTGCTGGATATCCGCATGCCGGGGATTGGCGGCATCGAAGTTGCCACCCGGATCAGACAGCAGGAGCGGGAGCGATCGGGAAAACCTGTACCGATCATCGCCATCACCGCCGACGTTGACGCCGCTACCCGCGCAGCCTGCCTGAGCGCCGGCATTAACGCGGTACTGGCTAAGCCGATCCTTCCCGAACAGCTGGCCAAGGCAATTGCCGCCCACTACGGGGGCGCCATAGTCACCTCATTGGGGAGCGAACCACTGCTGAATTTGCAGGCCAGCAGCGACCTGGGAAGCGACCCCGATCGCGCCCGGCAGTATCGGGAGCTGCTGCTGCAGGATATTGATGAAGAGCTGCAGAGCCTGTTGTCAGCCATTGATGGTAATGACCGTAACAGGCTCGGTCTGGCCGCCCATTCCCTGAAAGGTCTCTGTGGCAATCTGGCAAACCCGGAACCGGCCGAAATGGCGGCCTGGCTGCAGCAGCCTGCCTCAGCCGCCGGGGCCGATCAACTGCGTCTGGTGGCAGAACAGTTGCGAACGGCCTGCCAACGCTTGCTGGCGCAGGAGCATACCAAATGAACAGTGACGTACGGATACTGGTGGTTGACGATAAACAGAGTTTCTGCTTCATGATCAAAGGCTATCTTGAGGATGCCGGGTATCAGGCGGCCTCTGCCGCAAGCGGAGCCGAAGCTCTGGCTGAACTGGAGCAGGGGCGTTTTGATCTGGTCCTGTCCGACATGATCATGCCGGAAATGGACGGGGTGGAGTTATTGCGCCATGTGCGCAGCCGTTATCCAGAGCTTCCCTTCGTGATAACAACCGCCCATGGCAGTGTTGACAACGCCGTGGCTGCCATGAAAGAGGGGGCTAACGATTACCTGCTGAAGCCGCTCAACCGGGAAGAATTGCTCCTGGTGGTGGCGCGGCTGCTGGAAAACGCCCGACTACGGGCCAGCTTCGACCGGATGCAGGATACCGAACGGAAGAAGTTCAGCTTCCAGAATATAATAAGCAGCTCGGCGGTTATGGGAGAAACTCTGGCTGCGGCGAAGCGGGTGGCTGAATCCCCTCGCACGACGGTCTCAATCTATGGCGAAAGCGGAGTGGGAAAAGAAGTGCTGGCCCGGGCCATCCATATTGCTTCCGGGGAAAACATGACCAGTTTTGTGGCGGTCAACTGCGCCGCCATCCCGGAAACCCTGCTGGAAAGCGAACTTTTCGGCCATGTCAAAGGCGCTTTCACCGGCGCAGACCACGAACGTGAAGGTAAATGCAGCCGGGCACAAGATGGAACCCTGTTTCTGGACGAAATCGGCGACATGCCGCTGTCTCTCCAGCCCAAGCTACTGCGCCTGCTTGAAGAGCGTGTCTATGAAAAGGTCGGCTCAGACCGACCGATTCCCCTGAATTGCCGAATCATCGTCGCCACCCATCGCAACCTCGATGCATGCTGCCATCAAGGGACTTTCCGTCGAGACCTCTACTATCGCCTGAACATTTTCCCCTTGGCCATCCCTCCCTTGCGTGAACGTCGCGAGGATATCCCGCAGCTTGCCGAACATTTTCTGGACAGTTTTCGGAGGCATCAGGGCAAGGCGCTGCCCGGTCTCTCGCAGGCGGCCCTTGATCGGTTACTGGCCTACGACTGGCCCGGTAATGTCCGCGAACTGCGCAATCTGCTTGAATATGCCACCATCGTCACCAGTGATGACCTGATCCAGCCGGAACACCTGCGCCTTCAGCAGCAATTGTCAACCAACCACGAAGAGCCGATCAATGGCCATATTACCCTCAATTTCAACTTCTCCCCCGAAGAGTTCTCACTTGATGCCGTTAATCGGCGGGTGATTGAATGGGCTCTGGAAAAGTGCGACCAAAACAAATCATCCGCCGCTCGCCTGCTGAAGGCATCCCGCAAGCTATTCTACTAACCCTCCCTGCCGACTTGTCCTGCATGGGACAGGTTGTCCGAATCCGGACATATCTCCAGCACCATAACTCCATAACCTGCTGAAACAACAGAAATCGCTGCGGTGGCACGAATTTAGCGACATGCCCTGGTAATGTATGAGTTTTAGAACAAAACTGTCCTGTTTGGGACAGCTGCGTACACACCAGGAGATTGTCATGTCACAGGACACTGTAGAGCGGGTATTGGGAAGACTGATCACCGACGAAAGGTTTCGCACTCAGGCGGCTGCTTCCCTGGAGACAGCCAGTCTGCAGGAAGGGTATAGCTTGTCACAGACAGAACTGCTGCTGTTGTCCGGACTGGTGCTGCAGAGCTTTTCTGAACTTGCTCACCGGCTCAATCCCGGTTTGTGCAGGACTGGATGCTGAAGAATACTTACAAAATAAATCTGTACCGCTTTCTTGTACTTGCGCTTTCTTGGGGCCTGCGACTATGCAACAAACAAGGTGACACGAACGGAGTAGTCGGTCGCGTCGGTTGGCAAGGGTTTGGAGGGGGCGAAACGCCGGTGATGTTGGCCTGTAGTGAGGCGCTGCGCATGGGACTGTAAAACAAAACTTTCTGTTTTGACAGAACATACGGAGCAACAGAATTGAAATATCTCTGTAATTACTTTCTGTTACGTAAGATGGAACGGTTAGAATATGCACAAAAAAGTAGTCTATGCGATTGCAGGCGGCGGGGAAATTTGTGCTGAAGATCCGAGAATTCAGAAAATAGAGGAGACAACCATGAGTAATGAAGCCCCGAAACCGATCAGTAATGCACTGCAAGTCGGACAGATATCACGGCGCGATTTTATAAAATGCACAGCCGGAACAGTCGCTTGCATTTCTTTTGGGACACTGGGTTTTGGCTGCGGTAGCAGCACGACTCAGGTTAACGGATACGCAATTGATTCCACTGTTTCTACAACACTTGAGAGAACCGTTGTCCCTGTTGATCGTCCTTCGATCGGGCATACCGCAATGCCAAATGATGTGGCCGATTTTACCCGCTATGGTTACGGCGTCTGGAGTCCGCAAGCCGGGATCGGTTTTACGAAGAGGCTGGATCTCATGCCGTCAGTTTATGCTGCAACATCACAAACAGTTACCGGTAGCGCATTGCTGTTACGTTTTTTCACGATGACCGATATCCATCTAACCGACGTACAATCACCGGCTGAGACGATTTTTTTCGGGTTAGGGCAGTTGCCTTACCCGCCGGCTGTTAATTCGGCTTATTCTCCGGTAATCCCTTACACTACCCAAGTGCTGGATGCCGCGGTACAGACGGTAAATGCACTGCACAGAAAGCAGGCCGTCGATTTCGGCCTGTTTTTAGGCGACGTGATCAATAACGCGCAGCATAATGAACTGCGTTGGTTTATTGACATTCTTGACGGCAAGATCATCAACCCCAATTCGGACCCCAAATCTACGTCAACAACCGATTACATGCGCACATTCAAGGCAGCCGGACTCGACGCCGCCATCAAATGGTATCAGGTGATCGGCAATCACGATCATTTCTGGTCCGGAGTAAATACTCCGACCGATAAGATTGCGCAGGCACTGATCGGAGAACAGGTTCTTAATCTCGGAAATATTTTAACCGGCTCACCTCTTGACAGTACTGGCTACTACATGGGTGTTGTCGATGGCTCGTCGGCGCTTGGAAAAGTAATCCTGTCCGGCCCTGATACGGGATATGCAACCCCGCCGAAGGTGAATGCCAACCCGGACCGTAAATTTGTCCCCAGTAGCGACTGGGTGGCCGAGTTTTTCACATCATCGTCCTTACCAAACGGCCATGGTTTTTATCCGTCTGTCGGCGACCCTGCACTAAAGGCCTGTTATTCGTTTGAACCTAAAGGGAGTGAGCTGCCGCTCAAGGTAATTGTCCTTGATAATACCGAAGATGAAACCATAACAGGCCCTCTGGGCGCCAATGGCTATATTAATCAGAGTCGTTTTGACTGGCTGAAGAGTGAACTGCTGGAAGGACAACAGAACGGTAAACTGATGATTATTGCTGCACACATTCCGATAGGGGTAGACAGCACATTGTGGGACCCAGCTTCAACTCCCACGGAAACCACCTTGGTTGAGGAACTCAAAAAATACTCGAACCTTATCCTGTGGGTTGCAGGACATCGTCACATGAATACGGTTACGCCCATGCCGTCGCTAGACCCCGACCATCCCGAGCTCGGTTTCTGGGAGGTGGAAACCGCTTCCTTGCGGGATTTCCCTCAGCAGTTCCGGCTTTTTGACATCGTCCGCAACAGCGATAACACGATCTCTATTTTTGCGGAAAATGTTGATCCAGCGGTAAGTTCAGGCTCCCCTGCCGCAACTTCGCGCTCGCTCGCAGTTGCGGCGTATCAGATATCTGACGGTCAGGCTGTACTGCAGTACCAACCCAGCGGCGCGTACAATGTTGAGCTGGTAAAACAGTTAAGCCCGGAAATGCAGAATATTATCCGGAACCACGGAACACCTCTTCATTGATGAAGAAAGAGGACCGTATGAAAACCATAGGACAACTCAGAAGATTCGGGAATTTGTGAAAATATGAATTTAGAAAAAACTCTGCTCAAGCAAAATAAAGTCATATTTATACAGAATTATTTTTGGCGTGGAGGGTAAATATTTTTAATATAGAAAAGCAATCAAATTTATACGTTGATACATACTTATACAAATATTGAGGAGATAATATGTTGAAGAATATTCATTATTTAAAGAAAACTATAGGGTTTGCATTTCTGCTGGTAAGTATGACTTTCACAGTAGTCGGCTGTGGTAGTGATAGCGCACCAACACCTACACCGGAAGTACAGTCACAAAATGCAATGAAAGAAGCGTTTACCTATCTTGAACAAGTTGGCAATACAAATGACAGCGAACAAATAAAATTGGATAATCTGAATAAAGCGCTGGACAAAACTATTAATTCATACGACTTATATCCGAATCAAGATGCCTTGCTTGTGAAGGCTTTTATCGAAGTTGGCTTGAACAAGTTTACTGATGCGGAAAATACTTTGAGCAAGGTTGATGCAGAGTATCCTGAACATTCAGAAGATGAGTTTATTAGAGCCTATTTGAACGCCAAAGAGAACAAAGATGCAGCAGAAGTTTTGAAGTATTTAAATTTGTCTATGAGTAATGATTTTTCAGGAATGGGTGAAGAATTATGGTGGGGTTTTCTTGATAAATTACCAGCTTTTGCAAACTTTAGAACAACGTCTGAATACACAGATTTGCTAAATATGAAGAGTGCAGCAAAAACTGTATTTTCTTCTACGTATGTCTGTACACAAAATAAAACATGGTACAAGACTCGTTGGTTTGGTATGGAAATTGGTGTATCGCACGATGACAAGATAAAATATTTGGACAACTCACTATTGGCAGTTCAATTCTTTGGAATGTTTACTCCTCCTCCGGTACCTCTGCTTCTGGGAACTTATGCCATGGGAGAACGTATAGCAATAAATTTAGCGGAGAGTGTATTCGGTCATGGCTGTGGGGTCAAACTCAATGACACCTGGCTTAATATGGCTATTTGGATACCAACGCCGCAGAAATAATAAGGGATGTAGAAATTGCAGATATACCATATATCTTTCGTAGGGTGGCCGTGCCCACCTTGCCTTTACTGCTGTATATATTGACATTGTCAACAACGGTGGGCACGGCCCACTCTACCGAAAGCGGTAATTTAGTATTTTCCAAGTCCCTAAGATGTTCTCCGTGATTTCATGTGAATAGGCTTCGAAAATTGACCCACCAAAGGCGTCCTAAATGACCCACCTCGTTTTGAAATACCGTTGAAAATGAGCATGTTAAATGATTTTGTGGGTCAGTCTTCGACGCCTAAATTGGTTAAAGTTCAATGCCGGCCCACAAAACATCATTCAACACTCAGCGACAGAATCACCCTCCACAAACATCTCCAACCGTTCAGAATCCACTGAAAAAATCAGATTATTCATGTCTCTCTTCAAAGGTCGAGACGATGTCTATGCCAAAAGGTGGGACAGCAAAAAAAGGGGACCGCTGGTTATTCGCCGGAATCAGCCCGGAGTTTTCTTGAGCAGGTGACCGCTCTTCAACGGCAAAGACGGTCAAGACAGGCTGCCGAGCTATTTGGAGGCGGTGCTAATGCTTTTTCCGAATATGAGCGAGGTACAACGCGACCAGCCCGCTCAACCGTTATGCTGCTACATCTGCTGGATCATCACCCAGAACTGCTTCAGGAGCTGCGCAGGCTGCAGCACTGACTTGTGGAGGAATGTTCTTGAGGTTCTCTATTGAAGAACGCTACAAAGGCATCAAAATCCACTGCGACGCTCAGATAACGCCGCGTTTTATCAAAAAATACTGCGAGCTGACAGGCACCACCGGCAAACGGATTCCTAATCAGATCTTAAGGCCTGGTATATTTGGCCCGCTCGAACGAGCTTGAAGGCGACAGCACCCCTTGGCTTGCCGTCATACTTGAGTTTATCGCCGGGTACGTTTGGGAAGATAAATCATTCCGGCTTCAGACAGTGGATTGTCCTTTCACAGCGCAGTTCAATTAACATAATGATTTTATCTAGTATGCTGTGACCATTACCTTCTGATTCAAAAACTGCGATTGTTTTTGCAGCAAGATCAGGCAATCGCCCAGCGATATTCAGAATGCGTTTTTTTACCTGTGCCGGCGACAGGCCTGCTTCGGCAGCAAAACGCTCCCAATGCCTCAACTGTAGTTCAGTAAATCGATACTTGCTGCCGATTTTCATCGCCATCTTGTCCGTCAGATTCGGATAAACCGCAGTGGACAGCACGTCGTAACATGGTGCCAACACGATTCCCTGTGTTGTGCAGAGCAATGAAAAATTCTTTCCGTGGGCATCGTGATTACCGACCATGGCATTGAAAATCGCAAAGTCCAATAGTTTCAGGATCTGTGGAGCACTCGGTCTCGTTGCCCGGCGCAATAGCTCAAATGCCTGCGATAGATCCGGCCCGCCTTCGTTCTGATATTTGTATTCCGGGGCTACTGCCAGAGCCTGGCAAAAGTCCTCCTGATGCAAACGCATTAAGCGCCCATCTGCTGTTACCTGCCGGTCATAACGTTCCACAAGCAAATAATTTCTGTCGCTAATACGGCGAATCTCCGCTTTGACGGTATCAAACTTCAGAGCATTGGCCAGGGCCAGGCAAAAACCTTCATTGAAGACGCTACCCTCCACGCCGGCAATTGCCGGTTTAAGAATATGCGAACTTGGAGAGTTGAAAAGCGGTAACCCGATACGATCACCTTCAGCAACCACAGGGAGTTTGTCCTGTGCACCCGCCAGAGACAGCCGTAATCCTTCCTCACCGGCGAGCATCGGACGTTTTGGCATTTCATCGAGAAGGCGTAACAGCTCTAATTCATCGAGCCAACGAACGAGATCGTGTTTATCCTGGGCTTGTGGCATCTGCCCTGGCTCCATTAAAGTCACGGCACCAGCGCATTCTCCACCAATGCCATCAAGGAGAGCAAAGTCGTTCTGTCTCGAAACGTGCAGAGCCTGGGCGATTAACTTACGCTTGTCTCCTTCAGGTAGAAGACCTGCAAAAAATGGACGGGTGGCACGATCATCAAACGCTTCTGACTGAAGAGGCAGTGATTGCGATAATGGAATCGAATTAGTCGTATTCAGCCAGCCACTCACATAGGAAAAGTTCAAGCGGCCATCAATCTGTGACAAGGTTCCTATGTGTGTTCCGAACAACCAGACACCCAGTTGACGAGTCATGATCTAATCCTCCTTACCGGTTGCCAGGCCTTCAACACACAGATTCCCACCCAACGCATGAAGCACGCGGAGAACATTTTCCAGACGGAGTGTTGGTTTGCCGGCTTCCAGTTCGACAACGAAACGCACACCGACACCTGAAGCCAGAGCCAGTTGTGGCTGCGTTAAGCCAAGACGTTTGCGTGCGGTTCGTACTGCCAAGCCAAGTGAAATTGGAGTGTCTATTTTTGTAATCATAAATATTTCCCCTTCGGGAATTATTACTCCAATAATGGTATAAAGCAAGGTAAATATCCTGATCGGGAAATAATAGGGGAGATCGCTTAGGCGCAGTGATGGATTTACCGAACGGGAAATATTTTCACCAGATGCATGAAGCGATAATTAAAAAAAGGCGACGGCCTTCTACCGGATGTAAAGCTTGGTATTGGAATTAATCCGTGTTTCATAAACCCCTGCTGCTCCAAAAACAGCTCAATCTTCTCACGATTTCTACTGAATGGGTTATGCCGACCACTCAACCAATCTGATAGTTGTTCGGGATCCCTCCCCATTATTTCACCAAGATCATCAAAATTCATTCCTCTTGCTCGTTTGTACCAGGCAAGGTGCCCTACGGTGCCATCCGGACAATCGAACGGAATATAACCTAGAAATTTGATAATACTTGGATTATATTGCAGTTCTGGTTCGGTGCAATGTTCCCGGTTCCAGATAGAGGATTCGGTGACGCCGATAATCTCGGCGACCTCTCTGGAGGAGTCCGAGGTCCATACGTCTTTTGCGGATGTGGTCACCAACTGTGATGGAAAATTCAGGATAACCGGGAAGCTGCTGTTTTCGAGGGGAATTTGAATTGAGGACGAGTGCCGTTTTGAGTGAGAAAAGTAGAGAAAGGTTAACACACCTCTGCCCCTGCGGTTATTTATCCGATCCGACCCATCCCTGTACCTGCACCCCCGTCGCCATCCATCGCTACCGTTCCCGTATATCCGGTCCGCTATTGGACCGCATCGACATTCACATTGAAGTGCCAGCGGTCAAATACCGCGACCTGGCCGACCGTGGCGATGCTGAAAGTTCTGCGTCAATCGCCCTTCGAGTTGAGCGTTCGCGTGAACGTCAGCTGGAACGCTACAAAGGCACAAAAATTCATTGTAACGCCCAGATGACACCCCGCTTCATCAAGAAATACTGTGAACTCGATGCCTCCGGCAACCGCATGCTGGAACTGGTTACCGACCGGCTCGGCTTCTCGGCCCGTACCTACACCCGTATCCTCAAGGTGGCCCGCACGATCGCAGATCTTGACGGGAGCAATACCATTCATGAGCAGCACATTGCCGAGGCAATTCAGTACCGGAGTCTGGATCGGAAGACATCATAACACGAGACAAATCCCTACTACCTTCCGTACTACCCGGCTCGTGAGGGCGAAGTCTATCCGCTGAAGGAACTGGAGGACCGCAATCAGTTTCTGGAAGAGCAGGACGCCGAACGAACTATTCAGCTTTCAGAAGCGCCGCACGCCTGCTGAAGGCATCCCGCAAGCTTTTATACTAGCCCGCCTTACCTCTCTCAATCCTGTCAATTGTGTCAATTTGTTCTATCTGGGACAGCCTGTCCTGTTTGGGACAACTTTTTCATACCACGTTTCTGTAGCCTCCCGAAATTACATAAATCATGTATGTGTCTGGCGGCCGATTCACTAGAGGCGGCCAGGCAGCAGTAAGGGTATCGCCTGTCTCCGGCAGAGCTGCTGCTGTCCGGCCTGGAGCTGCAGTGCATTACTGAGCTTGCCGGCCAGCTTAATCCCGTTTTGTGTCGGGCCGGGGGCGGAAAAGGTGCCATTGATGAACGATAGAGTCAAGCCGATGGAGAAGCCATCTGCCGGACCTTGACAAGCAGACAAGTGCTGATACGCTTTAATAGAATTTTTATCAAGCAGCCAACGTATTAAAAACAGGAGGTTTTTATGCGATTCATCAAATTGCTTGGTCTGTTTTCTATGACCGCACTGTTTTTTCTTCTCTGCGGATGTAGTGGTGGCAGCAGTGCCGGCAGCAGTGGTGCTGGCGACTCCTCTCAGTTCCTGCCCAATATGAACCAGAAGATCACACCACTGGCGGTGCCGAATTCACGGTTTGAAACGCTGAACCCGGACCTGCCCGGCATGCCGGAGTGGCTGGCCGGGCAAGCGGTCACAACTGTGGTGAGTCCTGATAAAAAGACCCTGCTGGTTTTGACGAGCGGATATAACCGCGTCTACACGTCCACCCCCAGCACACCCTATCCCTGGTACACGCCGTACTCGTATGAGTATGTGTTCGTCTACGATATTTCGACGAGCACGCCGGTCAAAAAGCAGGTCGTGAAGATTTCCAATACCTACAACGGGATTGTCTTTGATCCATCCGGCAAGGCTTTTTACGTGGCCGGTGGTGTCGATGACAACATCCACATTTTTACCCGGATCGCTGATGGAACCTGGGGTGAAGCCGGAAGTCCGCTTGCCTTGGGCCACTCTACACAGGGCGTTGGCCTTCCCGGCAGTGGAGACTCTTCACAAGGCGTAAACCTTCAAGTTGGCGTGAAGCCGTGCGCCGCAGGGGTGGCTCTTTCCAGTGACGGCAAAACAATGATAGTGGCGAATTATTACAACGACTCGATATCGGTGTTCAAGGGAGGCTTGAACGACTGGAAGATGTCCGCGCAGAATCTCGACCTGCGCCCCGGCAAGAGCGGCGGTGCAAGCGGCGAGCCGGGCGGCGAATATCCATTTTGGGTGGTTGTGAAGGGTAACGAAACGGATGGCACATCAACGGCATATATATCAAGTATTCGCGACCGCGAGATCGTTGCCGTTAATCTGAACGGAACACCGTCGGTAATGACCCCCCGCATCAAAGTAAAGGGTCAACCGAACAAGATGACGCTGAACAAGGATCAGACGCTGCTGTATGTCGTCGAAGACCAGACGGATACGATTGACGTAATCAACACCGCAACTAACACGATAGTCGGCACCATTCCGGTAATCGCTCCCGCATCGGTAATGCCTGACGTGGCTCAATATACGGACGCGAACTCCAAAAGCGTAAAGCGCACGGGCGCTAACTCCAACAGCGTGACGCTCTCGCCTGATGAGAAGCAACTCTACGTGACCAATGGCAATCTGAATTGCGTTGCAGTGGTGAATCTGATCGAAACAAAAATAAACGGCCAGGTAGTTGGTCTCATTCCGACCGGTTGGTATCCAAACTCTGTCAGTTTCAGCAAAGATGGCAATTGGGTGTACGTGGTCAACGGCAAATCGGCAACAGGGGCGAATCCAAACATGCGCTACAGCTACGGTCCAGCGGGCCACACAAGTGGCTTGATATCGAATCAGTATAATCCTCAGTTGATCAAGGCCGGCCTGCAGAGCTTCCCTCGCCCCAGCCCTGCACAGCTCACAAAACTGACGACGCAGGTCGCCACGAACAACCGCTTTTCCTACACCGATAGCGCCAACGATATAGCGGTCATGGCGGCCGTGCGAGATAAGGTCAAGCACGTTATCTTCATCATCAAGGAAAACCGGACGTACGACCAGGTTCTGGGTGACCTGGAAGTCGGCAATGGCGATCCTGATCTGGCTGAGTTTGGAAATAGATACACACCGAATCAGCATCAACTGGCGCGACAATTCGTCACGCTAGACAACTTCTACGCCACCGCCGAAACCAGCTATGATGGCTGGCCGTGGACTACATCTGCTCGCGCCACCGACTTGATAGAACGCCAATTCCCGGTAACCTACGCTGGACGCGGCCTCAGCCTTGATGGGGGTACGAATCGCAGTGTGAATGTTGCCCTGCCAAACGATGGCTATCCGGGTGTTACGCGACAGCGCGCCAATCCTCTTACACCGACCGATCCGGATATCTTAGCGGGCTATGCCGACGTGTCTGCGCCGGATGGACCGAATAGTGATGAGACTGAAGTGGGGAAAGGTTGCTTGTGGGACTCCGCGTTGCGGAAGGGTCTAACAGTTCGCAACTATGGTTTCTTTCTGGATGGCGCCCTCTATACCCAAGGTAACATCCATAGCATTCCGCTGGATCGTGACCCGTTCTCAACCGGCACGGTAGTGGCCTATGCCGCGAACGTTGCCCTTGCTCCGTTAACCGATAAGTTTTTCCGCGGGTTCGATAACTCGTTTCCGGATTATTACCGCTTTAAAGAGTGGGAACGAGAATTCGATAATTACGAGAAACCTGGAGCGGAACTTCCTGCTTTAAGCCTTGTTCGCTTCATGCACGATCACACCGGAAACTTCGCCAACGCAATTGACGGCGTCAATACTCCTGAGGTGCAGCAAGCCGATAACGACTATGCGGTCGGCCTGCTTGTTGAGAAGATCTCAAAAAGCCCTCGCTACAAGAACAACACCCTGATCTTCGTCATTGAAGACGACGCGCAGGATGGCGGCGACCACATCGATTCGCACCGCACCATCGCCTTTGTGGCAGGCGCCTATGTGAAACAGGGCAAAGTGGTTTCATCGCAGTACAACACGGTCAACTTCCTGCGCACAATTGAAGAGGTGCTGGGCCTTCCACCGATGAACTTAAATGATGCGCTTGCACGGCCCATGGCCGACATTTTCAACACTACAGCGGCTCCGTGGAGCTTTGCCGCTGTTCCGGCACAAATTCTTAATGGTACCACTTTACCGCCGTTTCTCGACAAATCGGCCAACAAGTCGGCCCGCCTGAATGCACCGAAATCGACGCACGATGCGAAATACTGGGCGCAGGTCACCAAGGGAATGGACTTCACCACGGAAGACAAGTTCGATTTCGCAACTTACAATCGTATCCTCTGGAAAGGGTTAATGGGCAACAAGCCCTATCCCGTCGACCGGACCGGAAAGGATCTGCGCCAGAATCGCAAGGAACTGCTTGCACGTTACAACCGGTCTCTGAAAGATACGGTTAAGCAATCAAATATGAAATCACCAAGATAGGTTTTTGCCAACACTGAGATGCGGTCTTCGCACAAAGTCCGTGTCCACATGCTACTAGAAGAGTATAAAATGAATGTAAAAACCGTGTATTAACATTAGTTGCACTTCTGCTCTGTGTTAGCCTCTCGGCATGCGGAAATGACAGTTCCGCACCGCAGGTTCAGCCGGGGCATGCTTTGCAGATTGGGAGGCTGCACTTGCTGAAGAGGAGAACACATCGGTGAAGATTGAGATGTTGATGAGGTTGACTGAGGAGAAAGGCGCCTTGGCTGCGCCCACCCTGATCCGCCTCATCGAAGAAGGTGACTACCGGTTACGTGCTGCAGCTACCTCTGCCCTGCTGAGGGTCGGCAAAGACGTTGCCGAATTGATGAAGCCGTTGATTGCCGCGGGGGAGGAACTGTGGCTGGAGGAGCATCTGCGGGCATGATCCCGGCGCTGTCCAGCTTCCGCCCCGAATGGCTCGACTCCGCTGAAGCGGGAGGCTACGTGCACCAAGCCGGTCAAGAGCACGGCTGAATATTTCGCGAAATAGACGTTTTTTCGAGCCCCCGCTTTTTGCAGAGATACATTTACAAAAAAGGAGAACTACCGTGAAAAGCATAACCCGGTTCAGTCGCTGCATCCTTCTCATTTTGAGCTTTACGTTACTGGTGTTATCTGGCTGCGGGGACGGAAGTAACAGTACAACGCCAGCAACATTTACAGCTAACCAGGTGGCCGGTAAAACATTCACGTATTCCAGCTCCACCGGCTCCACAGGAACAGTCGCATTTAACGCCGATGGTGCCTGGAGTACAACAATTGGTACATTAACCTTTAGCGGAACTTGGAGCGTTACCTCGAACGGCAAGCTCGTATGTGTCACCACTGCCGGCGGGAATCATACCAACACGTACACGCTCCTCTCAATTACCGCAAACTCCATTAACACCAGTGTCGTCGAAGTAAATCCTTCCGACCCCAATAACCCTGCTACCTACACCGCCACATTCACCGCCACACTCAGCCTACGCGGAAACGTAGTTGGAGTCCCGACCCTGATAGGAACGCAAACCATTACCCAGCTTGATGCGATAACTCTTGGCGGCCTGGTTGCCTTGACCGGTAAGGCCAAATGCGATGTCAAGGTCGAACAGATAAACTACCGGACACCCGGAGTACAGCCTGGGGAAATGTCCAATGCCTCTGCTGCTGTTCTGATTCCGAGCGGGAATGACCCTGGTTGCAAAGGACCATTTCCATTGATAGCTTTTGCCAGGGGCACAAATCTGGAGAAGGCGCATACGAATGCAACTCTTACCGACCCGTCAACGGTGCTTTTGATGACTTTCTTTGCGTCGCAGGGCTACGCGGTGGTTGCAACCGATTATCTTGGTTACGCCTTGTCCAACTATCCGTATCACCCCTATATGCACGCGGACACGGAAGCGAGTTCAGTAATCGACTCGATCCGCGCGACACGAAATGCGGCATCGTCACTGGGTTTGACTCTGAACGGCAAGATAATGGTCACCGGCTACTCACAGGGCGGTCATGCTGCCATGGCGACACAACGTGCAATCGAACGCGACAACGCGGGTGAATTCAACATTGTTGCGGCTGCCCACCTTGCCGGGCCATACTACGTTTCAAAGGCGTTGATTGACGGGGTTGCCAATCCGATTCTCGGGATACAGTACTTCGTGCCATTCCAGATTACCGCCTGGCAAAAAATGTATGAAAATCTTTACAACACTGCGTCTGACGTATTCAATTCTCCGTACGACGGCTTTATCGAAGCCCTTTTGCCGGCCGTGAACTATCCCGCCGACCTTGCTAAACTTCCTGCAACCACAACAGCTCCCTCAGTGGCGCGGGATACCGTCTTTAAAACCGCCTACCTGACTGACCTTGCAACAAATCCGAACAATGCCACGGCAGTCGCTGCCAAAAAACAGGATCTACTCGGCTGGAATCCCAAGGCACCCACCACATTGTGTGGTGGGTCTGGAGACACTACGGTCAATTTCAGTATTAATGCGCAAGCTCTGTATGATGATTTCCTCAGTCGCGGGGTAACCGTCACTCTGGTGGATGTTGATCCCATGATTAAGGCTGCGTATGGCAGCGTTGATCCGGTAACGTATAACAACAAATATCATGGCGAATACGAGGAGCCTTTTTGTATTTGGGAAGCGAAGCAGCTGTTTGATCAGTACAAATCAAGATAAGGAAAGGAGATTTCTATGCAACATATTAAATGGCTTGGTCTTTCTCTTAGCGCAGTATTCCTTTTTCTCAGCGGGTGCAGTGGCGACAGTGCCGGCACCCAGGTTCAGCCCAAATGGACTTATGCCGTATACTGCGATACTAGAGGCGACAATGACGCGACTAACGTAACTAAATCCGGCGTAAACGAGGCTGTGGTTAATTCGGTAGCTAAAGATATGGTGAAGGAAGGTGTAGAGCTGGTCATTTTCCCGGGAGATCTTGTAAATGGGTTTTTCCGTATCAGCACACCATACGCCGATCAATTCGCAACCTGGCGCAAAGCTATGGCACCTGTTTATGATGCGGGCATCAAAGTCTATCCTGTACGGGGAAACCATGAAAATGGCCCCCCAGATCCTTTCAAAGATTTTCCATGGCCTCCGGATGTAAGTGCCACCCCGGTATTCGTTCCTATCCCTGAACTCAAGGCAGCTTACCTGACAGCTTTTTCCGACCCTTGGATTCCTGTCAATGGACCGGCAGGCGAAGTAGGTCTCACCTACAGTTTTGTCTATAAAAACGCGTTTTTTGTCGGGCTGGACGAGTTTATAAACCCTCTCAGGGTAAATCAGCCATGGCTCGATGAACAATTGAGGCAAAACAAACAACCGCATACTTTTGTTTACGGCCATACCCCTGCGTTTCGGGTCGGTCATACAGACTCACTGGCTTATTATCCCGATGACCGTAATCTGTTCTGGAACAGCATCGGGAACGCAGGCGTCCGGTTGTACTTCAGCGGACACGACCATCTGTACAATCGGGCGCATATCAATGATCATGCCGGGCATACCATCTATCAGGTGTTGGCCGGCTCAGGCGGGGCTCCTTTTGGTACATGGAATCCTCCATATGCCGAAGGCGACAAGGTGGAGGTGGTCAATGATTATCACAATGAAGCGCTTTACGGTTATGTTCTCGTGACTGTTGACGGGCCTCATGTGACGATGAGATGGAAAGCCCAGCTGAACTTTGGGGGACAGGATGAATGGACAACCATAGACACGCTTGAATACACGGTGAACTGATAAAGAGGCTGGAAAAACAAATTTGCAGATATGCCGGAGCCGAAAACCATTCGTGCTTTCTGTTTCGTCTCACAAAATAACCAACATTTACCGCAATGCTTCAAGAGTAGCTACCGTGAAAACTACCAGCATATTTTTAACAAGTTTGTTCGTAACAGCAATGCTGTTGGCAGGATGTGCAGGCAGTACAACTCCCAATCCTCCCGCACCACTGAACGCTGCCAACCTCAATCTGATCTTCGTGGTAAGCCCGGATCTGGCCTATAACACGCCCGGAGACATCCAGCCGGACACGGCAAATTTTACCAGCCAAGGGCTCAATCGTTCACTCCAGATGGCCACGTTTTTGAAACAGCAGGTGCTGGGCTCAAAGAACGTAACCGGTATTTACACGCTCGCACCGATGACCCATTTGCAAACCGCTAACAACTATCCTGACATGGTGGCAATCGGGTTCATTCAGCAGTTTGCCGTTCTCAACCAGGTCACGCTCTACGATGATGCGAATAAGGACCCGTACACCGCCAACTGTTTCCCGATCAATGTATCGTATGCAGAAGGAGGAGTGCCGACAGGAGTTGCCATTCCCACTCCTATCGAGCCTGGCGCTCCCAGTTACTGCCCAGGCTGTACCGGGCTGGATTTTAACAACACAAACGACAATAACGATACCTTGGTAGCTGGCATTATTGATAAAAAGACCTCGGGCTATTATGTTTTTTCTGCGCCTTGGGAGACAATCAAGGCGCTGATGACGAAAATTAATACTCAGTACGGCTACAACCTGAATCTTCCAACCACTTATATGGGTACGAATTACGTCTATGCCATATCAATTCCGTCTTCCGGAAAAGCTAGCCTGGTTACCTACAACAGCAAACTAAACCCGCCTGCCAGTTACCCGGTTCTGCCCGCGCCGGTGGCAAGTGCTGCATGCACAAACAAGTTTCAGCCGTATTTCAGCACAGTGCTGACTAGAGGAGTGAATGCTGTTGGAGCAAATGAAAGTTCAACGATATACATTGTCCGGCATGCAGAAGCACACCCGGATTCTTTATTTGGGTTTGATGACGGCAACTACGTGGCTGCAGGTCAGTGGCGAGCGTTGTCCCTTGCCAACGCGCTGAAGGGCAAAATAAGTCCTGATAAGGTGTATTCAATTGATCCTGCCGAAATGTGGTATCCTAATTATAATTTCAATGTTTCGTATGTCAGACCGTCATTAACGGTACTGCCCTATGCTATTGCCAATAATCTGCCCTATTACCTGGCCGCGGGCATATCTTTAGGGTCAGCGTTTAACCCGACCGATGCAACCGTGGCTCAAGATACCAGTAATTTCTTCTTTACCGGCGGCACATTCTCCAATCAAACTCTGCTGGTGGCATGGGAATCCGGGCATATCAAGCCGTTCTTAAATGCACTTTTGAGCAGCTATGGGGTTAGCAGCGACAAGTTACTGCCGACAAGCTGGCCATCTGAAGACTACGATACCATCTGGACCGTAATCTTGGATGCTCAAGGTAATCTGACCGTACATAATGCATTGTGCGAAGGGATAGATACTACGAAGTTGCCGGAAACGGCACCACTATTCTAAACGTACGAAGAAAGGATACTATATGAGACCATCACTCTGTTTTCCAACGGCCTGTTCTCGCGCCGTAACCGGATTACTGTTAACATCTGTCATATACATGACAAGCCTGATCGGCGGATGCGGAACCAGTAGTTCAAGCATCTCGGTTCAGGACAACCGTGCCGTTCAAGACTATTTTGCCGTTATTGACAGTGTAAAAAAGGAACAACCTGATCTCGTGGTTGCACTGACAAAATTTCCCAAGGGGGCTGACCTCCACAACCATCTTTCAGGCACCGTGATGCCGCAAGATTTTATTGCCTTCGGCAAAGCTGACGGTGATTGTTTTGGGGCGGACCCGCTTGTTCCGACCATGTACACGGTTGCGGCGGCTACCGCACCAGGTATCTGCGGAAGTGGTTTCAAGCTATTGACACAGGCAAGCACAGAAGAACAGCAGCAGCTGATTCAGTCTTTTTCCCTGTACCAGTTCAATGGCCATGGCGTTACCTCGATCCAGGACGGACATGACCAGTTTTTTGCTACTTTTGGCCGTTTCAATACAATCGATACGTACGGCAACAAACCGTTAATGCTTGCGAAACTCCTGCAACAGGAAAATGCGGAAGGTGTCAGCTATGTTGAAACAATGATTTCCTTCCAATCCGCTGCGGTCAGCCATCTTGCCGATCTGTTGCGGCAAAAATATCCGGACCCCACAACGTTCACGCAAAGCGATAATTATCCAGCCATGTACGATTACCTGCTGAGCCAGGGATTAAACGACGCCGTAGTCGCAGCGCAAGCAGATATTGCCACCTACATGAAAGGAGTTACCGCTCTACTCAAATGCGACACCGTCGCCAAAGACCCTGCCTGCGACGTTTCATTGGATTTCCAGGCGGCCGCAAACCGGAACGCGTCGTTGAAAGACGGGAGCGCCGATTTGCCGAAAATATTCACCCAGATCGCTTTATCCTGCCTTCTTGACGATACGGAAAGAAAAGTAGTGGGAGTAAATTTGCTTAGTGGCGAAGATGCCCCAGTTTCAATGCAGAGCTTCACGACTCAGATGAAATTTTTCAGTTATTTCCATAACCTCTTTCCCCGGGTAAACATTGCTCTCCATGCCGGCGAGATCACCCCCTACTTTGTCGGAACCGGTAATCAGGCACTCAAGGAGCATCTCACCGGTTCGATTCAGGCAGGCGCAAAACGCCTGGGCCATGCCGTTTCCTTCAGCTATCTGAGTGAAAATGACAAGAGTGATGTCGTCACACTGATGCGCCGGAACAACACTGCCGTAGAAATTAATTTCACCAGTAATGCCCAAATCCTGGGCGTCGCCGGTGATGAACACCCATTCCTGAACTATTTCCGGAAATATGGTATTCCGGCGGTATTTTCGACGGACGATGAGGGGGTTTCATATGCCAACTTCACCGACGAATGGATCTACGCAGCCCGTAAATACCGGATAACGTATACCGATGCCGTGCAGCTGGCGCGGTCCAGCCTTCAGTACAGTTTTCTTCCCGGTGAGCCGCTCTGGTTAGACGTCGTGTCATCCAGTGTTGTCAGCCAGTGTGCCGGTGAAATCCTGGGAAATAGCAACCCCGGGGAACCGTGCAAAATATACCTTGGAAGCAACGAGAAAGCGGGTGCGCAATGGTGCTATGAAACGAAATTGTCCGGTTTTGATAAGGAATATGGAGCAACGCTCCGGGCATATCTCGGCAATTAGCACAGTGCAGAAGAGCCAGTCGTCCTGGAAGTGCCGAACGTTACGGGATGTGCCCGACCGTGCAGGTGGCAGCTTCACCTAAATGCCGCTGCATCTCAGGTAGTTCGGTTGTGCCCATAAAGGAGTCTTTCATGCGATACCTGAAATGTCGGAACAGGCTGTCATTACTTTCACTTGTCTGGCTGTTTGCCGCCTGCGGCAGCGACTCGTCAGCGCCTCCTGCTCCGGCTCAGGTCAGTCTGCAGGCGCAATATTCCAGCGCTGTTGCCGATGCCCGCACGGTCACTCCGTCAGAAATATCACGCTATCTCACACCAATTACAAATGAAAATCCCAATCTCATCTGGGAAAACGGCGTGGCGGGGTCGCGACTGCTGGTGGTGACCTGGCTGGGTGATGCTGGTAAATACTACAAATGCACCGATCCTGGCGGCTGTCCCGGCAACAGCTGTAAAGAGGGGGGCGAATGTCCGACATACAGCTATGACAACTGGGTGACGGTGGTGCCGGAGATCAGGAACTTTTTCGGCATCTCCCTGCCACAGCCGTTACGCATTGCTCAGTTGCTGGGACTTCCGCCCGAATATGCCGTTAAGGATGATCCGAGCGAGGCAAAATACATGCTGGAAATGTGGGTCTCCCCGAAGGACCTCTTCCGCCCCTGTCCCGACACCGAGATATCGGATACAGCCTGCGAAACCAGTTTCCCTGCCGATATGTTCCGGATTCTCGACCTGAACAACAAGGTCAGGGCGACCGAAGGGACAGACTACGGCGTTTTCAAGACCTACTCTTCCTGGTTCAACAACCGCACCCGAAACGGCTACACTATGGGTTCCTCCCCCTATCCCTGGACCCGTCTCGGCTATACCTACGACTGGGGCAGCAGTAATCATACCGGCCTGAGCGAGTTTGTCCTTCACGGCAGAAAAGTGGACGGATCAAAAATTTCGGTCGGCATCAAATCGGTAAAAACCACGGCTGAATATTTTACGAAATAACTCTATCAGCAGCTTTGTAACCAGGGGGGTAATTCCCCAAAAAAGATAGTGTCAAAAGTTCCATGAAAAGCCGGGATGTATAAATGGAAAAGGCGAAACGGTGAGGGCAGTTACCGTTTGGGCACTTGTGGATAGTCACTTCCTTTTGTGACTTCCATAGAAAAAGGAGGATATCACCGTGGACGGATTCATGCAGGCAGCTATTGAGGAAGCTCGGCAGGGTCTTGCGGAAGGTGGCATTCCGATCGGATCAGTGCTTGTGCATAATGGGAATATTCTGGGCAGAGGCCACAACCGACGGGTGCAAAAGAGGAGTGTGATTCTTCACGGCGAGATGGATGCCCTGGAAAATGCCGGACGGCAACCGGCCAGTGTCTATCGTGAGTCGGTACTGTACACAACCTTGTCACCCTGCGCCATGTGCAGCGGGGCAATTTTGCTATATGGTATCCCGCGGGTGATTGTCGGTGAAAACAGCACGTTCATGGGGGAGGAGGGGTGGCTCCGTTCCTGTGGCGTACAGGTTAAAGTATTACAGAATGAGGAATGCATCGATATCATGCGCACGTTTATCGACAAAAAACCGGAACTGTGGAGCGAGGACATCGGGGTGTAAATCTTGGATTACCGTATTAACTATATCAATGCTCATATTATCTGCCATAACTCAATCCACTTGTCCATTTATACCAGCGCAATCTTTCGAGGACATCATCTGGGCAGGACACAGGATTGTATCCAAGGAATTTGATTATTGCGGGAATATATCGCAACTCCGGTTCCGCATGATTATGTTCCCAGTTGTTGATGCTACTGACAGTAACTCCGATAATTTCAGCAACCTGTTTATGCCACAATCCACGGTCAAAACAGGCTTTCCCGATGTGGTCACCAATGGTAATCACTTGAACAGGATAGCCGTTTGGTGTCGTGTCTACAGACATGTCCACCTTGGCTCGAAATAGTATGGAATTGGCAACGCATATATGCCCCTGCGGCTAGCCTGCCCAAATGACACCCCGCTTCATCAAAAAATACTGTGAGCTGGACACGAGCGGCAACCTCATGCTGGAACTGGTTACCGACCGGCTCGGCTTTTCGGCGCGAACCTATACCAGAATCCTCAAAGTGGCCCGCACTATTGCGGACCTTGACGGGAGCGATACCATTCATGAACAGCATATTGCCGAGGCGATTCAGTATCGGAGCCTGGACAGGAAGCCCCAGTGACATGCAGCTGATGGAATACTGCTTGCCGGGTTGCTCCGGCACGCTTACTCCCAAAATATCCCTGTCGGATCCGACTCAACCTCACGGATCAGTTTTTCAAGTGTATCTTTGTTCCGTCCTGTAGGATATGCCTGTCGCCTGTTTTTTCGGTCGTACCAGTACAATGTCCAGTTACATGATTCGAGGCTGTACTCAAGCTGGGCAATTTTGATTTCATTCCAGATGGCGGGATCTATGAAGAGCGGGCGTGATTCTGTCAGGGTGACTCTATTGCCTCTGGTGTCGTAGTGCAATTTCACCTGATCCGGTATAGATCTTTGTTCACAAAGTCGCCCCAGCAGTGTGTCTGCTCTCTGTTGTTCTGTTTCAGGTAGCGCCATTCGTTTATTCTTACCTTTCTCCAAAAACAGTCCAATTGCGCTTGCTTCGCCGATACTATATCAATTTCCCTCGTATTTGAAGACAAACAAAAAACGTACTATTTTCCGTAACGGTCTGATCCGGATCATTACTCAGGCGCCGACTACCCTTGTGCTGCATTTCTCTTTTATCAAAAAGAAGATTGATGTTAGTAGACTACAGACCCTCTATTTTGCTTATGGTATACAAGATTTAACTAATTCAAAAAACAAAATAGTCACTAATTTTGTCAGAACATTAAAGGTTATTATTTCACTCTGAGGTTATTGTGACTATAGAAGAAGCTTTTGGCATAGTTATCCGGAGATTGAGAAAAGAGCGTACATTATCTCAGGATGGGCTGTCCAATATCAGTTTGTTGGACAGGGTATTTATATCCCGGCTTGAACGAGGGAAACAGCAGCCAACGCTGATCACGATATTTGAACTTGCTGCTGCACTGGATGTTTCGGTTACGAGAATTATCACCGAGGTTGAATTACTGTTATGGTTCCGTAATAACAAGGCAAAGCTTAACAGAATAGATCTGCTGCATATCACATATGAAAAACTGTGGGAACATTTTGGAGAGACATTTATGGACATGAATCCCGGTCTCTCTTATGACGAAACCATTCTCCTTGCTGAAGACGAAAAACATGTGCGAACGTTCCTGTCTGAGGCGCTAACGTCTGCAGGATATACTGTCATAATAGCCGAGGACGGACAGGAAGCTGTGGACAAATACAAAAAAAATATGGGCCATGTTGACCTGGTATTGATGGACATTATGATGCCGCGAAAAGATGGCGTTACTGCCCATAAAGAAATTCTGGAATTGAATTCGAGCGCAAAGATATTGATGATGAGTGGTTATTCCGCAGTTTCTCTCGGAAATATTGAAAATTTGAATTTTATCCAAAAACCGATGTTACCCTCCACGCTGTTTGTACATATCAGAGATCTTCTTGACCTTAAGCAGGAACTGCCGCCATCGACAGCCGAACTCTAAACTGTCTGGACTAATTGCATCAATACTGAACAGCACAGGCGGCCAATTGGCCGCCTGTGCTGTTATATACCCTAGATATTTGATACGTATTGGCTTATATTGCCTTTAATGGTCGTTGATGACAGTTGTTTCCGGATATCGGAGCATGTCTGTTGTGAAGGAGGCGATGGATTGAGATTGAGTACCGTTTTGCAAATAGCCGGTGCGATTCAGTACCGCACTCCGGACAGGGAAATCTGATGAGCAAGATACTTGTTACCGGCGCTGCCGGGTTTATTGGCTTTCACCTTGTACGGCGCCTGTTGTGCAACGGCCACAACGTTACCGGATTCGACAACCTGAATGACTATTACGACGTTTCCCTTAAAAAGGACCGCCTCACTGTTCTGAAGGGGCTGGACGGTTTTGCTTTTGTCCGGGGCGGTTTGGAGGATCGATCTCTTGTAGAGAGGCTGTTTGAGACCGGTCAATTCGACACTGTGATCAACCTCGGTGCCCAGGCGGGGGTCCGCTATTCGCTCCAGAATCCACACCTCTATATCGACAGCAATATTTCCGGTTTTATGAATATTCTGGAGGGGTGCCGCCGTACGAGCGTCAAGCACTTGGTTTATGCGTCGTCAAGTTCCGTGTATGGCGCCAATGCTACGGTGCCGTTTTCAGAACATCATCCAGCTGACCACCCGGTGTCGCTTTACGCGGCTACCAAGCGTTCGAACGAGCTGATGGCCCATACGTACGCGCATCTCTTCGGTCTGCCGACCACAGGGTTGCGCTTCTTCACCGTGTATGGCCCCTGGGGACGTCCTGACATGGCCTACTTCACGTTTACAAAGGCGATTCTGGAAGGACGACCGATCGATGTGTTCAACAATGGCCGGATGCGGCGCGACTTCACCTACATCGATGATATTATCGAAGGGATCGTTCGTGTCATGGACCATATCCCTGCCGTGGATTCCTCCTGGAGCGCCGAAAGGCCTGATCCGGCAACAAGCTCAGCTCCTTATCGTGTGTATAATATCGGCAATAACCAGCCGGTCGAGCTTGGCCGTTTTATTGAGGTACTGGAAGAGAGCCTCGGCAAAAAAGCAGAAAAAAATCTTCTCCCGATGCAGCCGGGCGATGTGCCCGTGACGTATGCCGATGTAACTGATTTAGCAGATGCGGTTGGATTTAGTCCTGACACGAGCATCGAAGACGGTATTGCCCGCTTTGTTGACTGGTACCGTGAATATTATGGACAATTCTGAGTGATAAACAGCCGTACGTGCGTATGGTAAGTTAGTCGGCCTACCGCATATAAGGTATTGTATGTTGTGTATGGGGTAGTTGCCTCAGGACGATCAAAGGTTAATCTCGTGTAAAGCCGTTTAAAAACCATCGGTTATGAGCTGTGTTTTTTTTGGCACACTGTGTGCTATAACGAAAACAATCATATCCCTTGGAGGTAGTACAAATGAAAAAAGTTCTGTCCACAATCGTAGCCGCCCTCGTAGCTGTTTCTTTCTCCGCCGTAGTTTTCGCTGCTGCTCCTGTTAAGCCTGCTGCTGCTCCTGCTGCAGCAACAGAAGTTGCTGCTCCTGCTGATGCTCCTGCTGATGCAAAGAAAGCTGCTGCTGAAAAGAAAACTGCTGCAAAGAAAGCTGCTGCTGAAAAGAAAGCTGCTGCAAAGAAAGCTGCTGCTGAAAAGAAAGCTGCTGCAAAAAAAGCTGCTGCTGAAAAGAAAGCTGCTGACGTTGCTGCACCTGCTGCAAAGTAATTCGCTTTTAGCGAATACTGAAAAAAGCCGCATCGAAAGATGCGGCTTTTTTTGTGCGTGCTGCAGTAGTATAGTAGGAGTTGCCGTTCGCATCTTTCGGAATAGTTCCAATTTACTAAAAGGGGTCTCGTAAAATTATGGCTGATCAAATAGTGCGGGCGTTATGCCTGTCAGGAGGCATCAGGGTTCTTGTGTGCAATGCCACTGTGTTGGCGCGTGAAATCTGCCAGCTTCAACAGGCATCAGCGACGGCAAGTATCGCACTTTCCAGGGGTCTGGCGGGGGGCGCTTTGATGGGAGCTCTACTCAAGGACGGTCAGCGGACCGCTCTCAAGTTTGAGGGGAGTGGCCCGCTTCGCAAATTGATTGTTGAAGCGGACAGCGATGGGGCGGTTCGCGGCTGTGTCGGAAATCCTGGCGCCGATCTCGAAGCGTTGCATGGCAAATGGAATGTGGCGGGATTGATTGGCAGGGCGGGTTTTTTGACCGTGTCCAAGGATCTTGGCGTAGGCGGGCAGCCGTATCAGGGGGTTGTGCAGCTGGTCAGCAGTGAAATAGGTGAGGATCTTGCCTATTATCTGACGGACTCCGAGCAGACCCCTTCCGCTGTCGGGTTGGGTGCGACTCTTGCCGATGACGGGTTGGTTGCCGCCTGCTGCGGTTTTCTGGTCCAGGCGTTGCCAAAGGCAGACGACGGTGAAATTGATACAATAATGGCGCGGATAGCAGGGCTGCCGCCATTATCCGAACTGCTTGAAACGGGCGGGGCGGGAGGGATCGTTGGAGAGCTTTTTGGTGACATACCCTATACGGTCCTTGAATCTCACGACATATTTTTTCGCTGTGGCTGTGGCCGGGAAAAGGTAGAGCGGGCTCTGCTGGCAGTGGGACGTGAGGAGTTGCGAGATATGCAATCAAAGGATAGCGGTGCCGAGGTGACCTGCGAATTCTGCCGCAAAGTATACCATCTGGGTTCTGCGGAACTGGACCATTTGATCGCCCAGGCTTCAGAACAGACCGGTTGCTAGCGTGCCAACCATATTGCTGACGATAGCCTACGACGGTACAAACTATTCGGGGTGGCAGGTGCAGCCGAACGGTCTGGCGGTGCAGCAGGTGGTTGAGGATGCCTTCGAACAGTTGCTGCAGGAGCGTGTGCAGGTGCGTTCTTCCGGACGCACCGATGCCGGAGTGCATGCCCGTGCCATGGCGGCTTCATTTACTACGGATCGGGACCTTCCGTTGCGGGCTTTTGTGGAGGGGGCGAACCGCTTTCTACCTGCTGATGTTGCCATCCAGAGTGCCCGTATTGTACCGGAGGGATTCAAGCCGATTACCATGGCACATGCCAAGCAGTATCGCTATACCATCATCAATTCATCCGTTCGCTCACCACTCGACAGGCTGTACAGCTGGCAGGTGCGTGAGCCACTCGATCTTGCCGCGATGGAGCAGGGCGCATCACGTTTTGTCGGGGTTCACGATTTTGCCGCGTTCCGCGCCTCTAATTGTGTTGCCAAGACGACGGTCAGACGGATAGATGCTGTTCAGATCACCGTGCAGGGCACCCGCATTACTATTGATGTTGTCGGGGGAGGATTTCTCAAAAACATGGTGCGAGTAATGGTCGGTACACTCGTTGATATCGGGAAGCGGCGCTTCGTGCCATCTGATATAGAGAGACTGTTGCAGGAGGGGGATAGAAAAAAGGCCGGAAGTACCGCTCCGGCCTGCGGGTTATGTCTGATACAGGTAGTGTATCCCGAGGAGTTTATTTCTCTGCCAGCAGGCGCTTGATCGACTGTTCCATCGACCGGGCCATTTCATCGGAATACCCACGATACACTTCGGCAACTCTTCCTTTTTTATCGATCAGGTACATGACCGGCACGGACCTGACGCCAAAATCAACCGCAGTTGAATCTCCAGCTAATGCCAGCGGATAATTGACCCGAAACTCATTAGCAAAGGTCTTGACCACCCGTTCGCCATCTTCGTCAACACTCAAACCAAGTATCTGAAGACCTTGCTTGCCATACTTGCGGTTCATCTCTACCAGATGAGGTATCGACTGGCGACATGGCGGGCACCACGTGGCAAAAAAGTCAAGTATCAGTACGTAGCCACGATAATTTTCCTGAGATATCGACTGCCCTGTGGTGGAGATTACCTTGAAGCTCGGGGCGATCTGCCCTGATTGTGGGGCCGCATCAGCCTGACCGGGTGCGGTCAGGAATGATGCGGCAATTATGATCAGTAGAATTCGTATGAAGGACGAAGAGGAAATCATTGTCCCGAGAGCGCTTTGGCGATTAATGCGTCAATCTGTGATTTCGGCACCGCTCCGACAACCTGGTCGAGCACAGCGCCATTCTTGAACATAATTATCGTCGGTATGCCGCGCACACCGTATTTACCCGGAGTTGCCTGGTTCTCATCAACATTAACCTTGCCGACTTTTACTTTTCCGACATATTCATCGGCGACGGTGTCGATAAGAGGTGCAATCGCCTTACACGGTGCACACCACGTAGCCCAAAAATCAACAAGTACCGGGACGTCGGACTGCAACACCTCACGGTCGAAATTTGCATCGGTAAATGCGAGTACGTTTTCACTGGCCATCTGTCGTTCTCCTTTGGGTGCATAGTAACTTGCTTGAATGATATACGAGCCGCTGAAAAAATCAAGAGCAAACTCGGTGCGCCACATATCGTGTGTTCATATCATTGAAAAGGAAACAAGAGGAGAGTATGATGGCAGCCATGGAGGGACTGGGCATGTCAACGCTGGCGCTGAACATACGGATGCACGGCAAACTGGCTGTAATCATCGGGGGCGGCGCGGTGGCCCTGCGCAAACTCCGTACTCTGCTGGCATCAGGTGCTTCCGTCAGGGTCGTGGCGGTGACTATCTGTCCGGAAATTGCTGTCCTGAAAGACGCAGGTTCGCTGACAGTAAGGTCCGGCAGCTACGTCGTGGCGGATCTGGATAATGCGTTCCTGGTGATCGCTGCGACCGACGATGCTCTGGTCAATGAACAGGTTCTGGTTGACGCGCGCGAGCGTGCGCTTCTTGTCACTGTTGCCGATAATCCTGGGTCGGGGGATTGCACTTTTCCGGCGGTCCTGCAGCGGGGCAATCTTGAAATAGCGGTATCTACCGGCGGCCGCTGCCCGACGTTTGCCGTTGATGTCCGGGATTGTATTGCCGAGCATATCGGCCACGAATATGGCGCCGTCCTTGATCAGCTTGCCGGAGAACGAGAAAAGCTGTTGACGAATGGGAGCTCCAGTACATACAATACACTGGTTTTACGCTTGCTTGCCAAACGTTTGCACACCGAGATCACTGAACGCAAGGAATCATTGCCATGACACACCTGTTTTTCTTTCTGACTGTGGCTTTATATGGCTGTGCTACCGCTGCATACCTTGCCTGTCTGCTGCGCACGTCACCGGGGCTGACACGCTGGGCAGGTCGTCTGCTGGCTGCCGGCTTCACGGCACATCTGCTTTCGACTATCCATCTGGCCAGCAAATTAAAATATCTCCCTCTCACCAACATGCAGGAATCGCTGTCTTTCTTCAGCCTTGCCATAGTTGGCGGCTTTCTCTTTTTCGAGCGCAGATACAAGGTGACGACGCTCGGCTCTTTTATTACTCCCGTCGCACTCATGATGCTGATCGCCTCAAGTTCTCTGCACGGAGCGGTACAGCAGCTTCACCCCGTGCTGCAGAGCAACTGGTTCTGGTTCCACGCGCTGCTGGCTTTTGCCAGCTATGCCTGCTTCACCATCGCCGCCGGTGTTGCCGTCATGTACCTTCTCCAGAATTATTTCCTCAAAAAGAAGCATTTTGGGGCGCTCTTCCAGAAACTTCCTTCACTCGACACAATGGATGAGATCAGTTATCGCTGTCTGACCGTTGGTTTCCCGCTATTAACGGTTGCCATCATATCGGGAGCCATCTGGTCCGAGCAGGCTATGGGAAGCTACTGGGTCTGGGACCGCAAACAGACCTGGTCGCTGATCATCTGGTTAATCTATGCCGCGCTTTTGCATGGTCGCCTTACCATCGGCTGGCGCGGAAAACGCGCCGCGATCCTTTCGATCGTCGGCTTCATCGTTGTGTTATTCACGTTTTTTGCTATGAATCACAGTATCACCTGGTAGCCCTGCTCCCGGAAATAATATAATTTACCATGGACTATTCCCAATCATGAATATCATCGTTGTTGGTCTCTCACATAAAACTGCTACAGTTGAGATTCGTGAGAAGGTTGCTTTTTCTCCCAACCAGATCGAAAAGCCGCTTGGTGAATTGATCAGCCTTGAGGGTATTATCGAGGGGGTGATTGTCTCTACCTGCAACCGGGTCGAGATTTATGCCACAACCCGTGATATTGCCGGCGGCATAGCCCGTATAAAACGGTTTATGGCCGAGTATCATCATCTGCCATTTGAATCGCTTGAGCCGCACCTGTACAGTTACCATGCTGAGGGCGCCATCCGCCACGTATTCCGGGTCGCTTCCAGTCTGGATTCGATGATCATTGGCGAACCGCAGATCCTGGGGCAGATCAAAACCTCCTACGGCTATGCCGCTGAATTCAAATCTTCCGGAATAATCCTCAATCGCTTTCTGCACAAAGCCTTTTCGGTTGCCAAGCGGGTGCGTACTGAAACCAGAATTGCCTCTTCTGCCGTTTCTGTTGCGTTTGCCGCCGTGGAGCTGGCTAAAAAAATATTGGGCGACCTGTCCGATAAAACCGTCATGCTGATCGGTGCCGGAGAAATGTGCGAACTGGCCGCCAAGCATTTCCTTAACAGCGGCGCCAAAGGGGTTATGGTCACCAACCGCACCTTTGAGCGTGCAGAGAAACTGGCGGAAGAATTTGGTGGAGAGGCGGTGCGTTTTGAGGCGCTCTTTGAACACCTCCATCGGGCCGATATTGTCCTGTCGTCTACCGGAGCTCCGCATTGCATCATTGGCCCGCAAAACGTTAAAGATGTCCTTAAACGGCGCAGGTTCAAGCCGATTTTCTTCATTGACATAGCGGTTCCCCGTGATATAGACCCCAAGGTTGACGGGATTGAAAACGCCTACCTCTTCACCGTTGATCATCTCCAGGAGATAATTCAGGCCAATCTTGCCCAGCGTAGTCTGGAGGCCGAAAAAGCCGAGGAGATAATCAACCAGGAGATCGGTCAGTTTCACAAATGGCTTTCGACTCTGGAAGTGACGCCGACCATAGTTGCCCTGCGCAACAGGTTTGACGAAATCCGCAGAGCTGAGCTGGATAAGACCATCGCCGGCTGGAAGGAGTTGCCTCCTGATGCTGGAAAACGGCTGGAAGCACTTACCATGGCCATGATGAACAAACTGCT
>Ga0209125_1000600_pt1 | contig 43899 bp, 37 predicted proteins | sample BarGraIncub1131A_FD_184503 | JGI IMG/M metagenome (GOLD analysis project Ga0209125, IMG submission 184503) | Arctic peat soil microbial communities from Barrow, Alaska - Barrow Graham LP Incubations 11-31A (SPAdes) (version 2) | ecosystem: Environmental > Terrestrial > Soil > Wetlands > Peat... | reverse complement strand
CCCCCAGCCACTCCCCGTCGTTTTCCTCGCTGTCGGCCAAAAGGGGAAGCAGGGCGAGGGCATCTGCGGCGCGCCGGGTTTCCAGCCGCAGGTCGCGCAGCACTTGCACCCTTTTTCCGGAAAGCTCGGCCATGACCGTTTCGCCGCCTCCCCCGGGCCGGAAGTAGGGCCCGGCCGCGCCGAAGGGGCGCACCAGGAGCTCCAGCTTCACCCCGGCGCTGTAGGGGAGCAGATGGAAGCAGGGGGTGGCGTCGCCCGGCAGCAGCTCCGCCGTAGCGCTCCCTATGTCCGAGTGGACGGTCAGGATCGAGGAGAGCGAGTTGATCGCCGCGAGCGCCTTCTCCTTGGCCTTGGCCGGTATCTTCAGGCCGCTCCCGAGGATGGCCGCGATCCTCCGGTATTCCTCCTTCGCCTGAAAAACCCTCAGGCGGGTCGGACTCTCCTTGACCAGGTAGATCTTTTTGTCCTGCTCGAAAGGGGGATAGAGCGTCATCACCAGGGTGTCGCCCTGGGTGGTGAGCTGCAGCTCCGGTTCGCCATGGGTGAGTTCCAGGCGGACCGATGCCGCCGGGTCGAGATAGACCAGCGGGTGCCCGACCATGAGCGGGAGCGCCCGGTCCAGGTCCAGCCGGTAGGACTCCCGGCCGTAATGGCCGTAGCCCGAATCGCGCTCCTGTTTGATGCAGCCGCATACCAGCAGGTCCTGTTCGCCAAGGAAGTCGAGGTCCGCGCTCTCCTCGGCGAGTCTCTTGAGCGCCACGTTCCTGCCGGAGCTCCATTTCCCGGTGGCGGTCATTTTCTGTTCCCGGGGCTGCAGTTCGACGAACCTGGCGTGATCCTGAAAATGCCAGATCAGGCGGGACTGTGTCGCTGGCTTTTGGGGCGGCGTCGCCTCGCTCCTGTTCAGCTGGGTGAGCGCCTTGAGCGCGTTCTCCCAGAATTCGCTCCGCTCGACCATGCGGACCAGCGGCACGAGACCCTCGCGATCGTAGCGGGCCTGCAGCCTCTCGGCCTGCGGGGTCCCGGTGCCGCAGGCCAGGGCGGTCAGTTCCGCCTGGTCGGCGATCCAGAGGTATCCGGCGTCCCGTGCCTGTTTCGCCAGTTCCGGCATCTGCACCGAGAGCTTCGACCCGCACCAGTGGAGCGCCAGGGAGGCGAACAGCGCGACCATGGGCCAGCCGGGGAGGCGGGTGGTCAGCGCCTCGAGGCGGGCGGCGACCCCACGCTCGCCGTTTCGCTCCGCGATCACCAGCTGCAGAATCTGGTAGATATCCTGATGGGGCCACTCCCTCTTGGCGACCACGAAGGCGCACTGCTCCTGCGCGCGCTGGAGCAGCTTCTCCTCTCCCGAGGCGATCAGCGCCAGGATGCAGAACGGCCCGAAGAGGTCGCCGAAGAAGGTCTTCCGCTTGCCGGTCTCCTTCTTGAGCCGGAGCAGGGCCGCGTCGAACTGCTCGATCGATTCCCGGTAGGCGCCGCGCAAAAGGGCGCACCAACCGAGGACCGCCTGCTCTTTCGAGCTGGAGATGTCCCGCGCCGCCAGTTCCGCCTCAGCACTCCTGCCGCGCAAAAGCAGCTCCAGGCAGAAGATATCGTACAGATCCTGCGGCAAAGCCTGCCGCGCCGCCCTGTCGCAGAGCAGCTGGAATGCCTCCTGGGAGGGAGAAAGGGTGGCCGCCGAATTGATCAGGATTTCCCTGAGCGCCGCTGTGGCGAGCGGCTCGGGAAGCGAGCGGAACCATTCGCCGTCGAACGGGTCATTGCAGATGGAGACGAAAGGGTGGCTGTGCAGGGCTTCGTAGGGGAACTGCCGTTCAAAGCGGGCCATCATGTCGAACGTTGATTTCGGATCCTTGCGGTGGAATCCGATCCTAACGTCGCGCAGGGCGTGCTGGGGGGAGCGGTAGTAGCTGCTTCCCCAGTCGGTGATCATCGGGATTTCCAACTGCACCGCCAGCGCCATGGCGTCGAAAACGCCGTCGGCCACGGCACTCAGGGTCGCCACATGCTGGATCAGCGGGTTGCAGCGTACCCCATCCTTGGTAAGCAAAACCAGCTTGGTGCGGCTCAGCTTTTCCAGGGTTTCTGAGACCAGCACGCCGGTGTAGGGGCGGCCGCCCGGAGCGAGGATGCCGTGCCGCCTGGCGAGGTTGAGCAGGACGTTCTTGGAGACCGGCGCGTAGATTATGGAAAGGTTTTGGATCAGGGCTCGTTCGCCGGAGCTTAAGGCCTCGAAGTCCTGGAGAAGTTTCTGGGACAGTTTGGTTGGGGACTGCACGCCGTCTCCTTTGTTGCTATATTGCCGGCTGCGTTGCCAGCCGGGATGGAATGGGAGCTTCCCTCATTTATGGGACCGGAGTCAAGGGGTATCCTGGTTGCTGAATTTCGAAGCTGTATCAGGTCCGGCTGGTGGATGTTCCAGGGCGGATTAATCCACGGATACGGTAATGATATGGCCATCGGTAAAAAAGAGGTCGCCGACAAAATTGTGGCCTGAGACCGGCTCGACAAATCTGGCTTTGGTATAAGAAGTTGCACGCTTGCCGATCAGCAGATCATTGAGGAGAGCATCACGTGCCGAGTCGATGTCCGGCTTGATCTTGTGCGTCAATCCCCACTTCATCCCGGCATCCTGGCCGGTCGTTCCGAGGTAGACGCGTCTGTTGTCCGCAGTCGTCAAATCCGTTTTCCAGAGCCGGACATGTTGCCGCTGTCGCACGCTCTGTCTCGGCGTAGGTTTTTCAAATCCAAGGTCATTCACGTTACCGTTCCAAAATGAAGGGGTAATGGGAGCCGTGGCATAGCTTTCATCGCCTAGGAGCGCCTTGACCGTTCTCGCAACGGTTTTGACAGAAACCGGATCAGCCGGTTGCCACCCCGCGGCCTTGAAGGCGTCCGACAGCTGGGCCGTGTCCCTGGCGACAATGATGATGTTCAAGGGTTCCTGCTTTTCGCCTAGTATGGATTCCGTGGAGCGGGGGAGTTGGTAGCGGTCGAAGCCGCTTAGGGGGTCAGCCGGGACCGGCCAGGTCGTTCCGGTGGGTTCGGCGCCAGCGCGGGCCGGTTTGTAATGGAGCCCGGTATGGATATAGAAGGCCATCACGGCCAGTATGAGAGTAACGGACGCTACCCGGACCGGGAGCCGCATTCCTGCCGGCACCTGCGGCTTGGTTTGGGCAAAAAGACGCCGTTCGACCATGCTGATGCCGATGATCAGCCACAACAGCCCGATGAGACCTCCGCCTATCACGTCGCTCAGGAAATGGACCCCCAGGTACAGCCTGCTGAGTCCGATTGCCAGAATGAGCACGCAGCCGGTAAAGAGGATGTTCAGTCTGGCGCGCCAGCTGCCGGTCTGCCGCCAGAGGAAGTACACAATGAAACCATAGATGGCCGCGGCGATGGTTGCATGACCGCTGGGAAAGGAATAACTCGCCTCGGTAAAGACGCCGACTCCAGGCGGCCGCTGCCGGTGGAACGCCTGCTTGCCGAGCAGGCCGAAGAGGGTGCTCCCGCTGATGGTAATCCAGAACGGCAGGATGAATTCCCGCTTCCCCCAGATCCAGAAAAGCGTTGTGCATAGAAGCGCCACACCGAGCACTACCTTGGCCGTGCCCAGAAGGGTAATCCAGAGAAACCCTCGGACCAGAGATTCGTCCCGATAGAAATAGAGGAGGTTGGCGAGCCGGGTGTCTACGGCAACGATCGGGTCAAGGGCGAGAAGATCTTCGATGATGCCGCCCAGCAGCAGCAGGGTGTACGCGAAGGCGATGCCAAAGAGGGTGAGCGGCAGGCCGGTAAAGCGGGTCCTGTCCAGCCTGCCGGTTACGAAGGAGATGGACCGTGGATGGTCCCCGATAAGCCTCGCGATTCCGGGGTTGCTGACGATCGCCTGTTTAATCGAAAGGAGAAGCGATCGGCAAAAGTCGATCAGCTGTTTCCCCTGTTTCATCATGAACCGCTTAAGAAGGTTGGCGCAGACGAGAACCAGGATCAGTGCCAACAGGAAAATGCCGGCGCGGCTGGACCAGACTTCCACCAGTCGCCATGCCTCGCCCAGGAAATATCCGGCAAGCAGATGGGACGCAGCCCAGACAAACGCACTGAGGATGTTCCAGAAATAGAACCGTCCGGCGTCCATGCCGGACAAACCGGCGACAAACGGGATGACGGCCCGGATGAGACCGATGAAGCGCCCGAGGAATATGCTTTTGGCTCCATGCCTCAGGAAAAACCGCTGTCCAGCTTCCAGGTAACTCGCCTTGAGAAACCTGTTGGTTTCATTGAATAATCCGGTCCCTCGGTTCCCCATCAGGAAGCTGATGCCATCGCCCAGGAACGCGCCGATGGCGGCGAACCAGATGAGATCGCCGAGATCGAAATACCCCCTGGCGGCCAGGGCTCCGGCGAAGAGCACGAATAGCGCACCCGGAACGACCACGCCCACAAGCACCAGTGATTCCATCATGGAGACCAAAAGGACGATCCAGTACCCCATCATGCGGAAATGCTCTAATTTAGGGAGCAGGGTGTCGAATATTTCCATAGAATAAATCCGTTGCTGCAGCTTGGTAAAGAACCGGCCAAACGGGAGGCTAGTCGCGGTAGCGGCGCACGATCTCGCCGTAGGCGTCGATCCTGCGGTCGCGCAGGAAGGGCCAGATGCGCCGGACCTCCTCGCTGCGAGCGCGGTCCAGTTCCACCACCAGGAGTTCCTCTCCTTGGCCGGCGCGCGCGAGCAGTTCCCCCTGGGGACCGGCCACGAAGCTGGAACCCCAGAAACGGATCCCGGCGCCGGCGCCGCTTGGGTCCGGCTCGAAACCGACCCGGTTCGCCGCCAGCACCGGGATGCCATTGGCGATGGCGTGGGAGCGCTGCACGGTGACCCAGGCGTCCAGCTGCCGCTCCTGTTCCGCCGGCTCGTCCCGGGGATCCCAGCCGATGGCGGTCGGGTAGATCAGCATTTCGGCGCCGGCAAGCGCCATGAGCCGGGCCGCCTCCGGGTACCACTGGTCCCAGCAGACCAGCACGCCAAGGAGCCCCACCGAGGTCTTGATCGGCTGGAAACCGAGATCCCCGGGGGTGAAATAGAATTTCTCATAGAACCCGGGATCGTCCGGGATGTGCATCTTGCGGTACTTCCCCGCGATGCTACCGTCGCTGTCCAGAACGACCGCGGTGTTGTGGTAGAGCCCAGGCGCGCGCCGCTCGAAGAGCGAGGTGACGATAACCACCCCGAGTTCGAGCGCAAGGGCTCCGAACAGCTCGGTGCAGGGGCCGGGGATGGTCTCGGCCAGGTCGAAGCAGGCGGTCTCCTCGGTCTGGCAGAAGTATCCCCCCGCGTGCAACTCCTGCAGCACGACGAGCCGCGCCCCCTTAGCCGCCGCGCTCCGAATCGATGCGACGCTGGCGGCCAGGTTCGCGTCCCGGTCCGACCGCAACCCCTGCTGCACCAGGGCCACCGTTAATTTATTCATGACTTCCCCTTGCTAAAATCTGAGAGTCCCCTTCGGGAGCTGCATGGTGACGCAGTGTAGCGAGCCGTGCTGGAGTATGAGCGGCAGGCAGTCGATCCCCACGATCTCGCGACCCGGAAACGCCCCCGAGACGGCGCAAAGCGCGGCCGCGTCGTGTCGGTCCTGGTAGGTCGGCACCAGCACCGCGCCGTTTAGGACCAGGAAGTTGGCGTAGGTCGCGGGGAGCCTGGTTCCTTCCAGGTCGAACCTTGGGTCCGGCCAAGGGAGCGGGATCATCCGGTAGGGGCCTCCCTCCCTGGTGCGGAAGGCTGCGATCTCCGCTTCCATCGCCTTCAGGGCAGGGAAGTGCTCGTCGCCAGGGTCGTCGCAGGCGACGTAGGCGATGGCGTCGTCCGGGCAGAGGCGCGCCAGGGTGTCCACGTGGGAGTCGGTGTCGTCCCCCGAGAGGTATCCGTTGGCCAGCCAGAGGAAACGGTCGCTTCCCAAAAGTCCGTGCAGCTCCTCCTCGAGCTCCTCGCGGATCAGGTGCGGGTTCCTGTTGTCGCTTAGCAGGCACTCCTCCGTGGTGAGGATGGTGCCGCGGCCGTCGCTTTCGATGCTGCCACCCTCAAGGACCAGGCCGACCGTCGCAAGCGGCGCGCCCCAGGCGGACAGGGCCTGCAGCCGCCGGTTGATCCGGTTGTCCAGGTCCGAGGCGAACTTGAGCCCCCAGCCGTTGAAGCCGAAGTTGAGAAGGCGCGCCCCTCCCTCCTCCAGCACCGTGATCGGTCCGAAATCGCGCGCCCAGGTGTCGTTGGTGTCCACTTGATAGATGCGCACCCGATCCATCCGGGCGCCTCCCCTTGTCAGCTGTTCGCGGACCACCTCCGGATCGGGCGCCGCGATGACCGCCTGTTCGAAGCGGGAAACCGCCCGGACTATCTCCACGAAGACGGGTTCAACCTCGTCCAGGTAGGGGCGCCAGTCGCTCCCCTCGTGGGGCCAGGCGAGGAGCACCCCGTCCTGGGGCTCCCATTCCGCCGGTAATCGTATCTTGTTCACTCGGGTCTCCTGATCGTGCCATGGCAAGGAACAGCCCTTAGTCGAAAGTGGAAAAGCAATTGCCGGTACCCACTCCTCCGGGGCGACGATGGCCCTCGCGCATGGGGTAGAGCGGGCGCCGCCGGTTTGCACCGGCGGGCGAATTGCCCATGCTTTTCAACGTCTTTGGCTCTTGGCGCAATTGTCTCATGATGCCCAAGAGTTAGCATATCGTGCGGACCCAATGCAAGCTAAAAGGGGGGTGGCGAGGGAGTAATCCCACGCTAGGTTTCCTCTATCCGAATAAAAAAACTAAAGTTGCCTCCCGTGCTGCCGATACATCAAATGAACGGTGTGATTAATATCATTGATCAAGGGTAATGGGGCGGACACTCCCCGTGGATCGTTCATCGGTCGGCAGGGTCAGTTGTCCTTACCCCAAGGGAGGGGACCATGGATAAGGAATTGCGCGAGCTTGCGGAGTTGACGGGAGAACTGCTCGGTACTCTTGAGGGGCTTTGGTCCGAATGCCGGCAGGGCGCGCTCAATAAGGCCCGGCGCATCGCCGATGAGGTGCAGGGCCGGGATCTCTAGGGATCCGGCATCTTCCCGGTGCGCCAGGTATCTCGGCTACCCGCTCGTCTCCCGGTTGTCGCATGCAGACAAGATTATCTCCCAGGCGGAGGTAATCAGCATCGAGCAGGGCAGCATAACGCGGATTCAGATGCGATGGAACGGATTCGCGCGGAGTTCTAGACTGAAAGGGTTTACCCCCGATTATCGTTTGTATCCGCGTGAATCCGCTCAATCCGCGTCATCCGCGTTCCATTCGTTTTGTTTGCACCTGCCGCTGTTTGCTTCATAATTCCGCCTCAAAAAGGTGCAATACCCGCATACCTCTAATCTTCGGCTAGTGAAATGACGTTGATTCCCTCACCCGATCCTGTAAGATAACCACATCGGTATGACAATCAGAGGATCAGGAGTCGATAGATGGCGTTTCCCGAGGCGATAAACCTTCCGTTTAATGGCGAGATCATCAGATCCCGGTTCACCCAGAAAAGGCCGGGGGAGCTGGAAACCGCGGGGGCCGGGTACTGGGTTCTCCTGCAGGGGGACGCCTTGCTGCTCGCCGAGGGTGGGCTATACCGGGGGGAACTTCCCGCCTCCCTGGCAACCCTGGACGGGGCGCTGCTCTTTGGCGAGTGGGACGGCGAGCCGGTCCGGCTTTTGACCGTCCCCGGGGATCAGCTGCCGCCGGAGCCGCTTGGTGTCGTCAGTTCGAGCGAACTCCCGGACGACCTGCTCACCCTTTTCGGTCTCGCCCGGCAGATCCTTTACTGGGAGCGGATGAGCAGGCACTGCTCCCGGTGCGGCAGTTCCATGGAGCGGGTCAAGACCACCTGGGGCAAGCGCTGCGTCGGCTGCGGTCATGAGCATTATCCCCATATCCACCCCTGTGTCATCGTGCTGATCAGGCGGGGAGGGGAGTTCCTGCTGGCGCGCAAGCCGGAGTGGATTCAGGGGCGTTACAGCCTGGTGGCGGGCTTCGTCGACTTCGGCGAGTCGCTCGAGGAGTGCGTGGACCGGGAGGTTCTCGAGGAGACCGGGTTGAAGGTGACCAATATCCGCTACGTCGGGAGCCAGAACTGGCCCTTCCCGAGCCAGATCATGGCGGGTTTCGTCGCTGATTACGCCTCTGGCGAGATCTTCTTGGACGGCGACGAGTTGGAGGACGCCCGCTGGTTTTCTCCCGGTGACATGCCCGACTCCCTTCCTCCCTCCCGGAGCATCGCCCGCTGGATCATCGACCGTTTCGCCCTCGGGAACGTCTGCGCCGCCTCGCCTCTGCCCGAGGCGCCGGCACCCCAGCGCGACGCCGGAGGAAAAAATAATTAAAGTTTTTTGGCGCCGCTCCGATAGGTACTCTTAGCACCCAAGGAAGGTTTCCAGAAATCTCCAGGGTTCTCCTTTTTTTGGGGGACGGTTCGCGCCGTCCCCCCTTTTTTTGCCCAAAAGTTCCTCTCTGCCCCCGGCTACCGGGGTTCCCCGCTCCCGGAGCGCTCCATGCACGGCCGTCTCGAAGGTGCTGTTGTAATGGCGCCCGGTTTTTGGTAAGATGAGCGGTTCGTTACTGCGCTGGATCCGCTGGGAGAGTTCACGTCGATGGATACAAAGAGCAACGCGCTGCTGCGGCATATTCTGGAGATGCCGGCCGCGGCCATATACGCCCTGGCGGACAAGGGGCATCTCTTCAACGGCTTCGAGCTCTGCAAGCGCAGCCCGATCTCACAGCTTACCTGGAGTGACGACGGGACGATCCTCAACCTGGAGCTCTCCTCCGCGGGTATCTTCGAGGTCTCCCTGACGCTTGTCCAGGGCGAACTTTCCGGCTCCTGCGACTGCGGAATCTGGAGCCCGAGGGGGCGCTGCCCCCATCTGGTCGCCTCCCTCGCCACCCTCAAAAAAGTACTCTCTCCCGCCTGCTTCCCGATGCTGCAGCTGCCGCCCAGCTACCTGGACACCATCCGCCGTGAGCTCTCCCGGGTCGAGCCGGGCGTCGCGGGCGCCAACCTGGCAACCGCGCGCCCCGACGAGGGACGCTATGGCCTGGTCGTGGACCGGGTGGCCGGCCAGGTCCGGATGCGCCTTTTCAAGGACCAGGCGCCGGTTACCCTTTTCGAGCCCGCGCTCCCCCCGGCCATACGCGACTTTCTGCGACTCATGTACACACCCGCCCTGCGGGGGAGATGCATCGAGGATTTCCTGACCCGGTTTCGCGGCAGGTTCCCGGTGCTCTACGCCGGTCCAGACGCGCTGTTACCGTTGAAATTCGATACGGCTGCCCTGCGCTCGGTCCTGCTGCACCTCGACCTGAACGGGGGCGAAATCCGCGCCTCCCAGACCCTGGAAGACGGCAGCAGCCTGGACGGGAATTCCTTCGTCACCGAATGCTACCATTTCGACCTGCTCCGTTCACGCATCGAGAGGGTCGACGACGCCGGCGCCGGGCGCTACCTCGGCCGGTTTCTCGCCCTCCTGGAGGCTATTCCCGGCTGCTCGCCGCTGCGGGACGGGGAGGGATTCCGGGTCCGGGCCGAGGAGTTCAACCGGATTCAGTTAGCCCTCACCGAGGGGGAGCTGACCCATTTCCTGCGTCGTTCCGAGCTGAGCGTTCAGGGGGTAACGGTTCAGCCGAGGCTGGTTGCGCCCGGCTACCGCCTCAACGTGCGGGAACTGGGCGATCAGGTGCAGCTCGTGGCCGAAGGGGTGGCCGAAGGGCTCAGTTTTCCCCTGTCGCGCGATGCGTTCTGGTTTTTTCCCGCTGCCGGGCGCGCCCATTTCCTCCAGCCGCTCAAGGCCAAGAAACGGGTCACGGCGATCATGGACGCCTGCTTCGCGACGCTGTCTGGCCGCACCCGGACCGAGAGGGACAAAATCGCGCGCCTCGCCCTGAACACCCCCGACTTCTGCAAGCGCGCGGTGAAGTCCGAGGCCCGCAGGATCGTCACCTCCTTCTGGCAGGCGGCGACCGAGCCGCGCACCCTGCTGCAGCTCTCCGGCGCAGAGTGGCTTGGCGTGCCGGTTGACCTGGAGAGCGAGGCGCGGCTCCTGAAGATCCCCTATGCGCTGTTCGGTTGCGATATTTTCTCCCAGGCGGATATCCCCGGAGAGATGACGCTCGACCGGGACCTTTTCATGAAGAACCTGACCGGGCTCCGAAGCGACTGCGCCGCGGCCGGTTTCGCCCTTGCCATCGGCGGGGAGGAGCTGGAGACCGTCGCCTGGTCCTTCACCCTGGACGCTACCCGCTCCTCGATCGACTGGTTCGAGCTGCGTCCCGAGATCCGCTGCGACGGCGAGCTGGTCGACGAGCGGGAGTTCCTGGAGGCGGTAAAGGGGGGCGGCCTGTTCCGCAAGGGGGGAGGCGGCATCGTCATCCTGGACGAGCAGAGCAGCCGCGCCCTTTCCCTCTTCGCCGTCGCCGGGAAGCGGGAGGTGGTCCGGGTTCCGCGCCTGCAGATCCTCGACTGGATAGACCTGCGAAGGAGCGGCGTCCGGGTGCTGCTTTCCCCGGAAGACGAGAGCATCATCGACAGCCTGCTGCATTTCGAGCAAATCGCCCCCAGGGCGGTACCGGCAGGACTCAAGGCGACCCTGCGCGACTACCAGCGCGACGGCTACTGCTGGCTCGCCTTTCTCTACGAGCACCGTTTCGGCGCCTGCCTGGCCGACGACATGGGGCTCGGCAAGACCATCCAGGCCATAGCGCTACTGGCGGGACTCGCCGAGGGGCTGATCGACTCCGAACTTCCCCCCGGGGTGCCGCATCTGGTGGTGGTGCCGCCCAGCCTGATCTTCAACTGGGAGAGCGAGATCCAGCGCTTCTACCCGGGCCTCAAGGTAGGCGTATACCGCGGCCAGGGGCGACGCGCCGAGTTCGCCGGTCTCGACCTGGTGCTGACGAGTTACGGTGTGATCCAGAGGGACATCGAGGAGCTGAGCGCGCTGGCCTTTCACGTCATCGTCTTCGACGAGGCGCAGGCGGTGAAGAACATCCACGCCGAGACGACCGGCGCGGTGCGGCGGCTCAAGGCGAGGTTCAAGCTCACCCTGACCGGAACCCCGGTGGAAAACCACCTGGGCGAATATTTCTCCATCATGGACCTGGCGCTCCCGGGGTTATTGGGCCCCTACGAGCAGTTCCGCCGTGGCATGGGACGGGAGGGAACCGGGTTCCTGGAGACTCTGGTCAGGCGCACCCGCCCCTTCATCCTGCGAAGGTCGAAGGACATGATAGCCGTCGAACTCCCCCCCAAGGTGGAAACGGACATCTACCTGGAAATGAGCCCGAGGCAGAAGGCGCTCTACGTTCGGACCGTGGCGCAGGTGAAGTCGACGGTCGCCGAGGCCTACAGCTCGAAGGCACCCGGCCAGGCGCGCATCATCGCCCTCACCGCCATCTTGAAACTGCGCCAGATCTGCCTGTCGTCGCGGCTGCTGCTCCCGGATGGGCGCGACGGTTCCCCCAAGATCGAATTCCTGATCGAACAGCTGCGGGAGCTCTTCGCCGAGGGGCACAGCGTCCTGGTCTTCTCACAGTTCACCTCCTTCCTCGACATCGTGCAGGAGGGGCTCTCCCAGCATGAAGTCCCGTTCTCCAGGCTGGACGGCTCCACCTCCGTCGGGCGCAGGAAGGAACTCGTGGAGGGATTCCAGGCATCCGTCGAGCCGTCGGTCTTCCTTTTGAGCCTGAAGGCGGGAGGGAGGGGGCTGAATCTCACCAGGGCTTCCTACGTGTTCCATCTCGATCCCTGGTGGAATCCGGCGGTGGAGAACCAGGCCTCGGACCGGGCGCACCGGATCGGGCAGCTGAGACAGGTCACCATCACCAGACTCCTGATGCGCCACTCGATAGAGGAGAAGATGATGGAGTTGAAGAAGCGCAAGCTGAAGCTCTACCGGGCCCTTTTGGAGGACGCCGAGCAGGACGCCGGCGGCTCCATCGGCCGCGAGGATTTCGAATTCCTGCTCGGTCCCTAGCCGGAAGCTCCGACCAGAGTTGTGGCCGGTCGGGGGGCAGGGAGGCAGGAATGCATAGTGGTCGGCGGAAGGATCAAACGGGGAGCTGGGAGCATGGTGGGCGGCAAAATCGTGGCTGTTTGCCAGCGGCGTCGGCCGGCGTGGGGAGCTTCGTGAAGTTCGTGGCGCGGAGACCGTGCGGGAGAGTTTCAGGCCTGTGGTTGGCGGAAGTAGCGGCAAAACGACAGGGTGTTCCTGCCGTTCTCGGAACGGTAGCTTACCTCGTCCATGATCGTCTCTATGATGAAAAGCCCCATGCCGTTCTCGGGGATGGAACTGGTCTCTTCCGGGTCGAATTCCAGGCTGTGCGGGGCGAAATCCTGCATGGTCTTGCCAGAGTCGGAGATTTCAAAAGAGATCCGGTCCTGATGCAGGGTGATGTCGGTCTCCACCCGAAAGCCGTCTTCGTGGCGGTAGGCGTGGCTGATGGCATTGTTGACAGCCTCCACGACGCAGACCTCCATTTCGCCGTAGGCCTTGGCGTCGAGCGGCGAAAAGGCGCATATGCCGCGCACGGCATGGCCCACCAGGGCCACGTCGCTTAGCTTGCTTTCTATGCTGAGATGGAGGGTTTTGCTGGTTTTTTTCATTCCGGTCTTTCCGCTCCGCGGGGCTGGGAATCTTTTCCCTCCCCGATGAAGGGGCCAAGGCAAGCTGCCCGGCACGTCGGTTGTCAGCGCTCCGCCTGCTCCACCCAGGACTGGGTGACGGAGAGCCCTTTCAGGAATTCGCCGGCGAAGAGGAACTCCCCCAGGGGTGCTGCGACGTTGATGCTTTCCTCACCCCTCTGGATGGAGAAGGCGTACCCCTTTTTGCCGTTTCTCTGGTAACACTCCACGCTGAGTTTGGTGACGGTCTCCCCCTCGCCGCCGTCGAACTTGTGGGTGAGGGTCTCCTTGCCTCCCTCGGGGTGGACCGCGTTTATCTTTCGGTACAGGTCGAACCCTTCCCAGGGCTCGGCGACGAAGCGGATCTGGTGGGCGCCGCTCGCCAGCTTGAAGAAGCGTAGGGCAATCCTCCCCTCATCGGGCTTTCCCTGATGTTTCTTCTCGCAGGGGGAAATCTCGACTCCGGTCTCTTTGGCGTAAATGGTGAACCTGGAAACTCTCATGTGACCTCCGGACCCGGACTAACTGTAGCCTCCATCCTGCGCTTGTCAAACCTCGCGCTGGAGCAGCACCGGCAGACTGTGCTCCAGGCGGACCGAGGTCTCGGTCACCAGCGCCCGGTAGGCCAAAAGTTCCACGCCGGCCTGGGCCGCCTCCCTGAGCAGGGCCCCGTAGGCCGGATCAATGGCGTCCGCGGGGGAGACCGATTCCCCGTCGCCGCGCTGCACCACGAACAGGTTGACCCCCCGGTGCCCCAGGCGCACCACCTGCATCAGTTCTCTCAGATGCTTCTGCCCCCGGGCGCTGACCGCGTCGGGAAAGAGCGCTCTCCCTCCCTCGACCAGGGTGACGTTTTTCACCTCGACGTAGCAGCTGCCGCGGGAACCCGAGAGCAGGAGATCTATCCTGCTCCTGGTCCCGTAGGGGACCTCGGCCCGGATCGCGTCATACCCCCCAAGTTCGGGGATGGTGCCGTTCTCGATCCCCTCCCGCGCCAGGCGGTTGGGGAGCAGCGTGTTTATGCCGACCCAGACCCCGTCCGTGTGAACCAGTTCCCAGCTGTGCGGGTACTTCCGGTCGGGATTCCCGCTCAGTGAGAGGATCACCCGGCTCCCCGGGCGGGCGCAGCCCCGCATGCTCCCGGTGTTCGGGGTATGGGCGGTGACGAGGCTCCCATCGTCCAGTTCGACGTCGGCTAAGAAACGCTTGTAGCGGCGTATCAGGGTGCCGTGGAAAAGAGGTCCCGTAAGTTGCATGGTTGATTCCTTTGGCCAGGGTGGGAAAGGGAGGCGGACGACAGTCGCCGATCCCGTCCCACCGCTGCCATCGAACCATACTATCGGTCCCGCTGTCCAGCCTAAAATGGAACCGCTCCCTTCCATCAAATCCTTTGATCTCCCAGGCCATTCTGCTACACTGAGGCGTTGGCCGCGCTGGCGGGGCGGCAGGGGGGGGCATGATGGCCAAAGGGGAGAGGCTTCATAGGGAACATCAGGACGCGGTGACGCTCTTCGGCAAGTTGATTGGCAAGAGGGCTGGCTTTCGCTGCGAGTGGTGCGCGGGAAACGATGGGCTGCGCCTTTGGGAGTATCGGCCGGACCAGGAGCCGTGCCCCGAAAACCTGGCGCTTTTGTGCGACGCCTGCAGGGCGCTTTCCGCATCGAAATCGGCGCATCCCCGGGAGCTTCACGCGATACGAAACGCCCTTTGGAGCGACGTGCCGGCCGTCGCGGAAGGGGCCGCCGTCGTGCTTTCGCGCTGCCGGGAACCCTGGGCCCGCGAGGCGATAGAGGAGAGCCTGATCGACGAGGATCTCAAGAAACGGCTGATAACAGGTTGCAGTTGAGAAAGTGCCTTACTCGACCTTAACCTCAGTCTTTACCTGTCTCAAGTAGTATTTGACTCGGATAGCTTTCCTGTGATAGGAATTAGGTTTATCCAGGCGAAAATACAGGCTCCAGGGGTAGGGGATATGGCACTAGGCATAAAGAAGGGGATACTGCTCGCTGGTGGCGCCGGGAGCAGGCTCTATCCGCTGACCATGGTCGCGAGCAAGCAGCTTCAGCCGGTCTACGACAAGCCGATGATCTATTACCCGCTGGCGACGCTGATGATGGCCGGCATCGCGGACGTGCTGATCATCTCCACCCCGCTCGACACCCCGCGCTTCCAGGCCCTTCTGGGAGACGGAGCCCGCTGGGGAATCCGGATCAGCTACGCCGTGCAGCCGGAGCCGAAGGGGATCGCCCAGGCGTTCTTGGTCGGTGAGGAATTCATCGCCAAGGATCCCGTCTGTCTGATCCTCGGAGACAACATATTCTACGGCAAGATGGATCTGGACCGCATAATCGCGCAGTTCGACGGCGGAGCGAAGATCTTCGGCTACTACGTGCAGGACCCCGAGCGCTATGGCGTGGTGGAATTCGATCCTCAGGGGAAGGTGCTCAGCATTGAGGAGAAGCCCGCTGTTCCCAAATCGAGCTACGCGGTCCCCGGCCTCTATCTCTACGACGGGGGTGTGGTTGACATCGCCAAGGGGATGCGTCCCTCGCCGCGCGGCGAGCTGGAAATTACCGACGTGAATCTCGAATACCTGCGGCGCGGGAAGCTTTTGGTGCAGAAGTTGGGGCGCGGTATCGCCTGGCTCGACACCGGAACCCATCAGAGCCTTCTGGAAGCCTCCCACTTCATCGGGACCCTGGAGGCGCGGCAGGGATTGAAGATCGCCTGCCTCGAGGAGGTCGCGCTGCGCATGGGCTACCTCGACTGCAAGGGGATGGCGGCCGCCATCGACGCGACTCCCAATTCCTCCTACCGTGACTATCTGCTCCGGGTCTACAAGGAGACCGAACTGTGCGGAGGAGAGTACAAGGAATGAAAAAGTTTGCTGGCTACCTGGATTGATTGGATGCGTCCAGCTGCGTGACGCAAGGTCCTTAATTTCCTGGTCAGAGGGGTTTTCTCGCCGAGCTTTTCGGGCGCGACGAGCTGGATCCCGCCATCAGCAAGAGACGGACTCGCCGCTCGGGCTCTGGTAAGCACGACTCGCGGGGCACCACCCACGGCGCATTTCACGCGAAGATTAGGGGGCCGAGTGCCCCCTGAACCTTTTTTGGGAACCGATGAGAGAACTTTTAAACCGACATAAGCGATTTCTCATTACCGCCTTGCTACTGCTGGCGGCGTTTCTCGTCTACGCCTTGAACCTGAGGAACAAGGAGCACGCCAATCCTCTGGAGCGGTCCGTGATGACCCTCGCCGCGCCGCTTGCCGGTGGGGCCGCGGCGCTGAGCCGGTTCGCCGACGGACTCTGGAACGATTACATCGACCTTTTGGAGGTGCGGCGCGAGAACGTGGCACTGAGAAAGAGCGTGAAGCTTTTGAACGAGCGCATCGTTGCCAACAACGAGGCGCTGATGGCCAACGCGCGGCTGAAGGCGCTCCTGGACCTGAAGGGGACGCTCGTCGCTCCGTCGCTCGCCGTCTCGGTGATAGGCGAGGACAGCTCCGCCTGGTTCAAGACGCTGGTGGTGGACCGTGGCAGCTCTGACGGTCTCTCGGAGGGGATGCCGGTGCTGGCGGCCGGAGGCATCGTCGGGCGCCTGGTGAAGGTAGCCCCGCACAGCTCGCGGGTGCTGCTCCTGACCGACCATGCCAGCGCCATAGCCGCGGTGGTGCAACGCTCGCGTGCCCGCGGGGTGGTGCGTGGCATGGGAGGGGGGCGCTGCTCCATGGAATTCACCGTGAAGGACGAGGACGTGAAGGTGGGGGATTCCGTGGTGAGCTCCGGCATTGGCGTGGTCTTCCCGAAAGGGGTTGCGATCGGGGAGGTGACCATGGTGAAGAAGGGTGAATATGGCGTATTCCAGACCATCGAGGTGCGGCCGACCGTCAACATCGGCAAGCTGGAAGAGATGCTGGTGCTGGTGGGGCAGCCTCATGAATAGAGCGTCGGCGGGCGGGAGACCGTCATGACCTGGTACCTCAAGACAGCCGGGTGGGTCCTGGCGGCGCTTCTCTTGCAGATGACGCTGCTGCCGAGATACCTCCAGGATCCCTTTCAGCCCAACCTGATCATCATCCTGGTCGTTTACCTCGGTCTCAAGCTGCCGCACCGCTTCGCCGGTTTCGCCGCATTTTGTCTCGGCCTGCTCCAGGACAGTTTTAGCGGAATTTACCTCGGGCTGCACGCCTTCTCCTACCTCTGCATCTTCACGCTCCTGTCGGAGGTGGCGGACCGCCTCTACACCGACAACCGCGCCCTCTTCGTGCTGGTCGTGTTCCTGGCGACGGTGGTCGCTGCCCTGTTGAACCTCTTGATGCTGGTCATTTTCTCCGTCTCCAAGGGGGTGTACGCCTCGCTGCTTCCGGCCCTGATCCCGCAGGCCCTGGTGAACGCGCTGGTCGCCTCGCTGTTCTTCAATTATCCGCTTCCGGCGGGGGAGGATCCGCGATGAAACTGCAGCAGAACATACTCCCCGAGGCGGACGGGTCGCGCAAGATCATCTGGCTCTCCCTCGGCGCCTTTGTCATGTTCTTCCTGCTCATGTCGCGGCTCTGGTACCTGCAGGTGGTCGATACGGACAACCTGCTGGACCAGTCCGAGAGCAACCGGCTCCGCTTCGTGCCCGTAGCGGCGCCGCGCGGCGCCATTTTGGACAGAAACGGCAAGGTGCTGGTCTCCAACATCCCCTCCTTCAGCGTCGCGGTGATCCCCCAGGACGTCAAGGACAAGGAACAACTGGTGGACAACCTCGCCCGCTACCTGAACCTGGATCGCAAGGAGATCCTGGAAAAATGGGACAAGGGGCAGGGGAGGGCGAAGTACTACCCGCTGGTGGTAGCCTCCGGGATCAGTCGGGACCAGATGGAGTACCTGGAGGAAAACCGCCTCGCCCTCTCAGGTGTGAATATCGAGATGAAGCCGATCCGCGCCTACCCCAACGGTCAACTCGCCTCGCACCTGCTTGGCTACCTCGGGGAGGTTTCCGAGGACGAACTGGGCACCGACCGCTACAAGGATTACAACGCCGGCGACTATACCGGCAAGAGCGGCATCGAGAGGAGCTGGGAGGATTTTCTGCACGGCACGGACGGAGGCCGGCAGATCGAGGTGGACGCGCGCGGCAGGTTTCTGCGCACCGTTGAGGAAACCGGCACGAGCGTGGGCAACACGGTGGTGCTCACCCTCGACCTTGAACTGCAGAAGGTGGCGGAGCAGGCCTTCGGAGACAAGGCTGGGGCCGCTGTAGTTATGGACGTGAACAGCGGCGAGGTCCTCGCCTTCGCCAGCAACCCGGGGTTCGACCCGGCGCTCTTTACCGGCCACATGCCTCCGGATAAGTGGAAGGAGTACTTGGAGGACAAGCGGCACCCCCTCGAGAACAAGGCCCTGAAGGGGATGTACCCCCCCGGCTCCACCTTCAAGATCATCACTGCCATAGCCGGGCTCGAGGAGGGGCTGATCGATGCGCACACGACGATCGAGTGCCCGGGCTACTACAAATTAGGCAACTCCACCTTCAAGTGCTGGGACAAGAGGGGACATGGCCGGGTCGACCTGAAGAAAGCACTCAGGGAGTCGTGCGACGTCTACTTCTACAAGCTCGCCGAGCGCCTCGGGGTGGACCGGATCGCCGCCTACGCCAAGCGTTTCGGCCTCGGCGCTCCGCTCGGGATCGGTCTCGACCACGAGAAGGGTGGGGTGATACCAACCCAGGAGTGGAAGATGAAGCGCTTTGGCAAAAAATGGTTCCAAGGTGAGACCCTTTCCGTCGGGATCGGGCAGGGGTACGTGCTTACCACCCCGTTGCAGCTCGCCTCCATGATCTCGACGGTCGCCAACGAGGGCGTCGTGTACCAGCCGCACCTGGTGAAGCGGATCGTCGACTCCGATGGAAAGACGCTCAAGGAGTTCCTGCCCAAGGTGACCGGGAGGAACGCGCTCAAACCCGAGAGCTATCGCCTTGTGAAAGAAGGACTTCTGGCCGTTGTCAACGAGCCGCACGGCACCGGCGCCACGGCTCGTCTCTCCGAGGTGAAGGTGGCCGGGAAGACCGGCACCTCGCAGGTGGTGAAGCTGCGTGACAGCAAGGGGGAAATTCCTTACCAGTTCAGGGACCACGCCCTCTTCGTCGCCTTCGCCCCTTACGACAAGCCGGAGATCGCCGTCGCCGTGATCATCGAGCATGGCGAGCACGGCGGGAGCGCCGCCGCCCCGATTGCGGGAAAGCTGCTCAAGGCGTATTTCGAGGGGAAGGGTGTTATCAAGAAACCGGTGCCAAGGCAGGCCCGCAAGGGCAGCGCGCCCGCGGTCCCGGAAAACGACGCGCCGGTTGACGCCGCACCGGAAGACGAGCAATCGCCCTCTGGCAATTGACCCACTCTTGGTACAAGTAATCGGAAACCGACAACTCGTTTTTAGGGGTTCGCATGTTTGACAGAAGGCTCTTCACCAACTTTGACTGGACGCTCCTCGGGCTGGTACTGCTCATCGCCGGGTTCGGCGTGGTCAACATATACAGTGCCTCGTCCTCTTACCGGGAGATCGGCACTCCCTATTTCCTAAAGCAGATCTACTGGATTGTCGCCGGACTCGTTCTCTGTCTGACAGTCTGCAGCCTGGACTACCATATACTGGAGGATTTCGCCTACTGGCTCTACGGCGGGGTGCTCTTCCTGCTCGTGCTGGTTCTGGTAGCCGGCAAGACCTCCATGGGGGCGACGCGTTGGATACACCTCGGTTTCTTCAGCATCCAGCCTTCGGAGCCGATGAAGATCGTCATCATCATGACCTTCGCCCGCTTCTTCAGCCGCTACCCGATCTTCAACGGGCTGACCCTGAAGGACTTGGCCTACCCGCTGCTCCTGCTGGGCGCTCCGGCGCTGCTCATCATGAAACAGCCGGATCTGGGGACCGCCACCCTGGTCACCCTGATCGCCGGGACCATGCTCCTTTTCGTCGGGGTGCGCTGGTCCGCGCTGGCCTCCCTCTGCGCCGCGGCCATCCCGGTCATCTACTGTGGCTGGCGCTTTGCCCTGCACGATTACCAAAAGGACAGGATCTATAACTTTCTCAACCCCGACCTGGACCCCCAGGGGAGCGGCTACCACATCATCCAGAGCAAGATCGCGGTCGGTTCCGGCGCCACCTTCGGCAAGGGGTTCATGCACGGCACCCAGTCGCAACTGCGCTTCCTCCCGGAGCAGCACACCGACTTCGCTTTCTCCGTCTTCGCCGAGGAATGGGGGTTCGTCGGCTGCTTCGTGATGCTGACCCTCTACCTGTTCCTGATACTCTGGGGGCTTGGGATCGCCAAGAGGTGCAACGACCGTTTCGGGTCGCTCCTCGCCATCGGCGTCTCCGCCATGCTTTTCTGGCATATCGTCATCAACATGGGGATGGTGATCGGCCTCTTCCCGGTGGTAGGGGTGCCGCTTCCCTTTTTCTCCTACGGCGGGACCTCCATGGTCACCTCCATGGTCGGGGTGGGAATCCTTTTGAACATCAGCATGCGGCGCTTCATGTTCTGATCCGACGCCTCGGCTTGTTACCTCCCGCAAGGCGTGATAAGGAATACCCTTCATGCGGATAACCATCGTAGAGCCCTACTGCGCCGGCTCGCACGCTGCCTGGGCCCACGAGTACGCGTCCCATAGCCGCCATGAGGTGGAACTTCTTACCCTGCCGGGTCGCAACTGGAAGTGGCGCATGCACGGCGGCGCGGTCACTCTTGCCGCTCGGTTTCTCGCCTCGGCGCACCTTCCGGACCTGATCCTCGCAACCGACATGCTCGATCTCACCACCTTCCTGGCGCTCACCAGGGGGACGAGCAGCGCCTGCCGCTGCGCCCTCTATTTCCATGAGAATCAACTTACCTACCCCTGGTCCCCGGGGGACCCCGACCCCGGCGAAAAGCGGGACCTGCATTACGCCTTCATCAACTACGCCAGCGCCCTGGCCGCCGATGCGGTCCTTTTCAACTCCTCCTACCATAAGGACGCCTTCCTCGGGGCGCTGCCCGGATTCCTGAAGGGGTTCCCGGATGCAACCGAACCGGCCTCGGTGGGTCATATCGCTGCAAAGAGCCGTGTGCTGCCGCTCGGCATGGACCTGAAAAAGCTCGACCGGCATCGGCCTCAGGAGGGGAGGGAGCCGGGTCCTCCGCTCATCCTCTGGAACCACCGCTGGGAGTACGACAAGGATCCCGAGGCGTTCTTCTCGGCGCTCTACCTGCTTGCCGAGGAGGGGCTTGATTTCCGGGTGGCTGTGCTCGGCGAGTCCTTCGGGAGGGTACCGGCTGTTTTCAAGCAGGCGCGGGAGCGGCTTGGAACCAGGGTGGTGCAGTGGGGGTATCTGGAAAGCTTCGCCCAGTATGCGCAGTGGCTCTGGCGTGCCGACATCCTGCCGGTGACCTCCAGGCAGGAGTTCTTCGGCGCTAGCGTGGTCCAGGCGCTTTACTGCGGCTGCGCCGCGCTGCTTCCGGAGCGGCTCGCCTATCCCGAACATGTGCCGGCCGAAAATGCGGCAAGATTCCTGTATCGGGACGACGAAGGGTTGGCCGACAGGCTGAGGCTGCTGCTCGGGGAGGCGCTGGGCGCGGGTGAAGCTTTGGGTAATTCCGTCGGGTACTACGACTGGGAGTACCTGGCTCCGGTTTATGACGACTATCTGGAGCGCTTGGCCGCGGGGGACAACGGAGAAATCCCGTCGCCGCCATTCCGTTAGTGACCCGGCATATCCTGCCTCTTTTCTGATCAAAACCTTGAAAGTGGCGTTAGATTCAGCTGGTTTTTTTCCTGCTCGGCGGGGGGATTGCGGTGAGGGAGTTTCTGTTGGGGTACCGCTGTGCGATTGTGAGTGAGGAGGGGCGCCTAGGATGCGCCCCTTTTTCCCGGTTAAGCGGCCTGTTGGTTTATGGTGATGATTTCGTTGTACTTCTCAAGCCAGACGGTGCCGCAAGAGGTGCATTCCAGTAGGTCCTTGGCGTAGCCGTCGGAATGCATGTCGATTTCGAGACCTTTCTTGCTGTTACATTTTGGGCAATGCATGATGTTTTCTCCTGTCGTGGATTTTTTTGACAATGTCACTATATAGAACGCTCCGCATGGGCGCAAGCCTATTTTTTCTAAAAACCGACGTAAAACAGCTGTTTAGGCGTTTCCCTCCCGGCGATTGCCGAGCCAATATTTTAAAACACGCCGTTCCTCCCTTTCAGCATGTTGACTCATATCCAAACTAACACTCGGTAATTATTCTGTAAAACGGAAATCAAACAAGAGTATGCTGTAAACTGCAAATTTGGCTGTTTCTTACGTAAGCTGGTTGCTGGGAAAAAATTTATTTTCAGGCCTGTTTTCAGAAAACGGTGGTTTGATTTTTTCCTTTGCTAGTTCTTCCTTTTTACACGCTGAGGAAGCCCAGGTCAGATTTATCTCTGGAAAATATCGGAGGCAGATGCTACTATTTGCTGCCGTTAATGGTTGCCGCCCTCCGCCAGGCTCCTGCCATGGTTTCACGGCTTAAACGCGAGAGCCGACAACTCGGAATTCCGGCGGCTTAGTTTGCCTTACCCGAAAAGGAGCCTGACCATGAAGGAAGCGATGTTCTATGAGAAGCTCGAAGGTGGAAGCGTGCGCTGCAGCCTCTGCCGCTTCCGCTGCCTGATCGCCCCAGGCAAAAGGGGGCATTGCACGGTGCGGGAAAACCGTGGCGGGATCCTCTACTCCTTGGTCTACGGCAGGGTAGTGGCGGAGCAGGTCGATCCGATCGAGAAGAAACCGCTCTTCCATTTTCTACCCGGCAGCCGCTCCTACTCGGTCGCTACCGTCGGTTGCAACTTCCGCTGCCTGCACTGCCAGAACTTCGGAATTTCCCAGCCCGAGGCCTCCCGCGTCGAGAACTCCGGCTGTTTCCTGGCACCTGAAACCATCGTGGAGAGGGCTCTTGCCGCAGGGTGCCGGTCCATATCGTACACCTACACCGAACCGACGGTTTTTTTCGAGTACGCCTACGAGACGGCAGTGCTCGCCCGGGCAGCCGGGCTCAAGAACGTCTTCGTCAGCAACGGCTACATCACCAACGAGGCCCTCGCCGCCATCGCTCCCTTCCTGGACGCGGCCAATATCGATCTGAAGGGTTTCAGCGACTCTTTCTACCGCGAGGTTGTCGGAGCCTCCCTGGGGGAGGTGCTTGAATGCATCAGGGAGTACCGCAGGCTCGGTATCTGGCTGGAGATTACCACCCTGATCATTCCGAACCGAAACGATGCCGAAGAAGAACTGCGCGGCATCGCCGAGTTCATCGCCTCAGAACTAGGTCCCCAAACCCCGTGGCATGTCAGCCAGTTCTACCCGACCTACCGGCTGACCGACGAGCCCCGTACCCCGCTCGCCACCCTGAGGGCAGCGCGGCACATAGGTCTCGATGCCGGGCTTGACTATGTGTACGAGGGAAATGTCCCGGGGGAGGGGGGCGAAAACAGCTGTTGCCCCTCCTGCGGTGGCCTCTTGATCAAAAGGTACGGCTACATCATCGAGCAGAACCTCCTCGCCCGCGGTAATTGTCCCGGCTGCGGTCGTGCCGTGGATGGCGTGTGGGATTAGCTGGCTGGCATTGGTAAAGGATGGCTGTCTCCGGGTAGATCTCGCCCTTTTGCTCCTCCTGCGTCCGGTGATTCCCGTGCTCAACGGAAACGGTTGCCCCCGGTCCGCCGTTCATGCTATACCCACAGTGGTGTCTCGCCATAAAATCCGTCCTCGAAGGGGTTTCCTTGAAGGTCTCACTGCTGCGTCGCTCCTGGGTGACTTTTTCCATCTGGATTATCGGATGTTACGCTTCCGCCATCAACCGTTTCATCGTCAAGGGAGCCCAGCTGATTCCCCGCACCGGTGGAGTCCTGATCGCCTCCAATCACATTTCCGCCTACGATACCATCTTTCTTCCCTGGGCCGTCGTCAGGGGAAACCCGCTGCAGATGCTCTGGGCCCCGGCCAAGGAAGAGCTTTTCGCGAACCGCGTTCTGGGGCTGCTCTACAGATCTTGGGGGGCCTTTCCGGTTCGACGCGGCAGGGACCTGCGCGCGGGGAAGCATATCAACGAGCTGCTGCTGGACCAGAAGGTCATGCTCTTCCCCGAGGGGACCAGGCACAAGGACGGCATGCTCGGCAAGGGGAACCGCGGGGTCGGGAAGATCATCTACGACACCAGGCCGTCCGTTATACCTGCAGCCCTCTTCGGGGTGAACGCCTGGCGCTTCCCCTCCTTCGGGGCCAGTGGTGGGGTGAGCTTCGGTGCTTCTCTCGATTTCGACGATCTCTACGAGCTTCCCGACTGCAAGGAGACCCACCAGCTGATCGTGGACCGGGTCATGGACGCGATCGCCTCGCTGCTGAAGGTCGAGAGGAGGTACCTTCATGCGGATTGAAATATTCTGCGACGGCGCCTGCAGCGGGAATCCCGGCGTCGGCGGCTACGGAAGCATCCTGCGCTGCGGAACAACTGTGAAGGAACTCTCCGGGGCGGATGGTGCCACCACGAACAACCGGATGGAGATGAGCGGAGCGATCGCCGCGCTGGAGGCGCTCACCCGCCCAAGTGAGGTGGTGGTTACCACCGATTCCCAGTATCTGGTAAAGGGGATGACCGAGTGGATCTCGGGGTGGCTCAAGAGGGGATGGGTGAACAGCAAGAAGGAGCCGGTGCTGAACCGCGACCTCTGGGAAAGGCTCCTGGCTCTCTCCAAGGAACACCGGATCAGCTGGGTCTGGGTCCGCGGTCACAATGGGCATCAGGAGAACGAGCGCTGCGACGAGTTGGCGCGGGCGGCCATCGTGAAGTTCAAGAACAATTGATCAAGGTGGGAGAGAGGTTGGACTACTTCATCATCGAGGTCTCCGAGGAGGAGATAAAGAGGGAACGGCAAAAAGCGCGGGAGTTGCGTGCCAGCCAGTGGTGGAAGAACCGGGTCGCCAAGGGGCTTTGCCACTGGTGCCGTGAGCAATTCCCCCCCGCCGAGCTCTCCATGGACCATATCGTGCCGGTCATTCGCGGCGGTAAGAGCAGCCGCGGTAACCTGGTTCCTTCCTGCAAGGGATGCAACAACAAGAAAAAGCATATGCTTCCCGTCGAATGGGAGGAGTACCTGACGGCGCTTCCCGGCGGCGAGGGGGATTGATTGGATTACGGCGCCCGGCGCCACGGAGAGAATGGTGCATAAAGATATCAAGGCTGTCATTTACGACTGCGATGGGGTGATGTTCGACTCCTTCGAGGCGAACCTGGCCTTCTACCTGCAGGTGATCGAACATTTCGGAAAACCCCCGCTGGACCGGGGCGACACCGAGACTATGCGGGTGCTGCACACCTACTGCAACAGGGATGTGCTCGCCTATCTTTTTGCCGGCGACGGACGACTCGCCGAGGTGCGGGCCTACTCCGCGACCATCGATTACCGCAAGCTCTTCCCCCTGATGTTGATGGAGGAGGGGTTGCGTGAGACCTTGGACTCTTTGCGCGGACGGGTGGAACTGGCCGTCTGCACCAACCGCGCCAGCTCCATGGACCTGTTGCTGGAATCCTTCGGGCTGGACCGCTACTTCAGCTGCGTCATGACTGCAGGCCGCGTGACCAACCCGAAGCCGCACCCCGAGCCGCTTTTGAAGGTGCTGGAGCATTACGGCATCGAAGCGCATCAGGCGCTCTTCATAGGCGATTCCGAGGTGGACCGTCAGGCGGCGGACGCCGCGGGTGTCCCTTTTGTCGCCTATCGAGGCGACATGGCCGCCATCGCCAGGATAGACAGGCATCTCGACCTGCTGTCGCTTTTTTAGCCGGCCGCGTGCCCTGTATCGGTTCGGAACGCCGGGCTCCCTGGCTTTGGCCACCTAGGGGGGAAACAGGAAGAAAACAGCAAGAACAGCGCTTCCTACCCCAGTCTGATTTCCATGTTGAAATGATTTCAAAAATCCCTATTATTATTTGAACGCAACACCAGACGTCGCAGTGCGGGCAAAATGCGGACTCATCTGGCGTCACCTCCTGGCCCAGCATGGTAACCACGAGCGGGCCTGTACCATCGCCGGAAGAAACAATTCTTGATCGAGCAGCGCGGGGGATGGGATGGAGCTTAGGTCGGTCGGAGAGGGTGAGAGACTGTTCAGCCGGGCCATGTCCGCCTTGGCTGCCGGAGAAACCCAGTCGGCACTTGCTTTGCTGGAGCGGGCGCTCAAGCTAAGCGACAACCTTTCCTGGCACTCCTATCTCGGATACTGCATTGCCAAGGAACGGGGACAGGTACAAAAGGGGCGCGATCTTTGCCTCGCCTCGATGGAACTGGAACCGGAGAATCCCGCGCACTACGTGAACCTGGCTAAGGTTCACCTGGTCGCGGGCCGAAAGCCGGAAGCGCTCGGCATCCTCAGGGAGGGGATGTCCCTGGGGGAAAATCAAGAGATACTTGTTTTGCTGAGCGAAATCGGAAACAGAAAGCCGCCTGTCCTCTCATTCCTGCCGCGCGACAACTGGTTGAACAGGCTGCTCGGGCTGATACGCGACCGGATTGGGTTGCGCTGATCCGGTCGGAAAAATCCGCTGAACCTCGATTCTTCCGATCCCGCACCGCACGTCGGCGCCGCGGCAAACAACGCTTGCAGTTAGGGAGAACCGTCCGCCGGTTCGACACTCCCCCGGATCTGGGTTGCCTGCCGGGAATATATTGTATAATTGATCAACGCTGGCTAAGCCTAAGTGAGGGAGGTGGCGCAATGGCCGATCGATTCAGGGAGCAGGGGGCATTCAGCTGGTTCGAACTGACGACAACAGATGTGCGGGCGGCAGAGGCCTTCTACACGCGACTTTTCGGTTGGACGACGGAGCCCTGGATCGGGGAAGGGAACTACACCCTGATCAAGGTCGACGGGAAGGAAGTCGGTGGCATTGTATCGGCCCCTTCAGGCGAGACGCCGAGGGCGAGCAATTGGGGCATCTACGTTACCGTCACCGATGTGGATGAGACCGCCCGGAGGGCGCCTGAGTTTGGCGGCAAGGTACTGGTACTGCCGACTGACATACCGAAGGTGGGTCGCTTCTGCATCATCGAAGATCCCCAGGGGGCGGTGATCACCGCGATTACCTATCGCCGCGGCTAGCACCCGCCTCGACTAGTATGAAAAAAGCCGCGCCACCCGAGTTCCCGGGGTAGCGCGGCTTTTCATTCTTCCCCTCGGCATCAGATCCCCAGGACCAGCGACATCCCCTGCAGGTCATCCTGATATTTCTTCTCAGTGACCACGACCGTTTCCAGAAGGGTCGGGACAATGGCATTGCAGCAGAGCCCGACCATCTTTCCCTTCTTACCCGCCAAAAGGAGCTCCACCGCCGAATTGCCGAGGCGAGAGCCGAGCAGCCTGTCGAAGACCGAAGGCGCGCCGCCGCGCTGGTAGTGACCGAGTACCGTTACCCGCGTCTCGAACCCGATGGCGTCCTTAATGGTATCCGCGATATTCTGGGCCCGGCCCGCCCCCTCGGCGAGGATGATGATGGCGTTGCTGCGGCCCTCCTCGTAGCGCTGGCGCAGCTGGTTGCAGAGGGCCGAGATGTCGCACTCGACCTCCGGGACAATGGCGTACTCGGCGCCGGTGGCGATCGCCGTCATGCTGGCGAGGTAACCTGAGTGCCTCCCCATCACCTCGATGACGAAGGCACGGTCATGGGAACTCGCGGTGTCCTTGATGCAGTCGACGGCGTAGATGATGTTGTTGAGCGCCGTGTCGACCCCGAGCGCCATGTCGGTGAAGGCGATGTCATTGTCGATGCTGGCTGGAATCCCCATCACCGCAACCCCCATTCGGTGCAGCGCCAGCGCGCCGTTGAGCGAACCGTCCCCACCGATGACGACGAGCCCGTCCACGCCGATCTCCCGCAGGTGCCGCACCGCTTTCTCGCGCCCGAGCACTGTCCTGAACTCATCGCTGCGGGCGGATTGCAGGAAGGTGCCACCCCGGTGCAGGATACCTGCCACGTCCTTGGTCCCCATCTCAAGGTATTCCCCCTTCAGCAGACCGACAAACCCCTTGCGGAAACCGACCACCTGCACGCCGTGCCCGAGTGCCGTCCGGGTGGCGCTTCTGATGACTGCGTTCATGCCGGAACAGTCCCCGCCGCTCGTTAATATCCCGATTTTTTTCATGTATGACTCCATGACTTCTTGGTTGTAGCGGAACCTGGTGATTCCTGCGCCTTGGTGGGCTGAATAGGTGGCCCGTCGAACCACTTCCCTTCGTCTACCCCTTCTTCCTCTCACCCTTAAGCCACTCCATGCGCTCCTTGATGCTCTTCTCGTAACCGTTGCCCTTGGGCTCGTAGAAGCGCTTCCCGGCGATGTGCTCAGGGAGGTACCCCTGGGGGACGTACCCTTCCGAATAGTCGTGCGGGTAGAGGTATCCCTTGCCGTAGCCAAGATTTTTCATGAGGGAGGTGGGGGCGTTTCTGATCTGCATCGGGACCGGAAGCGCGCCGCTTTGCCTCACCTCGGCAATCGCCTGGTTGATGCCGAGGTAGCTGGCGTTCGATTTCGGCGCGGTTGCGAGGTAGCTGACCGCCTGCCCGAGAATGATCCTTCCTTCGGGCATTCCCACCAGCTGGAAGGCCTGCAGTGCGGAGACGGCGAGCTGTAGAGCGCGCGGATCGGCGTTTCCCACGTCTTCGGAGGCAAAGACCACCATTCTCCTCAGGATGAAGACCGGGTCCTCTCCCGACTCCAGCATGCGCGCCAGCCAGTAGAGCGCCCCGTCCGGATCACTGCCGCGCATCGACTTGATAAAGGCGGAGATCACGTTGTAGTGCTCCTCGCCACCCTTGTCGTAAAGGAGCGGTTTTTTCTGCACAGCCTCGCGCACCGTCTCAAGCGTGATACTGTCACCGTGCGTCAGGCGGGCCGCGGTCTCTAGGGTGTTGAGCGCCACTCGCGCGTCGCCCCCCGCCTGCTCGGCCATGAAAACGAGGGCCTCCTCGGAAGCGCCGAGCCGGAACTCGCCCAAGCCCCGCTCGCTGTCGTTCAGGGCGTTTTCCAGGATCCGGAGGACCTCGGAGTCGGTGAGCGGGTTGAGCACGAGCACTTTGCACCGGGATAACAGCGGAGCGATCACCTCGAAGGAGGGGTTTTCCGTGGTAGCGCCGATCATGGTGAAGGTCCCGCGTTCCACGTAGGGGAGGAAGGCGTCCTGCTGGGATTTGTTGAAGCGGTGGATCTCGTCCACGAAGAGGATGGTCCGCTTACCCTGGTATTTGAGGGTGTCCTCGGCTTCTTTCACCACCTCGCGGATCTCCTTGATCCCGGACATGATGGCGGAAAAGAAAATGAAGTGGGATTTGGTGGCGTTGGCGATGATCTTGGCGAGGGTCGTCTTGCCGCTCCCGGGAGGACCCCAGAAAATCAGGGAGCTGAGCCTGTCCGTCTCGATCAGGAGGCGCAGGAGCTTTCCCTCGCCGAGCAGATGGCTCTGCCCCAGGTATTCCCGAATGGTTCCCGGTCGCATCCTCTCGGCCAGAGGAGCGATCTCGGAGCTGTTGACGGTGAAGAGATCCAACGTCAGTGTCTCTGCAGGTCGACCGCGCCCGGACGGCTGTCAATCGGTTTGATGCCCCAGATCTCCCGGGCGTATTCTTCGATGGTCCGGTCGCTGGAGAATTTTCCCATTCCTGCGGTGTTCAGTATGGCGCGTCTTGCCCACTCATCCTTGTCCAGGAACAACGCGCTCACCTCCTGCTGGCAACTGATGTAGGGAGCATAGTCGGCGAGCAGCATGTAATGGTCCCCCAAGTTCAAAAGTGAATCGGTGATCGGAGTAAAAAGTTCCGGGGCTCCGGGCGAGAAAAACCCCGAACTGATCATGTCCAGCACTTTTCTCAACTCCGGGTTGCCGCTGTAGTATTCCCTCGGGTTGTAGCCGCGCTCCCTCAAGTCCGAAACGCCGGCTGCGGTGAGCCCGAAGATGAAAATATTCTCCCGGCCAACCTCCTCCATGATCTCGATGTTCGCTCCATCCAGGGTTCCTATGGTAAGCGCGCCGTTCAGGGCGAACTTCATGTTCCCGGTTCCGGAAGCCTCGGTCCCCGCTGTGGAAATCTGCTCGGAGAGGTCCGATGCCGGGAAGATGTTCTCCGCGAGCGTCACTCCGTAGTTGGCGAGGAAAACCACCTTGATCCGGTCCGCCACGTCCGGGTCGCTATTCACCACGGCCGCGACCGCGTTGATCAGCCGGATGGTGAGTTTCGCGGCGGCGTAGGAGGGCGCAGCCTTTCCACCAAAGATGAAGGTGCGCGGCACCAAGGGGGCCTGCGGATCTTGCTTGATCCGGTTGTAGAGGGTGATGATATGAAGCACATTCAAAAGCTGCCGTTTGTACTCGTGAATTCTTTTCACCTGCACGTCGAAGAGCGAATCCGGGTTCACCTCAATCCCGTTGGTTTTCAGGATGTAGCGGCAGAGCGCTTCCTTGTTCCCCCGCTTTACCTGCTGCCAGCGCCCCGAGAACTCGGGGTCGGCGGCGACGGCGCGCAGCTTCTCCAGCTCGTAAAGGTCACGGGTCCAGCCGTCTCCTATGTATTCGTCGATGAGAGCAGACAGGGAGGGGTTCGCCATCTTGAGCCAGCGCCTCTGGGTGATGCCGTTGGTCTTGTTGTTGAACCTCTCCGGGTACATCTCGAAAAAATCCCGGAACAGTTCGTTCTTCAGGATCTCCGAGTGGAGCGCCGCCACCCCGTTCACCGAATGGCTACCAACGATGGCCAGGTGGGCCATCCGTATCTTCCTTTCCCAGTGTTCCTCCACGATGGACATCCGAGCCAGCCGTTCCGGGTCGTCCGGGAAGCGTGCCTGCACCTCCTTGATGAAATGCTCGTTGATCTCGTAGACGATCTGCAGGTGGCGCGGCAGGATCTGCTCGAAGAACCAGACCGGCCACTGCTCCAGGGCCTCGGGGAGTATGGTGTGGTTGGTGTAGGCGAAGGTCTTGCGGGTGATTTCCCAGGCGTCCTCCCACGCGATGTTCTCCAGGTCGATGAGAACGCGCATCAGTTCGGGAATGGCTAGGGTTGGGTGGGTGTCGTTCAGCTGGATGGCGACCTTCTCCGGCAGCAGCTTTAGATCCTGGTGCTTTTTCTTGAAGCGGTACAGCACGTCGTGCACCGTCGCCGAGGCGAGGAAGTACTCCTGTTTGAAGCGCAGCTCCTTCCCCTCGATCATGTTGTCGGCAGGGTAGAGCACCTTGGAGATGGTCTCCGACTGCATCTTCTTCTCGACGGCGCGGATGTAGTTCCCCTGGTTGAAGAATTTCAGGTCGAATTCGCGGCTCGACTTGGCGCTCCAGAGCCTCAGAGTGTTGACGCTGTGGGTCTGGTACCCGGGGATCGGGGTGTCGTAGGCCATCGCCATGACGTCCTCGGTGTCCACCCATTCCCGCAGCAGTTTTCCCAACTTGCTGATGGTGGTGATCACGCGGCCGTAGTACTTCACCGTATGCAGGTGTTCCTGCCGGTCCAGTTCCCAGGGGTTTCGGTAACGCAGCCAGTTGTCGGGGATTTCCACCTGGGAGCCGTCGACGATATGCTGGCGGAAGATGCCGTATTCGTAGCGGATGCCGTAACCGTAGGCGGGTATCGACATGGTTGCCATGGAGTCGAGAAAGCAGGCGGCGAGCCGTCCGAGCCCGCCGTTGCCGAGCCCCGCGTCCTGCTCCTCGGCGAGAATGTCCTCGAAGTCATAGCCAAGGGAGGTGATCGCTTCTCGAAAATCGTTCAAGACCCCCAAGTTGATCAGACTGTTGCCGAGTGTCCTCCCCATCAGGAACTCCATGGAGATGTAGTAGACTCGCTTGTCGTCGGAGTTGTAGTAAGCCTGCTGGGTATCGAGCCAGCGTTCCACCAGGTGGTCCCTGACCGCGTAGGCGAGAGCGTTGTAACTGTCGTACTTGGTCGCCGAGTACTTGTCCTTGCCGAGGGTATACTCCAGGTGCTCAAGGAAGGATTTGATGATGATCATTTCCTTGTCCAGCTGTTCTCCGACGCCATTTGCCTCTTCAGTCATGAGTCACCCTGCTTTTTCCCAAGCGATTCCAGCCGGATCCCCGGTTTCCGGGGCTCCAGGCTTTCTAATTTCCATTGGACATCATACAGTATATATGCTAGAAAATCCTAGATTACAATACAACTAAAGGGGTTGTGATGAAAAAAATCGCTATTTTCGCGAAAGTGCACGACCCCCGATGTCTCGGCATTGCTCAGGAACTGATCGAGTGGCTGGCCGGACGCGGCATCACCGCATGCGTGGAGGAGCACCTCTCCAAGCAACTCAGGCGTCCCAGCGCCGCCAAGAGTGCCGAAAGCGCCGAGATCGCCAGGGACGCGGACCTGGTGGTGGTTTTGGGAGGCGACGGCACCCTGATCGCGGCCGCGCGGCTGGTCGGAGAGCGCGAGGTGCCGATCCTCGGGGTGAACCTCGGCAGTCTTGGTTTTCTGACGGAGATCACCCTTGACGAGCTCTACCCGTCGGTCGAACGCTGCCTCGCCGGCGCGTTCGAGGTGAGCGAGCGCATGATGCTGCTCGCCTCGGTGGAACGCGACGGGGAGGTGGTGGAACTGCACCGGGTGCTGAACGACGTGGTGATCAACAAGGGCGCGCTGGCCCGGATCATCGACATGGAGACCTCGGTGAACGGTCAGTACCTGACCACCTTCAAGGCGGACGGGCTGATCATTTCGACCCCGACCGGCTCCACCGGCTATTCCCTGTCGGCGGGCGGGCCGATCATCCATCCGTCGCTTGCCTGTATCTCGCTCACCCCGATCTGTCCCCATACCCTCACCAACCGTCCGCTGGTCATGGCTGGGGATGCGCGCATCACCATCAGGCTCCCCATGGACGAGACGGTTTTTCTGACCCTGGATGGGCAGGTGGGGGTGAAGCTGGTCTGTGCTGACGTGGTGCGGATCAGGCAGGCCGAGCACGCGACCCGCCTGGTCCAGTCCCGCAGCAAAGATTATTTCGAAGTGCTCCGTACCAAGCTTAAATGGGGGGAGAGGTAACCCGCGATTGCCCTTGGCGTTTCTCGGTTGCGCACAGCAGCTTGAAATTCCACGGCTAAACGCGAGGCCTTTACTATTATGCTGAGAGAATTGCAGATATCCAACCTCGCCATCATCGAGAAGCTCCACGTGGAGTTCCATGGCGGACTGAACATCCTGACCGGTGAAACCGGCGCGGGCAAGTCGATCATCATCGACGCGGTCAACCTGATTCTGGGCGGTCGCGCCAGCGCCGATTTGATCCGCTCCGGCGCCGACGAGGCCTCGGTGGAGGCGCTCTTCGACCTCTCCGGGCGCCCCGGCCTGCTGCGAAACCTCGCCGCTATGGGGGTCGAGTGCGACGGCGAGCTCCTGGTCCGGCGGGTGGTTTCCCGGGGCGGGAAGAACCGGGCCTTCATCGCCGGAGGCCTCGCCACCACCTCCATGCTCTCCGAGATTTCCCGCACCCTGATCAACATATACGGCCAGCACGAGTCGCAAACCCTGCTGAAGACCGATCAGCACCTGCGTCTCCTGGACGGCTTCTCGGGTACCCTTGCCCTGCGCGATGCCTTTTCGGCCGGCTTTGACGCCTATGCGAAGGCGAAGACCGAACTGGAGGCGCTGGAGCAGGGTGAGCGCGAGGCCGCCCGGCGCATGGACCTGCTCTCCTTCCAAAGCGAGGAGATCGGCGCGGCACAGCTCTTCCCGGGCGAGGAGGAGGAACTCGCCGAGGAGAGGGCGCGGCTTGCCCACGGTGAAAAGCTCCTCAGCTGCAGCCAGCAGGCCTTCGACACACTGTACGGCGGCGATGCCGCGCTCCTCGGGGGGCTGCGCCTGGTGATCGCCGGGGTCACCGAGGCGAGCGCTATCGACCGCGCCCTTGTTCCTGTCTGCGAGACGCTCGAGGGGGCCTATGCCCAACTCGAGGACGCCTCCCTTACTCTTCGCGACTATGCCGCGGGGGTGGAAGCGGACCCAGGGCGGCTGGAACAGCTTGATGACCGTATCGACGCCATCAACCGCCTGAAGCGAAAATACGGCCAGGACATTCCGGAAATCCTCGCTTACCAGCTGGGGGTCGACGCGGAACTCGCCGCGCTTTGCGGCAGGGAAGAGGCGCGGGAGGCACTCTCGGTCCGGATAGCGGGGCTGAAGGCGCAACTCTGGGAACTCGGTGCGGAGCTCTCCCTGGCCCGCCGGGCAGGTGCCGCGGCGCTCAAGGCAGGGATGGAGCGGGAACTCGCCGAACTCGCCATGACCCATGCGCTCTTCGAGACCTCCTTCGACCCCGGCCCGGAGCCTAAATCGTACGGTTTCGAGCGTGCCGAGTTCCTCTTTTCGCCCAACCCCGGCGAGCCTCCCAAGCCGCTGGCGCGGACCGCTTCCGGCGGCGAGCTCTCCCGCCTGATGCTGGCGCTGAAGCAACTCCATCCCGAGAGCGAGGTGCCGACCCTGATCTTCGACGAGGTGGATAGCGGCATCGGCGGTGCGACATCCGCGCTGGTCGGCGTGAAGCTGAAGAAGGTGGCGGCTTCCCATCAGGTGCTGGCGATCACCCATCTTCCCCAGGTGGCGGCCTTTGCCGACCTGCATCTGCGGGTGGAAAAATCGGTAAGTCTCGGACGGACCGCCACCTGCGTCGAGAGGCTGGAGGGGGAGGGAAGGGTGGCGGAGGTGGCGCGGATGCTGGGAGGCGCGCGGGTGACCGAGAAGACCCTCGAGCACGCCAGGGAGATGATTCAGGAGGCAGCTGCATGATACGAAAGGCCAAGATTAGCGACGTAAAGGATATCCAGAAACTTTTGACCAGTTATGCGAGCCGCGGCGAGATGCTCTCCCGCTCGCTTTCCGAACTCTACGATTCGCTGCGGGATTTTTACGTTGTCGAGGACGCGGGGCACGTGATCGCCACCTCCGCGCTGCACATCGTCTGGGAGGACCTGGCCGAGGTCCGCTCCGTGGCGGTGGCCGAGGAAGCCGGGCGGCGCGGCATCGGCAGCCAGGTGGTTGGTGCCTGTCTGGAGGAGGCCCGCGCGCTCGGGCTGAAGAGGCTCTTCTGCCTCACCTACAAGCCCGATTTCTTCGCCAAGTTCGGCTTCGTCGTCGTGGACAAGTCGGAACTGCCGCACAAGGTCTGGGGCGACTGCATCAAGTGCGTCAAGTTCCCGGACTGCGACGAAATCGCCATGATCCTCGATCTGTAGAAGCTGTTCTACGTTGTGAACCTTGAACGTAGAACGTAGAACGTAAAGAGGTGAAGCATGGAACTCCTGGCGCACGCCGACACCGTTGAAGGGCTCCTGAAGGGGCGACAGCTCGACGGCTACGAGATCCTGGTCTCGGAGTCCCGGGATCTCTCCGTTGAGGCGAAGGGGGGCAAGCTGGACGCCTTCAGGTGCGCCGAGCCTTTCGGCGTGGCGGTACGGGTCCAGCGCGGTGAGGGGCTCGGTTTTTCCTTCTCCACCACCCTCGACCCTGAGGCGCTGGCGAGGATGGCAGACGGGGCGATTCGGGCGGCCGAGATGCAGACGGCCGATCCCAGCAACGGACTACCTTTTCCCTGTCCCACCCCTTACCCGGAGCTTGGCGGTCTGTACGACGAGACGCTCTCCGGAATCCCTGAAAAGTCGAAGGTCGCCCGCGCCCTGGAGCTTGAGCGGCTGGTGCTCTCCCGGGACCCAAGGCTTAAGCGGGTAAGAAGGTGCAGCTACGGCGAGTCGCTCTACAGCCTGCTGCTGCGGAATTCCCACGGTTTGAACGCCGGTTACCGCGGCAGCCAGGTCTCCTGCAGCGTCTCCGTCGTCGCCGAGGCCGACGGAGACGCCCAGAGCGGCTGGGATTTTGATGTCTCCCACCACTTTTCCGGGATAGACCTGGACCGGATCGCCGATGGCGCGAGTCGGAAGGCGACCTCGCTTCTGGGCGCCCGCTCCATCCCGACCATGCGCTGCCAGGTGGTGCTGGATAACCGTGTCGCGGCGCAGCTCCTTGAGATCCTCGCCCCGTCGTTTCTCGCCGAGACCGTGCAGAAAGGGAAATCGCTTTTGGCGGGACGCGTGGGGGAGCGGCTCTTCTCGGGGCTCGTCACCGTACGGGACAATGGGGTTTTGCAGGGTGGGATGGGAACTGCCCCCTGCGACGGGGAAGGGGTGCCGCAGCAGAATACGCGACTTGTGTCGGGCGGGGTGCTGGAGGGTTATCTCTTTGACAGCTACTGGGGCAAGAGGACCGGGTCCGACTCCACCGGGAACGCGGTACGCGGCGGCGTCAAGGGGCCTCCCCGGATGGGGGTGCACAACCTGCTCCTCGAACCGGGGGGAAGCTCATCCGAGGCTCTACTGGCCGGAGTCGGCAAGGGGGTGCTGATCACCGAGGTGATGGGAATGCACACAGCCAACCCGATCTCTGGGGATTTCTCGGTGGGCGCCGCCGGTTTCTATCTGGAGGGGGGAGCGATCCTGCATCCGGTCAAGGGGATCGCCATCGCGGGGAATCTGCTGCATCTCTTCGCCGGAATCGACATGGTCGGAAACGATCTGCGTTTCTTCGGATCGGTCGGCTCGCCGTCTCTGAGGATCGGCGAGCTGGACCTGAGCGGCTCGTAAGGAAGCGTAAACCCTAGGCCTCGGCGAGGATCGCCATCAGCCTGCGCACGAAGGGGCTCACCACGGCGTAGTGCACCTCGACCCCGTCCCTGGTCCCCTCGATGATCCCCTTGTTCTTCAACAGGGCCAGGTGCTGTGAGACCGTCGCCTGGGGGAGACCCAGGCACTCCCAGATATGCTTCACGTTGCACTCTTGCGTGCAGAGCCCCGCCACAATCTTGAGCCGGATCGGATGACCGAGCACTTTCAGTATCTCTGCTTCCTTGCCGAATTCCTTCGTTTTGTCAAATGCCAATGCGGTACCCTCCGTCATTACTTCCTGATATATCTATATGTCTTATGAATGCGATGTTTGTCAATCAAAAGCTTGAGCGCTGGCGGTAGTTCTTCTCGCTGAAGTGGCAGGCCGCCAGGTGCCCCGGCTCCTTTTCCAGCAGTTCTGGGCGGACCGTGCCGCAGAGTTCCTCGGCATACTGGCAGCGGGGGTGGAAAGGGCAGCCGGTAGGTGGGAAGAGCGGCGAGGGTAATTCCCCCCGGGCGATCACGCGGGGTTTCCCTTCCCGGGGATGGACGCTCGGAATGGCGCTCAAGAGCGCCTCGGTGTAGGGGTGGAGCGTGGCCGACAGGACGGCGTCCCGACTTCCGGTCTCGACGATCCGGCCCAGGTACATGATGGCGATCCGGTCGCTCAGGTGCCTCAGCACCGAGAGGTCGTGGGTGATGAAGAGGAAGGAGAGGCCGAGTTCCCCCTTCAGCTCCTGCAGCAGGTTGATGATCTGGGCCTGAATGGAGAGGTCGAGCGCCGAGACCGGTTCGTCCGCTATGATCAGCCTGGGGGAGACCGCCAGGGCGCGCGCGATGCCGATCCTCTGGCGCTGCCCCCCGGAGAACTCGTGGGGGAAGCGCGAGAGCTGGTCCCCGGAGAGGCCAACCCGCTCCATCAGGGAGACCACCCGTTGCTTCCTTTCCCCGGGGGTGCCGATCCGGTGGATGGCAAGCGGCTCGGCCACGATTTCCGAGACCCGCATCCTCGGGTTGAGCGAGGAGAAGGGATCCTGGAAAATCATCTGGACCTCTTTCCTGAACTGGGCGAACTCGGAGCGGTCCATGCCGGAGAGCTCCTTCCCATGAAAACGGATCGCTCCCTGGGAGGCGGGGATGAGCCCGGTGAGGAGGCGCGCCACCGTGGACTTGCCGCATCCCGACTCTCCGGCGAGACCCAGGGTCTCGCCGGGGAAAAGCTCCAGGTCGACCCCCGCGACGGCGGTGAGCCGAAGCTTCTGCGCGAAGAGCCCGTCCCGGACCGGGAACTCTTTCACCAGGTTTTGCGCGCTGAGCAGGGCGGTCATGGCGCCTTCAGGCAGCGGACCGAGTGACCCGCGCCTGCCTCCTTCATTTCGGGTTCCTGGGTGGCGCAGGCAGCAACGCAGATCGGGCAGCGTTCCCTGAAGGGGCAGCCGATGATTTCGTTTCTCAGGTCCGGCACGCTCCCGGCGATGGTGCTCAGCTTCTCTCCCGGGGCGCCGAATTCGGGGAGCGAGGCGAGCAGGCCACGGGTGTAGGGGTGCAGCGGGTTTCTGAACAGCTCGGAGGTTTCAGCGGTCTCGACGATGCGCCCCGCGTACATGATCGCGGTCCGGTGGGCGCGTTCCGCCACGATGCCGAGGTTGTGGGTGATCAGGATGAGTCCCATTCCGGTCTCCTTCTTGAGCCGGTCCAGAAGTTCCAGGATCTGGGCCTGGATGGTGACGTCGAGGGCCGTGGTCGGCTCGTCCGCGATGATCAGCTCGGGCCGGCAGGAAAGTGCCATGGCGATCATGACGCGCTGGCGCATGCCGCCGCTTAACTGGTGCGGGTAGTCCCTGATCCTTTCCCGTGGGGCCGGAATTCCGACCTGGGAGAGGATCTCCACCGCCTCGCGCTCCGCCTCCCGGCGGGAGAGCCCGCGGTGGACCCTGAGCCCCTCGGCGACCTGATTTCCCACCGTGAAGACCGGGTTCAGGGAGGTCATCGGGTCCTGAAACACCATGGCGATCCGGTTCCCCCTGATGCCGCGCATCTCCTCCTCGGGGAGCTGCAGCAGGTCGATCCCCTTGAACAGGATGGAGCCCGCGACGATCCTTCCCGGCGGAGGAACCAGGCGCATGATCGAGGCGGCGGTGATGCTCTTGCCGCAGCCCGACTCGCCGACCAGCGCCAGGGTTTCGCCCGGGTCCAGGGTGAGGTCGACGCACTGGACCGCCTTCAGCACGCCGGTTGCCAGGTGAAACTGGGTGGACAGCCCTTTGATTTCTATGAGCGGGGGCAAGGGGACTCCTGGGATGATGCGAAAAGAGCGTTGCATGTTGGAAATCCAGAGCTTGGAGCCAGGGAAAGGCACCCCGCGCAATGCGTAAACCGTGTGTCGCGGAACTGGTACCTTGGACGTTGGGAGTTATAGCACTATTTCGCGCCAGGGGCAATGTCCGGTTGCGGGGCCCCCGGTCACTCCCCGTATTCGTCGCGCACTACGCGCTGGGGCAGGAAATCCGGGGTCTTGAGGAGTTCAATGAAGATCGGCACCAGCTCCGGGTCAAACTGGGTTCCCGCGTTCCCGGTGAGCTCCCGGATCGCCATCTCGACCTTGAGCGCCTTGCGGTACGGGCGGTCCGAGGTCATGGCGTCGAAGGAGTCGGCGATGGCGAGGATGCGGGATTCCAAAAGAAGCTCTTCCGCCGCCAGGCTGTTCGGGTAGCCGCGACCGTCGTAGCGCTCGTGGTGCTGACCGATGCAGAGACGCACGTCGTACAGGAACTCGATCGGTTCCAGGATCTTCATGCCGATGCTGGGGTGCTGCTGCAGCGCCGCGATGTCCGCGGCGGTGAGATCGGCCTCCTTGTGCAGCAGGGAGAGGTCGATACCGATCTTGCCGATGTCGTGCAGGATCGCCGCCCGCTCGATCACCTTGAGCCTGTTCTGGGGGAGTTCCAGTTTCTTGGCGAGCCTCAGGGAGAACCGGGTCACCCGCTCGGAATGCCCCTTGGTGTAGCTGTCGCTCGCCTCAATGGCCGAGACCAGCGCCTGGATGGTGTTCAGATAGGTTTTCTGCTGCTCGTCGTAGAGCTTCGCGTTCTTGATGGCGATGCTTGCCTGGGCCGCGATGGTGCTCAGCAGCTCGAGTTCCTCGTGGTTGTAGGTGGAGTTGTTCAGCTTGTTGACGACGGTAATGGTGCCGATGATCTCATCCTTCACCAAGAGCGGCGCGCAGATCAGGGTCTTTCTTTCGTAGCCCAGAGCGCTGAACCGGTCGAACTCGGGGGAGGTGTCCATGTCCGTGATCAGGATCGGCCTGCGGTTTTCGATGACCCAGGTGGAGACGCTGGACGGTTTCATCGGGATGCGGGTCTCCGGCAGGAAGGGCTCGCCGTGGCCGACCAGGTTGGTGACCTTCAGCTCTCCGCTGTCGGCGTCGTGGAGGATGATGTAGCCGATCTGAGCCTGGAGGGTATCCATGGTGGTCTTTACCACCAGCTGGTACAGGCTCTCCACCTCGATGGTGGAGTTAATGGCGAGTCCCAGTTTGTAGAGGGTGGAAAGTTTCGCCACCGCCTTTTCCAGGTGGGTGTTCTTGTCCTCCAGCTCTCCCGCCAGGTCCGCGATCTTGTAATTCGCCTCCTCGATCTCCTCGATCCTCTCCTCAAGGGTTATGTTGAGGTTTTCGATCTCCCGGATCTGCTCCTCCAGGGTGACGTTCATCCGTTCGGTTTCCTGGTGGTGGCTCAGTTTTTCCTGGGTCCGGGCGAGCTCCCTTTCGTGGGAGATGGTGGACTCCAGCATCGCTTTCAGCCGCAGCACCATCCTGTTGAAACTCTCGCCGAGGCTGCGCATCTCGTTGCTGCTGGAAAGCGTGATCCTCTGCTCGAAGTCGCCCCGTTCCACCCCTTCCATGAACGAGATGAGCTTTCGAATCGGATTGTCGACGTAGAGTATCAGGAAGAGACCGAGGGTGCAGAATATCAGGGTGGTCAGGAACAGGCTGGAGAGCACCGCCGTGTCGCGCTCCCGGGCGATGAAGTCGTTCAAGTAGTCCAGGGAGAGCTTTATCTCCAGAAGGCCGAGGGTCTCGCTGGCGGGGGCATGGCATTTGTAGCACTGGGGGGCGTTGACGATCCGGGCGTAGGAGACGAAGACCCCGTCCTCGGGCAGGAAGCTGTAGTTACTGTGGGTCAGCTCCCGTTTCCCGAGCGCTGGTATCTGCCGGCCGATCTCCTCGCGGGTGGCCGAGTTGAGGATCCTGCCGGAGGCATCGACGATCCGGATCGATTTCACGAACTCGCGCGACTTGATCTTGGCGAAGATGCTGGCGACCTCGTCGGAATTCCCGGAAAGCATGGCGTTGGCGATGCTGCTTTTGATGGTCTCGATCAGTACCGAGGTGTTGCGGTTGGCGATCTCGTGCAGCATCTCCTTGGCTTGCCGGAAATTGAGGTAGGAGACGGCGGAGATGATGAGCACCAGTATCAGGGTTACCAGGGTGAGGATCTTTATTTTCAGCGAATTGAGCATGAACCGTCCCTACTGGTTGAGGATTCCTGGTGCCGTCCGGTGGAGCGAGCCTGTGTTATAACGTAGTTCGCGCCGAATTTCAACGTCATTCAGCGCCGCGTGCTCCGGCCGCTTTCCCGCGCCCGGGGGGTGCTCGCCACTGGCCCGGCCCCGGGCGCGCCGTTTCCCGAGGTAGCCCCGAGGTCGTCCGAGGCGTCCGGTTGGTTTCTCTAATGAGAGGTAAAGCAATTCACTTGCCAACCCGGCGGCCGATCGGCCTCGTTAGAATGATAAAATTATTGACTTTGCAGGCTGTTCCATGGTTTATATCTAAGGCTTTAAGGGTGGTGAACATGCGCGTGCCTGCGGAATAGATGAACTGCTTCAGGACTTTTCTCATATTAGCTATCTGCCTGGTTGCCGGGGGGAGTTCAGCCGCTTTCCGACCGGAGACCATCAGGGTCGCGCTCCTCAAGGGCGCCGAGACGCTCAGGATCGACGGCGTCGGGGTGCTGCTGACCGACGGCCGCGGCATGCCGCTGCGGCTGGAGATGCCGCTGGAGGTGAAGCGCGCCGGGAGCGGTGTCTCGGTGAACGGCAGCATCGTCCCGGGATTGGTCGCCTCGGCTCCGGCGCGGGTGACGGTGAACGGCAGGGGGTACCGGGGCCTGCTCGAGGTAACGGCGGCGGACCATGGACTCTTGGTCGTCAACGAACTGCCGCTTGAGGAGTACCTCATCGGACTCATCAACTGCGAGATCTCCTCGGCCTGGCCGATGGAGGCGGTGAAGGCGCAGGCGGTCATCGCCCGCTCCTACGCGGTGTACCAGAAACTGGCCAGGAAAAATGCCCCGTACCAGCTGGAGTCGAGCGTCATGGACCAGGTGTACGGCGGGAGCGACGTCGAGGACAGCCGGGCGGCGCGCGGGGTGCAGGAGACCGCGGGCGAGGTGCTGAGCTTCGAGGGGAAGGTGATCCAGGCCTTCTACTTCTCCAACTGCGGCGGTCACACCGAGTCATCGGAGCGTGTCTGGGGGCTGGCGATACCGTATCTGCGCGGCGTCCCGGACCAGTACTGCCAGGAGGAAAACCCGGCCCGGTGGGAGCTGACCATCCCCCTGAAAAAGGTGGAGGCGGCCCTTAGGGGCGCGGGCTATCGGGTTTCCGGGATCAGGGAGCTGGAGGTCCAGGGGCGCGACGACAGCGGCCGGGTGCGGGATGTCGCGGTGAGTTCCGGCAGGGGGAAGCAGTTGGTGCCGAGCGTCGCCTTCCGGAAGGCGCTGGGCTACGGCGTGGTGAAGAGCACCAACTTCGAGTTGAGGGTGTCGGGAGATGACTGCCTGATCACGGGGTCCGGCAACGGTCACGGTGTCGGCCTTTGCCAGTGGGGTGCCAAGCAGCGCGCCGGAGACGGTTTCTCCTACCGTGAAATTCTTACATATTACTACCCTGGGGTAACGCTTATCCAGGGATACGGTCAATAGCCATGCATCTTTCCGATTTTGATTACGAATTGCCCGCCGAACTGATCGCCCAGCATCCGGCGCCGCTCAGGGACGCCTCCCGGGTCCTGACCCTTGACAGGGAGGGAGGCGAGCTCGGCGAGCTGACCGTCGCGGGGATCGCCTCGCAGCTTCGCCCCGGCGATCTGCTGGTTCTGAACGACACCCGGGTTATCCCGGCCAGGCTCAAGGGAAATAAGGAAAGCGGCGGCGCCGTCGAGATCTTTCTGGTGCGAAGGCTAGCCGGGGCGGCGGAGGTCTGGAGCTGTCTGATCAAGGCGTCCAAGTCTCCCAAGCCCGGGTGCCGGATCCAACTTCGCGAGGGAGTCGTCGCCACCGTCGGAGAGAGGGAAGCGGGGGAGTGGCGGGTCTCCTTCGAGGGGTGCGGCGATTTTTGGGGCTGGCTGGAGCAGGCAGGGAGCATGCCGCTTCCCCCCTACATCAAGCGCGCCCCGGAGGGCGAGGATCTGGAGCGATACCAGACCGTGTTCGCCCGGGAGAAGGGGGCGGTCGCGGCGCCCACGGCGGGCCTCCACTTCACGCCGGCGCTTTTGGAGGAGATCCGGAGCAAGGGAGTGGAGATAGCGCCGCTCACCCTGCACGTCGGCCTCGGGACCTTCATGCCGGTCCGGGTGGAGAACCTTTCCAGCCACATCATGCATCGCGAGTTTTACCGGATCCCCGAGTCCACCGTCGCCGCGGTCCGTCGCGCCAAGGAGAGGGGAGGGCGGGTGATCGCGCTGGGAACCACGAGCCTGCGGGCGCTGGAGCACGCGGCGGCCTCCGGGGAACTGCGATCCGGAGAGAGGGAAGCGGATATTTTTATCCTGCCGGGATACCGGTTTCGGGTGGTGGATGCGCTTTTCACGAATTTTCATCTCCCCAAGTCCACCCTGTTTATGCTAGTGTGCGCATTCGCCGGCAAGGAACGGATGCTCGACGCCTATCAGGAGGCGGTCAGGCGTCGCTTCCGGTTCTTCAGTTATGGCGACGCCATGTTTATCGCTTGAAGGCGGTTTTGGGTTTTGGGTTTTAAGTTGCACGGCAATCGGCTACCGCTTGTTTCTGCCTTGAACTCTGAACTCTGAACTCTGAACTCTGAACTCTGAACTCTGAACTCTGAACTCTGAACTCTGAACTCTGAACTCTGAACTCTGAACTTTTTTGTTTTCCAGACAACGGTTGTTGAATCAAAGATTTATAGAAACGGGATCTACTTGTCTGCTATGACGTTTGAACTCATAAAGAAGGACCCGGGCTCGGCTGCCCGTTTAGGTTCTCTGACAACCACGCACGGCAAGATTGACACTCCGATTTTCATGCCGGTCGGCACCCAGGCGACGGTCAAGGCCATGACCCCCGAGGAACTGGTCCAGGTCGGCTCGCAGATAATCCTCGCCAACACCTACCACCTTTACCTCCGGCCGGGGCACGAGCTGATAGGTCGCCTCGGCGGGCTGCACCGCTTTATGCACTGGGACCGGCCGATTCTCACCGACAGCGGCGGGTTCCAGG
>Ga0209125_1000598_pt1 | contig 43926 bp, 32 predicted proteins | sample BarGraIncub1131A_FD_184503 | JGI IMG/M metagenome (GOLD analysis project Ga0209125, IMG submission 184503) | Arctic peat soil microbial communities from Barrow, Alaska - Barrow Graham LP Incubations 11-31A (SPAdes) (version 2) | ecosystem: Environmental > Terrestrial > Soil > Wetlands > Peat... | reverse complement strand
TAGAACGTAGAACGTAGAACGTAGAACGTAGAACGTAGAACGTAGAACGTAGAACGTAGAACGTAGAACGTAGAACGTAGAACGTAGAACGTAGAACGTAGAACGTAGAACGTAGAACGTAGAACGGCTTTTAGAGCCTGAGGCTCTCGACCGCAGCCTCGTCGAGGGAGTTCACGGTGGAGAGTTTCCGCTCCTGGCCATCGACGAAAACGCTCAGCTCGGCCTCTTCGCCCGGCAGGGCCTTGGTGTAGCGCAACAGCACCTGCCCGGCACGTGCCAGGAGCTCGTCGGAGCTCTCGCCCAGAAGCGCCGCCAGGGGGCTCGGCCCGCCGCTCCAGCGCAGCGTCGCCTCGCCGGCCTGGACCGCCTGCTCCAGCTGTCCGTTCTCCACGTCGTTTCTCCCCAGGATCACCTTGGTAGCCGCGCCGATCCTGAAGTGCCTCCCCAGTTTCAGGAGCCTGAAGTCCCTCAGGTTGAGCTGCTCCGAGTGGTCGAAGACGTCGCGCACCTTGCCGACGAAGGAGGGATCGGTCAGCAGGCAGCCGCCGGCCGGGCAGGGATAGTTCTTCACGTCGAGCTCCGCCGCCAGTTCGAACTGCTCCTTCCGTGAGCGCCCCTGGATGGAGAGGAGCTTCTCCCGGTCCACCCACCCCTCGATCTCGGGTATGGTCGGCTTGAAATGCTTGGCGGAGAGCGGGCGCAGCAGGAGCCCCTCCAGTCCGCTCTCCTTCTCGATGACGCGCATGGTGTCGCGGCGCTGGCTCATGGGGCGCTGTCCCAGCACCTCGCCGGTGAAGACGAAGTCGGCGCCGGTCTCCAGCATGTACTCCCGGGCCTTTTGCAGCAGGTAGATGCGGCAGTCGATGCAGGGGTTCATCCCCTTGCCGTAGCCGTGCTTGGGGTTCTTCAGGATCTCCAGGTACTCGACCCCCTTGTTCATCACCTTGATCGGGATGTTGAACTCCGAGGCCACCCGGACCGCCTCGGATTTGCAGCCGGAGTTCTTCCCGGTGCAGGTGCAGAAGGGGGAGGTGAAGTTGAGCGCTTCTACGGCTATCCCCTGGTCGAGGAGCACCTTGACGGCGAGAGTAGAATCGAGTCCGCCCGACAAAAGGGCGATAGCTTTACGTTGCATGTATTCTCCTGTAGACTTCAATTGACAATGGACAATGGACAATTGACAATTGACAATGATCGGCGAACAAAGATTTCCTGCCGGAAACCGTTAGCAGCCTTCAATGTGGGATTGCCATGGTAGCTAGGTTCAAACAAGCAATTGTCAATTGTCCATTGTCAATTGTCAATTGAATTACCTAGGTTCAAATAAAGCATTGTCAATTGTCCATTGTCAATTGTCAATTGAATTACAAGTAAAGGTTGTCGGTGGGCCGTTTTTCGGGTACATTTCTTCTGCCGGCCGTCTGCAATACCTGGAGGTGAGGACATGAACGGGCTTGTCAAAGAGGGGTCCATCGGGGCTATCCTCTTCAAATCGCAGATCATCACGGAACAGGAGCTGAGGGCGGCCCTGGAGGCGCAGAAGGTCTCGGGGTGCCGCGTCGGCGAGGCGCTGGTCCGCCTCGGGGTGGTCACCCAGGAGGACATCGACTGGGCGCTCGCCAACCAGCTGAACATCCCCTACGTCCGCCTCAAGAAGGAGAACCTCGATTCCGCGGCCGTCGCCCGGGTACCGGGGCAGCTGGCCCGGCGCTACCAGCTGTTCCCGCTCTTTCTCTCCGGCAACGAGCTCTCGGTCGCCATGGCCGACCCACTGAACAAGGAGGCGATCGACACGCTCTCCCGGGTAACGGGGTGCCAGATAACCATCTCGGTCGGACTGGTCAGGGAGATCAGGGAGATGCAGGACCTGATCTACGGGCCGGACGAGAGAGCACCGGAACTCGGTTTCAGCTCGCCGCACTTCTCCGCCAAGGCGCTGGAGGCGATCAACGGCGACCTCTCGGGGGGGGCACTTCTGAACCATCTGCTGCTGCGCGTGGTACAGCAGAAGTACGCCAGTCTCTCGCTGCAGCCTCTGGGCGACGAGATCTCGGTGCTCGCCCGTACCGGCGGCCAGGCGGCGGAGATCGGCCGGATGCAGGCAGGCCACTACGGCCAGCTGACCGCGAGGATACGGAAGCTCGCCAGGCTCGGAGCCCCCGCGGGTGTTTCCAGCAGCGGCGTCCTCAGCTTCCTGTGGCGGGGGAAGCGGATGCCGTTCCAGGTCTTCCTGCTGGGAGGGGAGGGCGCGGAGTACGTGACGCTGAAGCTCCAGATCTCCGCTCCGCCGCTCGAGGATCTCGCCGACCTGCGGCTCCCCCCCTCCAAGGCCGAGGACCTACGGTTGCTGGCCGGCGCGCGGGAGGGGCTCATCCTCATCTCGCACCGGGATGCCGAGGAGAGGTGCCGCCTCATCGACCTCTTCCTGGACGCCTGCGACAGCTCCGGCAAGACGGTGCTGCTGATCGGCGAGAGGCTCGGGCGCGGCAAGAAGCGTCTGCCCCGCATCCCGGTGGCCCGCGACGGTCTGGACAACACGGCGTTGACGGTTTCGGCCGCCCTGGAACACGACCCCGACTGCCTGGTGATCGAGGACGTGACCGGGATGGGTGCCTTTATCGCCGCGAGCCAGGCGGTCATGCGCGGCAAGCTCGTGGTGGCCGGCATGTCGCACGGCAACAAGGAAACCCTGCTGAAGCAGCTACTCTACCTGCGCCAGATGAACTACCTGATCCCGACCCAGCTCAAGGGGGCGTTGTCGTGCAAGGGGGTGCTGATGCTCTGCCCGGCCTGCAAGGAGCGCTACCTCCCTCCCCCCGAGGAGGTCATGGCACTCAGGCTCCCCGCCCGCCAGAGGGAGTACTTCCGTCCCCACGGCTGCCCCGTCTGCGACCATACCGGCTACAGCGGCAGGCGTTACCTGCTGGACGTGATCCGCTTCGACACGGGGCTGCTGGAGGCGTTCGAGATGCTTCGCAAGAGCTCCGAGATCGTCAGCTTCCTGAAAGACAACGGTTACCGCGGCATCACCGAGGAGGGGACGGAGCTCCTGGAACGGGGCGAGATCTCCCCGGGTGAGTTTGTCGCTTCCATATTACTGTGACGGAGATTAACCATGGCAAGGATTGATGCGCTGTTCAAGCTGATGAGCGACAAGGGGGCTTCGGATCTGCACCTCTCCACCGGCTCCCCCCCGGTTTTCCGGCTGCGCGGGGATATGGAGCGGCAGAACTTCAAGATGCTCGCGCATGAGGAGCTTAAGTCGATACTGTTCGAGATCCTGACGGAGAAGCAGCGCGGGATCTTCGAGGAGAAGCACGACCTCGACTTCGCCTACACCGTGCCGGGGCTGGCGCGGTTCCGTGGCAACTTGATGATGCAGCACCGGGGTATCGCCGCGGTGTTCCGGATCATCCCGAGCAAGATCCTTTCAGCGGACGATCTGGGACTTCCCGACGGGGTGAGGAACCTCACCATGCTGAAGAAGGGGCTGGTGCTGGTGACCGGTCCGACCGGCAGCGGCAAGTCGACCACCCTGGCCGCCATGATCGACCTGATCAACAGCACGCGGCACGAGCATATCCTGACGCTGGAGGACCCGCTCGAGTTCATCCACGAGAACAAGATGTCGCTTTTCAACCAGCGCCAGATCGGCGAGCATTCGGAGAGCTTCGCGACCGCTCTGCGCGCGGCCCTCAGGGAGGACCCGGACGTCATCCTGGTGGGCGAAATGCGTGACCTGGAGACTATCCACCTTGCCATGAGCGCCGCCGAGACCGGGCACCTCGTGTTCGGCACGCTGCACACCAGCTCGGCCGCGAAGACGGTGGACCGGATCGTGGACGTCTTTCCCAAGGACGGCCAGGAGCAGGTGCGCGCCGTCCTCTCCGAGGCGCTTCGGGGGGTGGTCTGCCAGCAGCTTCTGAAGACCGCGGACGGCAAGGGGAGGGTGGCGGCGCTGGAGATCATGGTCGGCACCCCGGCCATCGGCAACCTGATCCGGGAGGCCAAGACCTTCCAGATCCCCTCCATCATGCAGACCGCGAGGAAAGACGGCATGCAGCTCATGGACCAGCACATCCTCGACCTTTTGAAGACCAAGAAGGTCTCACCCGAGGAGGCCTACCGCTGCTGCCAGGACAAAAGGCAGTTCGAGCAGTACCTTCCTGCCCCCGAGCACTGACCTCCCGCTCACCCCTAGCGCAACTCGCACGCAAAAGGCCCTCCGTCGGAGGGCCTTTTTGCGTGTCTTTTCAGGGGCTACTTCCCGCAAACTACAATGTCTGTGTGGCAGACGCGACGGTAATCACCAATGCGGCCCGCGCCCAGGCGTGCTTTGCTTTGATTGCGTCAAAATCGGGGCCCGATGTCACAAAGGTTGCAGTGCCCTTGATGAGGAAACCAGTTCCCGGGCCAAGCTTTCCTGGCACCTCGTGACTCCCTACCGTGAGCAAGATCCGATTGTCCCTGGCTATGTTAGCTTCTGTCTCCTGCATGTAACCGGCAGGAATCAATAAGCGCCCCTCGCCGGAAATCTGCAGGTAACTGTTCCAGGTGTTGACCAAATGTGGCCCATCCAGGCCTTGGGTAGCAATGGCAACCACGCCTGCATGTTTCAGCACTTCAAGCATCTTTTCAGGAAACATAAAATCCTCCCGCTTAGTCGCGATATTTAAAATTTACACCTTTTTCAAGAAGCAGGTCTTGAGAACAATGGTGCTTTTGCCTTCACTGCACTCGACTTCTTCATCCTTGGAAGTAAGGCGGATGTTCTTAAACATCTTTCCCCGCTTCAAGGTGATGGAAGATCCTTTGACTTTCAGATCCTTGATTACCGTTACGGAATCTCCCTCGTTGAGAACATTCCCGTTACTGTCTTTTACGTCCATGACTACCTCGCTTTAATTGATGGTAAATTTATTCAGGAACCGAGGCATCCGCTAGGGTCGCCCCTACATAATCTTGAAATAGTCACTCGACAAAAAAGAGACGGGACACCTGTGCTGCCGGGTCCCGCCTCTCGTAACGTGTCTCATGAACCGTTGCGGCCGTGTCAGGCAATGCTAACTGGCAATAAGGGACGCAACTTCTTCGCCGAATGCCTCGCGCTGCCAGCGCTTGAGAAGGGTCAACTGCGGCGGTCCCGGCTCGGCCAGCGCCTCCAGCAGGGTGTTGTTGGCGACCAGCCCGACGCCCAGCCCCAGCTGCGCCGATTTCGACTCCCTCCAGACCTTGAGCCTCTTGACCCGTTCCTCCTGGAGCCTGTCCAGTACCGGCCGCCGGCCCGACTGCATCTGCGGCAGCTTGTCCTGCGGCACGGCGAGGCCCGCGGCCACGGCCTGCAGCAGTCCGCGCCCCAGCCTGTCGATCAGCTTCGACGACATGGTATGGATTCCGACCAGCTCGAAGTTGGACCGGGGCTGCTTCTCCGCCAGTTCGCGCAGCAGATCGTTACCGAGTATCCTGAAGGGGGGGACGTCGGCGCTTCTCGCCTTTTCATCCCTGAAACGCAAAAGCTCCTCCAGCACGGCGAGCTCCCTCGGCTTCATCTTGTTGGCCCCCTTGAAACGCAGGCACATCAGTTCGCCCTCGCGGGAGGAGGATCTCACCCCCGCCACCAGCTCGGACTCCTCATCCACCCAGGAAAGCCTCCCTTTGGCGATAAGCTCGGCCTCGAGCTGCCGGTACAGTTCGATCAGCAGGGAGGTGTCCTTCATGGCGTATTCCATCATCTCATTGGAAAAGGGACGCTTGCTCCAGTCGGCCTTCTGGTAGCGCTTGTCCAGCTCGACGCCGAACCTCTTCTTCAGCAGGGCCGCCAGGCCGAACTCGCTTTCGCCCAGGAACTGGCTGGCGATCATGGTGTCGAACAGGTTCACCACCTCGATACCGAAGTCCCGGTACAAGGAGCGCATGTCGTAGTCGGCGCCGTGAAATATCTTCTTGATGGCAGGATTGGCGAAGATGGGGGCAAGTGCCCTCACGTCCAGGTCCGCCAGTGGATCGATGAGCCGGGTCTCCGATGCGGAGGAAACCTGTAACAGGCAGACCTTCTCCGTATAATGATGCAGGGAGTCGGCCTCCAGGTCAAAGGCGAGGACTGTCTCAAGGGAGAGCCGTTCCACGAGGAGGTTTAATGTTTCTTGGTCGGTGACCAGGTGTGCCGCTGCGGGGTTCTGTCCTTCAGTTTTGTTATGCAAAAGTTCCCATCCGTTTCCGCATCTCGCATGCTGTCGATTGATTTTTAAAGTATGACGTCAGGGCACTCTGTCACGACGACAGCGCCCGGTTAGAACATTACAACGGTTTCCCCTCTTCTTCAAGGGGAACTATTCAGATCGCCCGGATTCAGGCCTTTCTCCCCGTCTTTAGGTGAGGAAATGGGCCGTAAAACCTTGAGGGGCAGCTCCGGCTAAGGTCCGATCTCGCGCAGCGCCTGTACGGTCCGCTCCATCTCCTCCATGGTGCCGATGGTAATCCTGAGCCCATGGGAGAGGACCGGGTCCGAGAAGTGGCGCACCAGGATCCTGCGGTCGTACAGCCCCTGGTAGACGCGGGCGCCGTTGCGGTCGGGCGGTGTCGCGAAGACGTAGTTGCCGCTTGAGGGTATCACGTGGTAACCAAGCTTTATCAATTCGGCGCTGAACCAGGCGCGGGCCTGGAGGATTTTCCCGACGCAGGAGAGGAAGTAGTCCTGGTCCTTGAGCGCAGCGGTTGCCGCGGCCTGGGCCAGACGGTCCAGGTTGTAGTGGTCGCGGATCTTGTTGAGCGCAACGATCACCTCGGGCCTCGCTATCGCCATGCCGACCCTCATTCCCGCCAGGGCGTAGCTCTTGGAGAAGGTGCGGGTCACCACGACATTTTCCAGCGAGCGCACCAGGTCCAGGGAGTTTTCTTCGGCGAAGTCCGCGTAGGTCTCGTCGACCACCAGCACGCCGGAAAGCCTGCCGGCCAATTCTGCGATGTAGCGTTGGCTATAGGTGAAACCGAGCGGCGCGTTCGGATTGGTGAGGAAGAAGATTCGGCCGGCATAATCGTCCGGAATCCCTTCCGGCTCGAACTGCCCGTTCAAGCCGAAGGTCCGCACCCGGGCTCCCTGGATCTCAGCCAGTGTGCCGTAGTAGGAATAGGAGGGATGCACATACGCGACCTCCTCGCCCTCACCGGCGAAGGCCCTGATCAGGTTGTTGAGCACCTCGTCCGAGCCGTTTGCCATGACGATCCAGGAGGGGTCGAAGCCGTACAGCTTCCCCGCCTCCTCGCGCGCCAGCCTGCTCGAGGCGTCCGGGTAGCGGCGCAGCCCCTCCCCGGCCTCACGGACGATGGCGTCTATCACCCGGGGCGAAGGGGGGTAAGCGTTTTCATTGGTGTTGAGCTTGATGTAGGAGGCCACATCTTCGGGCTGGAAGCCGGGAACGTAGCCGGCCATCTCTGCGATGTTGGTCCGCAGCGTGATCATGGCAACTCCTTTGCTGAGATATTCATTATAGAGACTATAACCAAAAAGGGGTCAGAAAGTCGACCCTTTACTAGCGCTTCTGCGACTTCACGACTTAACGACTTTCCGTTCAGGTGATCGGTGGGCGAGGCCCACCCTACACGACTTAACGACCGTTCAATACTTCTCCAGCACCTGGTACAGCGTGGTGCGCCGGACCGGGGTGAATCCCGCGCCGCGGATCAGCTCGATCATCTCCTCGCGGGACATCCGGAACCTGCAGCCGGCCGCAGCGACTACGTTCTCCTCCAGCATGGTGCCGCCCAGGTCGTTGGCGCCGAAGGAGAGCGCAACCTGCGCCAGCTTGGCCCCCTGGGTCACCCAGCTCGCCTGCAGGTTGGGTATGTTGTTCAGCACGATCCTGGAGAGGGCGAGCACCTTCAGGTACTCGACGCCGGTCGCGCCGCCGCCGCCCAGTTCCGTGTTGCCCGGCTGGTAGGTCCACGGGATGAAGGCGGTGAAGCTGCCTCCCTCCTGCTGCAGCGTGCGCACCCTCATGAGGTGCTCGACCACGTCTTCTGGGCGCTCGCGGCTTCCGAACATCATGGTTGCGGTGGTCGGCATGCCGAGGCGCGCGGCCTCACGCATGACATCCGCCCATCCCTGCCAGCCGATCTTCTTCGGCGAGATCTCCGCCCGGACGCTGTCCACCAGTATTTCGGCGCCGCCTCCGGGAATGGAATCGAGCCCGGCTGCCTTGAGGCGGGCGAGCGTATCCGGCATGGTCAGCGCGGAGACCCGCGCGATGTGCGTCACCTCCGCGGGGGAGAGGGAGTGGTTCTGCAGCCCCGGGAAGCGCTCCTTTATCTCGCGGAACAGTTTTTCGAAGTAGCCTATGTCGAGGTCCGGGTGGAGGCCGCCCTGCATCAGGAGCTGCGTGCCGCCCTGGGCCACCAGTTCATCGAGTTTGGCCATGATCTCTGAGGTTTCCAGGAGGTAGGCCTCGGCCGCACCCTGGTCCCGGTAGAACGCGCAGAACTTGCACTTCGATTCGCAGACGTTGGTGTAGTTGACATTTCTGTCCACCACGAAACTGACAGAGCGCTCCGGGTGCATGCCGCGCCTGATGGAGTCAGCGAGCCTGCCGAGTTCGAGGAGTTCACCCTGAGTCAGCAACCAGAGCGCCTCATCAGCATTAATCGGCTCGCCAGCCGCCACTTTTACGGTAATTTTTTTCAGCATCAGTGTCAACCTTAGGTCGTTGGTAAGTTATTAAGTTGTTGTTCCAGTCGCCGGTAGAGACGCATTGCATGCGTCTCGCCTTTGCATGCGTCTCGCCTTGGAAACCCGGTCTGGGTCAATAAGTCCCGAGACGCATGCAATGCGTCTCTACCGTATTAAAGAAACCCGGTCTGGGTCAATAAGTCCTGAGACGCATGCAATGCGTCTCTACCGTATCAAAAAAGATGGTTCCTTAAGGGACCGCCCAAAGTATTTCACTGTCAATTGTCCATTGTCAATTGTCAATTGATTCTGTTGTACAGTGTGTCCCGCTCGACCGGGATGCGCCCGGCCTTGGCGATCATCGAGACGATGTCGTCGCGGCTCATGGTCTGCGGGGTGTCGGCCCCTGCCTCGTGACCGATGCGCTCCTCCACGACGGTCCCGTCCAGGTCGTTCACCCCGAAGGCGAGCGAAACCTGGGCGATCTTCTCGCCGAGCATGACCCAGTAGGCCTTGATGTTGGCGAAGTTGTCGAGATAGATGCGGGATACCGCGAGCGTCCTCAGGTCGTCCACCCCGGTGGTTCCGGCGCCGGCAATCTTCAACTCCGAGTGCTCCGGCTGAAAGGCGAGCGGAATGAAGACCTGGAACCCGCCGGTCCTGTCCTGCAGCTCCCTGAGCGCGCGCATGTGGTCCACCCGGTCGGCCGGGCTCTCCAGGTGACCGTACAGCATGGTCGCGTTCGATTTGAGCCCCGCGCCGTGCACCTGTTCCATGATGGCGAGCCAGGCGGCTCCCGAGATCTTCTCGGGGCAGAGCTGGTTGCGTACCGCAGGCGCGAAGATCTCGGCGCCGCCGCCCGGCAGAGAGCCGAGCCCGGCTTGCTTCAGCCGCTCCAGGGTCTCCGGGACGCTGAGCGCCGCCAGATCGGCAAGGTAGGCGATCTCGACCGCGGTGAACGCCTTTATGTGCAGGGTCGGGGAGACCGACCGTATGGTCGAGAGCAGCTCCAGGTAGAACCCGAAGGGGAGGTCGGGATGGAGCCCGCCGACCACGTGTATCTCGGTCGCCCCCTGGCTGAGCGCCTCCTCGGCGCGTCCCCGGATCTCGTCGAGGGTCATCAGGTAGGCACCCGGCTCTTCCGCGGTGCGGGAAAAGGCGCAGAAGCGGCAGCGGTTCACGCAGATGTTGGTGTGGTTGATGTGGCGGTTCACGTTGAAGAAGACCCTGCGGCCGTTGCGCTTCTCGTTCACCGCCGCGGCGAGTTCGCCGAGCGCCAGCAGGTCGTCGTGACGAAAGAGAAAGAGCGCCTCCGCTTCGTCGATCCTGGCTCCGGCATGCACCTTTTCCGCTATGGCTGCAAATGTTGTCATTGGTCTGGGTCCTGTTGGTGGAGCTGAAATGGTTGTCATCCGACCGAAACGCCGGATCGGCCGATCTGACGGGTAAAGGCCACTGGGTTCAAGGCCAGTCGGGGCTAATCCCCCCAGCGCCGGAACAGGGTGTGTTCGACCCCGATGCTGTCCAGGACCTTGCCGACCACGAAGTTCACCAGGTCGTCCAGCGTCTCGGGATGCTGGTAGAAAGCGGGCATGGCGGGAACGATCCTCACCCCAAGCCGCGCCAGCGCGAGCATGTGCTCCAGGTGGATCGCGTTCAGCGGGGTCTCACGCGGCAGCAGCACCAGGGGGCGCCCTTCCTTCAGCATGACGTCGGCCGTGCGCTCCAGCAGGTTCCCGGAGTTGCCGCTGCTGATCCGGGAAAGGGTCCCCATGGAGCAGGGCGCGACGATCATGGCGTCCGGGGCCGAGGAGCCGCTGGCGATGGGCGCGAAGAAATCGTCCTCGGCGTAGAAGGTAAGATTCGCGCCGTCGCACCGGAAATAGGCGCACAGCTCGTCACGCACCGAGTCGGCGCTCCCCCAGTCGAGCCCGCACTCCTCCTTCAGGACCGCGAAGCCGGCGGCGCTGATCAGCAGGCTGACCCTGGCGCCGGCACGCAACAGCTCCTCCCCCAGCCTCAGCCCGTAGATGGCGCCGGAAGCACCGGTGATGGCGAGGGCGAAGTGCCGCGCCCTCACGCCGCTCCTCCCTTCAGGGAGTCGAGCAAGGTGGCGAGGCAAAGGGTCACGCTGATGTAGCCGTTCATGTTGAAAAACGCCGCGTCCAGCTGCCCGAGGTCGCCGCCGCGCAACAGCCAGTGCTCGTACAGCAGCATGCCGCAGGCGGCCGCGAAGCCGGCGAGATAAAAGGGACCCAGATGCATGGTGAGGTAGATGGCAGCCAGAAATCCGCAGGCCGCCAGGTGAAAGGCGCGGGCGGTCCAGAGTGAGCCGGTGACGCCGAGCCTGACCGGAATGGAGTGCAGGCCGCTTTGCCGGTCGAAATCCAGGTCCTGAAGCGCGTAGAGGATGTCGAACCCGGCCACCCAGAAAAGGACGGCGAGCCCCAGGAGGTAGGCGGGGAGCCCGGCTTCCCCCCGGATCGCTATCCAGGCGCCCAGGGGAGCACCCGCGAGGCAGATTCCGAGCACCAGGTGCGCCAGGGCGGTGAAACGCTTGCAATAGGAATAGAGCAGTATGAAGGCGAGCGCCACCGGCGAAAGGTAGAGGCAGAGCGGGTTCAGCATCCGCGCGGCGAACAGCATGAGGAGCACGGAGAGGGCGATGAAGACCAGCACGGCACCGCGGCCCAAAAGCCCTGCGGGGATGGCGCGCCCGGCGGTGCGCGGATTCCGCCCGTCGATCTCCGCATCGATGACGCGGTTTAGCCCCATCGCGGCGGTGCGCGCCCCGACCATGGCGCAGACGATCCACCCGGCCTGGGCGAGCGTCGGCACTCCCCGGGCCGCGAGGAGCGCTCCGGTGAAGGCGAACGGCAGCGCGAAAATCGTGTGGGAGAACTTTATCATCTCCAGGAAAACCCGCACCCTGGCGTACAGTGTCATCTCAACTCCTGCCTTGCTGCACATACCGACCTTTCCGGTCCCGCCGGATCAGAGGAAGCCGTACTCCCGCCATCTCCTCTCCACCAGGCCGCTTATATTGGGATCCTGCTTCAGCTCCTCAAACTCCTGCTCTCCCCCTTCCTCCGGGAGCTTGCGCGTCGCGTCGATGCCGAGGTATCCGTCGCCCAGCACCAGGTCCCGCGGCAGCCGGGCTCCGTTTAACGCCTGCCAGAAGGCGCCCTCCAGGTTGAGCGCCTCAGGGGTGGCGTCAACCACCACCAGGAGCTTCCCCCGTTTGAGCCAGCCGCTGTCCCGCAGCGACTCCAGCACGCGCACCCCCTGACCGGGGGCCGACTTCCTGATGGCGACGACCGCGCAGCCATGGAAGATCCCCTCCAGCGGCTGCATGATGTCGACGATCTCCGGGCACTGCCTCCGGCTCACCGGGAGCAGCAGCCGCTCCGCTGCCTTGGCCAGGAAACAGTCCTCCATCGGGGGAGGGCCGACCACGGTGGCCTGGCAGATCGGGTCGATTCTGTGCGTGATGCAGCTGACGCGCAGCACCGGGACCTCTTCGCCCGCGTCGTAGCGGCCGGTGTGGTTGCCGAAGCGCCCCTCGTTGCGGGTCTCTCCCGGCTCGATATACCCCTCGACCACCAGCTCCGCATGGGCCGGGACCAGCAGGTCGGAGCTGAGACAGCGCACCATCTCGACCGGCTCCCCCCGGAGGAATCCGGCAAAGGAGAGCTCGTCAAGGGGCTCCGGCAGGGGGAGGGTAGCGGCCAGCGTGAGCCAGGGGTCAGCTCCGACGGCGATCGCCACCGGCATGCCCTGCCGCGCCGCCGCGTACTTTTCATGGTGGCCGAAGCCGCCGCTGCCGCGCTTCCAGCGGATTCCGGCGTTTTGGTCATCGAAGATCCGCACCCGGTACATGCCGCAATTGCCTGTGCCGGTCTCGGGGTCCCGGGTGAACACGAGGGGGAGCGTGATGAAACGCCCGCCATCCCCGGGCCAGCTCCTGAGAAACGGGTAACTGGCGAGGTCCGGGACGCGCTGCACCACCTCCTGGCACGGGGCGCTCTCGACCAGCAGCGGGGGGGGGGCGTCGTTGGGAAGGAGGAGCAGCCGCTCCATGCGCTCCGTCAAGGCGCCCAGGTCTGCCACCCCGAGCGCGAGGGCCATCCGGGCATACGAGCCGAAGAGGTTGGTCGCTACCGGGAAACGGCTCCCTTTCACCCTGCAAAAGAGAAGCGCCTTGCCGCCGCCCGCAAGCTTACTCTGCCGGTCGGTGATCCGGGCGATCTCCAGGTCAGGGTCGACCTCCGCCTCCACCCTCTGGAGTTCCCCCAGGGCGTCCAGCCTGGCAAGAAAACCGCGTAAGTCCCTATAGGCCATGCACACCCCGGAAATATCCTCAACTCCAAGTTTTTATCACTTCCACCGGGCGATGACAATGTTTTTCTTGCCACCCGAACTCCGGCAGACCGCCCCACGCGGGACTGCACGCGCTGTCTGCGGGCGCCGGAAAAGTGCCGCCGGATACACTTTCGATTAATGCGTGTTAATATCTATCATCCAGAGCGGCAATGCCTACGAGCCTCTTGTTCAAGGGGGGGAAGAGGCGCTGAGCGAAATACCTAAGAGTTTCGGGCAGCTCGGCACCGAAGGAGAATAGTTGCGCAAACTTTGAACAGTGGCATATTGATAACGAGTTGCAAAACCTGTCCTGCCCGGCGATAAAAACGACGCATTTACGGATCGTTACGGTATTGCGAGACGCACAGTTCTTTGTGGCACCTTGTGTGTAAGACAAAAGCCAACGATGAACAAAAGGGGGCCACCATGAAAGCCCACACGATAGAAACCGGACTGATCGAAACAGCAATTCGTCACAGCATCAGGACTGCGCTCATTTCACTGGCATTGTTTTTCGCAGGGTGCGGCGGTGGCGGCGGAGGAGCAGGGAGCGCGCCCGCCGCGGTAAACAGCGTTTCGAGTTCGCCCGCAGTGCAGACAGCAGCAAGCTCCTTCACGATGACAAGCGACAACTACGGGATGGAGAACGCGACCTATCTGGCGGCCAGCAACTCCTCACTCGGCACCGTGCTGCGGGCGGCCATCGCTTCCAGCATGACCGACCAGAACTTCAAGACGGTGTCCCGGATCGATATTCCTGCCGGCGCGGCCCCCGCAGGCGTTTACTCCCTCGGGGCGGCAACGGCCAGCACCCCGGCCTTCCCCGGAAGCCTCTACTTCTTCAACGGCCACCAGTCGACCCTGCTCAGGACCGTGGGCGGGACCATAACCTTCACCTCTTACGGCAGCAATTCCGGCGACAGGATCTCCGGGTCGTTCAGCGCGGTCGTCGAGGACGGCGGCGACCCCTCCACCCCGAAGGCGAGCTATACGGTCGCCGCGAATTTCGATTTCGTCACCGACAGTTACGGCCCGGTGCTTCCTGCACCGGCTTCGGCGGCCCTGGCGGCCGCTGCGAGCTATGACGCGAACTGCGCCTCCTGCCACTCCCTGGGTAGCCATGACCCGACGGCGGCCAGCGCACCCGACCTGGCTCTCAAAGGGGGTACCATGAACGGGATGTTCACCGCTGATCTGCCGAGCCATCAGGGGATACGACTGGCGGCGAGCGACATCAAGGCCCTGAAGGTTCTGCTCAACATAAACTAGCGCTATGACTTGAAAAACCGGCGCAACCTGCAGGGGGAATTCTCCAGGTTGCGCCGGTCAAAACTGCGGCACCTCCCTCCTGCATCATATCCAGCACCATCCCCCCTAACTACCCATCTCCTGAGCTTTTTTTACTGACTCACGTCCGCTTCCGGCGGCCCCTCGGATGATTCCAAGGGAACACATCATGCACTCAATTGCCTCCTCGTGGGAATATTCGGACTATGCCGCCAAATGGCCGAAGGTTTGGACTGCGGTGACCTGGCCGGGGAGTGCCCCCGCGGGTCAGAAAAGGCAAACAAAGTTCTCTCATTGGTAAAATACCTTTATATTTATCAGGCGATTTGCTATTGTGCCACAATTTCCGCAAATCCCTTCAGCCTGCGATATGACCGGCTGGCATGCCGCCAAAAGGCCACGGAGTCCGGCTAACGGGATCACGACTCGGCCAGGAGCGGAATTTTTATTAAATATTGGCTATTTATCGCTAATTAGACCAAAAAAATTCATCTCCCGGCGCCGTCCGGCCCGGAGCAAAAACCCGGGTCATCCCGGTGCCGCAGCATGAGGGTTTACCAGGCATACGCGTTCGCGAAAAGACGCATATTTTAGCATCCAGGACGCCGCTTTCCTCTCATGCCGAGAGGCTTTTCGGATTTTACTGGTTAATCAGAGAGACCAATTTGGACTAAAAGTAACCTAAGAGACATAGAGTCTAACTCCGACAAAGGCAAAACCGGAGCAATCCGGCGACGCAAAGCCACGGGTCCATCGCATTCCTTCGGGATGGATGGATAGCCGGGTTACCGAAGAGCTTGTGGAGTCAGGCCCCCAAAGGACATGCACCTGCATGCCCCGGACAGGAACGCCCGACTTGCGCAAGCAAAGCTGGGCGTTCCTGTTTTTTCAGATGGCTAACCCGGCGGCGCTGTAGTCAAGCAAAGCCACTCGAATCGTCGCTGATCATTACCCGTAATTTTCACCTGTTCGCTGACCATTAACCTGAAAGGAGGCATTATGAATCTTGTCGCCACGCTGTACGGACCTCGTAGCAACAACACTTGGAGGAAGCCAGAATGAAAAGAAACCGCATCACCGCTGCACTAACCGGAATCCTGCTACTGCTTTCAGCAATGGCTATGGCTGCCGGTTCAGTCGACCTGAAGATGAAGACCGAGAAGGAGGTGACGACAGTCGCCAAGGACGGCAAGAAGACGACCAAGCTGATTTCTGCCAAGAAATTCGCACCCGGCGACACCGTCATCTACACGATCAGCTACTCCAACTCGACCAATGAGGCAGTCACCAACGCAATCATCAACGATCCGATCCCTGCCGGGACCTCCTTCATCCCCGACAGTGCCACCGGTGAAGGAACCGAAATCACCTACTCCATCGACAAGGGGAAGAGCTACAAGAAAGCCACCTCCCTCGTCTACCAGGTGGATGCCGGCAACGGGAAGAAAGAGCAGAGGGTCGCGTCACCCGAGCAGTACACCAACATCCGCTGGACCATCGGGTCCCTCCCTGCCAAGGGAAGCGGCAAAGTAAGTTTCAAGGTTAGGGTCAAATAGTAAAAAACTTCGGTTGACACTATAAAAAAGGAGGCTTCAGGATCATTGCAGTACCGCAGCAAGTACAGCGCCACCCCGGGGGGGGGGCGGCGTTGTACTCAACAGTCCATTTTTATTCTATGTATGACTGAAAAAAAGGAGAGATACACATGAAAAAAGCAAATTCACCCGGCACGCTGCTGTTCAAAGCGTTGGCGTGCGTCGTCTTTCTTGTCGGCGCCATGACGATGCTCACGCCGGCATCGGCATCCGCTGCCGGAACCAGCGCCGGAGCGACCATCTGGAACGTCGTTGACGTGCAGTGGTCGACTGGCACCGCCACCTACCACAACCAGGCCACGGCTGGCATCGCGGTTGCGGTCCTTGCCGCAACACCGACCCTCACCGCGCTTCCGACAAACCGGACAGTACTCGCGGGGGCCTTTGTTACCTATTCCACTGCTGTGCAATCCAACTCGAACGGCCAGGACACTTACACCATTACTCAGACAGCCGAAGGCTTGACTAACATCGCCGCTGCAGGGTACACCGTCCCCGCTCCTGGCAGTATCGCACTCTGGGGGGGTACCATTACGAGAGCGGATGTGACGCTGGACGGCGTCATCCGTCTTCCGGGTGGTTCACCAACGCCAGCGGTTGGCTCCTATGTCAACATAACCGGTAGGGGGCTCTACCTGGTGTCTGCCACTACTCCTGGTAATGCGGCTTCGGGCGCCACCTCCGCCGCAGCGCCTTCCACTCTAGAGGTAGAGGCGACAGTAACCCTCGCACCTGCTACACGGTGGGGCTACTCTGGATCTACAGCGATCGTGCATGCCGACGCCACTCTGGTCGGTGTGCAGACCGGTCAGGTAAATGCCGCAGATACGCTTTCCTTCACGGCTGGCAGCCCGACGTCATCGAGCGTCGGCGACGGTATCTACGCTACAACATGCACTTTTACCTCTACTGCTACAACCTTGGCAGGGGCCAAACTTTTACAGACAACCGTCTTCACGACGCGAGTTTCGATGCCGAACGTTACCATTTCCAAATGGTTCAGGACGATTACGGGAGGCTCTCCCGGCACCATTACCACCACCATCAGCCCGGCCAGCAATCCCCCTGCGGCTGGTTTCTTCCAGACCGGCTCCGGCACCGCGCCGAAACCGGGCGAATACGTCGAGTACTGCCTGATCATCCACAACAACCATTCGTCGGTCGCGTCTTCCAACAACACGGTGGTCGACCCGGTGCCGGCCTACACGACCTATCATGCAAATACGACAGACTCCGTCCTGAATGTAGGCAACGCCGCCCAGACTCTGAGCCCCGTCGCAGACAACTCCGGGGTGAGCGTCGTCGCTCAGGCCGGTGGATACAACACAGGCATCCTGTCCCCTTCGAATTACTCGATCATCGTTTACCAAGTACAGGTCAAATAATCGATTCAACCGGCCGGGCGGAGATGTTTCCGCCCGGCCACAACCTGCAATGCTAGTCTTTATTTGTAATTAGAAGGAGAGACCCCATGCAAAAGTCAGCCAGACGGCTATCCGCCGTGCTGCTCCCGGCGCTCCTGTCGCTTTCCGCGGCAAACGCCCTCGCCAACACCGCAGCCAACACCCAGATCGTCAACACCGCGTCTCTCTACTATAACGGGAACCCGACCCCAAAAATTGCCCAGTCCACGGTAACGGTCGGACTGGTCTCGTCGTTTCCGGCCCTGCTTCTGAACGGCAACACAGCCGCCTACCAGGGTACCAACACGCCGATCCTGAACAACTCGCTGATCCTCACCTCCAGCGCCAATGGCCCTGCGGTCTACCATGTCACCGCAGCCGCCGTCGCTGGGACGAACCCGACCAATGCAACGGGGACCGCCGTCCTGGCAGCAGGGGGCGGTTTCGACATCACCCTGGGCGCCTCAGTAACCACGTCCTCCGCAGCCAACCAGAGCACCGTCACAACCCTGGTTATTCCGACCCCGGACCCTACCCATGTAACCGGTTCGGGCGCGACTCTCGCCGTGAACGGCCTGGGAAAGGGCTCCCAGGTGAGCGTCGGCGGCTACACCACCACAGTCAACGGTGTGAGCCTGAACGTGGACGGTACCACCACCCTGACCATCTCCGCAGTCGGGGCTCCGGTGGCTGCCGGTATTCCGGTTTTTGAGATCAAGACCGCACCGCTTAATAGCATCACCGCCGACCCGGGGACCGTCGACCCGGCTGCAGCCCTTGCGAGCAGCCTGATCTCCGTCTACTCCAAGGTAACCGTAACGACCGCCGGTGTAACGGGGACCATCGACAGTAGCCCGGCGCTCAGCACCTGGACAACCGTGGCTCCGACCATCGACCTGATCAAGTACGTGCGCAACGTCGACACCGCCCTGGTCCCTGCCGCACCGTGCAACACCCCGACCAACTTCACCGTCAACGGCACCAGCAAGCCCTACTACACCTGCGGCATGACCGGCGTTTCCACCAACACCCTCGAATACGTGGTCGTCGCGTTCAACAAGTCCGACACGGTAGACCTGACCACCACCAAGCTCACCGACGTGCTCCCCACCGCGTACGTGACCTTCAAGCAGGGGACCTACGGCAGCGGCAATGACGTGTTCTACTCAGCCGACGGCAGCGGCGCGGGCCTGGTAGGCTTCCCCGCAGCGGCGCTCAACGCCAACCAGGCGAGCCTTTCTCCCTGGCCGTTCCAGCCGAACGCGACCAGCACCACCCTCTCCGTCAACGTCGGGGCCGGGGCAAACAGCACAAGCCCCGGAACCATCGGGAAAAAGGTAGGAGGCGTTCCTACTTCGCTGTTCATCGCCTATCAGGCGATCATCAAGTAGCAGGTAAACAGCGAGACTAGATGCCCTTCTACTTGATGCAGACACTCCGAAATGCCTCCCCCGGCCGCCTGGCCGGGGGGGCAACCGGCGCCCCCCGGGCGTGCCGGAAAGCCGTTGGCGCCCCCGCGCCCAGGCGGAAAGCGGAGCCGCGTCCTGAATTCAAGAAGGCCCTCGTCATTATCCTGGTCGCCCTTGTCACGCTCGGGCCGACTTTTGCCGCGCATGCGGTCACCCCGGCACAGGGGGACAAGATCGTCAACAGCGTCAGCCTCCAGTCCGGCAACGCATCCCCGGCCAGCTCCCAGGTCACCGTAACCACGGTGATCCGGACCCCGTCGGCCGTGGAATTCCTGAAATACGCGGCGCCGCTTGCCGGCGGCACGCCGGTCCCCGGGTCGAGCCCGGTGAGCATCGCCACCACCTCTTACCGGACCGGCAGCGACCCGGCGGCGAGCTTCGTCACCATTGCGCCGCCCAAGCCGCTTGGTTCCGACACCGCAATCGACCTGAGCATCCCGGTACCCCTGGTGGCGGCGACCGCCTACCACGCCGGGGAGCCGGTCTTCGTCAGGGTCACCGACCATGACCAGAACCTGGACCGCAGCCTGCGCGAAACCGTCATCACAACCATAACCAACAGCGACACCAACGAGATTGAGGTCCTGCGTCTCACCGAGACCGGACCCGACACCGGCGTCTTCGTCGGCTACATCGACTCGATAGACGCGACAACGGCTTCGGGGGCCAGCTCTTACAACGGCTATCTGCCGGTCAAGCAGGGGAGCCCCCTCAAGGGGAACTACGTCGACGTCGTGGACGGCTCCGATTCCTCAGCCGCCACCGTGGTCGTCGACCCGCTCGGTATCGTCTTCGACAGCAAGACCGGCGCACCGATCGACGGCGCCAGCGTCACCCTCTGGGACGTCACCGCCAACAGGGGCGCCACCGTCTTCGGCGACGACGGGGTGAGCATCTTCCCTGCCACGGTCACCACCGGCTCGGTCCCGAAGGACAGCTCCGGGAGGTCCTACGCCTATCCTCCGGGCGGCTTCCGCTTCCCGTTCATCACCCCCGGGACCTACCAGCTCCGGGTAAGCGCTCCGGCAAACTCCGGGTATGTCATCCCTTCGGCGGCCTCCAACGCGTCTCTGGCCCAACTGCCGGGGGGGGGATTTACCGTGGTAACCGGTTCGCGCGGCGAAACCTTCCTGGTGGATCCCGGCCCGGCCCTGCGCATCGACATACCCGCCGACCCGACCTCGGCGGGACTCTGGGTCCAGAAGTCAGCGGGCAAGTCCCAGGTGGCGGCGGGCGATTTCCTCCCCTATCTGGTGACCGTGCAAAACCGCGACACCACGCACGAGGCGACCCAGGTCACCATGACCGACCGGCTCCCGCTCGGCTTTCGCTACCGGAAGGGTTCCACCCGGATCAACTCGCTCGCAGCAGGCGACCCGACCATCTCCGCCGACGGACGCACCCTCTTCTTCACCCTGGGAAACCTCGCCTCCTCCGCGGGCGCGACCATCGCCTACGTGACCGAGGTTGCAGCCGGTGCCCAAATGGGTGTCGCCGTCAACGCGGCGTCCGCTCAAAGCGGAGGGATTCCCTCCAACACGGCGACTGCCAGCGTCGAGGTTCGCTCGGATTTTCTCTCCAGCCGTGGTATCATCGCCGGGCGGGTTTACCGCGGCAGCTGCGCCGAAGAGGACCAGGGCGAGGACCGGGGGATTGCCGGCATCCGCATCTACCTGGAGGACGGCACCTTCGTCGATACCGACCAGAAGGGGATGTACCACTTCGAGGGAGTGAGACCCGCATCGCACGTGGTGCAGCTCGACCTCGACTCGCTCCCCCCGGGGTACAGCTCCATTGCCTGCGAGAAGAACAGCCGCTTCGCCGGGAGGTCCTTCTCCCAGTTCGTCGACCTGCAGGGGGGGACGCTTTGGCGCGCCGACTTCCACGTCGCCAAGAGCCAGCTGGTGGCCCCCGCGGGTGCGCACGACCCGGTTGCCGAGGCGAAAGCCTACGCGCTGGCAAACCCGCCCGCTGCCGCAGTCGAGCCGGTCCCGGAGACCAGCAGCGTGAACCTCGATCTCAAGAGCGCGCTCAAGGGGCAGGCCGTAGCATATCAGGTGAGGATGTGGGGGGAGCCGGCCCAGCTCAGCAACCTGAAGCTGACCGTCACGCTCCCCGACGGGGTGGTCTACCTGCCGAACAGCAGCGAGCTCGACGGTCACACCTCCCCGGAGCCAGATCAAAACGGCAACGAACTCAGCTATCCGATCCCCTCCCCAACCGGAGAGTGGATCAAGGTCCTGCGCTTTAGGGCGGGGATCGATCGCTCCGGCGCCTCGGGAGAGCTGCAGACCAAGGCGGTCCTACACTTTGACACGGCGGAGTCGGCAGACCAGCCGACCCCCGAGGCGGAAAACACCCTGCAGCTGTTCCGGGACGAGAGCAGGGTAATCCTGCCGGAGATCGTCATGCACCCGCACTTCCCCACCTTCGGCGCGGAGCTGAATGCCGAAGACCGCGAGGCGCTGGACGACCTCGCCAGGGTGCTGATGGTCCTCAACATAAGCCAGATCAAGGTCGCGGGGCATACGGACACCGTCCGGATCGCGCCACGCAGCCGCCACCTCTACCAGGACAACAAGGCTCTCTCCCGCGCCCGGGCAAAGAGCGTCGGCCGCTACCTGATAGAGAAACTGCACCTCCCCCCCTCCAAGCTCGATTTCTCGGGATTCGGGGAGGGGAAGCCGGTCGCCTCCAACAAGAGTGACGCAGGGCGCGCCCTGAACCGCAGGGTCGAGATCAGGGTGCAGGCGACGCGCGAGATCGACAGGAGCCGGTTCGCGCTGAAACGCGACGAAAGCGGCGTCAAGAAGGTGGAGGTTGCCTACGCAGCCCCCGCCCCGCTGGTGCAGCCCAAGGGGGAGCAGGCCGACCCGCCCGTCCTGGAGCAGAGGGGAAGCGCTGCCGAAGACCGCGTCAAGGAGAAGGAGGGGATACTCTCCCCGGCCGCCGGGACCATACTGGCCCAGAGGATCAACGCCGTCAGGATCTGCCTCGCCACCGCCCTGAAGCCGCACCTGATACTGGACGGCGTCGAAATCGCCCCGGAGAGAATCGGGTTCACCCTCTCCGACCCTGGCACCGGCAAGTCGCTCTATACCTACATAGGGGTGGATTTCGGCGCCAAGGGGGAGCACCTGCTGCAGCTGCGCGGCGCGGACGGCTTCGGCATCAGCCGGGTCGACGCCAAGCTGACCGTGGTGCGCAGCGGCGAGATCAAGACGATCCGGCTGCTGAGCTCCGCGGGGAACATCGCCGACGGCAAGACCCCCGTCAAAGTGCGCCTGCAGCTTTTGGACGCCACGGGCAATGTGGTGCCGGGCGAGATCGACCTCGATCTCAGGAAGGGGACGCTTTCCCCCCTCAAGTCGGCAGGCGCCCCCGCGGCGACCGCACCGGCACAGGGGGAGAAGGTGCACGTCGACTCGGACGGCCTGGTGAGCTTTCAACCGGTGACGGCAAGCGGGAGCTACCGCGCCGAGCTCTCCTACAACAACGGCTCGCCCGTCGAGGTGGAGACCTACGTCAGGCCCGTCATGCGCGACTGGATACTGGTCGGGCTCGGCGAGGGGAACCTCGGGTACAATACCGTGTCCGGCCACATGGAAAACCTCCAGGGCGCCGGGGTGGACGAAAAGCTCTACGAAAACGGGCGGCTCGCCTTCTACGCCAAAGGGACCGTGAAGGGCTCCTGGCTCCTGACGGCATCCTACGACAGCGCGAAGAGCAAGGCGGAGGTCGGCAACAAGCTGTTCCAGGCCATCGACCCGAACACCTACTACACCCTCTACGCGGACGCCTCCAGCCAGCAGTACGACGCCTCGAGCGCCAAGAAGCTCTACCTGAAGATCGAGCGGGACCAGTTCTACGCCCTTTTCGGGGACTTCGACACCGGCCTCACCGTCACGGAGCTGTCGCGCTACAGCCGCAGGCTCACCGGCGTCAAGACCGAGCTGCAGGGGAAAAATGTCGAATTGAACGCCTTCGGGAGCGAGACCGGGCAGTCCTTCGCCAAGGACGAGCTGCGCGGCGACGGCACCTCCGGGCTCTACCACCTCTCCAAGGCGAACATCGTGGCCAACACCGAGAAGGTGACCATAGAGGTGAGGGACCGCTTCCACTCGCAGACGGTGATCTCCGCGCAGGCCATGACCCGTTTCACCGATTACAGCATCGACTACGATTCCGGCACCATCTTCTTCAAGGAGCCGGTGTACAACAGGGATCCCCTGTTCAACCCGATCTACATCGTGGTGGATTACGAAACCGCCGACGGAGGGAAGAACTCCCTCACCTACGGCGGCAGGGTAGGGGTGAAACTCCTGGATCAGAAGGTGAAGGCGGGCTTTTCCTACCTGCACGAGGGCCAGGTGAGCGGCAAGGGGGAAAGCTACGGGGCGGACACCACGATCGTGCTCGCGGAAGGGACCGTCCTGAAGGCGGAAGTCGCCAGGACCGAGAACAGCTTTCCGGGCAGCACCGTGGCGACCGGCTCCCCCCTGGCCGCCCCGGCGGTCACCCCCTCCTCGGGCAACGCCTACCTTGCGGAGCTCTCCCGCCGCTCCGGGTCGCTCGATTCCAGGGCCTACTTCCGCGAGACCGACCCCGGTTTCGGACTCGGCCAGCAGCCGGGGAGCGAGGCGGGTACCAGGAAGGCCGGGGTCGACGCGGCCTACCGGCTGACGGAGAAATTCTCCTTGTCCGGCCAGGCGAACCGGGACTACAACCTGTCGACCGGTGCGCAGCGCGACGTCGTCGAGGCAAAGGCGCTCTACGCGGGGTCGGGATACGGCGCGAACATCGGAGTGCGCCACGCCAACGATCTTTTAGGCGACGGGAGCAGCAAGAAGTCCGACCAGCTCACCATGGGGGCGAACTGGCTCACCCTGAACAAGAAGCTCTCCCTCAAGGTCGACCACGACCAGTCCATCGGCGGAAGCGGCAACGCCGACTACCCGACACGCACCACCCTGGGAGCCGACTACAAGGTAACCGACCATGTGAGCCTGTTCGGACAGCAGGAGCTCACCTCCGGGAGCACCAGCACCAGCGCCACCCGCGGGGGGGTGAAAACCACCCCCTGGACCGGGGCGGCGGCGAACAGCTCACTGGAGCGCGACTCCAGCGACAACGAAAACCGTCTCTTCGCCCTGTTCGGCCTCAAGCAGACGGTGAAGCTGAACGAGAAATGGAGCATCGACGGCGGGATGGAGCGCAGCCAGACCATCAAGCGCGCCAGCTACCAGTTCAACACCAACGTCCCCCCAGCCTCCGGGAACAGCGAGGATTTCACCGCGGTTTCCCTTGGCAACGGCTATCAGGAGAAAGCATGGAGCTGGAACACGCGCGGCGAGTACCGCAGCTCGACCTCCGAGGATAAGTGGAGCTTCCTGACCGCCTTCACCGGCGAGCCCGCCGAGGGATGGGGGTGGTCCGCGCGCCTGCAGTACTACGACTCGCAGACCGTGCCGCTCGTCAAAAAGAACATCGACCTCCGTCTCGGGCTGGTCTACCGGCCGCTCAAGACCCGCTGGATCCTGCTCGACCGACTCGACCTTTTGCTGGACAACCAGAAGGCTCCAGCCACCCCGGGCGTCGACGGCAAGCGCGTGGTCAACAACCTGAGCGCAAACTGCCGGCCGAGACGGGATACCCAGATATCGCTTCAGTACGGGGCCAAGTACGTCCTGGAAAACATCGATTACTCCGATTACTCCGGCTACACGGACCTGATCGGCGTCGAAGGGCGCTACGACCTGACCAAGGAGTGGGACATCGGCGTCAGAGGGAGCCTGCTGCACTCCTGGGGACCCGGACAGCTGAGCTACAGCTCCGGCCTCTCCCTGGGCTACAACGTGGTACAGAACGCCTGGATCAGCCTGGGCTACAACCTGATAGGCTTTAACGACAGGGATTTCTCGGTGTCAGACTACACGGCGAAGGGACCGTACTTCCGCTTCAGGTTCAAGTTCGACCAGAACTCGGTAAAGGACGCCGTCAAGTGGGTTAATCAATGAGGCAGGTGTGGCTAGCTTCTGCTAAAGCTGCAGATGCGCCAGACTTCAGCAAGGACCGGAGGTAGCAGTATCAGCATGCGCCGCGTAAAACCAGATTCCCCCTATTCGTCCCGGGCCGGGCGCCGCGCTCCGTCCGGCGCCGGTAAAAAAGCGCTCTTCTTTTGCTGCTTGATCCTTTGCTGGCTGGCCGCCGTCAGCCCCGGAACCGCTTTCTGCGCCGTCTGTTCCGCCCCGGGGGTGGACGGCCCGGCCTCCATATCCGGCATCGTCAACAGCTATTACGCGGGGAAGGCGAACAGCTCGGTCGCAGCCGGCTCCATGACGGTCGCGCTCGGCAGCCTCGACAGCTCCGGGGGGGGGCAGACGACCACCTTCAGCGCCGGCGACCTCGCCCTCGTCATGCAGATGCAGGACGCAGACATAAACTCCAGCAACAGCGCGAGTTACGGCGGGAGCAGCGGGGGAAGCGGCTACACCGCGCTCAACGGTGCGGGAACCTACGAATACGTCGTGGCCGCCGGCCCCGTGTCGGGGGGCTCGCTCCCGATCACCGCGCCTCTTCTGAACAGCTACCGCTGCGCTAACGCCACCGGCTCGGCCGGACAGCGCCGCTACCAGGTGATACGGGTGCCGCAGTACTCCTCCGCTACCCTGGCCGGGACGGTGACCGCTCCCGGCTGGAACGGGAACACCGGGGGGGTGGTGGCGTTCGACGTGGCGGGCCAGCTCAACTGGAGCGGCAGGACCATCGAGGTGAGCGGCCACGGCTTCCGCGGGGGGGCCGGCCTCACCGCCATGGGGGACAGCAGCAAGCCCGTCACCACGGTACCGCCGAGCGCGGCGCCCAACGTCTACGTCTCGGCCGCGCCCGCCACGATTCCGGTGGCCCCCTACACGGGAACCAATTACTACAACGGCTCCAAGGGGGAGGGGATCGCGGGCACCCCGCGTTTCCTCTTCGTGCCGGGCGCTCCGGAGCTCGGGGTGCGCTACGACTCCGGCTCGGCCCTGGGGACGAACCTCATCGACACCGGCGTGGAAGGGTACCCGGGCGGGAGCTACAGCCGGGGGGCGCCCGCCAACGCGGGAGGAGGGGGCTCCGACGGCAACCTGAACGACAACGACGAGAACACCGGCGGCGGCGGCGGGGGGGCCTACAGCGTCGGCGGCATGGGGGGCTACGGCTGGACGCCGAACACCCCGCCCGGCGCCCAGACCGGGGGCCTTGGGGGCTACTCCGTGCCGATGAGCCTCGGCCGGTTCACCATGGGCGGCGGGGGGGGGGCAGGCACGACCAACAACGGCACCGGTCCTCTCCCCGGGGGGGGTTCCTCGAGCGGCGCTCCGGGCGGCGGGATCGCGATGGTCCGCGCCGCGACCATCATCGGAACCGGGACGGTCAACGTGAACGGCGCCAGCGGCATGTGGGACCCGCTCGGCAACGTCCCGAGCTCAGGGTACACGCCGAGGGTGGTCTGCAACGACGCGGCGGGAGGGGGCGGGGCGGGAGGCGCCGCGCTGATCTTCGCCTCCAACGGCGGTGGGAGCGTCGGCGCGCTGACCGTCAACGCCAAAGGCGGCAGCGGCGGGAGCAACACGGGAACCGCCGGGTGCGGCGTCTGCACGGCGGACAACTGTCCCCACGGACCCGGGGGAGGGGGAAGCGGCGGATTCGTGGCGCTCACCAGCTCGGTTGCCACCATCAACGTGAACGGCGGGGCGAGCGGCCTTTCCTCCGGGAGTCCGACCTCGACCCCACCCTACGGCTCCAGCACCTCCTCCGGCGGGTACCAGATCTATTCCATTCCGCCCACCTCCATCCCGGGAGCGAGCCCCGACGCCCTGTGCTATCCGTCCCTCACGGTCACCAAGACGACCGGCCAGGCCAACACGGTGCAGGGGGGGACCACCAGCTACACCATCACGGTGACCAATCAGACCGGCTACGGCACCGCCACGGGGGTGACGCTCTCCGACGCCCTCCCGGGCGCCCCCTCCCCCTTAAGCTACGCCTCCACGGCGAGCGTGACCCTCGCCGGCGGGGCGACCCGCACCTCGGTGCTGAACCCGGCGGCCGGCGTGACGGCTCCCGCCTGGGGTAAATTCACCCTCCCCGGCGGGGCCTCGGTCGCCGTCACCTTCGTTGTCAACATCCCGGCGGGGACCACGCTCGGCACCTACCAGAACCCGGCGACCGTCAGCTACGACGATCCTACCCGCACCAGCGCGGGTCAGACGGTCACCCCGGGCGGCACCTACGCCGCGGGAGGGACCGCCGCAGGGAATAACTACCTCGCCGCATCCTCCACCCAGGAGGACGTCACCGTCTGGCTCCCCGCTACCGTCGCGAAGAGCTTCAACCCGGCGAGCATTGATCCCGGCGGAGTTTCCGTACTGACCGTCTCGGTGGCTAACCCCAACGCCAGCGCTCTCAGCAACGCGGCGTTCAGCGACAGCTACCCGATCGGGCTCAGCAACACGGCAACCCCCGGCGCCGCCTTCAGCGCCGCCTCGGTGAGCGCCGGCTGCCTGGGAACCATCGCTGCGCCGGCAAGCGGCGGGAGCCTCGGGCTCTCCTTCGGATTCGTCCCGGCGGGCGTTACCTGCAGCATCACGGTCAACGTCACCTTCACCACGCCGGCAAGCTACACCAACGCGTTTCCCGCGGGGACCTTCACCAACAACCTGAACGTCACCAACCTGGCGGCGGCCAGCGCCACCCTCCTGAGCCGCCCGGCGATCACCAAGTCGTTCTCCCCGGTCGCCGTCAACAACAACGTCAACAGCACCATGACCTTCAGCGTCGTCAACGCGAACGCAGTCGCCCTGCATGCGGCGGCCTTCAGTGATACCCCCTTCCCGTCCGGACTTCTCGGGGGGGTCGCCAACGGCGGCCAACTGATCGCCAGCGGCGGCGCCATCACCGTCGCCCCGGCGGGGTGCACCGGATTCACGCCGACCACCATCCCGGCCAACGCCACTTCGCTTGCCATGACCGGCGGGACCATCCCGGCCGGGACCACCTGCACCTTATCACTGGCGGTAAAAAGCGCCACCACGGGTTACTACCCGAACACGGTGGGCGGCGTCACCAGCACAGAGACTCCCCAGGCAAGCCCGGCCTCGAGCGCCGCGCTTGGCGTCGGGGTGATCACCGTCAGCGAGAGTTTCGTGCCGGCCGTGATAAAGAGCGGCGCGGCCTCCAGCCTCACCTTCACCCTGGCTAACCCCACCGGGATAGTCCAAAACGGCGGGAGCTTCAGCGATACGCTTGCCAACATGCAGGTAAGCGCGGGCCAGACCGTGGCGGGGAGCTGCACCTGGAGTACGGCGACGCCGACGCTTGCGGCCGGACAGACCGCCCTCAGCTTTGGCAGCATCATCATCCCCCCGGCGGGTTGCACCGTCACGCTTACGGTGACCAGTTCCTCGGCGGGCGTGCAGGGCAACGCGACCGCAACCGGCGTAAACACCTCGCTGTTGAGCGCCGGCCCGGTCTCCAACACGGCGACGCTCACGGTCATCGCGCCGCCGGGCATCAGCAAGGCCTTCGGCCCCGGGATCATCCAGGGAGGCGCCACGCCGGCCCAGATTTCGACCGTGACCTTCACCCTCGTGAATCCCAACACCATCCCCCTGACCGGTGCCACCTTCACCGATACGCTTACCAGCATGCAGGTAGCGGCCGCGGGAGCCGCGGGGGGGACCTGCGCCGGTGCCTCCGGAAACAGCTTCTCCGCCTCCCAGACCGGGGCACTCACCTTCTCGGGGCTCACCATCCCGACCGGCGGGGCGGGGTGCACCGTGACCATCGGCGTGACGGCAACCTCGGCTAGTTCCTCGACCGGTTACCCGAACTCAGCCAGCGGCGTCTCCAGCAGCGAGGCGAATACCGGTGCCTCCTCCAACAGCGCCTCCCTCGTGGTCACCCAGGCCGCCGCCCTGACCAAGGGCTTTGCGCCGGCGACCATCGTTCCCGGAGGGGCCAGCACCATTAGCTTCACCCTCGCCAACCCGAGCGCCATACCTCTCACCGGGGGAAGCTTCAGCGACACGCTCTCGGGAATGCAGATAAACGCCACGGGAGCCGCGGGGGGAACCTGCAGCGGCGCCTCTGGTAACTCCTTCAACGCGGCCCAGACCGGGCTCCTCACCTTCTCTGGACTCACCCTGCCGGCATCCCCCGCCACCTGCACCGTCACCGTCGTGGTGAAGGCGCCCGCAGCAGGGAGTTTCCCGAACACGGCAAGCGGCGTCACGGCGGTCGAGACCCCGGTGGCGGGCGCGGTCTCCAACACCGCCACCCTCACGGTGCTCAACGCCCCCCAGATATCCAAGGCATTTTCCAACGGATCGATCCAGATCGGGGTCGCCCCGGTGCAGTCATCGACCGTCACCCTGACCCTCAGCAACCCGAACACCGGGACGAATAATCTCACCAACGTCGCCTTCACCGACACCCTCACCAACCTGCAGATCTACGCGGCCGGGGCGGCCGGCGGGACCTGCACCGGCGCCTCGTCAAACAGCTTCAGCGCGGGTCAGACCGGCGTCATCAGTTTCTCCGGCATATCCATCAACGCGGCAAGCAGCTGCACGGTAACCTTCGCCGTTACCACCACGACCATAAGCCCGGCCGGCGGGTATCCCAACGCGACCTCCGGCGCCACCAGCAGCGTAGGGGCGCTCTCCATCCCCGTCGGGGCGCCGTCCAACACCGCCTACCTTTCCTCGTTCCTGGCCCCGACCCTGAACAAATCGTTCTCGCCTGGTGCCATTGCGAACAACGGCACCAGCACCATAATCTTTACCCTGACCAACCCGAACCCGACACAGCTGACCGGAGGGAGCTTTACCGATCCCTTTCCTACCAACCTCGTCACCACGGCCGTCCAGCAGTACTACATCAACGGCACCTTTCCGGGCCCGGTCACCGTCTCAACCCGGGGGACCTGCACCGGTGCCATCCCGGCCGGGGGGGGCACGGCGGTAGCGACGATCACCTTCAGCGGCATCGTGATACCGGCTTCCGGCAGCTGCACCGTCATGGTGGACGTCACTACATCCAACGCGACCAACTACACCAATACCGCAGGCGGGGTAACCACGAACCAGACGCCGATCGCGGGGAGCGGGGCGAGCGATACCCTGACGGTTGGAGCCGTCAGCATCACCAAGTCGTTCAACCCGCCCATTATCCCGACTGACGCCTATTCGCTTATCACTTTCTACCTGGAGAACCCGGGATCGAACGTCACAAAGGTCTCTTTCAGCGATACCAGCGCCTCCGGCTGGCCCTCCGGTATGACCGTCGCCGCTTCGCCCGCCGCGACCAATAGCTGCGGCGGCACGCTCAGCGCCGCAAGCGGCACCGGCAGCGTTACCCTGACCGGAGCCACCGGCAGCGGGTTCGGCGCCAACTGCACGATCACCGTTGCAGTAAACATATCGGCCGTGGGGAGCTACAACAATCGGACCACGGGTGTCAGCGCCAGAAACCTGGCCACCGGTGCGCCGAGCAACGTCGCGACCCTGCTCGGCATCGACAAGCCGACCATCACCAAGAGCTTCAATCCCGACACCATCGACCAGTTCGACACCGCGACCGTTACCTACACCATCACCAACCCGAACTCCGTCGCCCTAGCGAGCGCCACCTTCACGGACACCTTCGCCAACAACCCGACCTCGGGGATTGCCGGCTACCAGGTGGCGAGCACCGCCTTCGGCGGGACCTGCGCCGGCGTCACCGGTCTTCCCGCAGCCGGGGCCTCGACAGTTACGCCGGTCATCCCGACGCTATTGCCGGGGAGCTGCACCATCACCGTGCCGGTCACCAGTACGGAGGCGACCGGCCCCTTCCCCATTTCCTACGGAAGCAGCACGCTCACCGGGGTAAAGGTGACGCTCACCAACTCCCCGTCGAAGATCACCACCACCGGCACGGCCCCCTCCATCCCGACCCTTACGGTCAGAAAGCTCCCACTCGGGGTCGTAAAAATTGCGGACCAGCCGAGCCCAAAGCCGGGGAGTACCGTCATGTACACCATCAGCTACACCAACCCGAACCTCAGCCTGCCGTTCCAGAGCGTCGTGATAACCGACCCGGTTCCGACCTATACCTCGTTCGTCTCCGCCTCCTGCGGGCCGCTCCCCGCCTCGCTCACCTCGTGCAACATCAGCTCTCCGGCGGTAGGGGCCAAGGGGACGGTGATCTGGACCCTGGGCGGGACCCTCAACGCGCAAAGCAGCGGCCAGGTGTACATGAGCGTGACGGTGGATTAGCAGGTCGCCGAAAACCTGCGCTTGGGGGACAGCAAGCCCGGCTCGTTCCCGGGATGGCCAGGCGAAGGGGGGGCGGGAAAGATGAGTAGAACTCGCCTGTTACCGACTATGTAAAACCGCTCCCGCGCAGGCGCAGCTATGTCAGAAACGGTTCGGTCTGCCACCTGGAAATCAAGCCCGGCAGGATCGAGGCGATGGTCAGCGGCTCCGAGATGTACAACGTCGTCATCACCGTAGTCCCGATAGCCAAGGCGAGGTGGGAGACCGTCAAATCCTCCTGCCGGATCGGCTCCCTCATCGACCTGTTGCGCGGCCAACTCGCCAGCGGTGTCATGGAACTGTTTTCCCATCGCAAGGACGGGCAAAAAGGCACGGGGCGATACGCATACGGCATGATGTCTCTAATCAGTGCGGTTTGCGAAAAAAATCAAGGTAGCGAGTCATGCGTGTGCATTCTGCTTGCAATCTGCCGTGAAAGTTGCTATATATCACCAGCTGACTTGCCCGTCAGATTATTTATACCTCGGAATGTAGCGCAGCCTGGTAGCGCACCTGCTTCGGGAGCAGGGGGCCGGAGGTTCGAATCCTCTCATTCCGACCATTATAGAGAAAGGCCCCTGATACAAATCAGGGGCCTTTTTTCGTGGCGCTCCGGTCCCCTTCCGGTCCGCACGAAAATTTCCTTCCGCTAGCTTATCTTTTTTGTTTCCGCCACCATAACCGCCCCGTAACCTAAATGCTGTGCTCGTACTGCATCCAAGACGATATCCGTTTCCGTCGAATATCCACCACATACAGGGTTTTCTTCTACCCTTGGCCTCCGGTCTCTCCGGCCCTTGTCCGGTACAGGACCCTCTCCCGAGGGCTGACCGGCAGCGCGAACATACTCCATTTCCTTTTACGGTCAAACGTGCTACTAATGAGCGGTAAATCCATCAAGAGACTCTATGACCAGCCGCCGCATCAACCATTTCTGCCCGCATATGCTGTTAATTTTCCTGATCGCGTCCGGCCTCCTGTTCGCAGGGGTGCGCGTCCCGGACCTATCACGTCCGCACCGCCCTAAACCGACCCATCGCATCGTATTCGAGACTCAGCATAAGAACTTCTCCAAAAACCTCAAGCAGTGCGACGACTTCGTTACCGTTTTGCCGAAGCTTCTGATATCAAGCAACACCATCTCATATCACGCCGTCTCTCAGGTTCTCCCACCACTGTACGCCACTCCTCTGTTTCCCCCCAACTCCGGCCGTTCTCCTCCTGCTCCATAAGGCTAGCCTGAACTAACAATCTGATACCTTGCGCCTTCACCGGTACAGCATGCCTGCTGCACTGCGTGGAGAGATGCGTAAAATAGACAACGAGTCATATCGCCGCGCTCATTGTCTGCGCCCTTCTTATTGCGTATGATCTCTCCTCCCCGCATCTCAATGCGCTGACCGTTAGCCTTATGGAGACCCGCATGAAACGTATTGCAATAATTGTACTGACAATCTTAATTTCAGGCATCCACACGTTTTGTTATGCTGTATGCTGTAAGCTGTAACTGTGATGATTGGATGGGAAAAGGCGGGTATTGTGTTGATTATATCAAAACAAGAATACCGACATTTCCAATCCCATATAAAGATGACATGGCCGGCCTTAAAAACACCGGCATTTATGATGTCACAGAGGGAGACGTTGCCATATTTACCATCAAAAATTATTGGCATGTGGCTTATGTAGAGACGGTGTACCGTAATCAGCGGGGAGATGCAACGACAATTGATGTTAGTGAAATGAATTTCGGAGATAAGTTGTCATTTGCAGAGTTCAAAGCTAAATGGAAATCAAATAGTCAGGCTGAATTGAATAGAGCTTTCTGTTGCGGGATTACGGATAATTACGACCAAATAACGTTGCGGAAAAATATTGCTCTTAACACAGTTAAACAAATATGGTCTCCCGATGATGTCCCATCTGAAGGTCTCGGCCGACGCCGGGTCAAAGCGATAGTTGGCAAAGTCAGGGAAGTTGTCAATCGCTTCTTTGAATTTGCGGAGAGAGAACTTTAACCATTGCGCCAGTTGGTTAGCTTCCGGTCCGCTGGAAGGACATCCCAAGCTGGAATAATTATTCCGATTTCATCGCCATATCAATGATACTGGTAGGATAATAAAGAGTGCTGACAACCCGGCCATTTCCGTCCGGGGGGAGTGCCTCCCGGGGAACGCCGTCGTACTGCAGGCGTCCGGGCACGACAGGCAAACCGGACAAAGAACTCCTGCCAGTTTAGTCTCCTGCCGGAGGCACAAAATAAAAGCCCCCTGCTCCGTGAAGGGCAGAGGGCTGTAGGTTTCATTACCGCGGACCCGCCGGGCATGGTCGGGCCGGCCCTGCCGGATATTCAGCCGAGGTCCCCCCAGTAAAACTGCAGGATCGACAGCATGGCAAACCCTGCAGTTTCGGTCCGCAGGATGCGCCGCCCGAGCGAGACCGGCGTGAAGCCGCATGCTATCGCCTGCTCGACCTCCTCAGGGGTGAGTCCCCCCTCGGGACCGACGACCACCCCTACGCTTTCGGGAGCCGGGTGCGCCTCGAAGGTCTCGCGCAGCCTGGTCGTCTGCTCCCCCTCCCACAATAAAAGCTTCACATCGTGCCGGGCATCCCGCAACACGACCGCGAGGCTCCCGCCGATGGTAACCTTGGGGGGCGAGCGCCTTCCGGATTGCCGCGCCGCCTCCTGCACGATCCTCTCGCAACGCTCGAGCCGGCCGGCGCTCCGCTCCCCGCGCAGCTTGACGATGGACCGGGCGGCATCGAAGGTGACCAGCTCGGCGGCCCCGAGCTCGGTGCACTTCTGCAGGATCAGATCGAGCTTTTCCCCCTTGGGAAGCCCCTGGTACAGGGTGATGCGCAGCGCCTGCTCCTGTTCGGGCTCGCTCTCTCGCGCAGTGATCCGTACCGTGAGGCTTTTCGCCCCCACTTCCTCGATGACGCCGGACAGGCGCGCGCCGCCCGCATCGGTAAGCGCGACGGCGCTCCCCGCCTTGAGCCGCAGCACCCGGGCCATGTGACGGTAGAGCTCTCCGGTTACGGTGGCCGTATTCCCTAAAACAGCGCTATCTCCGAGGAAAAAAGTCCGCACCGGCTAGAGGGGTTTTCGGAAGGTGAGGCAGCTCCACTCGGCCTCAGTCGGACTTTCCACCGGCGTCAAACCGGGGAACCCGGCGCAGACGAACCCCGCCTTCTCGGTGAGGATTCCGGACAGGATCAACCAGCCGCCCGGAGCGACCTTGGCGATCAGCCCGGCGGAAAGGCGTACCAGTTCCTCGGCGAGGATGTTGGCGACGACCACGCCGTATTCACCCTCCAGATCGCTTAAATCCGTGGTGGAGGCGGATACGGTGTTTTCCACGCCGTTTAGCTCCAGGTTTTCCTGCGTCACCCGGACGGCCTCCGGATCGATGTCAACCGCGGTGATATGCGAGGCACCCATCAGCGCCGCCGCGATGCTGAGCACCCCGGACCCGGTTCCGACGTCGAGGACGGAATCCGGCAGCTTGCCGCCGCAGTCGTTGAAGCAGATCCGCTCCAGGGACTCCAGGCACATCCGGGTGGTGGGATGGGCGCCCGTGCCGAAGGCCATGCCGGGATCGATCTGGATGACGAGGTCGCCGGGAAGCTCGCGGTACTCCTCCCAGGTCGGCTTGATCACCAGCCGCTCGCCGATCCGGACCGGCTTGAAATGCACCTTCCAGTTGTTGGCCCAGTCCTCGTTTCTGACCACGCTCACCACGGGGGGGGTGTAGACGAAGCCGGCAAACGACGGGCCGTTCTCCGCCATGAAATGCTCCACCCTGATGCGCATCTCCTCGAGGGAGTCGTCGAGCGGCAGGTAACCCTTCACGGTCTTGGTCGGAGTGTCCTCGAGGGTGTCGAGGGAGAAGGTGTCAAGGTGCAGGTTCTCTATGCCGACGCCGTTGCCGGTAAGTTCCACGAGGAAGTCCGCCATCGTGTCGACCATGTCGGCCGGGACTTCGCATGCGATTTCAGCCCAATCTGTTTGCATAATGCGTGTGCTTCTCCTTTAAGGTGGCGATTACTCCGATAAACTACCAGAAAAATAAGGGGTATAGCAATGAAAACCTTGACAAGGGGCAAAAGTGCGGGTGTAATTATAATTAAAAAATTAGGCGGGAGTGCGGTTCCGATCATTGCGAATATTTTCCCATTAAATTTTAGTTTTGCCTAAAATACAAAAACATGGTATATATCTAATGAATATTGCCGGCCATCCGCTAGCTACAGGAAATTGCAACAGTTTTGGGTGGTACCGCTAATGAATCATGTTTATCTCCTTTCGGATGCAACAGGCGAGACGGTCGAGCGGGTGGCACGGGCCGCGCTCACCCAGTTCAAGGACGTGGATGTCCGGCTGCACAGGGTGGGGCAGATTCGCGACCGCGACGACATCGTCCGGGCGCTGGACGAGGTGAGCCGGGAGCCGGGGATCATCTTCTTCACCCTGGTGAATACCGAGCTGGCCCAGTTCGTCAGGAACGAGGTGGATGCGCGCCAGCTGGAGGCGGTGGACCTCATCACGCCGCTGCTTTTCAAGCTCGCCGAGTTCCTGGAGATGCGGCCGCAAAAGCTCCCCGGCCTGCAGTACGAGATGAACTCCGAGTACTACCGGCGCATGGAAGCGGTCGATTTTACCGTGAAGCAGGACGACGGGCAGGAGCCGCGCAACCTGCACAAGGCCGACATCGTCCTGGTGGGCGTTTCCCGCTCCTCCAAGACGCCGCTTTCCATGTATCTCGCGCACAAGGGGTACAAGGTGGCCAACGTTCCGCTCATCCAGGGGATCGATCCCCCCGTGGAGCTGGAGCAGGTGGAGCAGGAAAGGGTCGTGGGGCTCATCATCGAGACCCAGAGACTGGTGGACATACGGAGCGCGCGCCTGAGAAACCTCCGGCAGAGCCCGCGCGGCAGCTACGCCGACTACCGGCAGGTGGAGGAGGAGCTGGCCCTCTGCCGCAGGTACTATCGGGCGCATCCGGAGTGGCTTGTAATAGATGTGACCAGCAAATCGGTGGAGGAGTCTGCTGCCGAGATACTGAGCAGGCTTCATGGAGAGATACGGTACGATTAGGCGTCCGACATACAAAACAACGAGAGAGGAAATCAACATGAGAATTTTAGTAGTTGAAGACGAGAAGAAGGTCGCCAGTTTCATTAAGCGCGGGCTGGAGGAGGAGCAGTACGAGGTGACCACCGCGGCAGACGGTGAGGAGGGACTGAAGCTCGCGCTGGAGAAGGCGTTCGACCTGATCGTGCTCGACTGGATGCTCCCGAAGAAGGACGGTCTCTCCGTGCTGAAGGAACTGCGCGAGAAAAAGAACGTCACCCCGATCCTGATGCTGACAGCAAAGGACTCCGTGGAGGATATCGTCGCAGGGCTTGATTCCGGCTCCGACGACTACCTGACCAAGCCGTTCGCCTTCGCCGAACTTCTCGCCCGCGTACGTGCGCTGATGCGCAGAAGCGAGCTCGACCGCGGCGCTGAGATCCGTTTCGGCGATCTGCGTCTCGACCCGGTTACCCACAAGGTCTGGCGCAAGGACAAGGAGATCGACCTTACCGCCAAGGAATACGGCCTGCTCGAGTACTTCATGCGCAACCCGCACCAGGTGCTGACCAGGACGATGATAGCGGAGCATGTCTGGGACTACACCTTCGACAGCTTCACCAACATCATCGACGTCTACGTGAACTACCTGCGTAAGAAGATCGACCGCGAAGCTGACCGCAAGCTGATCCATACGGTCAGGGGCGTCGGCTACATCCTGAAGGAAGAGGATTAGCCCGGTCAGGCCGGTATCCGGCGTGCCGGAGCCGGTCTGCGGTGCGATAAGCCGCTCGCGCTGGTGCAGCACTGCCACGGCGGGACCGGCTGACGCTCCCTGCGCCAGCCGCGCATATCAAGTAATATCCAGACGGACGGTTTCCCCGCTGCAGCACGGCGTGGGGGAATCGTCCGTTTTTTTGTCCATCTGGTCCGGAATCTGGTGCGGGAGACACCGCCGGCGGGGCCTTGACAAAAGTGCGGGGCGGTATTAGCTTTAGCGTACCATTTTTCTCCAGGAGGTAGCCATGCGGATGCGGTTAGCGGTTGTCACGAAATTGCTGGTTCTCGCCTTACTGATCAGTTCCCTCTTCTCGGGCGCCGCGGGGGCCGAGGCGACCCTCCCGGACTTCGTCGCGCTGGCTAAGAAGCTGAAGCCGGCGGTGGTCAACATCAGCACCTCAAAGACGATAACGCCGCAGAAACGCCAGCGCCCCTCCGGCGGGGACCCCTTCCAGGAGTACTTCGACAAGTTCGACGACGCCCCGAACCAGCACCCCTTCAAGCAGAAAAATCTCGGCTCGGGGTTCATCATCAGCGACGACGGGTTCATCATTACCAACTACCATGTGGTCGCGGGGGCCGACGAGATCAAGGTGAAGCTGTCCGACGGCAGGGAATTCAGGGGTGAGGTGCAGGGCCGGGACGAGAAATTCGACCTGGCGCTCATCAGGATCGACGCCAAGGGGCATCTTCCGATAGCCCCGCTGGGCGACAGCGACAGGATGGAGGTGGGCGAGTGGGTGATGGCGATAGGTAACCCCTTCGGCCTGGCCCAGACCGTCACCGCCGGGATCGTCAGCGCGCAGGGCCGGGTGATCGGGAGCGGCCCGTACGACGATTACATCCAGACCGACGCCTCCATCAACCCGGGCAACTCGGGCGGCCCGCTCTTCAACACCAAGGGCGAGGTGATCGGCATCAACACGGCGATCGTCGCGGGAGGCCAGGGGATCGGGTTCGCCATTCCGGTGAACATGGCGAAGTCGATCCTGACCCAGCTGAAGGAGACCGGGAAGGTGACGCGCGGCTGGCTCGGGGTCTCCGTGCAGCCGGTAACCCCCGACCTGGCAAAATCGTTCGGCCTCGAAGGGGAGAAGGGCGCCCTGATCGCCGAGGTCATGAAAAACAGCCCCGCGGAGAAGAGCGGCCTCAAGGGGGGCGACATCATCCTCAAGTTCGACGGACGTGCCATCCATGAGATGGGGGAGCTGCCGCGGCTGGTGGCTGCTACGCCGGTCGGCAAGAAGGTGACCGTGCTGGTGCAGCGCGAAGGGCGTGAGGAGTCGGTGCCGGTTACCGTCGAGCAGTTGAAGGATGGCGAGGGGGGCGAGGACGTGGCGCTCCCGAGCGACCGGCTCGGCATAAAGGTGGCGGAGTTGACCCCCGAGCGGGCGCAGCATCTGCGGGTTCAGGGGGATCGGGGAGTCGTGGTCACCGAGGTGGAGCCGGACAGTCTGGGGGACCGGGCGGGAATCGTGGAGGGCGACCTGGTCAGGGAGGTGAACGGGGTGCGCACGGCCCAGGTGGCGGATTACAGCAAGGCCGTCTCCGCCGTCAAGAAGGGAGGCTACCTGAGGGTGCTGCTGCGGCGTGGCGAAGCCTCCCTGTTCGTGGCGCTCAGGCTCGATAAAGGCAATTGACAATGGACAATTGACAATGCTGACGCCCCTTTTTCCATTTACGTATCTACGATATTTAGCAGCTTGCTATCTGAAGACAAATGTTCAATAAAGCACTCTGGCACTCTGGCACTCTGGCACTCTGGCTGAAGATCAAACAATTTGGTTATCCATCGTCAATTGCCGTTAAACGCCGCTTCCAGTTCCCGCCGCAACTCCTGCTCGGCGCCCAGGTGCCTGGGCGAGAAGTGGAAGGGGATGACCCGCCCGACGCCTGCCTCGCGGGCCAATTCCCCGGCCTGCCGGGCCGTCAGGTGGGCCCTGGCACGCGCCCTCTCATGATCCACATGGAGGAAGGTCGCCTCGATGAAAAGGCAGTCGGCGCCCCGGGCCAGTTCGACGATCCTCCCGCGGTTGACGGGGGTGAAGGACGCATCGGTCACATAGACGATCTTCTCTCCGGTAACGACCCGCAGCACCTGCTCCTTCAGCTCACCGAGACTGAAAACCCTCTCCCCTTCCCCTTTGCTTCCCGGGGAACTTGCCCTGATGACGGTATCATCCGGCTCCCCGTGCAGCACCGCACGCCTGAGCTCCGACAGCCAGGGGCCCACCGGGACCCCGAGCTCGGCCAGGCGGTTCTTCATGAAGTTCACGTGCTGCTTCTCCTCGAAGGCGTAGGCGAGGCACGGAATGCTGTGCTCCAGGAAGGTGGCGCGGATCCGGAAATTCTCATCGTCCAGTATGACGGCATCCTCGACCCGGAAGCGCTCCTCAAGCTCCCTGGCAAAAGCGCGTTTGGAGCAGAACTGCGCCCGCAGGGCGCTACCGTCGGGATGGAGCTCGGAAACCTTGAGGGTGAACACGGTTGGGTAGCTGCCGATCAGGTTCCAGCTGTAGGAGGCGAGCCGGCTTTCCACCTGCCGGAGGATGCCGGGGGGACCGAAGAGCCTGACGCTTTTGTCGCGCCCGAGCATGACCCGCAGCAGGGTGTCGAAGCCGATGAAGTGGTCTATGTGGGTGTGGGAAATGCAGACCTCGCTGATCCGGAGGAGTTTGCGGGCGGCCAGCGGGGTCAGGTCGCCCAGGTCAAAGAGGACGGCCCGGCGCGCGAAGAGGAAGTCGAGGTAGAGCCCCGGGTCGCCGAAGGGGCGGTTCACCAGCGTTGGGAGGAAATGAGGGGTCATGCGAATCCTTGCAGGCTATCTTACTCCGCTCAGTGCAGGTATCTCTGATGCGTTCGGCGTCGCCCGGCAGGAATCATGGTGCCGGCGTCGGCGCCCTGTTTGACGCGAGTATACAACAGTTTGGTGATTGCGGTTGCCTTCGGGTTTGGAATAGAGTAAAAAAAACTGTCGGGCTTTCATGAGGAGCCCGGCCCCCGCTTCAGGTTCCTGAGGCTGTGGTACTTTCGGGTAATGGAGAGAGGATGCAGAACTACTTCGATTTTGCGCGCCACAAAACGAGCTACCGGCAGGAGACCGTCGCCGGCATCACCACCTTCCTGACCATGGCCTACATCATCATCGTGAATCCTGCCATCCTGGAGGCGGCGGGCATCCCGCGCGGTCCCTCCACCACGGCGACCATCATCGCCGCGGCCTTCGGCACCATCATCATGGGGGTCTACGCCAAGCGCCCCTTCGCCATCGCCCCCTACATGAGCGAGAACGCTTTCATCGCCTTCACGGTGGTGAAGGTGCTCGGGTACAGCTGGCAGGTAGCACTCGGCGCCGTCTTCGTCGCCGGGGTGCTGTTCACGCTTCTCACCGTCTTCAAGGTGCGCAGCTGGCTCGCCGAGGCAATCCCGTTCTCGCTTAAGTGCAGCTTCGCCGTCGGCATCGGGCTGTTCCTGACCTTCATCGGCCTGAACGAGACCGGCCTGGTAGTGCCTGGGGTACCCGGCGCACCGGTGAAGCTCGGCGACATCACCTCGCCCACCACGCTTCTTGCCGTGGCCGGATTCCTTCTCGTGGTGGTCCTGATGGCGAAAAAGGTCAAGGGCGCCATCGTCATCGGCATCATCGCGACGACCGTCCTCTCCATCGTCTTGAAAGTGACGCCGATGCCGGAGCATTTCGTCAGCCTGCCGCCGGACGTCTCGCCCATCCTGATGAAGCTCGACATCGCCGGGGCGCTCAGCTTCAAATTCTTCCCGATCGTGCTGATCATCTTCATCATGGCCTTCGTCGACACGGTGGGGACCCTGATCGGGCTCTCCATGAGGGCGGATCTCCTGGACGAGAAGGGCAACCTCCCCGAGATAGAGAAGCCGATGCTGGCCGATGCCCTCGCCACGACATTGGCGCCGCTTCTGGGGACCACGACGACCGGCGCCTACATCGAGTCGGCAGCGGGGATCGAGGAGGGAGGACGGACCGGCTTCACCGCGCTCGTCGTCGCCCTGCTTTTCCTGCTCTCGCTCTTCTTTGCGCCGCTCTTCACCATGGTGCCGCCGCACGCCTACGGCATCGCCTGATCGTGATCGGATCCTTCATGATCCAGCCGATCACCAGGATCGACTTCGAGGATTTCACCGAGCTGATCCCGGCCTTCCTCACCATCGTGCTGATGATCTTCACCTACAACATCGGGGTAGGCATGACCTCCGGCCTCCTGGTCTACCCGCTGCTCAAGGTCTGCACCGGCAAGGGGCGCGAGGTTCCTGCCGGCATGTGGGTGCTCGCCGCCCTCTCGCTCACCTTCTACATCTTCTACCCGCACAAGTGAAAAAAACGGGGTGGGGTCTTGCGACCCAACCCCGTCCTGTCAGTCCTTCAGCCTGTTCATGAGCCAGGCCATGTTCTTGCCGAGAGTTTCCATGGTCGCCATCCCTTCGGCGTCACCCTCCACCTCGCCGATCTCCCGCCCGATGCCGATGTTCCAGTAGCTCGATCCTGGGACGATCATCTCGCCGATCAGGAAAAAGTGGTTTATGCTGTCGAAGGCGTGGATGGCGCCTGCACGCCGGACAGCTATCACGCCGGCACCGACCTTGCGCCTGAGCATGAAGTCGTTGGCCCGGGAGACCATGCCGGCGCGGTCGATGAGTGCCTTGGTCTCGCTGGTGATGTCGGCGAAGTAGGTCGGCGAGGCGATGATGATGCCGTCCGATGCGTCCATCTTGGCGATGGCGTCGTTCACCACGTCGTCCTTTATGGTGCAGCGCCTGTCCTTGTTCCTGAAACAGCCATAGCAGGCGATGCACCCCCTGATCGGGGCTCCCGCCAGTTCGACCAGTTCCGTCTCGATCCCCTCGTTGGAAAGCTCCGCGAACACCTTTTGCACCAGCAGGGAGGTGTTGCCCCCCTTGCGTGCGCTGCCGTTGAATGCCGTTACCTTCATAGATTCACCTTCCTTGATGATTTTTCTGTCAATTCTTTCAGGCTGCTATTTGTCCGATGTCCTCGCCTCGGCGGCGAGCAGCTTTTTGACCGTTGCGATCAGCAGTCCCACCATGAGAAGAAATATCATGTCCTGCAGCGAGTTCCAGTATCTGACGCTGGAGCCCGAATAACTGTAGTAGTCGGAGACGAACCGCGCCAGTCCGGCTGAAAGGGAGATGGTCACGGCGCCCCAGTATCCCACGAACCATGCCTCCAGCGTGATCGGGATCACGTAAAATATCAGCAGGGAATAGTCGCCGGTGAGGTAGTCTACGTAGCCCAGCAGCGCCACCATGATGAATCCGATGAGCATCAAGAGCCAGGCGGGCAGTTTCATGATCGATTCCTGCATGGAGATTTCCTTTCCAGCCGCCAGTAGACGCAGACACGCCAAGTTACAGTCTTCACCCTATGGTTTCATATATAGTTTTTAATCGGGCACCGCAAGACAAAAAAAAGGGAACCGGTGGTCCGGTTCCCTTTCTCTATAAATCTCTCCGCCATGTCGTTGGTTCGGGGCCTCACAGCGAGTTCCCAATCAGGTGGGCTTCTGTAGATCGTTTCAGGCAAATCCCGCGTAATGGGGCAGCACACCGCGACCGAAACAGTTGCCCGTTCAATGAATTATTCCGCAGGGGCTTTAGTAACCTCACGGACAGGGCAGAGAGACTAACTGTGTTTGTATACTATCCCCGCTCAGAGGATAAATCAAGACGCTTTTTATCTCAGCACAGCAGTTTTTGCAAAAGGGCTCGATTTAATGCACTCTTCCGGTTTGTAAGACGTGGGGGCGCGGCTTGCTCCGCCGGTGCACCAGAGAGAAAGGGCGGAGCAGGCCCCGCCCCTGCGTGGATGGGGCGAGCACGCGGGAAAGGGGTGATCAGGCTCAGACCCGCGACAGAGCTACATCTGCGGACTCTTAACGTGTTGCAATTTTACCCGTTTGACGTACAATGCGCCAACGACAGCTTTTTAGCGGAGGGAAGATGCATCTCAGGGATGAACAGATCGGACGTCTGGCGGAGAAGGTGCTCGGGGATCTCGAGCGTGCGGGACTGATCACGGCGAAGCAGGGGAGGACCGCAATCCTTGCGGCCATGAAGGCTGCCATCTCCGCGGACCTGAAGGTGGAGGAGGCCCTGGAGAGGGACGCAGAAGCGCTCCTGGAGCAGACCCTGCGCGGGATCGGCGGCGGCGAGGGGATCGACAGGCACAAGATGCTGAGGATGATCAAGGAGAAGCTCGCCAAGGACAGAAAAATCGTACTTTGATCGCCGCCCCTGCGTCAGGCCTATTACCAGTCAAAAGTGAGGGTATCATGCACATTTCGGAAGACCGCATCTCGCACATCGCACACCAGATCTATGACAAGCTCTGGCGTGACGACCTCGCCGATTTCCCGGACGAACGGCGCGCCCTCGACTCGATAAAGGGGTCGATTGAAGGATTTTTCTCCCTCATGGGGCAGGTGGACCAGGTGGTCAGGGACAAGCTCGCCTCCTACAGCCAGGCCAAGGTCCCCGGGAGCCGGGAGTGGGAGATCCTGTACCAGAAGTTCTACGCGGAGGAACTGGCGAAGAAGAAGTGGTGAAGCCCCGGTTAGCCGCCCGGGGCGAGATAAATTTATTTTTATTCGCCCCTTGATTTTTGCCATCATGCTGTTTATATTTACGAAGCGATTAGCACTCGGCTGTTTTGAGTGCTAATATTTTTTCTATCACTAGAGATCTGGTATCTCAAAGAAAGGAGAGTGAAGGCATGAATCTTAGACCGCTGCAGGACCGTATCATCGTGAAGAGGGTTGAGGAAGAAACCATGACAGCCGGTGGGCTTTACATCCCGGAGACAGCCAAGGAAAAGCCGCAGCAGGGCGAAGTCGTGGCAGTCGGCAAAGGGAAGAGGGGCGAGGACGGCAAGGTGTTCCCGATCGACTTGAAGGTGGGCGACA
>Ga0209125_1000597_pt1 | contig 44010 bp, 42 predicted proteins | sample BarGraIncub1131A_FD_184503 | JGI IMG/M metagenome (GOLD analysis project Ga0209125, IMG submission 184503) | Arctic peat soil microbial communities from Barrow, Alaska - Barrow Graham LP Incubations 11-31A (SPAdes) (version 2) | ecosystem: Environmental > Terrestrial > Soil > Wetlands > Peat... | reverse complement strand
CCCAAAGACAGCATCATCCTGACCCTTGCCTGCGGAAAATACCGCTTCAACGATCTGGACCTTGGTGATATCGGCGGACTTCCCCGCATCATGGATATGGGGCAGTGCAACGATGCCTACAGTGCCATCCAGGTAGCCATCGCCCTTGCGGGTGCCTTTAAGTGCGGCGTCAATGAGCTTCCTCTGACAATGGTTTTATCATGGTACGAGCAGAAAGCCGTTGTCATCCTTTTAACCTTACTGTCCCTAGGGATTAAGAACATCTACTTAGGGCCGACGCTTCCCGCCTTCGTGTCCCCGTTCGTACTTGACTACCTTGTCAAAAATTTCGGGCTAACACCGACTTCCACTCCCAAAAAGGATCTCGCGGCAATTCTCGGTAAATAATTAAAACCGATTATCTGGCCGCCCGGAATGAATGCCCTATTACAGGTCGCACCGGCTCAGTCCAGCCTGATCCGCAACCATCTGTACAACATGCTCGGTCTTTAAGCGTCCGGCATGAATGATGACATCGGCGTATTTTTCGTAATACGGCTTGCGCTCGTTAAAAAGATCCTCAAGGGTCTGCCCCGGTGCGAGGACAATACCGCGTGTCTTAAGATTCCACAACCGCCTTTTCAGTTCCGGAAAAGTGACATCGAGATAGACAATTTTACCCAGGCTTTTGAGATGCGCCATCGCAGCAGGATGTAGTACGGCGCTGCCGCCTGTCGCAATTACCTGGCCTCTCTGCCTGATTAAAAGGATTGCTTTTTCTTCACATTCGGCAAAATATTCATTGCCAAGCGTATTAATAATCTGTTGAAGCGGCATTTTTTCACGTCTCTGAATCAACAGATCGCTGTCCAGAAAATTCATGCATACCGCTTTGGCAAGAAGCACTCCGATAGTACTTTTCCCGCAGCCGGGCATTCCGATCAAAATAATACTTTTTCTTTCCATACGCCTGCCCTCATGTCGGTCGCTCATGCAAAAAGTCCGGTAAGTGCCTGAATCAGCGGATAGATCAGGATCGGGAAAAAGATGGACGGCAGAATATCAGCCACTTTGATCTTCTTGATATCGGCTAGTCCAAGTCCAAGCGCCATCAGTGCAATGCCGCCGGCTGCGGACATTTCGGGAACTATCGCCATGTTCAGAACCGGAGCAAGCTGCGCTGCACCCAGTGCAATTGCTCCCTGGTAAATGAGAACCGGGATCGCCGAAAACAGTACGCCGATCCCAAGTGTTGAAGCAAAAAACACAGCCGTCACGCCATCCATAACAGCCTTTAAATACAATATGCTGTGATCATTCTGAAGTCCGCCCTGAATCGCACCTGTAATCGCCATTGCACCGATACAGTAAAGAAGCGTGGCTGTCGTAAACCCTTCCGAAAAGCGATCTCCTCCAATTCGAATATGCGACTGCAGATAATCCCCAAGTGTCCGGAGCCTCTCGTCGAGATGAAGAGCAGTTCCGATAATCGTTCCTACAATCACGCTGATAATTACGACAAGAATCTGCTGGCTGTCTAACACATACTTTATACCGAGCGCAATGACAACCAGTCCAATAACGGACAACACGGCATTCATGTATTTTTGCGGAAGACCTTTGCGAAAAAGTAGTCCCACCGCACCCCCGATAATAATAGCGGCGAAATTCACCAAAGTCCCTGTAAGCGGCATGTACGGGTCCTCCCTGTCTTTTGAAAATATCCTTATAGAACTTTTCCAGTATAACATGCGTGTGAGCGCGCAAGGCGAAGTCAAAGGCAAAAAAGACTCATTCACCGGAAAATCGACAAGAATACCAAGGTGGTATTTTCCCGTGATTCGTGGCATGCTGTGAATCACAAGCCACAGGGAGGTATTAACATGAATATCAAAACAACCATAACACTCAACAATCAGGTCGAAATTCCTCAGTTCGGGTTGGGCGTATTCAAGTCACCGCCCGGAGATGAAACATATAATGCTGTACGATGGGCCCTTGACGCAGGCTACCGCCACATTGACACCGCAAAAGCCTATGGGAATGAGGCCAGTGTCGGGCAGGCTGTCCGCGACAGTGCTGTTCCGCGCGAAGATATATTTATAACAACAAAATTATGGAATCAGGATATGCGCGAGGACCGGCAGGAGCAGGCCTTTCATGAGAGCCTTCGTTTTCTTGGCCTCGAATATGTAGACTTATATCTTATTCACTGGCCCGTCGCTGAAAAATATGTTGAATCCTGGCAGCTCATGGAGGAATTCTATAAAGACGGACTGACGCGTGCCATCGGCGTCAGCAACTTTAACCCGCACCATCTCGACACGCTGCTGGAAACAGCCCGGATCATTCCTGCACTTAACCAGATCGAGCTCCACCCTCTCCTTTTGCAGCGGGACGTCACAAAATATTTCCGTGATAAAGGGATAGCTGTCGAAGCCTGGAGCCCGCTTGGACGCGGCCGTCTTTTGGACAACCCCGTTATCACGGCAATTGCTGCCCGCTATGAAAAAACCACTGCGCAGGTCATCCTCCGCTGGCACCTGCAGCATGGCAACATAGTCATTCCCAAATCCATACACAAAGACCGTATTATCAGCAACGCAAATTTGTACACTTTTACACTGACTGCGGATGATATATCCGCCATCGACACATTGGACCAGAACCTCCGTTTCGGATCAGATCCCGAGACCTTCACCTACTGAATCCGTTAGTAGATTCCGCAGGATTGCAAAGCAATCCGAGAATCGAATATTCCGCAGCGTCCGCAGGACGCCATCCAGGGAAGGGATAATGCTTTTCGAGTAGATTCCGCAGGATTGCAAAGCAATCCGAGGACTGAAATATTCCTTAGCGTCCGCAGGACGCCCTGCAGGGAAGGCTATGTGTGTTTCGAGTAGATTCCGCAGGATTGCATAGCAATCCGAGGACCTGACCGAGCGAGAAACACACATAGCCTTCCCCGACTTGACCGAGCGAGAAAAGCATTATCCCTTCCCCTATGATATACTGATTTACGAATCAATTTAACTGCAAAACATGTAAAACGGAAGGGCACCAAAATGAAAACACTTGGAAATATACTTTGGGTTATATTCGGCGGACTCATATTAGCCATACTATGGATTGTTTTCGGCATCCTCTGCTGCATTACCATCATTGGCATTCCTTTCGGCGTTCAGTGCTTCAAGCTTGCAGGTCTCTCCTTCTGGCCGATGGGCAAAGAGATTTCTTATCATCAGGCAGGTTTTGGCAGCGTCCTTGGAAACATTCTTTGGATCGTCGTTTTCGGTTGGGAACTCGCCCTGACACATCTGATAATCGGTACGATTTTCTGCATCACAATCATCGGCATACCTTTCGGTCTCCAATGCTTCAAGCTGGCGCAGGTATCATTGTTCCCGTTTGGCGTTACATTCAAATAAAGAGAAATGGCGCTGCGCGCCAAGGAAGCACTTCCAAACTCTAAATAAAATTTCCTTGCACCCACAGGGTGCCACGCAGTGAGCGGACCTGTTACTTGAGCTTGCCTTACGCAGGCGTAAGCCGAGGACATTATTTTCTTGCACCCACAGGGTGCTCATTTAGAGACGGGTAATATTTGTTGAGCTTGCCTTACGCAGGCGTAAGCCGAGGAGAAATTCCTTGCATCCGTAGGATGCCAAACAAGGGAACAAACCTGTTGCGTGAGTGACCTTACGCAGGGCGTAAGCCCGAGGACCTGGGAACGAATGCAGCAGGTTTGTTCCCGCCGAGGACATGCGAGCGAAAGTAACAGGTCCGCTCACCCCCTTATATTAATTCTATCCAGTATCTCTGCGTAATGCCGTCTCCCTCGGGAACTTCGTTCTCTAAGATTCCGCCATTGCCAATGATTGTTTTTGCTGATGCAATGTTGCTCTTGCTGCAAGTAATCAGAACTTTAGCAAGGTGCAGCTCTTTGCACTTTTCGAGGGCAAGCCGCAGCATTTCTTTCGCATAGCCTTTTTTGCGTTCGGATTTTCTAATGCTGTACCCAATATTTCCGCCGAATTCGAGCAGATAATCGTTCAGCCTTCGACGTATGTCTATCATTCCCACAATTTTGTTATCCTGCACACGTATTCCCAGAAATGTAGATGCCGGAACGAGACCGGATCTTACCGTTTTCTCACTCGCATTATCCTGTAATGCGGCAAACCAGTCTTCAAGTTTGACGGCATTTGCTAATCCGGCCGTACCATCCAAACTATCCGAGTTTTTAATAAATTCGTTTTTATATTCGAGAATTTGATCCCGGTAATCCAGCGTTGGTACAATCAACTTAAGCTCAGTCATACTACTCTCCTTCATTGTGTTTTTATGCTAATCATAATATAATTCATATACATTCATTTGTAGATAGTTCGCCGGGGATTTTAATGGAAATATACAAGTTATATGATTCTGAATACAACTTTGTAAATTTGATTTGGAAAGTTGAACTGATGGATTTGTCCGAGCTTGTCTGGACATGTTTCATCCAGTTTGGTTGGCCTAAATCCATCACTCTCGCAGCCTTGCGCAAACTTTGCGAACGCGGCATCCTTCAAGTTGAGGATTCCGTCACATCCGCGCGGGTTTCAAAGGAACAGGTTGAACGGTGCACGAGCGAACTGATTCCAGTAAATCCATTCAGAAGGCGCCTCTCGAGATTCTTTATCTTGCTCACAAACTTCAAAAACAAAATGAAAAGCATCATGGATTACAAAAAAAAGTCCTTTCGAATTTTTCACGGATTTCTTGTCGTAACCATTGTGTGCGGCATTATTCTGACCGGATATTTAAACAGACCCCGAACGGCCAGAGAAGTCAGGGCCGCTCAATACGCGGCTGCAAAAGATCAGAACATCGCAATCAGTACGCAAGTTGATAATTTGGTTTTCCCTGAAAATCTTACTGCCGGCAAACGAAGCACCACGTGGGATGGCGACACGCTATATTCAATTGACTGCTGCTTTGAAATAAATGATACGTCAACGTCCCGGAATTCATTTGGTATAATCCCGGATGATCTGGATTCCCTGTCTGCAGCCGCTTCTTCCATTTTTGCCCAAATTGACGGCATCGGCTCTGTACGCTTCATAGTCTACGGGGACGGCTATTCCAGCATCGTTTCATACGATAAGTGTGTGGATTCAACCGATTTGACCAATTACAGTTTAATTGAAAATATCGTATTTTATCATAGCCGGGATGAATTGCATGATCAGGCAAATAACAATACAGTCACTGATTTTAATGGCACCGCAATGTATAGCACTGATTTTTAGTCCGCAGCCAGCTAGTCCTTTGGGGGCAAGCTATGTAATACAGTTCCGTTTTTGAGGTGGTTCAGATGGAAACAGTTGTACTCTACGCTGCGGAATATGCCTTGGTAAGCCTGGTTTGGGAAACAGAGCCAGTGGATTTGCCCGACCTAGTCTGGTCATGTTTCGTCCGGTTCGGTTGGAAAAAGTCCGTCACCCATTCGGTTTTGCGCAGTATGTGCAAACGCGGTATCCTGCAAAAAGAAGGTTTCGTCATAACGTCATGTGTTCCAGAGAATCAAGTTGCAAAATGCGAAAGCGAAGCGCTGCCCGTTACAACCAGTCACCATTCTCACTCGAAATTCACAGCAATGCTTCTACGAAATTCCGGAATCAGAAAAATCCTGAATTACAAAAAGCCCTGGTTCTGGCTTGCACTCGGCTTCGTTGTCTCTACCGTTGTATGCACCGGTATTCTTGCCTTGCCTTACCTTGAAAACAGGATAGACGCTTCAACCCTTGCAATGAAAGCTGCTGCTGAGTCATCAAACGAGCAATTATACGTGATGGCAGAAGATAAGTTCGATGCACTTGACAAGCAGCTCACCGATATCGTCCCCCCTGGCAATCTTTATTCAAACGGAAATCATGCCGTATGGTCAGAAAAAGGGCTCGCCGGAATCTGTTTTGACTATGCTGTTTACACCTATGACGATTCAAAACCCCAGGATATATTTGACATCGTTCAGAAGGATCTTACTTGTTTTGCCAAAAATGCAGCAAAAGTATACAGCCGGATCGACCAATCCTATTCCATTCAATATAACATCGCAGGATATGATTATACCGCCTGCGTTGCGTACAGTAACGATCCTGTGACCAGTGAACTTCAGGAACAGATAAGCATTCAAAAAAACGACACGATAAACAATGGAAACGCAGCCGAGCGCACATATTATGTTGAAGTAGCATCCGGTGAAACGATAGCTGTAGTTAATGGATGGGGATAGAAGGGCAGCCTTAAGTGTAAGAATCACCCTTCATGGATTTCATAAACGGCTCATACTCCAACAACGGAATGCTGTCTGAAGTATCAATAGAAATTTCTGCAGCCGGAATCAGCAGCGCACCGCATTTACTGCAATACATTTTTTGCCCCCAAAAAACCATTTTATGCATTTTATTTTTCTGCTCGTTTAAGTGATATTGTTAAATATTTTTTTATATCGTTATTTTCTATTACTATTTATTTATTAATATTATTGAATTACATCATGTAAAATACTAAAAGGAAATTGCTCAATCGAAGCACAGTGCTTTAATAAAAAGCAGAGTGTTTTCCCCGATCGACTTCCACAGCACCCGCAGGGTGCCACAATATGTAGTACCATTTGTTCGCGCTGGACGCCAGGCTGACGCCGGGCTAAAGCGCGCTCACAAACGGAACCACATCCCTCGAATGGCGCTCCGCGCCCACGGGATGCTCATTGCGGAAGAAGAGTATCTGGTGAGCGACCTTACGCAGGCGTAAGCCGAGGACAGGGGGAGCGAATGTAATAGGTCCGCTCACCCGTTTTCGAACTCCGTCATCTCAGCCCAGAATCTTTTGGGCATATGGTTCATCTGACATTTGGGGTTGAAGCGCTCTTCAATGGCGATGGTGTGCTGGAAGCATTTCCACAGGGTGTGATAGGCTTTTTCCGCATCGTCAATCGGTGGAAGTGTGAGCTTACTCATGGCAGTAATCAGGGTGCCTTCCGGTTTGTGGACGACGGCCATCTGGTGAGTTCTGTCATAAATCAGAAATGTCTCGTCCGGATAGCGGTTTGTAAAATGGTCCGACAAGAGCGGAAGTACCATGTTTTTGGGGGATATGCAGGAGACCAGGATGCCGTCATAGATGGTAAAGCGCACAAATCCCATGAAACTGTGGGCTTCGCGCTGCAGATTTCGAACCGCCTTGGTGAGCGCGCCTACGGTGTCGTCGGTGAGGCGGTCAAAGACGGCTCTTCCGAATTGGTACCCCTGACGGATAAAGTTATACATGAGGATTTCCCTGTTGGGGATGCATGTCAGGAAGGCATTTTTGATAAAAGCCTGCGCCTCAAGGCTGATCTTTCGGTCAATGGATTCATAGATTTTGCCGGCATGTTCAAGATCCGTGGTAATCCATTGTGTTTCCTCGAAAATATGGAGCTGACCGCTTTCCATGCATATTTCACAGGGGATTTCATGATGGACATAGCTCTCATAGACACAGCAGAGAAACCCTTCGAGAGTCCCGTCATATATGTATACCAAATTCGTATTGTCCTGCATTTACTCTTGTCCTCTCTTCCGGCAAATACCCGAAGGCGCTGGCCGGCACTCCGCCCATAATGCGGGCCATGTCCGGTACATCTGTAAAAGAAAGCTGTTCCCCCGCTGCGGCCGGCAGCATCTGCAAGTCATTTTTAGATAGAAGCCCCCGAAGTACGGTATCCGGCTGAATGACCACGCCCTCAAAAATTTTGCCCTGACAGGTGACGAAAAATTTCGCTCTCTTTAAGACAACACCAAGTTTTTTCAAACCGTCAAAATTCAGGCTCCCTGCCCGCCTCGCCTGGAGAATTTTCCGGGCGCTCAGGACGCCGATGCCGGGAACACGCAGCAGCCTGTCATAAGATGCCCGGTTGATTTCCACGGGAAATTCATCCAGATGACGAATCGCCCAGTTGGCCTTGGGATCGATCGCCAGATTCATGTTGGGGCTTTTTGCATCAACGATTTCACCTGCCGAAAATCCATAGAACCGTATCAGCCAGTCCGCCTGGTAGAGCCGGTGCTCCCGGAGAAGAGGCGGCGCGGAGAATACCGACGGCAGCAGCGGATCTTCCACGACTGGGTTATAGGCAGAAAAGAACACACGCTTAAGTTTGTATTTATTGTAGAGTCCCTCGCTCAGGGACAAAATCCTGTGGTCACTGTCCGGCGTGGCTCCGATAATAAGCTGTGTGCTTTGGCCGGCCGGAACAAATTTAGGCGCATGCCGGTAAAGGGCAAGATCAGATGTGTTCTCCTCAATTCCCGAGCGGATCAGAGCCATCGGGCGAAGGATCGCCTCCGGTTTCTTCTGCGGGGCGAGCGATTCAAGCCCGGACTCCGAAGGAAGCTCAATATTGACGCTCATACGGTCGGCAAGAAGTCCCATGCGCTGGATCAGGGCGCTGTCGGCTCCCGGAATCGCCTTAACGTGGATATATCCGTTGAAATTGTGTTCGTTCCTCAGGATTTCAATCGCCTGAATCATGCGCTCCGTCGTGTAATCCGGATTTTTCATGACACCGGAGCTCAGGAAAAGACCCTCGATGTAGTTTCTCCTGTAGAAGTTCATCGTCAGGTCGGCAAGTTCATTCGGGGTAAAGGCTGTGCGCGGGGTATCGCGCGATACGCGGTTGACACAGTATTTGCAGTCGTAGACACACTGGTTGGTCATCAGCACCTTAAGAAGGGAGATACAGCGCCCGTCCGCAGCAAAGCTGTGGCAAATCCCGGAGGCGACGGCACTGCCCATCTTCCCGGGCTGGCCGGACCGGTCGACACCACTCGATGTACAGGCCACATCGTATTTGGCGGCATCCGTAAGAATGGCTAACTTATCAAGAACATCCATATGCAGCCCCTGTCCTTTGGGGATGTTATCCCTTTAACGCAAAATGATACCGAACATTTATTCTGTTTACGACGTCATAATAACACAGAACATATGTTCATGTAAAGGGAGAAAGAATGTTTATCTCGGCTCTCTTGGGCTAGCGCCCGGCGAATGTCGCCTCGATAAACATTCTTTCTCCCTGGTAAAGCACCCTGCGGGTGCTAAGGAATGATTCCGCATTTTCGGGCGCGAAGCGCCTTGTTGAAGGAACGGCCTTCTATCGAACGACAGTAAGACTTTTCCTGACCCTGAAATAGCACACAAAAAATGCCCGGGCCGTTGGGCTCGAGCGTTCTTGTTTCTTTATGTAAAAAACAGGGAAATGAAAATAGCAAAATGCCGTCAACGGATTACATGTATTTCTTTGGGCATGTCTGTTTCAGAAATTCGCGGAATTCCGAGGCGGTTCCTTTGGTGAATCCGTTCTTGGTGAGGAACAGGAATTTTTTCTGTACCATAATGCAGAATGTGTTTTCCGTTTCGAAGATTTTGGTGACCTGATCCAGAAGTATGGTCTGATTTGACTGTGAGGTAGTAAGCTGGATATTGTCGCTGAATATGGAGTAACTGTGTTCTCCCGAAGGACACATTGCCAGGTTTGTCTTAAATTCTCCGTTTGCACGGAACTTGTACACCTGAAAATGCAGAATCAGAAACGCGACAGAGAGTACAAAAAGTCCGGCTCCGCCAACCAGTACTTTTACATCCTTATTAGATAAATATATACCGAGGCAGATAAGAGCTGTAATCATGAAGATGACAGACAGAATCAACAGAAACATACGGAATGTCTTGTGGAATTTACTGTATGATACATTCTGCGTCTCCATAAACAATTTGCGCGTGTAGATTGTCTGATTTTCAAATAGTGACTCCATAAAGTTTACTCCCTTTCCATAGACATCAAAAATTTTGATTCGTTCTATATGATTATAGCCCAAAAACCGGTCATTATTTCATTTATTATGAAGCGAATCCTGTAAAACCCTTGCCATATCAAACCGAATCAAAGCTTTTGTCCTTTATGATCCGTTCAAGCCCTTCATCGAAAGGGAAATCCGGCTCTTTTTCGCATCGATCGACAGCACGCGGACGCGGACGGTCTGCCCGACATGGACGAGTTCCATCGGCTTGGAGATAAAGCGGTCTGCCATTTCGGAGATATGTACAAGGCCGTCCTGGTGGACGCCGATGTCGACGAAAGCTCCAAAAGCAGAGACATTCCGGACGACGCCGGTTAAGGTCATCCCTTCTTTTAAATCAGTTAACTCGAGTACATCTGCACGCATTTCAGGCTGCGCCAACTCGGCGCGCGGATCATAACCCGGGGTCTCGAGGGCGGCGACGATATCCTGCAGTGTGGGAATGCCGACGGAAAGTTCGACGGAGATTGCCGGCAGATCATAGGGCTTCTGTTTTTTGCGGAGTGCATGGGCGATTTTATACGATTCCGGATGGACACTGGTGTTGTCGAGGGGCTCGGCCCCGTCCGGCACACGCAGGAAACCGGCGCACTGCTCAAAGGCTTTCGGCCCCAGGCGTGCGACTTCGCTGAGCTGGGAACGTGATGAAAATACGCCGTTGGTTTCGCGGAAATTTATGATGTTCTGCGCGATCGGCTTTGTAATACCGGCAACGTAGGAAAGAAGTGACACAGATGCCGTGTTCAGGTTGACGCCGACTTCATTTACGCAGTCCTCGACAACGCCGCCCAACGTATGTGCCAGTTTTTTGGGGTTCATATCATGCTGGTATTGTCCGACGCCGATTGCCTGCGGGTCGATTTTTACAAGTTCCGCAAGCGGATCCTGCAGACGGCGGCCGATGGAGATCGCACTTCTTTTGGTAAGGTCAAGATCGGGAAATTCTGCTGCGGCAAGTTCCGATGCCGAATAGACGGACGCTCCCGCCTCGTTGACCATGTAATATTTCAGCGACAGATTCTTCTCTTTAATCGTCTGTGAGACAAATTGCTCAGTCTCGCGGGACGCCGTACCGTTGCCGATAGCAATCATCGTCACTTTGAATTTTTCATAGAGCTGCACAAGCGTACGCGCCGACTCCCCGGTTCTGCTCTGGGGAGGTGTCGGGAAAATAACATCGGTGTAAAGCGGCTTGCCCGTCTCATCAATAACAGCAAGTTTGCAGCCGGTGCGGAAAGCCGGATCCAGTGCGAGCACAACATGCCCGCGTGTCGGGGGGGTCATCAGAAGACTTCTCAGATTCTGTGAAAAAACATCCATTGCTTCTTCCTGCGCCCGCTCGGTCAGATCTGCACGCACCTCTGTTGAAAGAGAGGGCATCAGAAGGCGTTTCCAGGCATCTTCTGCGGTCTGCCGGATATACTCAGCTGCCAGTTCATTACCGGCCAGCATTGTCTGCAGGATATGAACCAGTGCAAGAGAATCATCCATTTCCAGCGAAACAGATATAAATTCTTCTTTTTCACCGCGGTTCATTGCAAGAATCCGGTGCCCCGCTGCACGGGCAATCAATTCGTTATGGTCATAATACGGTGCGTAAACCGAATCTTCTTTTTTCTTCTGTTTGGAAATGATCCGGCCCGTGTTCATCATAATGCGGCGCAGCTTGTCTCGCAGATGTGCATCGTCACTTACCTTCTCTGCGTTGATATCCATTGCTCCCGCAAACGCCTCCTCCTGGTTGTTCACGCCTTTTTCCGGATCAATCGAAGCATCGGCGATCTTCAGTAGCGCTTTTTTGGAGAACTGGCGGTTCAAAAGTGCATCAGATAATTTTTCAAGGCCTTTTTCACGGGCCATCGATGCGCGGGTGCGGCGTTTGGGGCGAAACGGCCGGTATAAATCTTCAAGGGCGGTCAGCGTCTGGGCCGCCGCAATTTCTTTTTCAAGCTGCGGAGTCAAGGCTTCCTGCTCACCGATAAGGCGCAGAATATCCGTACGCCGCTCTTCCATCGCACGCAGGAAATCGAGACGATCCGAAAGCCAGCGCAGCACCTGATCGTCAATTCCTCCGGTCACTTCTTTTCTATAACGGGCGATGAAGGGAATCGTGTTCCCGTCATCCAAAAGCGCAACTGTTTTTTCAACCAGTGTAGGAGCCATCTCAAATTCTTTGGACAGCATCTGCATCAAATCCATTATGTAATCCTCCGGGAGTCATGCCGGCTGTCCCAAAAGGACACCGCAAACATTTTCTTTCTATTATACAGGAAAGGGGGGGAAGGGATAATGCCTTCCCTGCGTGGCGTCCTGCGGACGCTAAGGAAGATTAAAACCTCGGATTGCTTTGCAATCCTGCGGAATCTACTCAAAAAGCATTTTCCCTTCCCTGTTAGGCGCCCGTTGGGTGTTAAAATCAAATCGCAAACAATCGTACGACATATTATTGTTGAACCTTGCTGCGGGACAAAGTATAATCAAAAAATAAGTCTAATCATTGGTTATAAATACAAAGAAAATCATCAATGGCGAGGCAATTGTGCCGCTCGCTTTTCATGATGAAAAAGATGGAACGCGGCAATTTCTCGATGGTTTTGACATCGATGAAAACGGTGCAGCAAGCATTATCTTATCTAAGTGAATTACTTATAATATGGGAGGTATAGTTAAATGAAGAAAATGCTAACAAAATTATTTGTTATTCTTGCTGTTATCTTATCGGATGTAATGTGCACTATTATTGCATATAATTATTGTTCACTTAAATATAGCAATCCAAGTTTCCAAAGAACAATTACAAGTGTACCTGCTTCGATTGCATATTTGTATGCAATTCCTTTTATTATCGGGATAGTTGTATGTCTTATACTTGCACTAATTTTCTATAAAAAGTCAAATAAGGATGGATAGTTTAAACATTTTTCAAAAGAGAGTTCTCAAATGAAGAATAAATTGATTATGGCAGGCTACATAGCCATTAAGTAAATTCGAAATACAAGATTAGAAGATATATGCTTAAAATGGCACTCGGCCTCGGAGCGATATTCTACTCGGACTATACGGCCAAAAAACAGGAGACACTTGGGAGTATTCCCTCTAGGTGGCTTTGCATATTCCTTAGCGTCCGCAGGACGCTTCGCAAGGAATGGTATGTGTGTTTCGAGTAGATTCCGCAGAGCCGAAGGCTCGAGGACTGACCGAACGAGAAACACATATACCATTCCTCTTGCAACCTGTCCTCAACCCACGTAAAATGAAACTACTTTTCAACTCATGGAGCTTTCGCTTTTCTCAATCGTTCGGCACGGTTTTTGGATATCATACTATTTCGAATCAGGGGGGGCATATGGATTCTATAGACAGGCAAATTATCAGCATATTGCAGAAGAACGCACGTTCCTCGATCTCTGAGATCAGTTCACGCGTGAATCTTTCGATTCCTGCAACGAGTGACCGGATCCGCAAGATAGAAGCCGCAGGAATAATCACACAGTACACAGCGATCGTGAACGCTGCAGCGCTTAATATGAAGCTGACGGCTATGATGTTCGTCAGCCTCGAAAAACCGCACTATTCCGAACACTTCGTATCCTTCGTCAATACACAGGACGAGATACTCGAGTGCCATTATCTAGCCGGAGATTTTGATTATCTTATGAAAATAGTAACAGAAAGCACGGAGACGCTGGAGCGGCTTCTGACGCGCATCAAGAGCGTCCCGGGCATTCAGAAGACACAGACTATCGTTACGCTCTGTACCGTTAAAAATATCCACTCCGTCGTTCCTCACGAGCCTTCATAAACAGAATATTTATTTATTCGTTACTCTGTATTTAATGGCAGATTTCGGACAAACATCAACACACTCTCCGCATAATATGCATTCCGTGTTCCTCATACATCCTTTTTTGACCATGGTGTCAACTTCCAGGCTCATCGGGCATTTTTTCGTGCATTGTTTACAGTCGATACATTTGTCCGGGTCGGCGGTCAGGTGCAGCGACGGAATCTTCAGCCGGTCCTTGATTTTTGTGCCGATTATCATAAAGGGCGACATCCAGCAGGAGTAGTGGCAGAACCCGCGCTTCCCTGCGGTCAGGGAAAGAACGACAATGAGCAGAAGAACGGCATAGTAGACAATATAGGACATCGTATTTGCAACAGAAATTCCATTTGTGGTCTGGTAGAGGAAATCAATTTTCCGGAAGCCTCCGGCAACAATGAAAATCGTCGCGATGATAGCAATCCACGGAATCCAGATTGCGTATTTCGTCCAGTTTCGTCTGCCGCCTTTTGCTTTTTTGTCGCTGACAAGAGCAAGGCATTCCTGCAGTCCTCCCGCCGGACACAGCCATCCGCAAAAGGCCCTTCCGAAAAACAGCGACGCGAGCAGCATGGCGCTGAACACAATAAAACTGCCGGTTATAATCCCCTCGGAAGCACCCTGGATGATCAGGTACGGAGAAAAATAGTAAATGGTTACCGGAAACAACAAAAAAGATAAAATTATCAGAAATTTCCTGACTTTCTGCCTTTTCATACGCGGGCACCTCCCTTATCACCGGTTTGCGATTTCCGTAACAGTTCAACAGCCTCGTCTGCCCACTCGACATATGCCTTATAGACTTTTTCCCCGAAAAGCACGGTCAGCAAATAATACAAATGGTCGGGACTCTGATCCTTAACTTTTACAAGATCTGCCTCATACCCCTTTAAGACAGGCAGCTTTCCGCTGTACATTTCCTTGAACTGCAAAAGATTATCTATGTTTTTTTGTGTCTCCAGTGTACTTCCGAAGAAGAGCTTCAGAAGTATTTCATATTTTACATACTCGCTTTCAACGGGTGCGGAAAGCCACTTTGCAAGCGCCTGCCGGCCTTCACCGGTAATGGAGTATTTGATCCGCGCCATCTTCTGCCCCATATTGTCGCTTCTTTTGCTGACCAGTCCGCTTTTCTCCAGAAGGCGCAGCGTCGGGTAAATCTGCCCGAAACCGGCTCCCCAGAAATAACTCAGTGATGCGTCTATCCGGGTTTTGATTTCATACCCGGTAAGATCTTCATGATTCAAAAATCCCAGGACAACGTATACTGTCTTATTCTCTTTTCCCATGATTGATTCTCCCGAAAGACGCATTGTGCTTATTAGTGTGAAAAACAATGTAAACATATCAATTTGATATGTTTACATTCTATATCTGTTTGATACGTTTGTAAAGCAGATTTTTTTCAATTGCCTGTTTGGCGTACTTTAGAAACTCAGGTTGTGATTGGATCGTGTTATAATTAAGTCAGTTTTTGCCTTTCTGGTACACTGATTTACAGTCCTTTCCGGAGTGGATTCGGTGCTAATTATGACAATGTCCCTAATGTCTATGCCGATCCCGAAAAAGGACGTGTGTTGTTTTTGCGAAAATTCCGGCTGCAGCTGAGAAAAGAGGTCGTCAGTGGAATACGTTGATATGGATAATTGGAAGCGGAGAGAACATTTTGCTTTTTTTCACTCGCTCGATTATCCGCAGTACAATGTGTGCATGAACATCGACATTACGCATTTTCTTAATATCGTCAGGCAAAACAGGCTTTCCTTGTATTATTCCCTGGTTTTCGCGACGGTAACCGTCGCCAACGATTGTGAGAACTTCCGCTATCGAATCAGGGATGGGCGCGTCATCCTGCATGACAAAACACATCCGTCATTTACGGATATGACGCCCGGTGATGATCTTTTTAAAATTGTTACCATGGATCTGTCCGGTGATCTGCTGCATTTCTCGGAAAAGGCCCGCGAAGCTGCAAATGCAAAGACCGGTTATTTCCCGAGTGCCGAAGATGATAAGCGCGACGACCTGATATATATTACTTGCCTGCCCTGGATATCCTTTACACACATGTCCCATCCGATCCGGCTGAGCGCAGACGATGCTGCACCGAGAATCTCCTGGGGTAAATATTTCGAAGATAACGGCAGGATTCTGCTTCCATTATCCGTGCAGGTCAATCACGCCCTGGCAGACGGGCTTCATGTCGGCGAATATGCAAATCGCCTGCAGGCTTATCTGGATACACCGCTCATTATGTGATTTTGATTCCGAATATTTTCTGGGCATATGAGCCGACAACAATCATGTCATTGTATGCGGAAGGCGATGCTTCAACATTCAGTTCAAGTGATATTACATCGAGATCTATCCCCGTTCTGGGGTCAAAAAGGTGCATGTCACCGACAGAGTCGCAGAAAATCCCGTATGTTTTCCCGTCATTCCCTTTGATGCTGATCGGCGAACTCCAGCTATACGCAGTCAGGTCACGGGACCACACTGCCTTGCCGGTAGTTTTGTCGAGCGCCACCAGTGTTCCGGAACTGCTGCCTGTGGTTTTGGCAACATTGAAGATGATCAGATCACTTATATCATCTTTTCCGATGAGTGGTGTAGCCAGCAAGCCGCCATGCAGGTTGGAATCATACGTCGTGGGAATGTCATATTGCCATACCTGCTTGCCGGTAATGGCATCAATTTTACGGAGATTACAGTTGCGGTGGTCAGACTGGTCGACAGTATTCCCCTGATACAGGAAAACACCATCCCCGGTTTCCTCCATCACCATAGTGGCATTACCATCGCCCAGAGTGTTATACATCCAGATTGGTTCGAGTGTATTGATATCCATACATACAACCGTACCGCCGTTGTCGGCAAAATACAGAAGGTTTTTATACATCAGCGGAGAACTCTCCACCCCGTAGAATTTATGGTAGGACAATTTGTAGACGAACCTGGTGATTTCCGGGTTGATGGAAATTGTTTTGGCGGCAGGATCGTAAACGGTATTAAGTTTGGTTTTGTAAAGAACTCCGTTCTCACCCGCTTCAATCAAAGTATCTGTCTGCCTGTCAATCATTGCGGACGAATCAAATGCCCCCCACGTCCGGTATGCCACGGGATCAGCACCTGGAATTCCGTAAATTTCCTTGTTTTGAATAAGATCAAATATCCGGTACTTGAAGACTCCGATTTTTCCGTTCGTATCTTTAAGTCCCTGGCCTGTATAGAACAAAGGATATCCGCGGGGATCCACTGACCCGGTGCCTTTAAACCCATAACCGACATAGATCGGGTCACGCGTCGGTTTTCCGGTAGCCAGATCAAAAAAATAAATATTGCCGTCAAAAACCGGATAGATCACTTCTACCAGATCAGTGTTTTTGAATTCTTCTTTGATGCCCATCACCTGCCATGTCTCAGCAGGCCAGTGAACCAAAAGAGGCTGTCCCGTCCATCCCGAACCTGGCCAGTAGCTTCCCGTCCCGCTGATGGCTCCGTCAGTCTGGGTCCATACAATTTCCAGCTTCTTCTGCACGACGTCGGCCGAACCCCAACTGGGGGCATCACGGTAATTATTGCCTCGGAAAGTCAGAACGCCCTCAATATCCGTAAAGCCGGCCGGCGAGGGAAAGGCAATTGTGGTGTCCGGTATATAATTATTGATCAATTCTGTTCCGTTCCGGTAAATCCACCAATGTATCAGGCCGTTGTCAGCGGCAAAAGTCTTGCTGTACGAACCGTCGCTGTTTGCCGTAGCCGGAATATAGCCCGGGAGACTCTGTATCGGGATAAGCAGTTTGGCAGGGTCCGTTTCTATCAGGGTAGGGGAAGGTGATGCCGCGGCTGTGGTTGTCCCTCCCGTAGTCGTTCCTCCCGCAGTTTCCTGCATATCCCTTGATGCCGTATCGCTTTCTGACGGCAAAGCAATCCCCGGAGAGGTTGCATTTGCGGCATTATACAAACCATCGAACCCGCCCTGCGAAATAACGGTCATTATCGTCACGATAAGAAGTCCCGCTGTAAATACAGTTGCCAGCAAGATGACCCGGCTTTGCTTTTTTGCTTTATTCTTTGAATCCATTGAAAATATCCTCTGATTTTGTCATTTATCATTAATATTATATACCTGTTTCTCAGTCCGGCGGCAAAAGATAGCTGTCCAAAAATCTCTTGGAGCCGGCCGTCTTCATGTATTTCTCACGGACCGAAAGAATTGCCGCCCTGTCCAAGTGATCTTCTTCGAGATTTACCAGCAAATCCGCCTCGACCAATATTTGAAAATCAAGATCGTCAATTAGATTATACGTGTGATGATGGCCGATGAGATAACAGATCCGCGTTATCTGCCGCGAGTCCGCTGCACACTCACGAAGGATTCGTTCAGCGATCGAAGGTCCTTCAATCTCCTGGAATTTTCCGGCAGACGAGTTATATTTGCGTTCTGCTTCGTGTATTCCGATATCGTGGAGAATGGCTGCCATGAGAAGGGTCTCCTTTCGTTCATCCGAATCGGAAAACTCTTCTGCCAGGGCTTCTTCTTCCCACAGCGCACGCGCAAAGCAATATACTTTCATCGCATGCTGAATTCTTGCGGTGTCTGTTCCAAAATACAGTATCATTTTATTAAGCACTGCACCAGTCATATGCTGTTCCTCCCTGCATATCTATGCTGTCTATTTCATATTTCGGAGGATGTAAACATTACCGGATTCGCAAAAGTCACATTACGTCAGGATTTGAAAACAAAAGGTCCGACCCGTCCGGGCATTATCCCTAAATAATACAATATTTATAAATTAATAGAAAGGACAAGAGGCGTCTTCCCCGTCAGGGAGATGCTTCTTTCATCGTGTTGGGAGACGCCTAAATACAAGGTGAACCGGCCTCCTCCGCAGATTCTTTCCCCATGGTCGTCAACTATGGCAAAGGCTCTTTGGGAATCATTACAGTGAATTCGCTGCCCTCGCCGGGCTTGCTTTCTACGGTTACGAGGCCCCCGTGGGCCTCGACGAGGAATTTGACGATCGCAAGTCCGATACCCGAGCCGCCGGTTGCCCGGCTTCTGGATTTGTCGGCACGGTAGAAGCGCTCGAATATATATGGGAGATCTTCAGAGGAGATGCCGATGCCGGAATCTTTTACCGATATCACAATAGCAGCGGGTGTCTCTGCGGTTCGAATCTCTATGGATCCGCCCTCCGGTGTGTACTTAAGTGCATTGGAAATCAGGTTGACAAGAATCTGTTCGATTTTATCCTCGTCCGCTGTCAGACGGCGAGCCGAAATATCCTGCGTGACATGGATATTTCTGTGTGAAATATCACTTTCAAAGCTCTTTTCAATTTTAAAAATGAGCCGGGCAAGATCAAAGTCCTCTTTCTTGAGAATCAGATTATCTGCCTCAAAGCGTGCCAGATTCTCAAGGTCGCTTACAAGCTTCGAGATCCGGACGGTTTCTTCGTGGCAGCTCTCAAGACGGGCGGCATCAAGTTCCCATACTCCGTCGATCATCGCTTCGATATGGCTCTGAAGATTGGCCGTGGGGGTTCGCAGTTCGTGTGCGACATCTGCAGTCAGGCGTTTACGTAAGGCCTCCTGTTTGGCAAGCGTTTCCGCGAGGATATTGATCGCCTGGGTCAGCTCAACAATTTCCGTGGTGTTGGACTTCTCATGTATCCGGTCATCATATTTGCCCTGTGCGATCTTTCCGGCCGTATGGATAACGCGGGAAATAGGGCTCGACAGGCGCTTTGCCATAATCGCACCGAATACAAAAGATACCGCTGCCGCAATCAGCGTTGCAATAAGGAGAAGCTGATTCAGGCTGTTCAGAAAATTGATATCATTATCCGTATAATAATAAGGGCCGTAATAGCCGATACTGACATTTCCGACAATATTTTGACCGACGGTAACCGGGAAGGTTTTCTCCTCGTATCCTCCGGTAAACCCGGCGTTATATCCTTTCATATTTTCCGCAAGATCCTGCAGCATAGTGGCACACATGCCGCTGTTATGCGTCATCGCATCCCATAGTACGGTGCCGTCCGCATCGGAGACGCGCAGCATAAGACTGTCGCCGAGAGCGTTGACACCAATATTCTCCAGGCCGGCGGCGTCCCATTTGCCTCCCCAGTCCGTATAGCGTGCCTCGAGATTCGAGACAATGCTGCTGTTTCTCTGTGCGATTTTATCGATGACATAATTTTCAAACTGCTTTTCCAGCAAAAAATTGACAAAGATACCTATCAGGGAAAATAAAAGGAGAGTAAACGCAAGAAAAGCCGCAGTCAGCTTGAACTGCAGGCTGAATCTCTTTTTGCCTGAATTTGTTTTCCCTGTCATAATTACTGTCCTCTACTGCTCTCCGCCGAATTTGTATCCTGTACCGTGAACCGTAATGATGTAAGCCGGTGATTTACTGTCATCTCCGAGCTTCTGACGGATATTTTTGATATGTGTGTCAATGACCCTGTCAAATCCGTTGAACTCATCCCCGAGCGCAAATGCAATCAGGTCTTCCCTGGAAAACGCGCGGCTCGAATATTTGGCGAGCGTCGTCAGAATCTTATATTCATTGGGTGTAAAAGGTACCGGCACACCGCGTTTCCTGACTTCGTGCCGAAGCCCGTCGATAACCAGTTCGCCGTCATTATAGGAAAACTCACCGGCCGGGGCCGCGGCCTCATCTGCTGTCCTTCGAAGGACAGCTTCAATGCGGGCCATGAGCTGGCGCGGGCTGAAAGGCTTGGTTATATAATCGTCTGCACCAAGTGACAGGCCACCGATAATGCTGCTCTCTTCGATCTTTGCCGTCAGCATAATGACCGGTGTCCTGGATTTTTGGCGGATTACGCGGCAGACATCTTCCCCGCTCATGTCGGGGAGCATAAGATCCAGAATCACCAGTGACGGAGCACAGGCTTCGAAAAGGTGCAGAGCCTGTGCTCCGTTATAGGCGCACTCGGCCTGGTATCCGGCGTTTTCCAGATACGATTTTACAACTTCAACGATTTTGACTTCGTCATCGACCACAAGAACGGTTTTCTTCTGTACCACAGGTATTCCTCTTATTTGGCGGGCAGGTCATATGGCTGCGGAGTTACTATCATGATATCATTCGCACCGGTCAAAGAATAGTCGTGGCTGATTTTGAGCGTCGTCTCCCCGTCTACACTCCGCAGCATCCGCCTGCTGCAAGACGCTGTGACGGAACCGGTGTAACGGCATTCCCGGCTGCGGAAGACGTATCCGTCTGTGCCTGCCCGGAAGAGCCTGCGGCCTTATCGTCGACTGTAATCTGCCCGGTAATCATGCCCATCCAACAGGAATACGTAATCGTACCTGATTCGGTTGGCGTGAACTTGATGAGGTTGTCGCCTTCCTTAAGTTTGACTTCCAGACCATACGAGGCGAGCTCCATTGTACCGTTACAGCCGTTAATTACTCCCTTGTCAGCATGAATTGTCCACTCAACCGGAACCCCCTTTTGCACGGTAATATCGGGGTATCCATATGAAGTCAGAGTAGACGTAATGTACTGCACATCTTTTGTGCCTGCCGGCAAGCCGGAAGACGTCGACGGATTTGCATTTGCCGAAGCCTTGTCGGTTAACGTTTCCGTTGCCTGCGCTGTTGATGTCTGAGCAGTCGAACCCCAGACAAGTCTGGGCATCCCGATTCCAGCCAGGGCTGCTCCGCGCATAAACATAATAATTCCAAGAACCACCACAAGAACTGCACCGATTCCAATCATCCATTTTGTAAATTTGCTTCGTAAAAACATAATAAATACCTCCAAACAGACACAAAGAGCGATTTTTATCATTTGAAGTGACTATACACGCCGGATGTGAAGATGTTATGAAGATTTTTTGTTTTTCAGGCAGCAAGAGAAGCAGGGATGCATCATGATTTTTTCCTCCCGGCACACAAAAAAGGCCCCGAAGCTAATTCCTGCTTCGGGGCCGTCTTTGCTATTCAGCTATTATTGTGTCGTTCTTCCGGAGAATATTGTTACTCGTATGAAAGCCTATCTGGATGCGCAGCAAAGCGGGGCATCAGCACCGGAAGGCTCCCCAAGAAGATAACTGTCCAGAATCTTTTTGGCGCCGGCGGTCTTCATGGTGATCTGTCGGGCGGCAAGAATCGACTGCGTGTCCGAGTAGTCCTCTTCAAGATTTACAATCTCCTCAGCTTCGACCAGAATCTGGAAATCCAGATCATCAATCAGATGATACGAGTGGTGGTGTCCGACCAGGTAACAGACACGCGCACTGAGCCTTGGATCCGCTTCACATTCTTCCAGTATTTCCTCTGCAACCGACGGACCCTCGAGCTCCTGGTATTTTCCGTCATTCGAATCATATTTCCGTTCCGCTTCGTGGATACCGATATCGTGCAGGATGGCTGCCAGAAGCAGCGTTTCCTTTCGTTCGTCCGATCGGGTAAGTCCCTTGTCCTTAGCCTCTTCTTCCCACAGTGCGCAGGAAAAACTATATACTTTCATAGCATGATTTATTCTTTTAGTATCTGATCCGAGATAAGTAATCATCTTGCTTAGTACAGTACCAATCATAAGATTTATCTCCTTTGTCCTGATGACATCATTGTGTTCCGTAACACGGAGATTATCAATAGATTTTCGAGGCAAAACAGTATGATTTATATTGCATTTCAGCGTCAAATAAATGAACAGATCTATTATGTCTCCAGCATCTCAATTACATAGTTCGGAAGCGCAAATGCACCGATATGAAGCCTGGTATTATAGTACTTTGTCTTCAGACCGAGTGCATTCCATGCATCCGCATCGAGATCCGTTATCGGATTGAATTTCTTGGACGCGAATCCGAACAGCCAGTGTCCGGACGGATAGGTCGGAATATGGGCCTGGTAGACTTCGCAGACCGGAAAGAATTCGATGATGCGCTTGTGTGCACGCTTCATTGCCTCGGCGTCTTTTTCGTAATAGGGGCTCTCGTGCTGGTTGACGAGAATACCGGTCTCATTCAACGCCTTATAGCAGTTGCCGTAGAATTCTTTGGTGAAGAGGCCTTCGCCGGGGCCGAAAGGGTCGGTGGAGTCGACAATAATCAGATCGTATTCATTTTCACGGGTGCGGATGAAACGCAGGCCGTCCTCGAAGTGCAGTGTGACACGGGGGTCGTCGAATTTGCAGGCGAGCTGCGGCAGATATTCACGGCAGACATCTACGACACGCTTATCGATTTCGACCATGTCAATATGCTCGATACCGGCATAGCGCGTTAGCTCACGCACGGTGCCGCCGTCACCGGCGCCGATCACGAGAACTTTCTTGATATTCGGATTTGTCGCCATCGGGACGTGTACGATCATGTCGTGATAGATGAATTCGTCTTTTTCCGTAACCATCATCAATCCGTCAAGCGTGAGGCACCGTCCGAATTCCTTGGATTCGAATACATCGATGCGCTGGAATTCACTCTGCTCGGTATGAAGGGTCTTTTCTATCTTGATTGAAAAGCGGACATCTTCCGTATGCTCTTCCGTAAACCATAATTCCATTTCGGGTTTCCTCCTGTTTTTCAGACGTTGCAGCTAAGTCTCGGACGCGAACCGTCACTGGCGGTCTACTCATTTACCACGCAGATCTCATTGACTTCAATGTCTTCCGTGCCGGTCATTGAGCTGCCCTTTTCTTTGGCATATACGATATAATCGACAATTTCCTGTGTGATGATTTCGCCGGGGGCTACGACCGGAATGCCCGGCGGATAGCACATGACTGATTCCCCGCATATCCGGCCGACGCATGACTTTAGCGGAAGAGATGTTTTCTCCGCATAAAATGCCTTCTGCGGCGTCATAATCACCTGCGGATGAATATACTCATGGTCGAGAAGCCCTGCCGGGTCTTTGGCATATCGCCGCTTGATTTCGGAAAGGGCGCTCACGAGCCGCTCGAGCTCCCTCTCACGGTCGCCGACGGATATGACGGCAAGGATATTGCCTAAATCGCCGAACTCGATCTGGATGCCGTATTCGTCGCGCAGAAGGTCATAGACCTCGACGCCTGTCAGGCCGATAGCCCGGGTGAATACGGAGAGCTTCGTCGTATCAAAATCAAAAATCGTATCCCCATTGATCCGTTCTTTGGAGAATGCATAATATCCGCCGATCTGGTTAATCTCGTCACGGCCATATTGTGCAAGCCGGATGACTTCATTAAAAATATCATTGCCGTGCAGGGCGAGATTTCGTCTCGAAAGATCCAGGGACGACAGTAATAGATATGATGCACTGGTCGTTTGGGTCAGATTTAAAATCTGACGCAGATACCCTTCCCGTTCGCCGGGACCCGCCAGCAGAAAGGAGCTCTGTGTCAGGGATCCTCCGGTCTTGTGCATGCTGACCGACGCAAGGTCCGCGCCGCATGACATCGCCGAAGGCGGCAGGTTATCGCTGAAAGAAAAATGCGTTCCGTGTGCTTCATCAGCCAGCACTTTCATACCGTGGCCGTGGGCGAAATCAACAATAGCCCGAAGGTTCGAACACACACCGTAATAGGTCGGGTTATTGACCATCACTGCCTTCGCAAGGGGATGTTTGAGAATTGCTTTTTCCACATCGGAGAGCGCCATCCCGAGCGGGATGCCAAGCTCTGTATCGACACCCGGATTCACATACACCGGTACGGCACCGCAGAGGACCAGCGCCGCAATGGCGCTTTTGTGCACATTTCTCGGAAGAATGATTTCATCTCCGGGATGGCAGACGCTCATGATCATTGCCTGTACGGCAGCCGTCGTCCCGTTCACGATAAAAAAAGCGTACGCAGCGCCAAACGCCTGTGCGGTAAGCTCTTCCGCTTCACGGATGACCGATACGGGGTGGCAGAGATTGTCCAGAAGCTTCATCGAATTGACATCAACAGAAAGGCAGGCCTTGCCCAGGAACTCGGTGAGCTCCGGATTGCCGCGCCCCTGTTTATGTCCGGGCACGTCAAAAGGAACCACACGCATGGATTTATACTGCTGCAAAGCCTCATAGATCGGCGCCCTTTCCTGCGAAAGTCCGCCCTTCCCTGAAGAAAAAGCACTCATATTCTGACTCCTTTTCCGGATCAGTAGATATTCATTCCACTGTATATCTCGATCATTTCGCGGCGCAGATTGCTGGCAATTGACAGTCTCTGCTTTGGCGGCAGTTCACGGACATCCTTGTTGAAAAGGTAGTTCTGCAGTTCGAGTTCTTTGATGAGCATTTTTGTATGAAAAATGTTGTTCTGGTACACATTGACATCAATCGCGTCATATGTCTCCAGCGTCCTGTCATCTATATAATCCTGAATCGACGTAATATCATGGTCGATAAACAGCTTTTTGCCGTTCACATCGCGCGTAAAACCGCGTACCCGATAGTCGATGGTCATTATGTCGGAATCAAAACTCCCGATGAGGTAATCCAGCGTGTTCAGCGGAGAAATCTTCCCGCAGGTCGACACGTCAATGTCCACGCGGAATGTCGCAATGGAGTTATCGGGGTGATATTCAGGATATGTATGCACCGTCAGGTGGCTCTTGTCGAGGTGCCCTGCAATGGATTCTTTGGGTATGCGGCCAAAGCCCATCCCCTTGTTGCAGGAACCGTCGATAAGTTCGTCAGACATGGCTTCTTCTGTAACCAGAAGCGTCACGCTGGCGCCCTGCGGATCATAGTCCTGTTTGGAAATATTCAGCACATGTGCACCGATCATGTTGGTAACTTCACACAAGATCTTTGTCAGACGTTCAGAATTATACTGCTCGTCTACGTATGCAATATAGTCTCTTTGTTCTCTCTCACTTTTTGCATAGCAAACATCATAGATGTTGAAGCTAAGTGTTTTTGTGAGGTTGTTAAAGCCGTATAATGTCAGCTTTTTTTCCAACCCTAACATCACAACCTTTCTATAATTAAATTGTAAACACACAGAGTGGATAGTACGAGGAAAATTTAACAATGTCAATAGTTTGAGGATTTTTCATCTGTAGGGAATATTCATATTATCCCAAAAACTTAAGAAATATCCTTCGGACTGCTTTATTGCTGAAAACCAGACTAAACAGCAATGGCAGTACTGATTATACCGCATTTCCTTTATTGTGTTACGGGATATGAAATACAGGCTGGTTATTTGCGATGAAATAGCCAGCCTGTATTTAGGTACATACACCGCGCAGTAAAACCAGTGGATCAGGATTCGAGCTTATTTCAAATACTCAAATACCTCTCCCAGGACAGCGTCATTCGAATTGATTATTCTCGAAACTTTTTCACGGTCATTTGTAGTACTCATTTGCTTTTCAAGGCTTGACTGTGTTTTTTGATAGATCTTCTTTATGTATTTGAGATAATTTTTGGCTTTTCCCTGTTCATTCTGCAGGATAAAAGTATCCGCTATCTCATATGGAAGCCGCAGATCCTCGGGGCTGAGCTTCATTGCCTGCTCATAGTCATCCCTTGATTCCTCAAAGTATTCACATCTTTTGAAATACTCTGCACGCTCCCTGAGGTACTTGTCATCATCAAAATGGATCTTAATAAGCTTATTGAGTGCATGCAGAAACTCAGGGCCAAATTCTCCGTATTTATTGAAAGCCTGCTGGCTGGAATAAAAGACCGCGACGATTTCATAAAGCCTTGGATCGTTGATATAAATATCTATAGCCTTATCAAAATATTCCCTTGCTCCGTCTACGTCATTCTCAAGAGCTGCTTCCCTGGTCAATCTACGGTATTTGATATAGCTTTCATAATCATAAACTGCGTCTTTGTTGATGAATTTGTAATCGAGCTTCCATAGCGGACATGTTTCGATCAGTACGCACCTGGCAAAGGGAAGATATGATTCTCTTAATTCCTCAATTCTGTCAACCCAGTGATACTCTTTATTAAACAACTCCCATACATCGGAAGGAAGACTCCGGTGAAGCAGTAAAAAATCCTGTATGATTGGTTCAAGTTCTTTTTTGTGACTATTCCAGAAAGCGTTTTGCTGAATCAGGCTTTCCCAACTGACAAGCTCTCTTCTGGTGAAAAAACTATCATACGTCTTCTGCAGCAGCCCTAAATAGTCATCATAGAGCGTTGTTCCCCGCGGCCTGGCCTCTGTAATATATGAAGTTATCCTTCCGTCGGCTTTCTCCCCGGCTCCGTTCTTATCAGGCGAAGTATTTTCTTCTTTCGCCTTCCAGTAACGGGTAAATGCCATTTCAAGAAGTATTTCTTCCTTAAAGGAATCTGTGCTATCTTTGATTTTGACATGCCTTAATGCAAATTCATAGGCGGCAGACAGTCTTTTGGAGTCTTGCGCGGGAACGACGCCCCGTAGTTTCGTAAACGCGCTCTTTATGGCAGTACTGTCTTTTGTTTTCTCAATTCCGAGAATATCCCACATGTTCATTCGCTTTTTTCCTTCCTTCACATTCATTGTTCATCCCAGCAATCGCTTAACCGCCTCCAAATTTCGACGCAAAAAAGCGCAAAAAATTGTGCAAAAAAGCAACTGCAGGGTTTCCTTTACATCTTCGTTTGTTTAACCTGTCATGTCAACAGATGAGAGCGAAAAAAATGAAAGATTAGAACAATAAACTGATATTTTTTGTGCCGGACCTGCCCTTGAAATTGCGGCGGCAAAGTAAGCCGGTCAGACAAGCGAATTCAGCAGTGTCTGCCGGATTTACTCATGAATGGAATTGCGGTATTCATTGGGCGACATATTTTTGTTTTTTTTGAAAATGCGCGAAAAATGGGTAACATCGTAATAGCCGAGTAAGTCGGAGATCTCCTGTATTTTCAGGGAAGGATCATCGAGAAGTTTTTCAGCTTTTTTTATTCTGGCCTGATGCAGAAGATCAGAAAAACTCTTGTTTGTATATTTGTTCAGGAGCTTACTCAAATACCATGGGCTTACATAAACCCGTTCCGCAAGCTCCGTGAGAGTCAGCTTTTCAGCATAATGCACCTCGATAAATTTGAGCGCGCTTCTCACGATGTGACTGTTGGCCGGGTTACTGTCCTGCTGTTCATCTTCCGCCCCTGCCTGCGGGTTGACAGTACTTCCGGAATCGATTCTTGTAAGGTTGTCCGTCATCACCAGGAGGGCTTCTTCAATTTCGTTCATTTTGGACGGTTTGAGTAAAAACCGCGTAACACCAATATGGATTGCGCGTTTTGCGTATTCAAAGTCCCTGTATCCTGTGAGGACAGCTATCTGCATATCGGGAAATTCACCCTTAAGGCCCGCAAGCATGGTTAGCCCGTCCATATTCGGCATTTTGATGTCGGTAAAAAGTATGTCGGGACTCATCTCACGGATCATCTGCGTGCCCGACTGGGCATCCGAAGCAGTGCCCACGACCTCACAATGATACTTGTCCCAGTCAACGACCTTTCTAAGACCCTCTACAATCATGTCTTCATCATCAATGAGAATCACTTTATACACAAAGTCTTACCTCCGGATCGTTCCTGCTTTGAGTTTATCACAAGTCCCCTTCGGACAGGAACATTTTACATAACAGTAAAACATACCTGCCCGGTTATGTAACCGAAATCATACTGCTGATACTCAGCCCTTCAAAGCGCCTGTTGTAAGCCCCTTTATGATGTTCTTCTGCAGCATAATGTAAACAATAAGAACAGGAACTACCACAAGGACTACTGCTGCTGCCATCAGCCCGTAATTTACTCCTGCTATGGAAGTGATTTCGTTAAGAAGCCGGGTAATAGTGAAAGTATTCTTGAAACGGAGGAAAAACATCTGTGTAAACAGATCATTATAGGACCACAGAAAGGTAAAGATTGCCACGGTTGCAAAGGATGGTTTGGCAAGGGGCACAATGATTTTAAAAATGATCTGATATATATTGTATCCTTCCAGGAAGGCGGCTTCTTCAAGTTCAATCGGAATACTTCTCATGTAGCCCATCAGTACCACAATTGCGAAAGAAAGATTACCGGCAATCTGAGGAAGGATCACGCTGAGCTGTGATAGCCCGACGCTTCCTGTATTGACAATATTCCAGCCGAACATCATCCGGAAAACCGGAATAATCGTGGAAAAAGCAGGAAACATCATACTTGCAATTATCAGTCCTCTTAACACCTCTTTGCCGCGAAAAGTGTAGCGGGCCATACCGTATGCTGCAAGGGCGGCGAGTATAAGGACGATAACAGTAACCGTACAGGAAATAACCAGACTGTTTCTATAAGCTCCCGGGATATCTACGCGGCTGAAGGCCGTCTTATAGTTATCCAGGGTAAAACTGTCACCTATGGGAAGTGAAAAGGAATCGGAGCGGATCAGTTTCTTTTGCCTGAATGAATTCTCCATTACCCATACAAACGGGTACATGGTTGTCAGCGCCCATAACGCAAGAAGAATATAAATGAGAATTCCCCAGGGGCTGAGTCTGCGCCGGTGCAGCCGATTGGTCTTAAGCGCGGCGGTATTATCCGTATTCAACATGATCCCTCCCCCTAATAATCTTTCTCTTTTAAGACGCGGTTTGCTATCTGCGAAACAACGACTCCCAGCACGACAATGACAATGCCGATCGTGGAACCATAATCCACATCGCCCATGCTGAAGGTCTGGTGATACATATACGTACCCGTAAGCCAGGATTTATCGAGGGGCATTCCGGAGCCCATCATGATCCACGGCAGATCAAACACTTTAAGTGCACCCGTAATAGCCAGCGTCAGGCAGACACAGAGAACGTTGCGCAGCAGCGGGAGGGTGATATAGCGGATCCGTGCCAGGCCGCTGGCCCCGTCAATTTCCGCCGCCTCATAAATATCACGGGAAATGTTGTTGAGTCCGGTCACAAGGATGACAAAGTAAAAGCCGACATATTGCCACATGACCGGGAAAAGCATGGTAAACAGATAGTGGGACGCGTCTTTCCAGTCGATAGCCCCGCTCCCGAACTTTTCGAGCAGCTGGTTGACCATGCCGCCGTTATACAGGAATATAAGATTGAAAAGTAGACCCAGGGCGGTGGCTGATATGACAATCGGGAAGAAATATACAGTACGGAAAAACTGGGTTCCCTTTCTGATGCTGTCAACCATCAGAGACAGGACCAGTGCAATGCCTACCTGAAAAACAATCGTCATAAGCATCAGAAGAAGCGTGTTTTTGAGGGATGTCCGCATCAGCGGATCCTCTATCAGTTTGGTATAGTTGGCATACCATGGAGTATTGTATCCCTCACTGGAAGTTCCAAGACCTGTGATTTTCGTGAAGCTGTTCATTATATTCATAACAAACGGATAATACAGAAAGGCGGTCATGAACAAAAAGGCGGGGATTAGAAGAACCAGCAGAGGGGTCTTCCTTTTGTAAATTACGGAATTCATTGATGCATCCCCCTTTAAATAGAGCCGGAGAACAGTTGCGCCGTCCCCCGACTCTATTTTTTGAAATTATTGGTAATGATTGTAAATTTGTGAATTATTCTTTGATGGCAAGGGCTTCATCAACGGCAGTTTTAGCATCCATGCTTCCGGTAACTATGTTCTTGATGGATCCGCTGAACAGAGCGGTACGTGCGGTCTGGTTGAGTTTGTCCTGCACTGCGGGAGCAACTCCGGTGGCGTTTTTTGTCATGGCAAGAGCTGCCAGTACCAGGGAATCCGCGTCCGTGGGGGCTGTTGTTCCGTTTTTAAGGGCGGTGACGGCTGTAGCGCCAAACAGGGATACGACAGCGTCCTGAGTCATTGATTCAACAAATTTCACGCATGCTTCGCGCTTTGCAGGATCATTCCATGCTTTTTCAGTAATGTAGTAACCCATGGAAAGTCCGCCGATCAGATCGGTTGCTTTTCTTTCATTCTGTGCAGGAACATACGTTACGGTAAAGTCATTAATGTCAGCTGCGTTCTCCTGGAACCAGCCGATCTTCCACGAACCGTCGATAGCAAAGGCAGCTTTATTGTCAGCCATGAGCTGGAAAGTCTCTGCATCGGTAGATGTTAATGTGTTTGTCGGGAAATAGCCCTTGTCAAAGAGGGTCTTGATGTCGTTAAGTCCTGCTACCCATGCTGTTCCGGCTGTGTCTGTGGAAGACGCCGGGAGGGTATCATGTGTGGCCACCGTGTCATGGTTGTAGATGGAGTATTCAAACCAGTAGTGAGGAACTTCAGCAAGAGAGCATGCAATTGGTGTATATCCTTTTGCCTTTATGGTCCCGCAGTCGGCAAGGAACTGATCCCATGTGTAGTCTGCACCGGGAACCTTGACACCGCAGTCAGCAAGAACGGATTTATTAACATAAAGGCCTTCCCAGTAACCGTTTACCGGTACAGCATATTTCTGGTTGTCGGCAGGGGAGGCAGGGATGAGTTCATCCTTCATGTTGGAAGCATAGTCAGGGTATTCAGCACGGATTGTATCAATGCTGACAACTTTTTTATTCTTTACAAGGTCATTTGCATCGGCGCCATTGAAGTAGAAAAGAACATCAGGTTCTGCGCCCGTTTCGAAGTCAGCCATGATCTTGGCTTTCCACTCTTCGTTGGATGTGCCGGACGCGTCATTAACGGTATTTCCGGTTGCCTTCTCATAGGCTGCGACTGCCGTCTCATAGTTTACTCTATTTCCGTCATCACCGCCGTAAGAAGTAACAACTGTAATTTCGACAGGTCCTGCGGGAGCCGTTGTTTCTGCGGCGGTCGTCGTTGCGGGGCTTGCCGTTGTAGCGGCAGCGGCAGAAGTGGAAGTTGTTGTTGTCGTCGTTTTTTGACAGCCGAGAACTGCACTTCCGCAAACTGTCAGAGCCAGAACCAGTGCAATAACCTTTTTCATAATTTCCTCCTTTTATGTGTGAACGCTGTTGGATTAACTAGCAAAGTCATAGTACTCTTCCATTCAGATTCACATAATTGACAGTCTTGCCATTTGCCGTATATTATTGCTTTTCTTGTTCAATTACTATAACTATTTTCGTCAAAACACGGTTTGGTTTGTTCATTTTTATGGTAAGACCGCTATTTTCGCCGTAGATGATCTTCAATCTCTGGTTTACATTACGGATCCCCAGGTTGTCCGAAACCTCACGTTCCTTTTCGTTTTCATCCGCCAGCAGCCTGTCGATCCGCTCGCTGTCCGCGGCGGTCAGTTCGCCGTCATGCTCCACTTCAAGAATTAAATCATCTTCCTGTCTGTATATCCGGATTACTATTTCACCTTTTGTACGCGATGCAATGTCGTGTTCGACTGCGTTCTCAATAATGGGCTGCATAATAAGGCGCGGGACATAAAGATCGAGAAGTCCGGAATCAATTTCTTTCTTAACGGTCAGACGCTTGCCAAGACGCTCGGTAATAATATACAGGTATGCATCGACGTACATCATTTCCTCAGAAATGTGCACCATGGGTTTGCCTTTTCTATCCATTGCCGCATCCAGCATGGTGGACAGCGCCTCAATCATTTTGGACACCTTACTGTTTTTTGAAAGACGCGCCTCCCAGTTGATTATCTCAAGTGTATTGTTGAGGAAATGCGGATTAATTTGTGACTGAAGCGCCATTATTTTTGCATCCCGCAGAGCCAGCTCCTCCTTATAAATCCTGTCAAACTGGTATTTGAGCTTATATGACATGCTGTTAAAGGCATCTGCAAGATATTGGAATTCCCTGCTGCCGAACCGGTCGCTGATCTGTACGCCGAAATTACCCTTTTCTATGCTTTTGGCATCAAGGATCAGACGATCGATCGGCTTCGATACATTTCTTGTGAAAAATACGATTACTGCGACAAGCAGAGGAACAATCATTACGGCTATCCAGATAAGTTTTGTGGTAACCTCCGAAAATTCCTGCATCAGGGAGGAACTGTTTACTCCGATAATATATTTGAGTTTGCAGGAATCCGCAGTATTCATGCCGAATACATACGTCCTGCCGCTGATTTCTTCGAGTTTCTGATCATCGCGGGGAAAGCTTATTCCCAATTCTTTGGGGTCAAGCCCCGTTCCATCCAATACCACCGGGGTATCACCAAGCCAGATCGTAATATCCGTTTCCCAGACAACATTCTCTATACCCGCAAACATGGTATCGGTATTCAGCTGCATGGTAATGACAGCCATCGGCTTATAGTCGCTCCCAAGAATATTGCGGACCATATATACCTGCCCGTCTACGTTTAAAAACCCGATATTGGTACCCAGATCCTTTGAAAGTTCCTGGACTTTGGTGTGCACATTTTCCCGGTATTCCTTAACTTTAAAATATGTAGCATTGTATGTCTCGTTATAGGTATAGTATATCGTCTCGCTGCTGCTGCAAAAATACAGGGTTGTAATAAGGAATTTCTCATCATATTTGTACTGCTGTCCCAGAAATGTTGTGATTTTCTCGTACAGGGCCGTCTTATCCTGCGTTTTCCGATAATCCGCATAGGCTGTTTTGACAGTCGGATTATATGATGCATAACGGGATGAATTGGCAGCAAAATCAATTTGACTCACCGCCATTTTTACGGAATTATTTGCTGACAGTGTGATTGTCCTGGCAATCTGATCATTAATGTTCTGGGTAATAAAATAACCGGTTGCCCCGCTGAATATGGTGATCGGGACAATCCAGCATACAAATACAAGGAGAATCAGACCCCACTTAAGAGAATACTTTCCGCGCTTAGCCCCCATTGGTATTTCTTACCTCTTTTCCTTCTTTTACAAGGTCAAACCATAAGCCGGATCAGACTTAACAATACCATAACAGGCTAAAAAAAACAGCCGCGATCAGCAGCTGTCCTTAAGGGGGAAAATCACGGGAGGCTGAGGAACCGCCTGAGAATTTCCATATTTTCCAGTGCGTCTATCCGTGTGGTCATTTCGCAGAAGATTCTAATCAGCGGTTCTGTTCCTGAAAAACGGGCGATAATCCACCCTCCGCCTTTAAAATATACTTTGCATCCGTCCATATAGGATACTTTCTCGATTTCACCTGAAAATTCCGGCAGAAGTTTGTCTGTATACAGCATCTGCATTACTTCTTGTTTTTTTGCCTGGGAAAATGTATAATCCGCCTCTTCCATCTCATACACGCCGTACCGGTCGGTGATTTCCTTATAGATTTCCGAAAGTTTCCTGCCGGTAGTCGCAATCATTTCCACAAGGAGCGCTGCCGCATATATCCCGTCTTTGCCTTGAATATGCCCGCGCACAGTAAGTCCTCCGGATGACTCGCCTCCGATAATCGCGTTTGTTTCAATCATTTTCGAGGAAACATTTTTAAATCCTACCGGGACTTCATAACAGACTTCATTAAAGTCATCCGCAATCCGGTCCAGAAGGTGCGTCGTCGCAATGTTTCTCACTGCCGCGCCGTGCCAGCCCTTGAACTTCATCAGATAATAGTAAAGGAGCACGAGAATTTTGTTGGGATGTACAAACTCGGCGTTATCATCAATGACGCCAAGCCGGTCCGCATCCCCGTCCGTCGCTATGCCGATATCACAGTGGTGCTCTTCCATGTAATTCATAAGTCCGGCAAGTGTCTTGCTGTTGGGAGCAGGAAGGCGCCCGCCGAACAGTGTGTCCCTTTTTTCATGGATGACTTCAACATCGCAGCGCGCTGTAAGAAGAATGGTCTGCAGTGCCGTCTTGCTGACGCCGTACATCGGATCCAGCACGATTTTCAGGTTGCGGCTCCTGATTGCATCCATGTTAATCGCACGGATAATGCTGTCAATATACTGATTCATTGGATCAATGAGCTGAATTGTGCCGTTTCTAATACCGTCTGCAAAAGGTACAGCATTGATTTCAGACGCGTCTGTATTACTGATATATTGTTCAAGTTCGCCGGTAAGAATCTCGTCTGCATCCCTCCCGCCCTGCATAAACACTTTGACGCCGTTGTAAATTGCCGGATTATGGCTTGCCGTCACTGCCATCCCATAGGGTAGATTATAGTAATTTACGGTGAACATAATCAGCGGTGTAGGAGCTTCCCGATTGATAAGGCGGCACAGAATTCCCTCGCCAGCCATTACCTCCGCCGCCCATTTTGCTGCTTCTTCAGAAAGGAATCGCCTGTCATACCCAATAACAAAACCGCTTGCTGTCTTGTCTTCATCTTTAAGTTTCTTTGCTATGGCAGTCGTGAGCAGCTGAACATTCGCTTTCGTAAACCCGTCGCCGATAATCGCACGCCATCCGCCTGTTCCAAATTTAATCATCTTGCCGCTTCTCTTTTCTCCGTGCATTCCCTTAAACCCTGCACGGCGGAGTAGTATCATTTATCCCAGTTCCACGTAAATTTCATGTACTGTTCCGGGTGCCTGTACCGGAACCCCGCCTTCGACCTCCAGACCATTCATAAAAATCGATTTGACGCCTTTACAGACACCGGCCGGATTTGTTACATGAATTCTATAAGCGGCACCGCGCCAGACACGAGTGACATCGAATTTGTCCCAGTCTTTCGGGATGCAGGGGTCAATTATCAGCCGGTCAAAATCCGGGCGAATACCCAGAAGATAACGGGTGGCGGCAAAGTATGCCCAGCCGCCTGTACCGGTCATAAACGGATGCCTTGCCTGGCCAAAATCGCGGTGGTCCCGGCCCATAACGAACTGACAGTACGAATATGGTTCTGCCTTGCGGACCTCTATCATATCGTTCTGGTTATATGGGAGAAGCGCATTATAGAACTTCATCGCTCTGTCCCCCCGTCCGAGCCGGGCCTCCGCACACCATGCCCATGGATTCGGGTGGCTGAATATCGCCCCGTTCTCTTTGACCCCGGGATAAACGCGTGTTACAAATCCTATCTCATCATCATTAACCGTATAGGACGGTGCATTGAGCATCAGCCCGTAAGGCGTGTATAGATATTGGTTGACTGAATCCATCGCTTCCTGCCCCTGCGCCTGACCGGCCACGCCGGAAAAAACAGCCCAGGTATTCGATTCCATATGGACTTTGCCTTCTTTATCCTTCTGCGTTCCAATTTTACGGCCGCTTACTGTAATTCCCCGGATATACCATTTACCGTCCCAGAGGTGGCTGCTGCATGCTGATTTCACTTTTTCTGCCATGAGCTCATACTTATGGGTATCTTCTTTTTTTCCGGCAAAACGGGAAAGTTCCAGAAAAAGGTTGATCGCCCAGAAGTGTAAAAATGAGACCATCGCACTCTGTCCGCCGCCTAGATTCAGGCAGTCATTCCAGTCTGCGCGCAGGCCTTTGCAAATGCCTTCTGCACCCACCTGCAGGTCTGAAAAATCCAGAATCCGCATCATATGTTCATATACACTGCCGGCTCCTCCGTCGGCATATGTTACAGGTTCATCCAAAAGAGTAAATTCACCGGTTTCCTTAATATATTCGCTGATAGCAGCAATGAGCCACAGCGCATCATCCGAGCACGCGTCCTTTATACCGTGTACCATCCCGGCACCGCTGGGTGCAGGAATCACAGTAGGTGATTTAAAGCTCTGTGCTTTGTCCGGGCGGTCCGGATCAAACCACTCCGGCTGAAACAGATGCAGGCCGTATCCTTCCAGGGTAAGTCCCCGCAGAAGCTCAATAATTCTCTGCCTGCATTTTGCAGGATTGGAGTGCGGAATTGACATCGCATCCTGTGCAGTATCGCGAAACCCAAGTCCGGTTCTTCCGCCAACCTCAATAAAGGAAGCAAATCGCGAAAACATGATATTTACTTCCGCCTGATACAGATTCCAAATATTCAGGGAAGTATTCATGCCCCGGTTAGGCGTATTTACCTGAAGTTTGTTGAGTTTATTGTCCCAGAAAGCAGCCAGGTCCGAGAATGCACGGTCAACATTTGCATTATCCGAGTACTTCTTCCTGAATAGGACTGCCGTTTCCTTTTGTCCCTCACCCAGAAGAAAAGTCATACGGGTCTCCTGGCCGGGTATCAGAACCATTTTTTTCTGCAGTACGGCACAGTGATTGCCCGTCTTTCCAAAACTGCCGGTGCATGCCCCGTTTTCCACAACTACCGGGTTTTTCTCATCGCGGTATTCCCCGAGAAATGAATCCCTGAGGCAGTCAAATCCGTCCGGATCAAAACTTGCTGTAAACCACTGGTACCCGAATTCTTCATAATACAGGTCGTATCCGATAATTCCGTCCGTGCAGCAGGAGCCTGCTGCATAAAGGCTCATCTGGAAATTCTGATTGTCCATGTCGATATGGTGAAAGGAAAATTCCACATAGGAATAGACACTCAAATTACGGGTGCGTGCGTCATTGTTTTTTACGACCACATCCCACAGTTCCACCGCTTCGTCCAGCGGAATAAAAATGGTCTGGGAAGCAGAAATACCTTGATAGTCACAGGCGAATCTGGAGTAGGAAAGACCGTGGCGGCATTCGTATTTTGCCTTTGCAAGGTCTTTTCCGACCGGCTGCCAGGAGATGCTCCAATATTCGCCTGTATCATCATCGCGAATGTATACATAATGGCCCGGGCGGTCAATCGGTGCATTGGGGCGAAATCGCGATATGCGGTGATATTGCGGCGATTTGTAAAAGGAATATCCGGCTGCTGTCTGACTAAGTACCGCACACATATCATTTACGCCAATATAGTTGGTCCATGGTGCAGGTGTATTCACCTTATCAATGACATACTCCCTTTTTTCATCGTCAAAATAACCGAATTTCATTATGCGATCCTCCCTGGAACTGTTTCTGCACTCATTATAGGGCAGTCTCAATCTCCAAAGAATAGTAGAAAGTTGCCATTAATCGCATATACTTGTGGGCTTATGGGTGATCTGCCGGAAATACAATTCCTGCATCCTGCCTTGCAAGTACTGCAGCTTTAATCACGCGCAGGGAATGATCCAGTAATTCATAACATTTTTGATAATCCCCGAGACGATACAAATATTCGAAAGCAATGACCTCATACGCCATCCTGTTGGATATCTGCTGTTCATTATGTGTCTCGACAGTATCTCCGATACCAACTTCGAAGGAGCGGCATTCATGCGGGGGGCTTTGTATTTTTATATATCCTTTTGTTCCCTGGATAACAGCAGAACTTGGACTGTATGAATCCTTCGCTCCGACGCATTCACACACAAAACCGTCATACTTTAAAAGAACTATACCCGATGTATCAATTCCATTATCAGCCTTGTTTGCCGTGTATATAACCTGCCCGGGTTCTCCGAACAATCCGATAACAAAATGCAGATTGTAGATATTTATATCCATCAGAGATCCTCCGGAAAAAGCCGGATCAAATACATTGGTAACTTCCCCTGCCATTAATTTGTCATACCGGCTCGAATATTGGGAGTAATTGCACTGCACAATTTTCAAATCCCCGATAGAAGGCAGCAGTTCTTTAATCTTTTTATAATTCGGGAAATGTATGGTAGTAATTGCCTCGAAAAGAAACAAGTTTTTTTGTTTGGCCAGTTCAATCAACGTTACGGTTTCTTCAACTGTTGATGTAAACGGTTTCTCACAGATAACATTCTTCCCTTTTTGCAGTGCCCGCAAAGCATAGTCATAATGCAGACTGTTCGGGGACGCGACATAAATAAAATCCACATTATCATCTGCCAGCATTCTCTCGTAGTCCGTGTATATTTGTTTGATTTGAAATTTATCTGCGAATTTCCTGGCAGTCTCTTCTTTTCTGGAGCAAACCGCAGTACATACAACATTTTGTGCTTCCTGCAATGCGTTCAAAAGATTCTCTACAATGATACCCGTTCCAATCGTTCCAATTTTCATATAAGACTCCTTGTCTTTTTCTTTCAGTTTACAATGAAATTTCTTCAACGTCGATGCATTCGACAATCTGCCTGCCCTTGCAATAAACACAGCAGGCTGGTCTGATACGCCTCATACTGGTATAATTTACATGATCGATAATCTCATAGCTGAAGCTGCTTGATAAAGAAAGGAAATATTATGAAAAAAATTAATATTGCAATTCTGGGCGCCGGAAGTATAGCTAATATGATGGGTATAACGGTACAGAAAATGGATACGGTTACTGCATACGCAGTTGCCTCCCGGGACTTGGGCCGTGCTCAAAGTATAGCGCGCAAATACGGATTCGAAAAAGCATATGGATCTTACGAGGAGATGCTCAGCGACCCCAAAGTTGATCTGGTTTACATAGCAACCCCTCATTCCCTTCATGCCGCGAATGTCCGGCAATGCCTCGAGGCAGGAAAGCACGTCCTGTGTGAGAAATCTTTTACCGTAACAGCCCGGGAGGCAAGAAGCATTACTGCACTTGCCAAAGAGAAGAAACTTCTCCTTACTGAAGCAATATGGCCCCGTTACATGCCTATGGCCAAGACGCTTCTGGATTTTGTGAAAAGTGAAAAAATCGGAAAAATTCACTCACTCACCTGTAATCTCGGTTACCCTATCGGCCATATCGAGCGAATCCAGAATCCCGACCTTGCCGGCGGAGCACTTTTGGATGTCGGCATTTATACTCTGTCGTTTGCATCGCTCATAATGGGCAATGATGTAAAAGAAATAACCACGACCGCTGTTATGAACGATCGCGGTGTCGATTTGAAAAGCACTACAACGCTGACATATTCGGACGGCCGTATATCATCCCTGTTCAGCAGCGTGCTCGGACCGACAGACCGTATGGGCGTCCTGTACGGCGACACAGGGTATGCCATTGTTGATAATATCAACAATTTCGAATCGCTTAAGATTTATAATGCAGAGCATGAGCTGACAGAACAGATTAACCGTCCTGCACAGATTACGGGATACGAGTATGAAGTACAGGCAGCGGCAGACGCCATCAACGCCGGCGAATTGGAATGTGCCGATATGCCCCATGCGGAAACAATCTCTATCATGGAACTTATGGATAAGATCAGGCACATCTGGGGCCTGTGGTATCCGGGTGAGAAAGATCAGGCCTGACTAAAATTCAAATTGTCCGCCGCAGATAACCTGTACAATCGAGAGATTCTTATCAAGCAGAAGCAGGTCGGCTCTTTTGCCGGAGGCTATGCTTCCTATTTGCTGATCAAGACCGGCACTTCCGGCAGGATTGAAGGAAGCTGCCCTGACGGCGCTTTCAAGAGGAATTCCAAATTCAACTGCATGCTTCATGCACATATACAGGTCCGTTGCCGAGCCTGCAATTGTTCCGTCATGAAGGGTCGCTTTACCCGCGGAGACGTTAACTGCCTGTCCGCCGAGTTCGTATTCTCCATCCGGAAGGCCGCAGGCCATCATTGCATCGCTTATCAGGATGACTTTCTCATCCCCGAACCACTTGAATACCGAACGGATCACAGCGGGGTGCAGATGAATTCCGTCGCAGATTAATTCGACGTCGGCCCCTGCATCGCTCGCAGCGCCGACAACACCCGGATCCCTGTGGGAAAAAGGCGGCATTGCATTGAAAAGATGTGTAACATGGGTTGCGCCGTTTCCGAAAGCCTCCATTGCCGTTGTGTAATCAGCTGTCGTGTGGGCGATCGACACAGTCGCATTTTTCGAAGCATGGCGGATAAATTCCATGGCATGGGGAAGTTCGGGAGCTATATCAACAAGCCGGATAATGCCTCCCGACACGGTGTTCAGACGGTCAAACATGGCAATATCCGGTTCAATAATATATTTCTCAGACTGGGCGCCTTTTTTCGCCTTGGAAAAGAAGGGTCCTTCCATATGTATTCCGCGAAGCTGGGCACCTCCGGGAATCCCGGATTCCATCATATTTTTGCCGATTTCAAAAATTTTTTGAAGCCGTTCTTCATCATACGCCATCGATGCCGCAACAAATGAGGTCACTCCCTGCTTAATCAGATACTTTGCCATTCCAGTGACCGATTCTTCCCTTGCATCACAAAAATCATATCCGGCGCAGGCATGAATGTGGATATCGACAAGACCCGGTACCACATAAAGGCCTTCCGCATCAAACTCGGGCTCCTGCCGCAGATCACATTCGGCTTGTATATTGCCGGCAGGTGCTATTTTTTCAATGATATCCCCGGTTATCCGCAGATCCAACTGCTCGAACTGCCATGTCTCTGTAAGGACATTCCCGTTCTTTATCAGCATATGCTTCCCCCGTTCCTGCCTTCTTATCCATTAATCAAAAGTAAATTTCTGAAGAGCCGCATTGTCGGCGACAATCGTAACGTCGGGGTGCAGCTGGATGATCGAAGCCGGAACGGACGGCGTAACCGGCCCGTTAACAGCCTTGTACAAAATCTCCGCCTTATCTTCACCGAACACCACCAGCAATATTTTTTTGGCCTGCATAATTGCTTTGATCCCCATAGTCAGTGCATAATGGGGCACCCTCGAAGCATCTTCAAAGAATCGCGCGTTAGCCTCAATCGTCCTTTGATTCAGCTCGATCCTATGAGTCATTTTACCATAAGCCTGATCCGGTTCATTAAATCCGATGTGTCCGTTGTGCCCTATTCCAAGAAGCTGGAGATCAATGCCTCCGAGATCGCTGATAAGGCGGTCATAACGGATGCATTCTGTATCGAAGTCAGCCGCCAGACCATTGGGAAGGTTGGTATTTTCAGGCATGATATTCACTTCATTAAAGAAATTATGATTCATGTAATATCGATAACTTTGCTCCCGGGTCGGAGATATCCCGCAGTATTCATCGAGATTGACGGTACGTACTTTTGAAAAATCAATATCGCCTTTTTTATACCATTCAATTAACTGACGGTACACACCGACCGGTGTTGAACCGGTCGCAAGTCCAAGTACGCTGTCGGGACTCAGGATAACCTGTGCTGAGATAATATTGGCGGCCTTCCTGCTCATGTCTGCATAATCATTAGCCCTTATTATTTTCATGATATGTATCCTTTCTCTGCCATGTCCATATTGCAGCCCCTGCGGGCTCGATTCCATACACAAGTATAGAAGCGCGCGGACTGGAAAAGAATGTATGAAATTGTGATAAAACGCATAAACTTGTGAGGATTGAATACCGGCTGCTCGAAGTCACCCTTCCTGAATTCCACAAGTCCATCAATGAGTTTTTGCATAATCAAATCCCCCTTGAAATCGTATGCGTTCGCTAGAAAAGAAGTCTTATCGCTGCTGCGACAGTCATAATGACAATAACATACCGGAATGTTTTTTCGTTCATAACCTTGACGATTCGAATGCCGATAACCGTTCCCAGATACAGTACCGGCAGCGCAAGAAGTGCTATGCCGAGCGTCTCGAATGAAATGTTATGCCATGCAAATATTTGTATCGGAAGCTTGATCAGGTTAATAGCGAAAAAAAACCATGCCGTTGTCCCGAGATAGTATTTTTTCTCAAATCCCATCGCCAATAAATATATCGCAAATATCGGGCCTGCTGCGTTTCCGATCATGGTTGTAAATCCGCACAGCACACCGATGAAAATAACAAACCATATGGAATGCGGAACACTTACTTCTTTTCCGTCTTTGCTTTTTTTCCCGAGGAAAAGCATGGCCCCGACACAAACGAGAATAATCGAAGCAATCACAATTTTGAATGTACGGGCATCTATTACGTTACCCAGAAATGCGCCTATAAGGATTCCCACAACGGAAGACGGCAGCAACTGAAGGATTTCCTTCCTGTTGACAAATTCACGGTATGCTTTGACTGCAAGCAGATCACCGAGAATGAATATGACGAGCATGATTCCAGTTGATTCTTTGGCTCCGAATTCTGTTGCCAGCAATGGGATTGCGAGAAGTACCGCAGCGCTTATTCCTGTTTTTCCGATTCCAATCAGTAGTGCTGCTATAAGAATGATAACACCCTGCCATAAGTTAATATGAAGCAAAGCGAGTAAATCGGCCATAGTTTCTCCGTTCAATTTGCAGTTCATTATTCTAATAGCAAAAACCCGGCAAATCAGGTTTTCAGAAATGATCAGTCCGCTCACGTCTCACATTTATTATGTGTAATCGTCACCGTACAGGAATCAGTATCCATTTTTTTGACAGTCATGGCAAGCCCCCATTTCGGCCAGACCGGCGTGTTATGAATGAAATCCTTAACAGCGAGGAAAAAATACCGTACGCTCCTGGGCCTCATTTCTTTACTCTTCACGTCTTTTACGCATGTAGAGTGCCAGTGTTATCACCCCGGCAGCAAGTACAATCACCGGCAGGATCGACGAAGTCTCACCTGTTCTTACGGCTGCATGCGTTATTTCTGTTATGGCAAACGCCGCTGTCGCCGGAATGTCCCCCTGCACATAGCTTTCCCCCAAAGGATTGAAAGAAAATGTAAGGGTAACCGTTCCGCTTACAACCGTCTTCAGGAATTCTTTTTTAAGCTTATCGGCTTAACACAGCTGACCCCAATATGTTTGATTTAGTGACTGCGTGAAGAAGTCTTGAAAACAACTCATCTTTGAACCAACGCCTGTTAAAACGATAACAAAACTCATCCAGAAATGATTGCAGATGATCTCTGCAATTGCCATGGTATGTTCCCTGTAGAAAGGCTTTTGCGTTTCCGACTACCACGTGAAGCCACTGCAGCATATCTGTATTGGAATCAAATACTTCGTACTGATGGTCGTAATCTTTGACCAAGGGTTTACGGTAGCTATTGTATGCGTCACTCTGTATGGTAGAGCCCTGGGCAATATTTGCTTTTGCAAAGGTACCGATTGTTACACCTTTAAGATTATCGATAACCTGCATCTTCAAGTACTGTGGCCGACCTTTATCGTTCTTGGATATTGCAACCATGATACTCGTTTTGCTTGTACCGCGTCCACGTTTGCCGCCTTGTTCAGTAGCACCGAAGTACGTATCGTCCAGTTCTACAATCCCGGAAAGCAAATAATCACGGTCTCTTTGACTCATAGCCTTGCGTATACGGTGCAACAAATACCATGCGGTCTCATATGATAATTCCAGCTCAGCAGCAAGCAGCGTTGCGGATATGCCTCGCTTATCTCTTGCAGTCAGATAGATTGCCCAAAACCAGATCGTCAGCGGAAGATGTGTCCTATGCATTACAGTACCGGTTGTCAATGATGTTTGGTGGCGGCATTGCTTGCATTGAAATATCCCACGGCTTTTGACAAATGAAAATTCATGACATCCACATTGGGGACAAGAAAAGCCCTCAGGCCAGCGAAGATTATACAGATAATTCTTGCATGCTCTTTCGTCGGCAAACCTTTTACAAAATTCTTTGAAATTGATTTTCTCGGTATGTGCCATAGTAAATCACCCTTCCGTTTTCTTTCTATGGCTTAATTATAAACTTCCAGCTGTCCTATATAACGGTCAGCTGTGTTAAGCCGATAAGC
>Ga0209125_1000596_pt1 | contig 44027 bp, 47 predicted proteins | sample BarGraIncub1131A_FD_184503 | JGI IMG/M metagenome (GOLD analysis project Ga0209125, IMG submission 184503) | Arctic peat soil microbial communities from Barrow, Alaska - Barrow Graham LP Incubations 11-31A (SPAdes) (version 2) | ecosystem: Environmental > Terrestrial > Soil > Wetlands > Peat... | reverse complement strand
CTTGTAATTAACAAAGTGAGAATTGAAAAGATTAAGAGTGAATTCTCTGATAATACTCATATAAAAATTTTAGATCAAGAATTAAGGATTATTTCTGAAATTCAAGCTTCAATAAAAAAAGTTAAGTTAATTAAAATTAAAACAATAGCAAATTCTTTGACAGATTTATTTAACCAATGCTGCATTGAAAATAATGTTAAGGCAGATTTTATATTTGAAGGACAGGAAACTGAAATAGATAATTCCCTTACAATTTATATTAAAAACATACTGCTTTATTTAATAAAAGATATTTGTGAAAATGAATTTGTAAATCTAAAAAAAGGATCTAATCAAATTAAAGTATCTGCATATTCTGATGGGAAAAATTTAACAACGGTTATTCAGAGTAATGGAATAGGTTTCAACTATGAAGATACCTGTAAAAAACTAAATAAAGAAAATCTAGATTTATTGTCTTTTAGCGGAGATGATATTAAAGAATTCTTTAAGATTATAAATTTTACAAACAATATTGAAGATTTCATTAAATTAAAGTTAGATTTAATTTATTTAGATGGAAGTTTGAAATTTGAATCTAAAGCTAATGAATTTATGAGAATAACAATTGTGATTCCTTTATCCTCATCAATTATGCAAGGAATACTTGTAACAATTGGAGAACAAACTTTTGCTATACCTTTAGATTTTATTGAAACAATTATAAATAAAAATGCTGTCAAAATAAAAACATCTCATAATACTGAAATGATAATTTATATGGATCACGTAATTCAGCTTGTACGGGTCTCTGAATTATTAAATATCGAGACTGCTCTCGAACCCACATGTATATTAATAGTAAAATCAAACAATAAAAGAGCTGCTTTACTTGTAGATTCACTTCTAGATCAGACAGATATGGTAATTAAGCCTAAGCATTCAATTATGATGGATATTGTTGAAATAAAAGGCACTACAATATTAGGTGACGGTTTAGTAACTCTTGTATTGGACATTCCATCAATACTTAAAGAAATTTAGGGAGGTGCGAATATGCAAATACTTACTTTTTTGCTTAGGGGAGAACAGTTTGCAATTGACATTAAGTTAGTTGATACAATCCAAAATAAAATGCCAATAACTCCTGTTCCAAAATCTAAAAAATATGTTATTGGCTTAATAAGTAATCGTGGTAGTGTTATACCTATTATTAACACCAGTTTGATATTGAATGCTGAGGATACAACTAATACTTTTGAAAAATTTATCATTATAAACTTAGGAAATGAAAAGCTTGCGCTTGCTGTTAATGACATTGATGATGTATTAGAGATTGAACAAAAAACTATTGAAAACATTGATAATGATGAAGATTTTTCTATAGTTAAAGTTAATTCAAATATTATTACTTTATTAACCTATAAGCAATTGCAAAAAATCTAAATTAGACATTGGAGGAATTTTATATGATTAAAAAATTAAATAACGGTGATTTGGATTTAAATGTACTTGAGATTAAGGATGTTATTGATATTAAACTACTTCAAACCTTTCAAGATAATTTTGCTACTGGAATGAATATTGCCAGTGTAACTGTAGACAAAGATGGAACCCCTGTAACTAATCCAAGTTCCTATACAAGTTTCTGTATAGATTTTACACATTCTACTAAAGTAGGAGATGACAGATGCGCTGCATCACATAAAAAGGCTGGAGAAGAAGCTGCAAGAACCAGGAGACCATATATCTTTACTTGTCATGCAGGACTAATAGATTTTGCTGCACCTATATTAGTAGGGGATCATCTCATAGGAACTATTTTAGGGGGCCAAATTTTAACTTCTGATCCAGAAGAAGCAAAATATCGAAAAACAGCAAATGAAATTGGTGTTAATGAAGAAGGATATGTTGAAGCACTAAAAAAAGTTTATATGACTAAGGAAGAAAATGTAACAGCGGCTGCGGAAGTACTATATATAGTAGCGAATGCACTCTCGAAAACAGGTTATGAACAGCTTAGGCTAAGAAGTATGTCTCAAAATCTTTCTGATAATTTTAGTCAAATATCTGCTACTATGGAAGAACTAAGTGCTTCTTCAATAAATGTAACAAATAACCAACATAATTTAAGTGAGGAAATAATTAACGTCAAAAAAATATCAGTAGAAATAAATACAATATTGGATTCTATAAAAAGTATAGCAGATGAAACAAAAATGTTGGGATTAAATGCTGCTATTGAAGCTGCAAGAGCAGGAGAAGCAGGGAGAGGATTTGGTGTAGTTGCAACTGAAATAAGAACTTTATCTAAAGATTCAAAGGAAACGGCTATAAAAATAGCGGAGCTTACAAATAAAATCCAACAATCTGTTGATAAAACTATTGAAACCTCACATGCTACACTTGAAACTACAGAACAACAGTCAGCTGCAATTGAAGAGGTTACTTCTAATCTTATGGAAGTTACAACTTTAGCAGATCAATTAAATGCAATGGCAAACCATAAATAGGTATGTGAGTAATTGTGAATATCATCATAGAAATATATAACAAATATACTTGTACTTACCTGTAATATTTTGTATAATATAGATGTAAGACTTTGTAAATAAAATATTCTTATAGTTTAACAAAGTAAATTATTATTTTTTGAACCTATAATTAATGTTTTTTTACAAAATTATTAATAGGGGGGGGAAACAATGAAAAAAACATTAGTAACAGTTGCCTGTGCATTAACAGTTATAAGCACGATTTCATTTGCAGCAGGCAATACAAGACTAGCTACGTTTGGTGGTGTGGATGTTGTTTCAGCAGCGACTACAACAACACCAACGACACCAGTAAAAACACTACCACCGGTAAAGACATCTATACCGGTAAAAGCTACTACTTCTAGTGGGTCTGTAGCTTCATTAAACATAACCCGTGTACTTACATTTGGTTCATACAAGGACGATGTTAAACGGTTACAAATTATGCTTAACACTGTTGGGTACAAGCTTAATGCTGATGGTATCTTTGGAAAACTTACTGAAACTGCTGTAAAGAATTATCAAGGACAAAATAGTCTTAGGGCTGATGGAATAGTAGGTCCAATTACTGTTGCAAGCTTAAGTGCAAAAATAGCTGCAATAAAACCAGCTACGCCAACAACTACAGCAACTTCAAAATCTATAAAGGTTTATCAAGGATTAGGTCATACTGTAGCATTTAGAAACGGTCCTGGCGCTGACAGTGAAACTGTACCAGTTTATAGTTTTACCGTTGGTATGGCGGATGTTGACTTCGATGCGGATGGAAGAATCCTAGGTGCTTATTTAGATGCCTACGAAGTTTCCACTCCAAATTATGATGGGGCATCAATGCCGCATTTTTCAGGATGGCCTGATATAAAAGGATACAATGTTACAGACCATGTTACAGGGAAAGTAACGGGTGTATCTACAAACACAAAGGAATCAGCGGCTGCTGAGGTCAATGGATGGCAAACGAAACGTCAACGGGGAGAAACTTATGGTATGAATCCAGCTAATGAGTGGTATAAGCAAATGGATTTCTATCAAAAATTCTTTGTTGGTAAAACTATCCCTGAATTAGAAGCGTGGTTTGCAAAGAATACAACTGCAGCGGGTCGCCCAATAAAAGCTACCACAACTAAGCAAGACGAACTTGATAAATTAGCTAAACTTACTGTCAAAGAAAAGGCTGATCTTGCAGATGTGGTTTCCGGTGCTACTATGTCACTTAAAGATCCTCATGGAGATTTCTTAGGTGCGATTAAAGATGCCTATAAGAATCGTGTTGAAGTAGTTATACCAGTTAAATAAGACTTTATAAGTTATCCTTTTAGATATAGAGCTAATATAATAACGTCCTCTTATTTTATGATAAGAGGATTTTTTCTTAAGGTGCCTGACCCCTGGGAATATTTGGAGGATACTTGAAAATAATCTTTCAGTCTAACCGTTAAATCTATACCCTGTTCCCCATATTGTTTCAATATATTCTGGGTTACCTGGATCCTTTTCGATTTTCTTTCTTACTTTTTGTATATGGACAGCTACTGTTGCTGTGTCACCAAAATCTTCTTCTCCCCAAATTGAGCTAAAAAGTTGATCTTTTGTGAAAACTAAATTGGGATTAGATGCTAGAAAAACAAGAACCTCATACTCCATAGTTGTTAACTGCACTTGCTTACCATTTACAAATACTTTATGGGAATCCGTACGAATCTCTAAACCTTTATGACTTATAATATCAACGGGAGTTTTCACTCCAGCCAGCCTTTCATATCTCATGATGTGTGATTTTATCCTTGCCGTTAATTCAGATGGACTAAATGGCTTAGTTATATAATCATCTGCGCCAAAACCTAGACCTCTTATTTTATCTATATCCTCGTTTTTAGCTGAGACAATAATGATGGGAATTTCAAATTTATCTCTTAGTTCTCTTACTATGTCAAAGCCACTTTTTTTAGGAAGCATCAAATCTACTATTATTACATCATAAATACCGAGTAGCGCTTTTTTAAAACCAACCTCACCATCTTGAGCAATTTCAACCTTATACCCATTTAATTGTAAATAATCTTTTTCAAGTTCAGCAATATTTACATCATCTTCTATAATTAATATTTGCTTCATAATATATTCTCCTCATTTACAATAGGAAGCATAATAGTGAAACAGCTTCCTTCATTTATAACACTTGAAACAAAAATTTTGCCTCCATGTGCCTCTACAAGCTCTTTCGCAATAGCGAGTCCTAAACCTGTACTCGCCAAATCCTTTGTTCTTTCTACATCAATTCTATAGAACCTATCAAATATGTTTTTAATCTTTTCTTCTTCAATTCCAGGGCCGTTGTCCTTTATATTTATCTGTATAAACTCTTCTTCCGTAACGAGCTCAGTTACAATATTTAATCCCACTTCAGGGCCATATTTTACCGCATTATCAATTATATTTCTAATAACCTGATAAATTCTTTTTCCATCCATATTAACTTTAATTCCTTCTGGAACCCTATCAATGTAATCACATGCAACACCACGTTCTCCTAAGGTAAATTTAAATTCCTCCATAACATCACCCAAATAAGACTTTATTTGAACCTTTTCGAAATGAAAATCTATCTTTTGCATATCAAGCTTTGAAAATAAAAATAAATCATCAATTAAATTATTGATATAGGATATATTACTATGAACTGTCCGCAAATATTTATTTATTTTGTCTGGTGAATCCACTGCTCCTTCAAGAATAGCTTCTACATATCCAGTTATTGAAGTAATAGGTGTTTTCAAATCATGTGATATATTAACGATTAAATCTTTTCTGTTTTCTTCATACTGAATTTTAGTTCTTTCACTATCTTCAAGTTTTTGAGCCATGGAGTTAAAATCATCTATCAGTGCTCCAATCTCATTCGGAATATTATCTTCAATTCGTACTTCATAATTTCCTTTTGAAATCTGAGCTACTCCTACTTTTAATTTTTCAATAGGCCTCAGTATTTTCTTTTCAATTCTAGATAACATATAAATTTGAACTATATCCTTAATTATAAAAATTCCTATAAAAAATATACCTGTTGTTTTTGCACCTATCCATCTGAAAAACAAATAAACAATCGCTAGATTTAATAAAATAGCTACAGGGCGAAAAAATCTGATATATCTATGGATAACTTTAAATTCTTTATGAAATTTTTCATGACTATGCTGATGTCTTTTACGCCAGTTTCTGATTCTATTACTACGATCATCCATGCCTTTCTCCTTTATCTTACTATTTTATTATTATTATTATAACACTGTTTATTCATCGAAAATATAATAACAAATCAAAGGTATGCAAAAGAAAATATGGGTGTAAATATTTACACCTATATTTTTAAAGTTGCATCAGTAGCATCCATATCTATAAGCTATAACAATGGGCACATTCTTTGTTATAAGTTCATTATAAAGATAGAATTTAAAATTCTTTTAAAGCAATTATAAAAATTTTATAAAAGTTTTTAAAAGTTTTTTAAACATTTGAGGGATGTACCAAGTAAAATGTCCGCATGCGCTTCCGGATTTTCCAGGGGGCCATTTAGTAATGTACGCCTTTATATGTTTTATTTGAACTATTTCTGAAGAATTCAGGTGATGCATATTAAAGTATCAGAGAAGAAATTAAATGACAATAAAAATAACTTTATAACATGACATTAAAAAGTTTGGAAGAATGGTATAATGTAAGTATAGAAACTAAAATGACAAATTGGGTGGTGAACTTGTTTTGAAAAAATTAAATATTTTAGACCAGGAAACAATAAAAAAAATAAATAAAAAAAACATATTACAGCTTTTATATAAAAAAAATCAGCTTACAAAGCAAGAAATATCAAATGCACTTCATATAAGTATACCTACAGTTATTAGCAATGTGAATGAGCTTATAGAAGAGGGGTATTTAGATGAGGCAGGTGTAGCAGAATCCACAGGTGGAAGAAAGCCTATTATTGTAAGGTATTTGCCTGAGGCTAGGTATTCTTTTGGAGTATCTGTAACTAGTAATAAGATAAGAATTGCATTGGTAAATCTTAAGCTTGATATAATTAAAGAAGAGGAGTTTGAGCTATCAGAAGAACACCAAAGTGTAGACATATTAATGGACAATATTAAAGAATGTATTGATACAATAGTTTATGATTTTAAAATACCTAATGATAAGATAATTGGTGTAGGGTTTTCATTGCCGGGTACTGTAAATGAAGAAAAGCTTATTTTGGGAAATGCACCAAATTTAAAGTTAAAAAATATAGAATTTAAAAAATATGAAACTAAATATAATTATAAATTTTATATAGAAAATGAAGCAAATGCAGCTGCCTATGCAGAAACCTTCCTTAATTTAGATAATGTTGTAAAAAATTTAGTTTTTGTATCTATAACAGGAGGAATAGGAGCAGGAATAATGATAAACGGGAATCTTTACAAGGGACATAATAAACGCGCTGGCGAGTTTGGACATATGACTATAGTGAAAAATGGACAGCAATGTAATTGTGGTAAAAAAGGATGTTGGGAATTGTACGCTTCTGAAAGGGCTCTAATGAAACAATATAATCAGGAATTTAATTCAACAGACAAAAGCATGAAAGAATTCTTTAGACTTACAAGGATTAATGAGAAGGCAAAAAATATTCTTTATAATTACATAAATTATCTTGCCGAAGGAATTAAAAATGTAATTTTAATAACCGATCCTGAGGAAGTTATAATAGGGGGTAAAATTGCCTATTACGAAGAATATTTCAAAGAACTTTTGATAATGAAGGTTTTTGAAGAAAATAGTTTTTACACTAAAGGGGATTGCAAACTGTCATTTTCAAAATTGAAATCAAATGCATCTATACTTGGGGCAGCCTTAATGACTATGCAAGAGATATTTTTTATAAATAAAAAAATAATGTAATATGAAAGACACTCTATTTATTAGGTATTAAAAGGCATGCTGTTTTTGATTTTTAGAGTATATTTAAATAGAATAATTATATTTGAGAGGTTGGGAAATTTATTTAAATTTCCCAACCTCTTATTTTTTACTATATAAAGCTTTATAAAATAACTTTATAAATAGGCTTTAAAAAGTTTGAGAAAAGTGGTATGATGTAAATATAATAAAAATGTAGATATAAAATATTTAGGAGGTCGTAAAATGAGTGAATTTTTTAAAGATATCCAAAAGGTGAAATACGAAGGAAAGGAATCTAAAAATCCTTTAGCTTACAAATATTACAATGCAGATGAGGTTATTGATGGAAAGACAATGAAAGAGCATTTACGTTTTGCGGTTGCCTACTGGCACACTTTCACAGCTGGCGGAAATGATCCATTTGGAATGGCAACTATGCAAAGAAGCTGGGATAATTTAAGTGGAATGGAACTTGCAAGAGCAAGAATGTATGCTAACTTTGAGTTTGCAGAGAAATTAGGAGTAGGATATTTTTGCTTTCATGATAGAGACATAGCACCAGAAGGCGCAGACCTTGCAGAAACGAATAGAAACTTAGATGAAATCGTTTTACTTGCAAAAGAACAATCAGAAAAAACTGGTGTAAAACTCTTATGGGGCACTGCAAATTTATTTAGTAATCCTAGATTTGTACATGGAGCAGCATCTTCTTCAAATGCGGATGTGTTTGCATATGCAGCAGCTCAGACTAAAAAAGCTATAGAAGTAACAAAATTATTAGGTGGACAAAATTATGTTTTCTGGGGTGGCCGTGAAGGCTATGAGACACTGTTAAATACAGATATGGGGCTTGAACAGGATAATTTGGCTAGATTTTTTCATATGGCTGTGGATTATGCAAAAGAAATTGGGTTTACTGGTCAATTTTTAATTGAGCCTAAACCAATGGAGCCAACAAAGCATCAATATGATTTTGATGTAGCCACAGTACTCGGTTTTTTAAGAAAATATGATTTAGATAAACATTTCAAAATGAATATAGAAGCAAATCATGCTACTTTAGCTGGTCATACTTTTGAACATGAACTTCATTTAGCAAGAGTAAATGGTGTACTTGGAAGTGTAGATGCAAACCAAGGTGATTCTAATCTTGGATGGGACACAGATCAATTTCCTACAGATATTCGCACAGCAACGCTTGCAATGTATGAAGTAATAAAAAATGGTGGACTTCACTGCGGTGGACTTAACTTTGATGCAAAAACGAGAAGAGCTTCTTTTGAGCCAGTAGACTTATTCTATTCTCACATTGCTGGAATGGATACATTTGCAAAGGGCTTTAAAATAGCACATAAATTATTAGAAACAGGAGAATTAGAAAATTTCATTGCGGAAAGATACTCAAGCTTTAGTGATGGCATAGGAAAAGATATAGTAGAAGGCAAAGTTGGATTTAATGAACTTGAAAAATATGCTATGGAAAATGAAACTATAGTAAATAATTCAGGAAGACAAGAGATGCTGGAAGCGATACTAAATAGATATATTTTAGCATAGATATAATTTCAATATAAAGGCAACGGTAAGTTGCCTTTATGCACTATATAAAGGGTTAATTTAAGGGAGGGGTAAAACATGTATTTTTTAGGAATTGACTTAGGCACTTCTTCGGTAAAAGTAATAGTTATGGATTCAGATGGAAAAGTAATAAACAATGTGTCCAAAAGTTATGATATTAGCTACCCAAACATTGGATGGGCGGAGCAAAATCCGGAGGACTGGTGGTATAGCACAAAGGAGTGTATTAAAGAGCTTATTACACAAGGTGATTTAAAATCTGAGAAAATAAGTGGAGTAGGATTTAGTGGACAGATGCATGGCTTAGTGCTTTTAGATAAAGATAATGAAGTATTGATGCCTGCAATTTTATGGTGTGATCAAAGAACACAAGAAGAATGCGACTATTTAAATGATGTTATAGGAAAGGATAAACTTTCTAAATACACAGGTAACATGGCATTAACTGGTTTTACAGCACCTAAAGTGTTATGGGTTAAAAAACATAAAAATGATATATACAATAGAATTGCTAAAATGATGCTCCCAAAAGATTATATTAGATTTAAACTTACAGGTGTTTTTGCAACAGATGTATCGGATGCATCAGGAACTTTAATGTTTGATGTTGAAAATAGAAAATGGTCTAAAGAAATGTTGGATATTTTAGAATTAAAAGATGAGGTTTTACCTAAAGTCTTTGAATCCTTTGAGGTAACGGGAAATATATGTGAAGAAGCTGCAAAACTTACTGGCCTTTCTGAGAAAACAGTAGTAGTTGCAGGTGCTGGAGATCAAGCAGCTGGTGCTGTGGGTACGGGTACAGTTCATAGTGGCATAGTTTCTGTTGCACTAGGTACTTCGGGAGTGGTATTTGCCTGTGACGAAAAGTTTTCCGTAGATAGTGAAAATAGATTACATTCCTTTTGCCATTCCAATGGTAAATGGCATCAAATGGGGGTTATGCTTTCAGCGGCGTCATCTTTGCAGTGGTGGAATGATAATATAAATATAGATACTAAGACAAATTCTTTCGAAACTTTGCTTTCGGAAGCTGAAAATGTAGCGGTAGGATGTAAAGGTTTAATCTATTTGCCATACCTTATGGGAGAAAGAACACCTTATAGTGACCCTGATGCAAAGGGTGCTTTTATAGGTTTAAACATAACTCATAAAAGGGGCGATATGACACGTTCCATTCTTGAAGGAGTATGCTTTGGACTTAGAGATTCATTAGAAATCTTAAAAAGTATGGGTGTAGAGGTAAGAGAGGTAAGAGTAAGTGGTGGTGGATCAAAAAGTGTGCTTTGGAAGCAAATTTTAGCAAACGTATTCAATTTAAAAGTTTGCAGCATAAATTCCAAGGAAGGACCTGCATATGGAGCTGCAATATTGGCTGCAGTAGGCTGTGGACTCTATACCAATGTTGATGAGGCTTGCAGTTCACTAATCAATATAACAGATATTATTGAACCAATAGAAAAAGACGTAGAAAAATATAATGAAATATATAAGGTATATGCATCTCTTTATGGTTGTTTAAAAGATAAATTTAAAGCATTAAGTAAATTAAACTTGTAGGGGGAATTAAAATGAAAAAAATATTATCAGTATTAATGATAGGATTAATGGTAATAGGACTTACAGCATGTGGTTCAAAAACTTCATCTAAAGATGGAGTAAAATCTAATGGTAAAATTGTGGGTATAGCAATGCCTGAAAAGACATTACAAAGATGGATTAACGATGGAGATAATATGGTTAAATCACTGGAGGGATTAGGATATAAGACAGATTTACAATATGCTGACAATAGTGTAGCAAATCAAATATCTCAAATTGAAAATATGATTACCAAAGGTGCAAGTGTATTAATAATTGCTGCAGTTGATGGCACAGCACTTACAGATGTATTAAAACAGGCTCATGATGCAAAGATTCCAGTAATATCCTATGATCGATTGATCACTAAGACTTCATTTGTAGATTACTATGCAACCTTCGATAATTTTAAAGTTGGAGTTCTTCAAGGTGGTTATATAGAGAGCTATTTAGGATTAAAAGATGGGAAAGGTCCGTTTAACATTGAATTATTTGCAGGTTCACCAGATGATAATAATGCGAAATTTTTCTTTGACGGAGCCATGTCAGTTTTACAACCATATATTACTTCAGGTAAATTAATTGTTAAGAGCGGACAGAATAAATATTCACAGATTGGTATTTTAGGATGGGATGGTGCTAAAGCACAATCAAGGATGGATAATTTATTAAGTAAAAACTATACTTCAGCTAAGGTTGACGCAGTATTATGTCCCAATGATGCTATTAGTATTGGGGTATTATCATCCTTAAAAGGAGTCGGATATGGATCATCAACTCAAAAGATGCCAATAACTACAGGTCAAGATTGTGAAGTTGCTTCAGTTAAATCTATAATTGCAGGAGAACAAACATGCTCAATTTTCAAGGATACAAGGGTACTCGCTGCAAAAGCTGCTGAAATGGCTGATGCTGTTGTTAATGGCAAAAAACCTACAGTTAATGATACAAAAACATATGACACTGGGTCTAAAATTGTTCCTTCATTCCTATGTGATCCAGTTGTTGTTGATAAATTAAATTATCAAAAGATTTTAGTGGACAGCGGTTACATTACTGCGGATAAATTAAAATAAAAAGTAATAATAGGTAAAATGAAATTTGGTGGTGGCGTTAAAACCCCTATTGAATTCTAGAAAATATGGGTGTAATTTTTACACCCATATTTTTATTATCAAGCTAATTTTAATAATAATTTAAAACTTGCTTTACAAGGATTGTCCGGAACATTTTTATTCCCATTAGCTATTATTTCAACTTTTTCTACTTCATTAGAATTATTAATCCATACCTTTAAGGTTGCATCATTAGCCTTCATATTCATAAGCTCTTTAACAATGGCATGATGAGGACACTTGTTTTCTTTCATTTCTTCACATGATCTATCATGAATATCTGAGTGCATTTCTTTTATTTCATTTATTATTTCTTTCAAATCTAAAGATAACAAAGTCTTGTCACCATCCTCCTCTTGTTTAATTTTATTTAGAACTCCAAGTGCAAAAGTTACATGTGATAATTTATTTTTTAGATTTCCATGATTAGCGCACCTAGGATGGTTACCACGCATCCACATTCCATGTCCATCATGCTGATGGAAATGATCTTTCAAATTAAATTCAGTTGTGCTTTCATGTTTTAATTTATTATCTGCATAATCTACCTCAGTTGAAATCTTTGCTTTTGTAATTCCAGTATCTTTATTAGTAGAAAATTCATTAGATAGGTCAAAAACTTTTTTCTCATTCATTATAGCCTCTATTTTAACATCACCGTTAAAGCCCTCTTGTCCCTCAACGTTTTGAAAACATCATATAATACTTTAATTTTACTCATTTATAATGACCTCCTTCTTTGCTATAAGTTCATTATAAAGATAGAGTATAAAATTCCTTTAAAGCAATTATAAAAATTTTATAAATATTTTTAAAAGTTTGTTAAATCTTAATAATGGCACTATATTTTTATAAAATTGAAGGATAAGATAAGCTCATGTTGAATTAATACACCATAAGTGTCAAAATACTTGTATAATATGGCTTTAATGATAAGTCTTGCTGTTAATGCGAGTAACAAAAGATATTTTATGTTGTACCCGTATTTAAAAGCGATATAGAAACTGTGTTTTGGAGGTAATAGACATGAAAAAGAAATTAACTATTTATACAATTATTCTTATTATATTCTCAACTGTTACATTTCTTAATAGACACATCTTTTATAATGATAAAGAAAAAGCAATATATAATTATATAAAATCTAAGCAAGGAACTTTTATCGCAAACTGTATAAGATTCCAATATCAGTCGACAGATAATATTGATAATCCAGAAGTCAAGAGTTATGGTGAGTGGTATGATGTTTATGGTGCTAAAGGATTTACAGGAAAATATGAAGTTTTATATATTGCTGTAAAGCCTAATGAAAGAAATGTTTATAAAGTTACTACAGTAAAGACTGAGCCATAATATTTAAATCGTGACGCAATAGTATTTTTAGGTGGTGCAACATCTATAAGGGTTTCAAAGGAGGAATTAACATGGATATAAAGATAAGAGAAGTAGTTATAAATGATTATGAGGACTTATGTGAAATTTATGCAGAACTTGATGAACATCATAGATTAAATCATCCTGAACTTTTCATTAAGCCTGATGGTTATGAAAGGGCAAAAGAATATATATCAGAAATTATCGATGATAACAATAAGGCACTATTTGTTGCTGAAATTGAATCGAAAATTATTGGCTTTTCGGAATGCTTCATTTTAAAATCATCAAATTTTCCTGTTATTAAAAAGAGGGAATGGATACAATTAGATAATATTGCAGTAACAAGAGATTATCAAAATTGTCAAATAGGCTCATTGCTTTTACAAAAGATAGTCGAATGGGCAAAATTTAAGGGAATTAATAGAGTTGAGTTAAAAGTATATTCTTTTAATAAAAATGCTATTGAATTTTATCTAAAAAAAAGTTTTAAAGAATTAAATAGAACAATGTATTTGAATTTGTAGTGTACTATAGTCTAATACGCTTATGGAGGTTTATAAATTATGAAACCTATAGTTACTAACAAGGAGCATATTATTGGGTTCGAATATATTACAGGACAAGATATGATAGAGGAGACCACCAAACGGTAAAAAACTTATATTACTCCCTTACTATCTGAGACAGCATAATCGAAAAACAATTCTATGGGATTTGGAACCCAATTCATATCCTGAAATTAACTCGAGTTCAGAAAAAATAATTAAATACATAGTAGAGAATGTTAAACCAGGTTCAATAATACTTTTACATCCAATGAATGATAACAAAAGTACAACAATTAATTCTTTAAGAGGAATAATAGAAGGAGTGAAAAGCAAAGGATATACTTTTAAAACGGTTAATGAACTTCTTGAAATAAAAAAATAGCAAAACGGGGATATAACAAATTTTTTTCAGGGGATTTCTTCTTGTTATGTTACTAAGTATATGAAAGGCCTTAAAAATATTGTAAATTAAGAATAATTATAGATATTATACCTTAGTACTACAGATGGTTAGGTGGAAATAGATTATGAAAAATATTTTAAATACGAATAAAGAAAATTTCAAAGAAATATATGAAACAAATTTTAATTATGTTTATTCTTTTGTATTTTTAAGATTAGTAGCAAACAAAGAAGCCACCGAAGATATAGTTCAGGAGACTTTTATAAGTGCAATGAAAGGACTAAAGGACTATAAAGGTACAAGTTCCTACAAAACTTGGCTCTGTGGGATAGCAAAAAATAAAATATTAAATTATTATAGAAACAATATCAGGAAGGAGAGTTTTGCTTACGTAAAAGAACTAGATTTTATAGAGGATAACCAAGATATTGAATTTATGGTTATTAATTCGGAAACTAGAGAAGTAATTTTAGAAACCTTAAATAATTTAAAGCCCATTTATAAATATGCTCTTATTCTCAAATATATAGATGATTATAGTGTAAATGACATTGCGAAAAGTTTATGCAAAACGCCAAAGTCTATTGATGGTATATTACAAAGATCAAAAAACAGTTTCAAAAGAGAATTTATCAAGATATCAGGAGATGAATTATATGATAAAAGATGATGAAATCTTAAAAGAGATGTTTAAATTCATAGATGTAGAAATTGAACCGCCAGATGGAACGAAACAAAGAATATATCAAAGAGTTTTTAATGACTCAAATCAATGGAATTGTTGTTATTTACCTTGTCTTTCTTGGGTTTCGAAAAAGTTTTTAAAATTGGTGATCCAAGTATGGATTTCAATATGTATTTTTATGACTATTTTCGCTCCAATTATTGCATGGTAATTTTTACGAGGAAGGAAGGCTAAATAAGTGAAACTATCAAAACATATTATCAAAGAATGGTTATTGCCAATACTTGCAGCAATAATTTTGGCAACTCTAATTAATAAATTTCTATTTTATAATATTAAAGTTCCATCAGAATCTATGTATCCTACAATTAAGATAGGCGATATAATTACAGTTACAAGAGTTTATGATAAAAGTAAATTAAAAAGAGGTGACATAATCGTCTTTTATTCTTATGAATTAAAAGAGAGATTAATAAAAAGATTGATAGGCCTTCCAGGTGATGACATTGATATAAAAAATAATGGACAAGTTTTCATTAATGGAAATAAAATTGAAGAACCATATGTAGTATACAAGGAGGAGTTAGGTAAACAATTTAAGGTTCCCCAAGATAAATATTTATTTTTAGGAGATAATAGAGCAAACTCGAAAGATGCTAGACGATGGGAAAATTCCTATATAGATAGCAAAGATATAAAAGGAAAAGCACAGTTTGTTCTATATCCATTTAAAAGATTTGGAAAATTTATAATTGGAAATGATGCTCTTAATCATTAGAAAGTTACAGCAGGTTCAAATATTATTATATAGCAGAACTAAAAAGGATAACATGAGGAAAAATAATTATGTTATCCTTTAGTTTTATAAAATTCTTACGATAACTAAATATATAAATAATAGTAACCAGTATTCATCATCTGAAGGCAGTTGGTGTAGCGTCTGAAAATATTTAGATAGAAATAGATAATGTTGAAATTTTGAATGTGAGGAACATATATATGATTGAACCTATACTTTTAGCGCTTTTTTTTGCAAAAATAAAAGGGTACAAAATAAAGCCACTTTTTAAGACATGGGCAATATACCCTGTATTAGCTTTTTTACTGATGTATATAATTTTAGAGGTTATGATATTTAATGGTAATTATAGGTTTATAAAATATTCTAGTACGTTTCACTATCTTTATCTTTTAACATTTATAATTCTGATTATTAAATATAAACTTAACGTAAGTGCAATTATAGGGTCAATATTTATTTTAATTGGAAGTACTTTAAATAATATTGCAATAGGAGCTAATAATGGAAAAATGCCAGTATTTCCGACTTTATCTTACTTAACCGGTTATGCAAAACCAGATTCTTTTATGAAGGTTAAAGATATACATATTTTGGGGAGTGGAGTGACTAAGTTGAGGTTTTTAACAGATATAATTGATGTGGGTTACTGTGTTATGAGCATTGGAGATATATGTATAAGAGTTTTTGCATTTATCATTATATTTAATACCATAAAAGTAATTAATAAAACAAATATAATAAAGGATGAAACCTTACATGAATAGTATTTAATATTAATGCAGTTATATAAATAAATATATCCTATTTTGTAACATTAATGATATAATTGACAATATATATATAAATTTTCATAGGATTGTTAGGAGAGAAATAAAAGATGTTAAAATTGACGTTATTAGAAGTGTTTTTAAGAGCTCTACCAGAATCATTTTTAGTTGTTTTTGCAGTTTATGCGTTTTCTAAGACTGTTATTAATATGAAAAGATATATAATATCAAGTATATTTTATGTTATCTTGATTTATATAATAAGGTTACTACCAATTCAATATGGGGTACATACTATTCTTAATATTATAGTACTAATTGTATTAACTGTTAATATAAATAAAATTGTTATAATTAAATCCATACAAGCAAGCATTATGGCGTTGATTCTATTATTTATTTGTGAAGGGATTAATATGTTTATAATTCAATATATATTTAAAGTGAATGTGATTAATTTGTTAACTAATAGGTCATTAAAAATATTATATGGTATTCCATCATTGGTGATTTTTGCAACTACAGTATTCAGCTATTACATCTATTTGGCTAGGCGAAAAAAGTTGACAGAGGTGTTAAATGGAGAAGCTATCTAATAATATTGCTAATAAAGTAGCATTAGAATTATCACTCGATAATGATAATAGAGAGGTAATTGCCTATGGAACTTTTGCTTTAGTACAGATGTTTTTTTCTATAATGTTTGTATTTATATTTGGATTGTTGTTTCATGTAGCTTTTGAAGCTCTAATAATTTCTTTTACAGCTGCAATTCTCAGAAAATATTCCGGAGGGGTTCATGCAAGTTTACCATGGATTTGCACTTTCATAGGTACAATTGTATGTGTAGGACAAGCAATATTAATATCACTTTTAATAAATCCAGTAGTTAATTTAAAATTAATTATAATACTGGGAGTTGTAATTTTTATATGGTCCTATTGCATAATTTATAAATTAGCACCAGTGGATAGCATTGCAAAGCCTATAGTAAAAGTAGAAAAAAGAAAGCGGATGAAGAAAGGATCTATAATACTTCTAAGTGTATATTTAATTATAACAGTAATATTTATTTTGTTGTATATAAGTAGTAGTGAAAGAAAACTTCTTTTTTATGCTTTATGTTTATACTCTGGCATATTGTGGCAAGTATTTACTCTTACGACTCTAGGGCACTTATTAGTAGGCAAAGTAGATACCTTTTTAAATCATATATATTAAGAAAAGGGGGAAAAGTAGTATGAAATTTTTAAAGAAACATTTATTCACTTTAATTGCAGTAGTAAGTACCCTTGCTGCAACTTCTGTAGCTTCTTCAGCATGTTGGTGGGCTTCTTATCAACCTGAAGAACCAAAATGCCTAAGAGAAAAATAATAAATAATGAGGTCAGTTTTACTGACCTCGTTATTTATTATAATGAATTTGATGAGGTAGTGATATTATGGGTAATTTAAAAGATGACAAACAGAAAAAAATTGGCGAAATAGTGTCAATAGTAAAATTAGCTTCATTATTATTTTCGGGAATAGCATTTCTAAGATATTTCTTCAATGGTAATAACATAGCAGAAGTTGTAGTCATTACTAATTATAGTTTTATTTCATTTTTAGTAGTAATATTATTATTATTGTCAATATATTTTATATGGTCAATATCAACTGTTAAAAAAATAAATTATAAATATATTAACATTGTACAATTAATCGAAAATATTGTATTTATTCTATTTTTTATTGTTGTTATATTTTATTCAGGTAAAAATACAAGTGACTATAAATTTTTATTTTTATTTATTATAATAGCATCTACTATACAACAAGGTATGAAACAAGGCATGATATTGGCATGCATTTCTTCATCTTTTATATTAGCATTAGATCTTATTATGGGTGCACCTAATGTACAAGTTAACCAGTTTTTTGAAAATGATTTAATTTTAGCTGGAGTTTTCATTCTTACCGCATGGCCGTTGGGGTTTTATGTAAAACTTGAAAATGAACATATAAGAAAACTCGAGTGGCTAGCAAATGAAGATGGACTCACAGGGCTTTATAATCATAGATTTTTTTATGATGCCTTAGACGGAATAATGAAAACCTGTGAGAAAGAGAATAGTATAGTTTCAATGATTTTATTAGATATAGATTATTTTAAAATCTATAATGATGTAAATGGACATCAAATGGGTGATGAAGTACTTAGAACAATGGGCTTTATACTTAAGAATAGTTTTAGAAAAGATGATATAGTTGCAAGATATGGTGGAGAAGAATTTGCAATAATTCTTCCAAATACTTCTGATAAGGATGCTATGAAGCTTGCTGAAGCATTAAGAATTAAGATAGAAAAAACTTACTTTCGTGGTGAAGAAAATCAGCCAAATGGAAAATTGACTGTCTCAATAGGAATATCAATTTATCCAGACAAAGCTAAGAATGCTATAGAACTTTTTAAAAGTGCGGATGATGCACTTTATAGAGCCAAGTTTTTTGATAAAAATAGAGTGGAAAGTTATACTTCTATATTAGATGAATTAAAAATCGATATAGAAGATGAACATATAGATATTATTACATCAATAAAAACTCTTATTAGCGTAATTAACGCTAAGGATAAATATACATATGGTCATGTCGAGAGAGTAGTTATTTATAGTAGGTTACTAGCAGATAAACTTAAACTTAATGAGAAAAACAAAAAAGAATTAATATATGGTGCCTATATGCATGACGTAGGAAAAATAAATATCCCGAAGGAAATATTAAATAAAAATATGCCATTAACCCCGGAAGAATGGGAAATAATGAAACAACATTCAGTAAATGGAGTAGAAATTATAAAATCTGTTGAATCACTTAAGGAAATTATTCCTCTAATATTACATCATCATGAAAGATATGATGGCAAAGGATATCCTGATAATTTAAAAGGAAATAATATACCTTACCTTGTGAGAATGTTAACAGTAGTGGACTGCTTTGATGCTATGACTTCTAGTAGACCTTACAATAAAAGAAAAACTTATAAAGAAGCTATTGATGAACTTAAGAGATGCAGTGGTACTCAGTTCGATAAAGAAATTGTTGAGCCTTTTATCGAGGTTATTATGGAAAATGAAAATGGGTTAGGTAATATAGGTGCCTAGAAAATATTATGCATGTTCTGAAAAATTTTAAAACGCTCTAAACTCTTAATTGAGTTTAGAGCGTTTTACTTAATACATAAGTTACAGAACAGAGAGCTGATTTAATTGACATATTTTCAATAATAATTAATAAGCTTATAGTGGGGGTGGTTATATTGGATAAAGCCTTAAAAATAATTGCGTTAATATTTTTTAATTTACCTTTAATTATTTCAACAATCCTTGTATTAATGTTTACAATAGCTAATTTTAGAAAACATGAGATTGATTTAAACAAATTGAAAGCAGCAGGTGTAGGAATTTTATCAGTTATTATAACTTCATTAGCTATGATGACTTTACCTACGGGATCAATAATCGATACAATAGGCACGTGGATACTTAGATTAATGGTTGTTTTCATAATATTATTTACTATGGTAGATACGTATGAAGAAAAAACCAATGGTATTAAGGCTATAAGCGCAATTTCAATTGTAATAATTATATTTAGTTTCATTCCGAAAATGGCAACATATTTAGGTTGGATATAATAAAAGATTGGTTGTTAAATTATGAAATAAATTTAATTAACTGGAAATAATGATTTGAGTAATTTATGAATCAATGTAGAAATAATTATTATATTATAAACTAACAGGGAATCTTATAGTCCCTGTCTTCTTTTCGTTAGACAATAGTTCGATGAAAATGATTTGAATATAATATAAATTAACATAGTTTGATTGAAATAATTGATTAGTACTTATTTACAAAATGTTACTCTATATAGAGGAAATTGGAAATTAATGTAGAATTATAGTTTATGGAAAATTTTTGAGCGAGCGAATTTGATAATGCATTATATTGGAATCAATAAATTATATGGAAGTAGAGGATTAGATATGAAATTAGATTTAAACTGAATTACATGTAATATTAAACAAGCGAAATGTGTTAAAAATAAACCTTTGCATTAGTAGTGTACTTGTTATTGCAATGAACACAATAAATCTGTGTTTACATATTGCTTTGAATGTCAGAAGTTCCCTTGCTCAAGGTTGAAAAGTCTTGAAAAGAGATATGTTGAAAAGTATCATGTAAGCGTAATTGACAACTTGGATTTCATTAAACAATATGGTTTAGACGAATTCATTAAGAAAGAAAATGAAAAATGGAGATGCAGAAATTGCGGTGAGGTGCTATGTGTTCATCGGAGCTTTTGCCTTAACTGCAAGAAAGAGTACAGATAATGATTTTTTTATGAGCACACAGAATATTCAGATTAGTTAAATATTTCAAAAAAAGTATAATGTTAAATGTTAATGCTATTCAAAAGAGGGGGGACTTAATGTGAAAAAAATAAAAATTCTTGAATATAAAGAAAAATACCATGATGATTTAAAGAGGCTTTCTTATGAATGGCTTGAAAAGTATGTATCAGTAGAACCAGAGGATGAAAAAATTCTAAATAATCCTAAAGAAGTTGTTTTAGATAAAGGTGGATCCATATTTTTTGCTATATATGGCGAAGAGGTAATAGGCACAGTGTCTTTAATAAAAGTTGATGAAAATACCTTTGAATTAGCAAAACTTGCTGTAACTGAAAGGCATCAAGGATTAAAAATAGGGAAAATGCTAATGGAAAAATGTTTATATATTGCAAAACAAAAAAATGCTACTAGAATAATTCTTTATACAAATCACGTATTAACTTCAGCCATAGCATTGTACAAGAAATTTGAGTTTAAAGAAACTCCTCTTGTGAATAATAAATACATAGAATCAGATTTAAAAATGGAACTTGAATTATAATTTTTTAAACTTTAAGAGTATCATTATTTGTAAGTATATACAATGCTTTCTGTCAATATATATAGTATATACACAACAGTTTTAGGAGATGAATTTATGAATTATTTAGTAATAATAATAATCTGTATAGTTAGTACATTTTGTGGAAATTCTTTATATTATAAGACAAATGTATGTAATTTTATAATAGATAAATTAAAAATTAATACAAAAATGAAATGTGCAATTATTGATTCTATAATGCTAATCTTTGGAATGCTTGTTATATCTGATATATTAATTAATTATAAAAATATATTCAGTGATATAGTTTTATTTATCGCTGTTCTTATAACTGGATTATCAGAGTATATAAGGCGAGAAGTTCAACATTTTAGTAAAAAGTAAAAAACCATAGGTGTTTCCTGTGGTTTTTTACTTTTTACTAAATTTATCTTTTGCACCTCTTATTATTAAATGTTTTATATAATTGATTTGAATGATTAATTAGTACTTACTTACAAAAATGTTACTCTATATAGAGGAAATTGGAAATTAATGTAGAATTATAGTTTGATAAACTTAAATAATTATATAAGAGAGCATGGGGGGAATTTGCTAAACATGCTTATTTGGAAGCAGCAAACGTAACTCAATTGTGTCAAATGTTAGGTGTAGAAGAAACTTTTTTAACTGTTGAGGAATTTATAGATTATAAGAAAAACTACAAAGATAAACTTTAAGCTATTCATAATTCAAACCTGTCATCAGTCAGCATTTAAAGACAGGACAAATAGGTAGAAAACATTTAATATAGAAATAGAAAGGAGTGACTTTATGGATTGGCTGGACTCAATGAACAATGCTATAGATTATATGGAGGCTAATATTACTGAAAAACTAGATATTGAGAAGGTAGCAAAAATTGCCTTATCATCAACGTTTCACTTTCAGCGTATGTATCATATGATAACAGGTGTTACAATAGCTGAATATATACGCAGAAGAAGGCTTACACTTGCTGCACAGGATATTATATCTGGTGAAAAGATCATTAATGTAGCTTATAGGTATGGCTATGAAACGCCTGAAGCATTCACAAAGGCCTTTAGGAAAATGCATGGAATTAGCCCCAGCGCAGCGCGCGAGCCTGGAGTAAATCTCAAGGCATATCCTAAACTATCCTTTCACATTTCAATAAAAGGAGATAAAGATATGAATTATAAGATTATTGATAAGGGAAGCTTTACAGTAGTAGGTAAACAAACAAAAATAACTATGGTAGATGGAGAAAACTTCAAACAGGTACCTAAATTTTGGGATGATTGCATGAATGATGGTTCCTACGATTGGATTTGCTCAAAGGCAAGCAAGCTTGGTGTCCTAGGTGTATGTAAGGATTTCGATAATGAACAAGGATTTAATTATATGATCGGAGTTGAAAAAATTAAAGAAGCCCTTCCAAAAGGATACATTTCAGCAACTATACCTGCAGCAACTTGGGCTGTATTTGAATCAGTTGGAAAACTACCAGAAGCTATACAGGATATTACTCGAAGAATATTTTCAGAATGGATGCCTTCAACAGGATATCAGCATGACTGCGCACCAGAACTTGAGATTTATCCTGCAGGTGATATCTACTCTTCGGATTACAGATGTGAGGTTTGGATTCCTATCAAGAAGTAAAAGGGGTGAAAACCCCTTTCCCTTCTTTAGTTTGTTTGATGCTAATGTTAAATTTATTTCCATTATGCTAATAAACATTCAAAAGAATCTATATATCTATCACAAAGTAGCAGCATTTCTTCTTTTGGTTTACCTGCCGATTCATCATATACCCCAATGGTATAAAAACCTGCACCTTTTGCTGTTTTCATTGCATAGTCGGCATCTTCATAAACCATGGTATCTGCTATATCTGCTCCCATTTTCTTCACAGCTAGATAATAGCTATCTGGTTTACTTTTTCCAACGCCAACCTCATCACAACATACCACAAAAGAGAAATATTGTAACACTTCTAGTCTTTTCAGTGCTGCCTCTGCCAGTTGCACTGGTGTAGCTGTGACCACACACATAATTACACCCTCTCTTTGTAAGTTTGAAAGATATTCTTTCACATATGGTTTTAATGGCATTTCATACCTATACTTATCTTCAATTAATTGATTAACATCAGATATAATCCGTTTCAAACAATCTCTAATTCCGAACTCTTTCCTGAAATAGTTGGCTGATTCTACCATGGACATTGCACCTATTATTTCGTTTAAATTTTTCGGAACTTTAATTCCGTTTGATGTTAAATAATCTTTTCCAAGATTCTTCCATATAGGCATAGAATCCATGATGGTGCCATCCATATCAAAGATAACATATTTATATTTTCTCAATATTCATTCCTCCATTTATAATTTCTGAAGTCATATTACTAATACTATCAATTAGAAACATGCGAAACATCATGGTACCGCCGTCAAATCTTTTCATTTTTTCAAAAGCTATATCCCCACTTACACCCATTGTTGCTACTGCAGCCGCTGCAGCTTCTAAGATGTTATCTGGATTACCTCCACAAAAAGCCCCTATTAGTGCCGTGGACATGCAACCTGTTCCAGTTATTTTTGCCATAATAGGATGACCATTATGAATTACATATGCTTTTTCTTTGTCTGCTACAATATCTATACAACCAGAAATAGCAATAACACTTCTCAGTTCTTCACTCAATCTCTTTGCCATTACTACTGTTTGTTTAAGATTATCTTCTGTAACCATATCTGTCTCATCGGCATCCACTCCTTTTGTCATGCCTTTCCTATTTGCTACTGCTTTGATTTCCGATATATTCCCTCTGATAACAGAAAACTGTATCTTTTGAGATAGCTTCGCAAATGTTTCATCCCTTAGCTTTGAAGCCCCTATTCCTACCGGATCTATGACTACCGGATGCTTCAATTCATTGCTTTTTTTCCCTGCTAAAATCATGGAATCTACTTCATGTACATTTCCCATATTAAGTACAAGACTCTGACTTTTTTCGGTAATCTCTTCCACCTCGCCTCGGTGGTGTGCCATGGTAGGAGACCCTCCACCGGAAAGTATAATATTTGCACAGTCGTTTACGGTAACAAAATTAGTTATACAATGAACAATTGGCTTGTCCCTTAACATATTTTTAAATATTAATTCAAACATGTTTATTCTCCTCCTATCTTATATCAATAAAATTTAGTTATCCAGAAAAGATTTTAGCTGATTAAGCAGTTTTGACTTATCTAATGTCTTAAGTAATATATAACCCAGTACTGCACCCATTAAAGAAGATGGAACAAAAAACGGAACATATGTAAATACAGAAGTAGCTGGTAAACCATAAAATGTTCTCATAAATGGATAAGCAATAATTGCACTTAAAATTCCTGTTCCAATCACTTCACCAATAACTGCCCAAATTAACTTCTGGAATTTTTTATACAGAAGTCCTGATAAAAATGCACCCACAACAGCTCCGATGACAGCCAAAATGCTACTGCCATTTAATATCATTCTCATAAGTCCTGTCATTAAGGCACAGGCAAATCCCCAAAACGGTCCCAAAAAAACTGCTGCTATAACATTAATAAAATGCTGAAACGGAGCCATTCTTGGTAAATATATGAAGGTACTTAAGACGTACCCCATACTTGCTAAGATTGCGGTAAACACCTGTTTTTTAAAGTTTGATTTTTTCATTTTATTTGTCCTCGCTTTTTATTTTATTTCTGAATGATGCTTTTTTGTTTTCTTCTCAATGGTCCATACACCCTTGGGGCTATAACTTATTTTAACGAAAGCCATAACACTTGGGGCTCCCTGCTCTATACAGATAATCTGACACCGCTTTACAATATCCATCAGTTCATCATAATCTCCTTCAATGGTGGTTTCAAAAGGACCAACAAACATGGTAAGGCCTGTGCTCCTAATATAAGCGATGACCTCATCCACAATGCGAATAGTCTCTTCTCCTTCTACTTTTGGTAATACCTGAATTGCTACACTTGCGTTCATTTTTATTCCTCCTGATTTTCATTTATAACTAAAGAAAAGCATAAAAAGTAAGTACACCTGCGGTGGTGTACCCCTTTTTATGCTTTTCCAAATTAACATAAAAGTTACGTGTTGCTCTATATTAGTTCCCTACAATCCATATCGAATTTTGTCTAAGTATAGCATCAATTTATTTTTAAAGCAATAGTAAACCATAACTCCCAGGTCATAGTCATCAAGTTAACAGGTTAGCCCTATTTGTAGCGAAATAGCAATATAAGATAATAGTTCAGTTGACAATAGTATAAAAATGTAATATCATAAATATATATTAGTAGTACTAGTTGTACTACTAATATAAAACAAATTAAAGTAATTATATATTGAGTGTGAATTACAATAAAAATTATTTTTAAAATCATTTTTGGAGAATCAATTTAAAATGAGGGAGTGTAGCATGAATAAACAATATTTTAATGAAAAGTCATATTACAAGGCAATGCTCGCAATAGCCATACCGGTTTCTATTCAAAGTTTATTTCAAGCTTCTTTAAGTGTTATTGATCAATTGATGGTAGGACAATTGGGAGAAGAAGCAATTGCAACTGTTGGACTCGGATCAAGATTCCCCTTCCTTTTTCTAATAACTTTATCAGCTGTAGGTTGTACAACATCTATTATGATATCTCAATACTGGGGTAAAAAAGATAATAAAAATATAGCAAAGGTAGTTGGAGGGAATCTATTATTAGGAATGATTATAACCCTAATATTTTCTTTTATTTCATTAATATTTTCAAAACAAGTATTAGGTCTATATACTAATGATATGAAAATAGTTACACTAGGAAGTAAGTATCTTATAATTAATGCTGCTTCCTATATTCCAATGCTTTTAATTACAATTTATGCGTCAGTTCTAAGAAGTACAGGTCATGTTAAATCTCCAATGTATGCAGGGGTATTTGCAGTAGTTTTAAATACCATATTAAATTACTTGCTTATATTCGGGAAATTCGGTTTTCCTGAAATAGGCTTTTTAGGCACAGCCTATGCTACGACTATTACTAGATTCCTAGAAGCAGTGTTACTTATAGTCTTTACTTATGTTAATAAGTATCCAGGTGCATATCAAATAGTGGATCTGTACGATATTTCATCTGTATTTATGAAAAAAGTCCTTATTATAGCTCGCCCTTTATTAATAAATGAATTTTTGTGGGCTCTAGGTGAAACTATGTATTCAATTATATATGGAAGAATGGGTACCTCCGAGATTGCCTCAATGACCTTAACTTATCCTATTCAAAGCTTAAGTATAGGCTTATTTGCAGGTGTGAGTAGTGCGGCAGGAATTATGATAGGAAATAAATTAGGGCTAGGTGAAAATGAACTTGCTTTTAAATATTCTGAAAAATTCATTAAAATGGGTATTATAGGTTCAGCTGTTTTTGGCATTTTATTAGTAGCTTGTTCAAATTTATATATTTCAGTATTTAATATATCTAGTGATTTAAAGGAGTGTACATTTAAGCTTTTAGTTATGTTTAGTATAGTTCTATGGATTAAAGTTTCAAATATGATTATAGGTGGTGGGATTTTAAGAAGTGGAGGGAAAACTAAATATACACTTTATTTAGACCTGATTGGAACATGGGGAATTGGTGTACCTGTAGGTTTTGTTTCAGCCTTTGTTTTAAAACTGCCAATTCACTGGGTCTATTTAATAATATCTGGAGAAGAATTTGTAAGATTTATTATTGGACTTAAAATGATGAAATCAAGGAAATGGATGGAAAATTTAACCGGAGTGGATTCAGAAGTTGTGATAGAACAAGCATTATAAAAACGTATATAAGCAAATTTTTGAGTTATTACTAAACATAGAGGAGATAGAGAACAAGTATGGATGAAATATTAAGTTTATTGGAAAAACTGAATTTCTCAAAAACAGAGGCATCAGTTTATGTTAATTTGTTGAAAAATTCAAGTTTAAATGGATATCAAATTGCTAAAAACCTAAATATGTCTCGTTCTTCAGTTTATTCAGCTTTAGATAATTTATATAAAAAAGGCATTGTGGTTTCATTACCAGGAAGTTCCCAAATATATAAGGCGGAAAATCCTTCAACGCTAATAAATAAAATGAGAAATGAATTTGTTGAAACTACAGATATATTGGAAATAAAATTACAAGAATTAGAAACCTCTGATTCAGAAGAGCGTTATTTAAATATATCAGGTTATGAAAATGTTATTTCAAAAGTAAAGGAATTGCTATTAACAGCAGAAAAAGAAGTTTATATAAATACTGACTTTAATTTACAAATATTTTTAAAAGAATTTAACGACCTTGAAAAAAGAGGAGTTAGAATAATTATATTTTCATTTGCTAAATCTAATAGTGAAAACCTACCAGTAGAAATATATACTCATAATGATGCAAGTTGTTTGGGAAAACAAACAAGAATAATGTTAGTTGTAGATTGTAAAAAAACCTTAATTGCAGATAAAGGTCCACATAGAGAAGAGTTTTTAGGTACTTTTACAGATAATGTTCTTTTAGCTTCAGTTGTTTCTGAACATATTCATAATGATATATATCTTTTAAAATTAAAAAATAAATATGAAGAGAATTTAATTAATGATATTAAGTTAAATACTATATTTGAAAATAGGTAAATAGGGTGAATATTTAAAATGAAAAATTAATGGATTATATGGTTATGATAATGAATCATATGGCTTGTTGCTAATAACTATTTAGGCACATTGAAATAAATTACAAGTCAATGATGCTAGATACTGACTTATTATTTATTTCAATGTGCCTTAAGAGGTTAGTTCTTTTTACTTTACTCGTCTACCTGTTAAAAAACCTGATCTTGACATAGGTGAAATTTTAATTACATCTCCTGTATGAGGAGCATGTATATAATTATTATCCCCAATGTAAATACCGACGTGATGAGGATTTGAAGAGGTTCCAAAGAGCACCAAATCTCCAACTTGAAGGTTGGCTTTAGATACTGGTACACCATCATTTATCTGATTAAAGGTTGATCTTCCTATTGATATTCCAAAATGAGCGAATACGTACTGCGTAAATCCTGAGCAATCAAAGCCAGAAGGTGTTGTACCACCCCATAAATATGGTGTGCCAAGAAAGTTAGAAGCGTAGGCTATAATAGCATTATCTGATATAGTAGCTGAACCTCTTGAAGGTGTATTTTTAGGTGCTGATTTTCTTATTGCGTTTATTTTTGTTATGCTTTTATTTACTGATAGTTGAGACGTACGTCCTCCAAGAAGGTTTTCCTTACTATTTAGCTCCACAAGCAACTTATCTTGTGATGCTTTAGTAACAATCAACTTGTCCAACTTTTGCTTATTTTCTGAATTTAAACTCAGTAATACATCTAAAATAAATAGTATCAACGGAGGAGTAACATGGATTTATCAACTATTTTTCTAATACTTATATATGTAATTAATATTTTATCTGTTTTATCACTAATTCTTGTGAAACGAAGTGATACGAGAGTTATATTTGTATGGATCTTAGTATTCTTTTTTCTACCTTACATGGGTTTTATACTTTATTTCCTTATTGGTAGTAAATATAAGATGCGGTTCATGTCAAAAAAATTTGGTATGAGTGATATTGAAGAAAGGCACAGTAAATCCATAGATAAACAAATGCGCGATATTGTAGCAGATAAAATACAGTTTAAAGATGCAGAAACTGAAAAATATAGAGATTTGATAATAATGAACTCAAAAAATGCAATGAGCTATTTTACTCAAAATAATAATGTAGAGCTTTTAATAAGTGCTGAGCAAAATTTTTCTCGCATTTTTGAAGATATTAGAAATGCAACAAAAACTATTGAAGTATTATATTATATTTTTAAAGCAAAAGATAATGTAGGTAAAAAATTCCTTTCTCTATTAAAAGAAAAGGCAAGTCATGGAGTAGAAGTAACGCTGATATATGATGGTATTGGTTATTTAAATACTCATTTGAGTGATTTTAATGAATTAATAGAAGCTGGTGGACATGTGTACAGATTTTTGCCATCGATGTTTAAAAGTTTTTTGCTTGTGAATTATAGATTGCATAGGAAAATTGTTATTGTTGATGGGAATATTGCTTATACTGGTGGGTTTAATGTGGGAGATGAATATTATGGTTTAAAAGAGATAAATAAACCATGGAGGGATACAACTATACGTTTAACTGGCAATAGTGTACTTTCACTGCAAACTAGATTTTGGACTGATTTAGTATTTTTGCAAAACCAAAGCTTTAGAAAGAAAAATAGATCTAATTTGATATTTGATGAAAAGTTATTAAATAGTTTTTATATTCCAATTGAAGAAGGAAATATAGGAGTTCAAATACTCTCAAGTGGACCTAATACTATAAATGACACTATAAGAGATGCTTATATTAAAATGATTATGACTGCAAAAGAATATGTATATATTCAGTCACCATATTTTGTTACAGATAAAACTATACTAGAAGCTCTAAGATTTGTGGCAGCTTGTGGTGTTGATGTTAGAATCATGCTTCCTGGGGTACCGGATAAAAAATCTATATATGCTATATCATTATTTAATGCAGCGAAACTCTTAAAGCATGGTGTAAAGGTATATATACATTCAGGATTTGTTCATGCAAAAACACTTGTTATAGATGATCACGTTTCAACAGTAGGAACTGCAAATATTGATATTAGAAGCTTTAGTCTTTATTATGAGGTCAATGCATTTATCTATAATAATGATTTTGCTATTAAATGCTGCGATACATTTTTAAATGATATCAAAGACTGCACAATATTAGATATTGAAACTTATTCTAAGCGTAGCCTCAGGGATAAAATTTATGAATCTATTTGGCGTTTTATTGCCCCAATTGATTAAGAAAAAAGGCATTATATTAAGTAACAATATTATTTTCTAACTTTGTAATATCATCTCTAGTAAATAAAATTCAATTCAAATGTATCTACCCCTTATTTATATTTTGTGGTAAAATTATATCCATATATTCCTTTCTATAAATGTTTCACATTAAAAATGAACAGATTCCTATGGATCAATCCAGCAATTGTGTATGATGACTTACCTGAGCCAATATGTCTTATACCGAAGGAGAGATAGATTTTGGTTAAATTATTAGATATTCAAGGTCTAGTTCAAAAAATATCTGAGGCTATAGCCAGTGTTTTAAATATGGATGTTATAATTTCCGATAATGAATTTAATAAAGTTGGAGATACTAAAAGACATTTTGATGAGGAAGTAAAGTATATCAAAGATACCTATATTATAGGTAAGGTAATACATACAGGTAAAGCTATACTTATAATGTCAAAACAAGAAAGTGAAAATTGTATTGTATGTGATGAAAAAGACAAATGTCATCTTGAGGCTATGATATGTGTACCAATAAAGCATGGTAAAAAAACATTAGGGGCTATTGGAATTATTGCCACTACTGAAGCCTACAAGACAATTTTGTTGAAAAATCAAGTAAATCTTATAGAATTTTTAGAAAGAATGGCAGATTTAATTATTAGTAAGGCACTGGAGCAGGAAGCTACAAACAAACTTCAAGTTGTGAAAAATCAGATAGTATCTATTATGAACTCAATTGATGAAGGTATTATTGCAATTGATGAGAATGGATATATTATTTATACAAACTCTGTTATCAATAATGAACTTAGCATTACTTCTGAGGAATTATACGAAAAAAAAATATATGAAATCTTATCTCGGTCTTATATTGATACACTAGTAAATAAAAAAATACAGTTCAGTAATATTGAAACGCTAATAAATCTAAACGGGCGTGAATTTCATGCTTTGATATCAAGTAAAATAGTAGAAATTGATGAAAAGAGCGTAGGGTTTATTTTAGTATTTAGAAAAATGGAAGATATATATAAAGTGATTAATACAGTTTCATTAAATAACTTATCTATTACATTTACAGATATTATTGGGACTAGTTTTGAGATTGAACAGGTTAAAGAAAAAGCAAGAAAGGTTGCGAATAGTGACTCTACCATATTGATACTAGGAGAGAGTGGAACAGGCAAGGAACTGTTTGCTAGAGCCACACATTATAGTAGCAACAGAAGCAATAAGCCATTCATTGCATTTAATTGTGCAGCAATACCTGAGAGTCTTTTTGAAAGTGAATTGTTTGGTTATGAGGAGGGTGCTTTTACTGGAGCAGTAAAGGGAGGAAAGCTTGGTAAGTTTCAACTTGCGCAGGGTGGTACAATATTTCTAGATGAGATTGGAGACGTACCTATTCATCTTCAAACAAAACTGTTAAGGGTATTACAAGAAAAAAGTTTTGAGAAAATTGGCGGTCAAAAAAGCATTCCCCTAGATGTAAGAGTTATAGCAGCCACAAATAAAGAATTAGATAAAATGGTGGAGTATGGAGAATTCAGGGAAGACCTGTATTATAGGCTAAGTGTAATTCCTATTTTTATTCCTCCTTTAAGAGAAAGACCAGGAGACGTAAAAATATTACTTGATTTTTTCTTAAAACAACACAATAAAAAGCTCAATAAAAACATTAGAGGATTTTCAGAAAATGTGGAGAGTATTCTTTTGAATAATAGGTGGAAAGGAAATGTAAGAGAACTAGAAAACGTTGTGGAATATGCAGTAAACATGGAGACAACATCCTATATTACAATAAATAGCATTCCTCTTAAAACTAGAAATAGCCATGGAGAAAAATTATGTTATGAAAAAATAATGTCTATTGAGAAGATGGAAAAAAAGCTGATTGAGGAAGCATTAATTCTATATGGTAATAGCATGACCGGCAAACATATGTCAGCTAATGTATTAGGAATAGGATTGGCAACATTATATCGAAAAATGAAAAAATATAAACTAGAGTGAAAAATGAAGTATAACCGAGTTCCAACCTTATAATTAAGAGGGGAATTCAGTTATACTTATTTTTTTGCTCAAAACAGGATATTTATCATATTGAGAATCAATAAGTGTATAAGAAACAAGCCTTACACAATTTAATGTGAATTTTTTATCAAAACGAGAAATTGAATTAGGAAATACATGTCCTGATTTATCAATATGAGAAATTTATTTTAAAGATTTTCATAGCCATTTATAGATAATTCTGAAAAATGGCTATATTACACTACTATTTATGAAATTAGGAACTAATTAAAAACTGGCACGATATTTGCTCTAGTATAATTTATGAAATGAGAAAAGTTTTTCGTTAAGGATATGGGAAAGGAGGTAAATAAATACCTGCATCTACAATAACAAAGAAAACCGAGCTATATCAAGAAAAAATACAATTAGGGAGGTAAATATGAATGAATTCAACATCACCATTAGACAAGACAACTTCAAAAGGTAAACTCATTCTATCTGGTATTCTCATTTTAGGAATAATCTTATCAATCGGATACTTTACAATATATAAAACTATGATGGGTCAATCTAAATTTAATGCACCAGAAGCCTTCATGTTGATGCTTACCGCTTTAGCTATTGGAGAAGTAATATCTATAAAAACAAAGGCTTTGATCCCTTCTATTTTTATAACAGCAGGTATATTTATAGTAGGATTTTGGACAATATTTCCTAAAGATATTTTACAAATTGCAGGTATAGGGCCATCTTTGCCTGGTTTGTTTGTAATGATTATGGTTACACATTTAGGAACTATGCTAGATATAGATGAACTCATAGCACAATGGAAAACTGTTGTTGTAACAATTGCAGGGATGCTGGGTATATGCCTAGGTGTTATGACTATTGGAAGAATGATTGTAGGAACTCAAATAGCAGCTACTGCAACACCGCCGTTAACAGGTGGATTAGTTTCAGCCATAATCATGCAAAGCGCAGTTAAAGGTAACGATTATTTAGTCATTATTGCCATGGCAATGTATGTTCTTCAAGGATTTATGGGATTTCCATTGATGAACTTATGTCTAAAGATAGAAGGTAAAAATGTATTAGGTAAATTCAGAGCCGGTGAACTTGACCTAACAAAGTTTAATACAAATAAGAACGAATCTACTGATAAAAGATCTAAATATAGAATTTTTCCAGAGACACCTAAAGATTATCAAACAGATTATATAGTTTTATTAAAAACCTTAGTTCTTGTTGTTATATCAAAATATTTAGAAAAACTAACTAATGGAGCAGTTTCAGCCTTTATATTTGCTTTGTTGATTGGACTTTTAGCTGCAGAAATAGGATTTATTGAGAAAAAACCTTTGGAACTATCAAGAAGCTTTGGTTTATTCATAACAATTATAATGATGTATGTATTTTCAGGATTAAGTACGGTTACAATTCCAGTATTAAAATCTATCATTTTAGATTTTGTAGTATTAATATCCTTATCAACAGTTGGAATAGCTGTACTATCTATTCCAATTGGGCGCAAACTCGGCTTAAGTAAAGCCATGTCTTTTGCAATAGGTTTAGGAAGTATCGCTGGAGGATTTCCAGCTAGTTACATTTTGAGTAATGAAGCTGCAAAGCTACTTTCAGAAAATGAAGAGGAGTACAATCTTTTATTAGAACATTTTTTACCTAAAACATTGGTATCAGGGTTCGTAAGCGCAACTTCAGGTTCAGTTATCATTGCAGGAATTTTTGCAAAGATGTTTTTTTAAAATAAAATAATTTAAAAATATGAGGAGGATATAATTATGTGTACTTTAAATCAACCAAAAAATACAGACAACGAGGTAATTAACAAACTAAGAAATGCTATAATTCATAGGGGATTATGGATGGGACTAATCTTGAAGGAAGCAAAAGAAAGGGGCTTAGACTGGGAAGCTATAGGGAGAAAAGCTATATTTGAAACGGGATGTATGCACGGTGATGGCATAAAAAATAGAATGGATGTTCCAGGTAGCTTAGTGTCTTTTGGAAATACTTTCTTTACAGAAGATATTAAAAAAATATTCGAAGTAAATGTTAAAGAACTCACCGAAGATGTTATGAAAATAGAATACGGTTACTGTCCTTTAGTTGCAGCATGGCAATCAGTAGGTATTGAAGGAGAACTTTTGGAAAAGCTTTGTGATATTGCAATGTGTGGTGATAGAGGAATTGACAGTAAATTTGACCAATTTGAGTTTGAACTAGGAAAAACTATTGCTCAAGGAAATAAGACTTGTGAGGTTTCTTTCTATAGAAAGAAATAGATTCTATTGCGTAACAAATTAGGGGGAATTAAATGTGTACTAAAGAGGTATACGACAATTATGTTGAAATATTAAATGATGAGTTAGTTCCAGCTCTTGGTTGTACTGAACCTATTGCTATTGCATATGCAGCTGCAAAGGCAAAAGCTATTTTAGGAAGAGACCCTAAAAGAGTTGAGGTGTGGTGCAGTGGAAATATTATTAAAAATGTTAAAGGTGTTACTGTTCCAAATACAGGGAATCTTAAGGGAATTAATGCTGCTGCTATAGCAGGAATAGTTGGGGGAAATCCCGAAATGGGCTTGCAGGTTTTAGAACATATTAGTGATGAAGATATTAATACAATTAAAAAGCTTCTAAATGAAGAATTCAGTAAAACATGTTTTGCTGAGGCGGTTGACAAGCTATACATATCTGCTAAGGTTTTTGCGGACAATGAGAGCGCTGAGGTATGTATTAAAAAATCTCATACGAATATATGTATGATGAAAAAAAATGATGTGGTAATTTTCGAAAAAAACGACAACAATGACGAGAAAGCTATAGGCGGCGATAGAGAATTACTTAACATAAAGAATATTTTAGAATTTGCCAATATCGTTAAACTTGAGGATATAAACCAACTAATATCAAATCAGATATGCATGAATACTGCCATATCGGATGAAGGCTTAAAAAATCACTATGGCGTAGATGTTGGTAAAACCTTACTTAAATATTATGGAAATGACATTAAGGTAAGAGCTAAGGCCAGAGCTGCCGCAGGAAGTGATGCTCGTATGAGTGGTTGCTCTATGCCAGTTATAATAAATTCAGGTAGTGGAAATCAAGGGATGACTGTTTCTCTTCCAGTTATTGAGTATGCAAAGGAACTCGGTGTGTCTAAGGAAAAATTATATAGAGCACTAGTAGTGAGTAACCTCACTGCAATACATCAGAAAACAGCAATAGGTAAACTTTCTGCATATTGCGGGGCAGTAAGTGCTGCGTGTGGAAGTGGCGCAGGTATAACCTATTTACATGGTGGTAATTATGAAGATATTTCCAGAACAATCATCAATACAATTGCAAATATAGGTGGTATAGTTTGTGATGGAGCGAAGCCATCTTGTGCTGCAAAAATAGCTTCAGCAGTTGATGCTGCAATAATGGCTCATTATATGAGTGCACAGAACAACGTTTTTCAAAGTGGTGAGGGTCTTGTAAAGAACAATGTAGAAAATACTATTAAAAGTATCGGTAGAATGGGTAACCAGGGTATGAAAGGTACTGATGTTGAAATACTAAAGATCATGACTAGTTAATAATTTCTAAACTAACAGATAAGCACCCTTTAGTAATAATGCTCCTGTATATGTAAGTCAATATACAGGAGCATTATTATCTGTATATGATATGGATCCAATGCGTTTTAAAAAATTAAATATAAAGAAGGTGTATTGTTGTGAATATTAAACAATTGTCTGAAAAATATGATGATTATATTATAAAAATGAGAAGATATTTCCATCAGAATCCTGAACTAAGTTGGGAAGAAAATAACACTACTGATATTATAGAAAAAGAATTAATCAATATGGGGCTTAAAACTATAAGGTTTAAAGAAAAAACAGGTATTATGGCAATACTAAAGGGAGGGAATACAGGGAAAACTATAGTTTTAAGAGCAGATATAGATGCACTTCCAATAGAAGAAAATACAGATGAGCCATTTAAAGCTACTAATGGAAAAATGCATGCTTGTGGTCATGATTGCCATATGGCAATGCTCCTTGGGGCAGCTAAAATTCTTTGTGAAATAAAAAATGAATTAGAGGGTAATGTAAAATTTTTGTTTCAAGCTGCAGAGGAAACTTGCCATGGTTCCGAATATTATATAAAGGAAGGGGTTTTAGATGACGCAGATGCTATATTTGGTATGCATATTTGGGGAACATTAAATGCGCTAAAGATAAATATAGAACCAGGTGGAAGAATGGCCTCTTGTGATAATTTTAAAATAACTGTAAAAGGGAAATCATCTCATGGTGCAGCACCACACTTAGGCGCAGATGCAATAGTGGCTGCCGCTTCAATTATTATGAATATTCAAACTTATGTAAGTAGAAGAAATAATCCATTAAATCCATTGGTTATAACTATAGGCACTATAAATGGAGGAAAAAAATTTAATATTATTGCAAATAAAGTTGTAATGGAAGGAACAATTAGAACTTTTTCAAGAGAAATTAGAAAACAAATAGAAGGGGACATGAAAGAAATAATTGAAAATACAGCTAAGGCGTTAGGCACAAAAGCTGAACTTGAGTATTGGTATTTTCCTGGTCCTGTTATAAATGATGAGCATTTAACAAAATTAGCTGAAAAATCAGCTATAAAGTTATATGGAAAAGATGTACTTGTCCCATTCGACAAATTGACTGGTTCAGAAGATTTTGCATATTATACGGAAAAAATTCCTGGCGTATTTGCATTTATTGGATGTAGGAATGAAAGAATAGGAGCTAAATATTCAAATCACAGTGATAAATTCAAAGTAGATGAAGCTTCACTTCAGAGAGGCTCAGCCTTATATGCGCAATTTGTTTATGACTATTTAAAAGATGAATAATCAAAAAACAAAAATGATATGAAAGCAACATTGCATGGGTCTCTGATATTACTAGCAAGGGTCTAGAGTACATAAATTACCAAGATTACCAAATGAAAATTTAGTCGATTTTTGTATAAAAAAAGCTTTGTATGGTATAATAGACACTATATTAGTGAGTAAATTGATAAAAGAAAATAAGAGCTATACTTACGAAGCTTTAAGGAGTGTTTTGACATGAAAAAGAATCTATTAATTTTATATATAATATTAATTTCAGTAGGTATTTGTGCAATTGGAGTTGGTGTTATTCATGATAACAAAAATGAAAAAAAACTTGTATTAGAGCAACAGGACAAACTAAAAACACAAACTGATAAATCAAAAACACAAACTGATAAATCAAAGACTTCAAGTTTAACAAATCAAGTAAAAGCTAGTAGTGTGGCACAAATTGATGAAAATAAACTGAAACAAGCAGAAATTAAAAAAATGGCCACTAAGAGTGAAGAGAAGGCTATGCAGACTAACATATCAAAAGATCATTCATTAACTAAAGTAGTACCTGTTAAAACAGAACAAGAAGCTGTAAAAATAGAAAAGGTAAAGGTAGCTCCAACTATAATAAAGGCACCGAATCAAGATAAAGTAGAAGCAGATAATGTAGTTAAAGAAAAATCGGATTTTCTAGCTAAACAATCAACATTTAAAGAAGTGGCGGATCTAGCTAAAGAGGAAGTAGCTAATCTAGCTAAAGAAAAAAAAGTTGGCTTAGTTAGAGGAGGATTAAATAAAGAAAAAGATAAACAAAAATAAATTTATATATAGAATTCACAAAAGAGTATAGCAATTTTGCTATACTCTTTTGTGTAAAAAGCTATTATCATATTGATCTCATTCTTTATGTAACTATAATTAAATTTTAAATGTCTAATGGATTATTAATTATTATTAAATTTTAATAAATCATTTTGGGCGAACAATCCCAATAGCCCACCTGAAGAAAAGCTATTAGCTACTGATGACTACCAACAAAAATTAGCTAAAGCTATTGCAACGGGCATTCTCAAGAGTTTAGGTATAAGTAATATAGTACTTTAAAAGACGCTGGAGGAAATATAGAGTATATGATATCAAGTGATAAGCTGCAAACAAAGATTAATGAGGTGGTAAAATAGAAACAGGTTATTTATTTTATAATTTTCCTCTGTTATTGTAACTTATTGTATTTATTTTACGTAATAAGAGTAAGATAATTAAATAGGTTAGGAGGAGTTTAAAATGAGTAAAAAGATCATGTTAATATGTGCTTTAGCATTTACATTTATAGTTGGTGCAATAGCAAGTGGGTTTTCACCAACTGCTAATGCCGATGAAACTAAATTACCACAGAAAACAATTTCAGTTAGTTCAGAGGGCACCGTAAAGGCGAAACCAGATATGGTTTATATTAATGTCGGTGTTCAAACAGAAAATAAAAGCTCAAAAGTTGCTCAACAAGAAAACACAACAAAAATGAATAAGGTTATGCAAGTTCTAAAAGAAAACAAAATTGCAGATTTAGATATTAAGACATCACAGTATACAATCTATCCCATTGAGACATATTCTGAGAAAGATAAAGTTTCCGTTGTGACAGGCTATAGAGTAAATAATACACTGGAAATAACAATAAGAGATATTTCAAAAGTTGGAGCAGTTATTGATGCAGTGACAGCAAATGGAGCTAACACAGTTTCTAATATCCGATTTACAGTAGCCGATCCGGATAAATATTATCTACAGGCGATGCAAAATGCAACAGTTAAAGCAAAAGCAAAAGCTGATACATTAGCAAAACAGTTTGGAATTAAGATAGGTTTACCATCACAGATTAATGAAACCAGTGGCGGTTACAATCCTCCAATAATATATTCTGAGATGAACAGTTTAAAATCTAGTCCTGAGGCAGCACAGACAAATATTTCTTCAGGAGAATTGGAAATAAAAGCATCCGTAGGTTTAGTTTACACATATTAATAATCATATATATTAGAGCTGATAAGTCTTATGGATTTATCGGCTCTTTTTAGTAAAATAAATTGTGTTAACAATTTATTCATGCCCTACGAGGTATTTATAAGCAAAGAGAATTTGCTAATCGGTCAAAAAAAGTATTGGATAACAATTATAAAAATGTATATAATGAACATATCAGTAATTACTGTTTAGGAGAATTGCAAGAGGTATACTTTACTGTGGAATATCCTGCATCTGAGTTGTACAATCCATAGCAAGAATAGAAAGCAAAGCAAATTTAGTAAATCGAAATTTTTACCAAGTCTCAGTTGCCTTGGTGTATGCAACTAAATAAAATTTTAAGGAGGTAAACCTATGAAAAAAATTATTTTATTAACAGAGAGCGGAGCTGATATGCCACGCGCCCTCGTGAAATTACATAATATTCAGGTAGTTCCTATGCATGTAATAATGGGGGATAAGTCTTATGCAGATGGTTCAATAGCGGTAACAGAGGTGTATGATTATTATCAAAGAACTAAAAAAGTACCATCAACATCAGCGACGAATCCAGATGAATATCAGGATGTATTTAAAAGAATAACAGAAGAAAATCCTGGTTGCATTATTATTCATGTTGGATATTCATCTAAACCATCTTGTTCATACCAAAATTCAATTATTGCTTCAGAAGGAATGGAAAATGTTTATCATGCTGATGCATTGAATGTTACTGGTGGTTTGGCAGCAATTGTTTTGAAAGCAGCTGAGCTTATAGAAAAGCATCCAGATATGCTGCCTAATGATTTAGTTGAAAATATTGAGAGTTTTGCAGCTAAAGCAAGAGTATCTTTTATACCTGGTGACCTTGTATATTTGAAGGCAGGAGGACGTGTATCCAATGCGGCTTACTTGGGGGGAACATTGCTACAACTTAAACCAATGATTGAAATTGTGAATGGAGAACTAGTTTCAACCCGAAAGTATCGTGGTAAAACAGGTAATATTGTAGAAAAATATATGAAAGAATATATTGAAAAATACCATATGGATAAAGAACAGATTTATCTTATATATTCTTTGGGCCTTGAAGAACACATAAAACAACATATGGAACAAATTGCAAAAGACGAAGGCTTTAAAAAAATTATATGGATTCAAGTGGGATGCATGATTTCTGCTCATAGTGGGCCAGGAGCCATGGGAATAGCAGCCTTTGAAAACATGAGTTCTAAATAAAAATATCTTGTAATTGAAAATATACTTAGTGGATATAAATATAGACAAACAGCCTGTTCAAATAATGAGCAGGCTGTTTGTCTTTTCAATTTCATAATATCTACAGTTTAATAATATCTAAATCATCAGGAACAATAATATTTCCTGAGAAAAATTCTTTGCCTTCATCAATATATAGTTTTTTTCTGTTCAATATATTTTTATCTTCGGTATGAAACAAAACTAGGTTTTTTACATTTAATTTAGATGCAGTTTCACATGCGTCTCTTACTGTAGCATGATGCTTTTCATAAGGTTTAAAGATATCCTTTTCTGAATACAAACAAAAGGCTTCATGAAAGAGGTAATCAACATTATAAGCATATTCAAATAAAGCTTCATTATAAGGCTCGTCTCCTAAAAAAGCTAATTTTCTTCCGTTTTTAAGGATTGTGGTAAAGCCAAATTGAAGTTGTTTAGTGCTTTTAATATCGAAAAACTTTACATTCCAATCTAATATAGTACACGTACAGTTATTATAAATTTCATTAAATAGTATTCTATTTCCAATGCACTTTGTAAATTTTTTATCTAAGAGTATGCTGGTTAATGTGTTTATTGCCTCAATATTATCCTTATGACAATAAATTATTAGATTACCATCATATTTTCCATTTATAATTTGCTGAGCCACAGCCCTAATAATCCAAACGATACCAGAAATATGATCGTTATGTCTATGAGATATAAAAACATGATGGATTTCATTGATACCTATATCTAATTTTTCTAGGTTTGAAAGTATAGTATTTCCACCACCGGTGTCTACCAGTAAATGTTCGTTACCGTTTGAAATCGTAAAACAAGTGTTATAACATTTTGTAACCATAGCATTTCCAGTACCTAAAATATTAACTAATTCCATATATATGCATTCCCCTCTATATTAGGTTGATTATCTGACCTAATCTCTTATTATAATTTCACTTATGCTTATTATTACAGGAAAAAAGATCTTTATCAATAGTTTATGAAATTTGTTCTTCCCAAGTCACAGTTACCTTAGTTTAGATAACATAATGTTAACACAATTCTTTTATATTTCCATGACAATTCCTATTTATAATATTAATTAATACAAGAAGTTGTACTCTATAAGGAGGGTCATAGAAATGAAACCTGTAATAATTATACCTACACTTAACCCAGATGAAAAACTAATCAATTTAGTTCAAAAGCTGAAGAAAAGCAATCTCCTGATTGTTATTATAAATGATGGAAGTAAAAAGGAATGTACTGATATTTTCGAGACATTAAAATTAAGGCTTCAGTGTGATATATTAACCCATACAAAAAATATGGGAAAGGGTGTTGCCATTAAAACAGGAATTAGGTATGTTTCTCAAAGATACCCCGAGAGCTGTGGCTACGTTACTGCAGACGCCGACGGACAGCATGCAGCAGAGGATATTTTGAAAGTAGCTGAGGCATTGGAGAAAAATCCAGATAGTCTGATTTTGGGTTCAAGGAATTTCAGTGAAAAAAATATTCCCTTTAAAAGCAGGTGGGGGAACCGCATCACATCGTTTGTATTTTTGATAAGTACTAGTAAAAGATGTCCGGATACACAAACAGGCCTTCGAGGGATTCCGAAAGAATTTACACAAATATGTCTTTCTGTACCGGGGGACAGGTTTGAATATGAGATGAACATGTTGCTGGAATTTGCGTGAAATAAGATTTCCTTTATGCATGTGCCAATAGCTACAATCTATCTGGAAGAAAATAAATCATCTCATTTCAACGCGGTGAGAGATTCCGTACGGATTTATTTAAACATATTGAAATATAGTATTTCTTCTTTGGGTTCAGCCATGATAGATATTATAGCATTTACCATATTAATTAATCTTATATTTGGAAAAGCATCTGCTGGAATATTAGCGGCAACAGTAGTGGCAAGATTTATGTCCGGCGGTGTGAATTTTATGCTCAATAAACATTGGGTTTTTAAAAGTGAAAATGGAAATGGTATTGAGATGATTAAGTATCTTACTTTATTTTCCTGTCAGATGATGCTGAGCTGGATTCTTGTCACAGGCCTGAGTAATTTGTCTCCTCATCTGACAATTATAAAAATACTGGTAGACAGCACGTTATTCTTTATCAGTTACCAAATTCAAAAGAAATATATCTTTAATAAAACAGAAAGGGTGGCACACAGTAATGAAAAAATTTATATCAAAACCGTATAGATGGGCGGCCACTTTCTCTATTCTATTAGCGGTGGCCTTTACTTTTACCCTGCTTAATACTTTTATACTGCCGAAATCAATCACCAGCGTTACAGCAGTAACTGCAACAGCAACTTCTACTACGTCGTCTGCAGCAAAGTCCACGGCTGTTATCACGGACAAATCCTATGCGGATGAAAACATTAAAATTACAATTGAAACGGTTCGTAAATATAACTCAACTATTTATGTTGCAGATATTCAGGTTACTGATGCATCATACTTGAAAACTGCTCTTGCAAATAACACCTATGGCCGCAATATAACGGCAACAACTTCCGATATTGCAGAGACTAAGAATGCAATTTTTGCTATAAACGGAGATTTTTATGGATTCAGAGATGTGGTTATGTATTACGGAATGGTAAAGTATACAGAAGTTCAGTCAGAAGTAGTGAGAATGATGAATCATTAGTTATAGATAAAGATGGGAACTTATCCGTTATTTCAGAAAGTCAGGTAAGTATGCAGTCATTAAAAGACAAGAGTGTCTCGCAAGTATTGTCATTTGGTCCTGGACTTGTGGAAAATGGAAAAATTGCTGTGACAAGTTCAAGCGAAGTGGGTCAAGCTATGACAAGTAATCCTAGAACTGCTATTGGTCAGATTTCCAAGCTTCATTATATTGTAATTGTATCTGATGGACGTACAAGTGACAGTCAGGGGCTTTCTCTTCTTCAGCTTGCTCAGGAGTTTAAGGAAAGAGGATGCACAGTAGCATATAATCTGGATGGAGGAGGATCCTCAACCATGTACTTTAACGGAGAAATTATAAATAACCCTAAAGGCGGCGGAAGTGGGGGAGAAAGGAAGGTGAGCGACATTGTCTATTTCGGATATTAACATGAAAAGCCAGAGAAAACAGATTAGAAAAACAATGTGGATCTATTTGATATTGTCAGTAACAGCTGTAGTTGTAAATAAAGTTTATGGTATTTTTGGTCATGGGGTAGATTCTCCATCCATGACCTGGATGTTTTTATATCCATTACTGGGGGGCGCACTGTTCTATTTCATAATTGAGAGGTTTATCCCTCATATAATAAAATTTTCTGGGTATCGGATATTTTACAATATGTATAATTCAGGAATTGCCACATTGACTTTTGGCAGTTTACTAAAGGGTATTTTGGATATTGCAGGCACAAACTCCTCCTATTTAGTGTTTTTCTATATCGTCGGTGGGGGATTCATTGCAGCAGGTTTGATTATAATGTTTATAAAGGTTATTAATCAGAAGAGAATTCATGTATAAAATAAACCACCCGTTTTATGGGTGGTTTATTTTAATTATACAAATATGATTTTAAATCCCTTGCCTTTCGAGGCAGCTTCAACCCAAGGACCTATTGCATCTTCAAAGGCAGTACCTGTAACATCCCACGCAGCTGAAAAAATTGCATCAGTTAAGCCTT